>Ga0181516_10001825_pt1 | contig 15860 bp, 16 predicted proteins | sample PEATcosm2014_Bin_25_FD_121104 | JGI IMG/M metagenome (GOLD analysis project Ga0181516, IMG submission 121104) | Peatland microbial communities from MTU Mesocosm Facility, Houghton, MI, USA - PEATcosm2014_Bin01_10_metaG | ecosystem: Environmental > Terrestrial > Soil > Wetlands > Peat | place... | reverse complement strand
CCGGTGACCAGGCGGTTCATGGGATCGGTGACGGTGACCGGCACCAGCACCATATCCACATTCAGGCGGATGCGGGAGCCGGGATGGATTTTGAGGGCGTCGGGTCCGCTGGCGGCTGGCGCCTCGACGCCGGCCGGAGCGCCGGTTGGCGGGTTGGCGCTGGTGCCCGGAGGCGGCACGTGGACCTTGTTGAGGGGATCGTCCTGGGCATGGATCGACAGGGTCAGGCAGAACAGTACGGCAACGGAGCAGGCGCCCACGCGATGGATGAGTCTCCGCATGCCGCCGCGCTCGCTTGTCACTTTACCCACGCTGGGAATCGTAGTCATGCTTGCACACCAGAATTGAAGGCGATCTTAGCACGCTGGGCCGGAACCTGGCGTGGCTGTCTTGTCATCGGATTGTCACGCTCCAAACCACGTTCCCAGGTTCTTGCAGCGGGAAACCGCTGTCAGTGCTGGGGTACAATCGACCCTAGGCGCGCAGGGTTCTGAAGCGAGCAACATGCGAACTCGGCCCGCAAATTTCAGTCTTGAATCCCGGAGCAAGCCCCTTCCCATGGCCCGCATCTACCCATTTCGTGCTTGGCGTTATAATCCCTCCGCCGTTCGGCTTGAGGACGTGGTCACGCAGCCTTACGACAAGATTTCGCCGGCGATGCAGCAGGCCTACTACCAGCGCAGCCCGTTCAACCTGGTCCGCATCATTCTCGGACTGCCTGAACTCTTTGACGCAGAAAGAGGGGAAAGCGTTTATTCCCGCGCGGCGCGCGACTTCCAGGCGTGGCGCGAGCAGGGTGTGCTGGTGCAGGAGAAGGATCCGTGCATCTTTGCCTACTCGCAGCAGTTTAAAGTTCCCGGCACGGAGATTGTGAAGGAGCGCCGCGCCTTTATCGCCCTGGGCAAGCTGCAGGACTACGCCGACCAGGTGGTCTTTCGCCACGAGCAGACGCTCTCCAAGCCGAAGAGCGACCGGCTGAACCTGCTGAAGGCAACCCGCGCCCACTTTGGACAGATCTTCATGCTGTACTCCGACCCGGCCGGGAGCATTGAGAAGATTCTGTACGACGGCAAGACGCCCGCCGAAGCCGAGGTGACCGACGAGTACGGCGTTGTGCATCGGATTTGGCGCATCGGCGACCCGGCGGCGATTCGGCTGCTCTCCGCCGCCATGGCCGACAAGAAGCTGATTATTGCCGACGGCCACCATCGCTACGAGACGGCCCTCAACTACTCGCGCGAGCACGCCGCGGCAGCACCGGCCAAGGCCCACTCCAGCACCACCCAGTTGCCGCAACCGGCTTTCCCCGAGGCGGCGGTGATGATGAGCTTTGTGAACATGGACTCCGACGGGCTGGTGATTCTGCCCACCCATCGCGTGGTCCACAGCCTGCCTGGGTTTGACGCGGCAGCCTTTGCCCAAGCCGCCGCGGAGTTTTTCACCGTCGAGCCGCTGGCCGCCGCCGATGCAGCCGCCTATATCGAGACGCTGGGCGAGCAGACCGGCACCGCATTCGTGGCCGTTGCGCGCTCCGGCGCGCTGCTGCTGCGGTCCAAGGCTGACGTGATTGCCGCCGCCCTGGCAGACATCCCAGATCGGCAGCGCCAGCTCGACCTGACGCATCTGCACTCCATCGTGCTCGACCGGCTGCTGGGACTCGACGCCGAGAAGGTGCGCGAACAGACCAATATCCGCTATCTGCGCGATGCGGCAGAGGCAGTGGAGCAGGTGCAGCGGGGCGACGCGGACGTTGTTTTCCTGACCAACCCCGTGACCATGGAGCAATTGCGGGAAGTGGCCTTCGCCGGCGACGTGATGCCGCAGAAGTCCACCGACTTCTTCCCCAAGCTACTAAGCGGGCTGGCGATCTACGGGCTGGACTAGCGAGAGCTGCGGAAGACGGACGGGCTTCAACCGCCGGCTGAAGCCCGCAGCGCTTCCGCCGGCTCCGGTATTCATGAGAGGCTGAGAACGGACACTCGAACGATGAAAGTCTTCGCCAAGGTTTGTCCCTTCCGCGCCAGTTTTCTGGCCGCCATTTGCCTGGCCGCGGTGTGCTCTTCTGCCGCTCAGACCCCTGCCCCCAGCCTGCAACAGCAGGCCCAGCCCGCCCTCGTGCACCGGCTGCCGGATACCGGGGCCTCGCCCGCCGACCTCGCACCTTTGCCACCGGTCACTGTGCTTGAAAATACCCTGATCCGCGTCATTACCAACGATACGATCAACAGCAAACGGATCAAGTCGGGCGCGGGGCTGGAGTTCACCATAAGCGAAGACGTGATGGTCGGCAACGTGCTCGCCATTCCGCGCGGCGCGACGGCGCGCGGAGCTGTGGTGGCTTCGCAAAAAGCCGGCATACTTACCGGCAGCCCCAAGCTGACCCTGCAGTTGCGCTCGCTGACTCTCGGCGACCACACCTACCCGATCACCACCTACCAGTTCCGCGTGGTCGGCGCCAGCAAAACAGTATCAACCAAGAAGAAGGTCGAAACCGTTGCCGGCGTTGGCGTCATTGGCGGCGCCGGCGTCAGCATCTCTGCGGCCGATGGATCCAGCGCCGCTCCAGGCCGCCTTGCCGGAGCAGCAGCCGGGGCCACGGTGGGGGCAGGTGTTGGCGCGCTGGCGTCGGCGGCGACACCCGGGCCGACAATTTGGATACCGGCCGAGTCACAGATCGACTTCAACCTGGCGGCTCCGATCGCGATCACCCCGCTCAGCGCCAAAGAGGCGAATCGGCTGCGGCAAGGAATCCGTCCCGGCGGGTTTACCGTCCCCATCAGCGGCGAGAACCCCTGACCCTCCAGCGCTCGCCCTCCATTCCCTGCGCTGTCGCGCTCGGCCCGGCTAAGATATCTCCAGGGGGAAAGACTTTTGCCGCGAAGGGTCGCAATTCAACTGCTCTCCCTCTTCTTCGCGGCCTGCAGCCTGGCCGCCCAGGCTCCGTCGCCCCCGGCCGCGAAATTCGCCATCGTGCTCGATGCCGCCCATGGCGGCGACGACCCCGGCGGCCGCATCGGCAACCTGAGCGAGAAGGCCTTTACCCTGGCTTTCAACGTGCGTCTGCGCTCCCTGCTGTCGGCTCGGGGCTTCCAGGTGGTGACCACGCGCGAGCAGGATGCGGCCATGGACTCGACGCGCCGCGCGGAGATTGCCAACCGGGCGAATGCCATCGCCTGCCTGAGCCTGCACGCGTCGGAGAGCGGCTCCGGCGTGCACCTGTTTGTCTCCTCGCTGACGCCGGCGCCGCCGATGCGATTTCCGGGCTGGAAGACGGCCCAGGCCGCCTATGCCACGCGCAGCCTGGCCCTGGCCGGGGTGCTCAACTCCTCACTGCAGCAGGCGGGCATGACGGTGACGCTGGGCCGCACTGCCCTGATGACCGTGGACAGCATGGCCTGCCCGGCCGTGGCCGTTGAAGTTGCCCCGGAGCGCGACGCCGAGCACAAGATCACCGGCGAGCTGGACAGCGCGGAATACCAGGCCCGGGTGGCCGAAGCCATCGCTGCCGGCCTGTTGGAATGGCGCACGGAGGGCCGGCAGCCGTGATCCCACGCCATCAAAAGGTCATTTTCGCCTTGTTGCTGGTGGCTTCGCTGGCCATGGCCGCACTGCTGTGGCAGTTGCGCCAGCGCGCTCACCAGCGAATGATCGCCGGCGAGGATGCCGCGCCCACGTCTGCTCCCGAAGTTGCCCCGGCTGTGCAGGCCACGCTTCTGGTGGCCAGCGACGCCGACAACTCGCTGATTACGCAGAACCGGTCGTTGCCGCTGCCCACCGACCCCGGGGCGCGGGCGCGGGCCGTGCTGGGCAAGCTGCTCGATCTCTACTCGACGCCCGACTCCACGCACCCTGTCCCTGGCGGCGCCAGTTCCATCGCGCAGGTGTTCCTGCTGCCGGCCGACGCCGTGAAGCCCGCGGCAGCGGCCGGACATGCCGCAACCACCCACGCAGACGCCCCCGCCGCCAAGGAACCGGACTCCACCGGTCCCCTGCTGGCCGTGGTGAACCTTACCGGCAGCTTTGTGGCGGGGCACCCGTCCGGGCTTGAAACCGAGACCCTGACGGTGCTCTCGATTTGCGGCACGCTGCACGCCAATTTACCGCGCGTCACCGAGGTCCGCTTCCTGGTGGACGGGCATGCACAGGCGACGCTCGCAGGGCACGCGGATCTGACGCGGACCTACCTTGCCGCGGACGCCGTTCCATCGGAGGGAAGCCATCCGTGAGTCCGCAACCCATCTCTATTCCAACCTCTCCTTCGTTTCGCATCGTGATAAAATATCGACATGCGTAAGCCGATACACATCACGACTCCTCGGCCCACTCCCGAAGAGATGGATCGGTACTTCCCTATATCGAAAGCACGCAAAAAAGAGCTATTGGCGCTCGTTGACGAGTTCAAAGCGATGCTTTCCAATCGTGGAGAAGCGCAAGTAAGTTCCTCCGAACCGGAAAAGAGGCGCAAGCGTGCCTCCGCTGCTTGACCCAAAGGGCGTCTTCCTGAACATCCCGTACGACGAAGAATTCTCAAGCCTCTATGTCGCCTATATTGTTGGATTATTCCAATTGGGCTGGGTTCCTCACCTTGCATCAGAGATCCCGGGCGGGGATCGCAGGTTGAGCAGAATCTTCAAGCTGATCCAGAGCTGCCGTTATTCCATCCACGATCTGTCCAGGGTTGAGATGAACACCGCAACGACGTCCGTGCCGCGCTTCAACATGCCACTGGAATTAGGCATGACAATCACCTGGCAAAAACTCCATCCCGGCCGCCACACCTGGTTCGTTTGGGAATCGGAACTCTACCGAATTCAAAGAACGGCGAGCGACCTGAACGGAACCGATGCCTATATTCACGGCGGCACACCGGAGGGTGTTCTTCGTGAACTACGCAACGCTTTCCACCGCGACCAGATGCCGTCCGTGCCTGCGATGTTGGAAGTCTACCGGTTTGTGAAGAGCCAACTCAACGCTGTCCTCTCGAAAAACGCAACCACCAATCCCTATTCAAGAAGCGTCTTTATGGAATTGTGCCAATTGTCCAACTATCTAGCGGACACTGTCCTCCACACCTGGCCGGCGGTTAGATAATGACCCCACCCACGATTGGCGTCTTCGATTCCGGCTTTGGCGGCCTGACGGTGCTGCGCGCCCTCATGCGGCGGCTGCCGCAGGCGCGGTACGCCTTTATCGGCGACACGGCGCGGCTGCCCTATGGCTCAAAGTCACGCCGCACCATTGCCCGCTACGCCGCCCAGAGTGCACGTTTCCTGGTGGAGGAACAGAGCGCCGAGTTCCTGGTGGTTGCCTGCAACACGGCCAGCGCGCTGGCGCTTGACGCCATTCAGGAGGCCGTGCCGATCCCGGTGCTGGGCGTGATCGAGCCGGGCGCCGCTGCAGCCCGCGCCGCCTCGAAAACCGGCGACGTGCTGGTGATTGCCACCGCCGCCACGGTGCAGAGCCACGCCTATGCCGCAGCCTGCCGCTCCCTGGGCCTGCGCGCGCTGGAGAAAGCCTGCCCGCTGCTGGTGCCCCTGGTGGAAGAGGGCTGGACTACACATGCCGTCACGGCACAGGTGATCCGCATCTACCTGGACGAGCTGCTTGCCGATGCCGGCGCGCAAGGCCTGAACCCCGACACGCTGGTGCTGGGCTGCACCCACTATCCGCTGCTGCGGCCGCTGATCGAGAAGGCAGTACCTGCCGGCATGCGCGTGATTGACTCGGCAGACGCTGCCGCCGAAGCCGCCGTGATCCTGTTCAATGGCCGGGCGCAGCTTCCCGCGGACGCCATGGCCCCCGCGGAGACCCTGCTCCGCTGCTTCGCCACCGATTCGGTGGAAAAGTTTGAGCGGCTTGGCTCCCGCTTCCTCGATCGTCCCGTCGGCAACGTCCAACTGGTCGACCTGGGCGGCTGAGACTGCGGCCGCCGCTTACGCACAGATATTCCCACCAACCCGTCCAACTTCCAAATCCACGCGCGGGCCGAAATTGCCTCGCCTGCTGGTATTCTCGTCTAGGTAGTTGGTTCGGCACCCCTTTAGACCGGACCATGGAGGACGGAAGCAAGCATGATCAATTTGGCAGGTAAAACGGCGTTGGTCTTCGGGCTCGCCAACAAGCGCTCCATCGCCTGGGGCATCGCCCAAAAACTGCACGAAGCCGGCGCCACCCTGGCCATTTGCTATCAGAACGAGCGTATGAAGCTCGAGGCCCAGACTCTCATCGACGAGTTGCCGGGCGCGTCCGGCTTCCAGTGCGATGTGTCGAGCGACGAGCAAATCGAGGGGCTCTTCGGCACGCTCAAGGCGCAATACGGCAAGCTCGACATCCTCGTCCACGCCGTCGCCTATGCCCCTGCCGCCGACCTCAAGGGCGAGTTTATCAATACCAGCCGCGAAGGCTTCCGCGTGGCCCAGGATGTGAGCGTCTACTCGCTGATCGCCGTGAGCCGCGGCGCTGCCCCGCTGATGACCGAGGGCGGCAGCATTATGACGCTGAGCTTTTATGCGGCGGAGAAGGTCGTGCCGAACTACAACGTGATGGCTGTGGCCAAGGCAGGCCTGGAAGCTTCCGTCCGCTACCTCGCGTGGAATCTCGGCCCCAGGAACATCCGCGTGAATGCCATCTCGGCCGGCCCCATCAAGACCCTGGCCGCGCGCGGCGTGGGCGATCTGGGCGACATGCTGAAGTCGCACGCTGACCGCGCCCCCCTGCACCGCAACGTGGATCAGCTTGAGGTGGGCGGAGCGGCGCTGTTCCTGGCCAGCGACCTGTCCAGCGCGATCACCGGCGAGACGCTTTACGTGGACTGCGGGTATAACATCATGGGGTTCTGAGCGCGTAATTGCGGAGTCTTGCGAGAGCACTTCTCTTCTACACTCAGAACGCGGCGTGGACCGGGAGGTCCACGCGACAGCCGGCCAGGAGGCCGGCGCTACCCGGCCGTTCCACGGTAAACGTAGAGCCAACATTCCTGCTTCGTTCCGTTTGCCAATTCCACCGCATGCAACTGGCGAAGGAACGGACTCGTCTGAGGCGCCTCCGCGTCGAATTCCTCATACTCATCCAGCCGCCGCAGAACCTCCGGGTCCTCCGGAAGCTCGTAAACACAGCCATGGACTTTTGTAGTTGAATTGGGATCGAGCACAAGCCCCGGGCAGGTGCCTAGATCGTAGAGCGTCCCGTAGACGAGGCCCTCGCCCACCACGCGCAATTTTGCAACAATCGACGCAATCTCTGGCGGGACGTGACCCGGCCGCAGAGTTCCGTAGGCAAAAAGATATTCGCTCATGAATGGTCTGATTGGGAGGCCCTAGACGGGGATCCAACCCGCTAATCCTTCAGCGTGACCGTGATTTTGCGGACGTCGCCGCCTTCGGAGCTGATGGCGATCTCGCCGGTCGCCTTCTTGCGAATGGAGGCAAATTTCTCGCCCCACTCGACCAGCACCAGCGCATCTTGCGTGAGCAACTCGTCGAGGCCGAGCGTTTCAAGTTGGCGCTCGCCTTCGAGACGATAAACGTCGAGGTGAAAGAGCTTGACCGGCTTGCCGTCGAGGGCGCCGTCGTACTCGTGCAGCAGGGTAAATGTGGGGCTGGTGACTTCGTCCGGCTCGGCGGCGTCCAGGGCCATGGCAATGCCCTTGACCAGCGTGGTTTTGCCGGTGCCCAGGTCGCCGCGCAGGATGAGCAACTGTGGCGGCGCCAGCAGGCGCACCAGTTTGCGGCCCACCTCGACCGTGTCAGCGCCGCTTTGCGTCGTGAAGTGATGGATCCTGCCCTCGGCGGGCGGTGCGGCGTTGCTCATGCTGTGGCCTCGCGCGAGGCTGTACCCGGCGACAACTCTCCGGGCAGCCCCTGCAACCAAACATACCTGTTTTCCCCACCGGAGCGAAAGGGCAAAGCGGTAAACCGAAATGCCTGAGGTAATTGCGCCAGCGAGTCGGTGGCCAGCAGGGTGTGCTCGTCGGCGGCGCGCACCGCGAAATCCGCCGCCAGGCCGTGGAGGTAGACAGCCGCCTCCACCGCCCGCGCCGGGTCGCCCGCGTGCTGCGCCAGCAGGCCGGCGATGAGGCCCGTGAGCAAATCGCCGCTTCCGCCCTTCGCCATGCCCGGATTTCCGGTGGTATTGACGGCGATGCGGCCATCGGGATGGGCAACAAGGGTCCGCGCTCCCTTGAGCACCAGCGTCACGCCGGTTTGGCGTACAAACTCGCGCGCCACCTCCAGCCGGTTGGCCTGCACCTCGGCCGTGGTCAGGCCGGCGAGGCGGGCCATCTCCCCGGGATGCGGCGTCAGGACGAGCGTGCGCCCCTTGGCCAACTTGGCCAGCAGCACCGGCTTGGCGGCAAGGATGTTGAGGGCGTCGGCGTCGACGACCGCCGGCATCCTGGTCGCCGAGAGCAGGCCGGCGGCGAATTTGACTGTCTCCGCGCATTGCCCCAGTCCCGGCCCGACGGCCAGCACCGTTTTGCCGTCGGTGAAGGCAGCCAGGGTCTCCGGGGCCAGGTTTTCGGCGGAGATGTGCCCATCCGGGGTCGCCGCCAGCGGCCACGTCATCAGTTCCAGAGCGGCCTGCGCCACGAGCGCGAGAGCGGGCGCGGGCACGGCCGCGGTGACCAGCCCGGCTCCGGCGCGGAGGGCGGCCAGGGCAGCCATGGCCGGCGCGCCGGCCTTGCCGCCGGCCGAGCCCAGCGTGCCGCCCACCACCAGCACATGGCCGAAGTTGCCCTTGTTGGAGTTGGCGGCCCGGGGCGCCTGCGCCACGGCCATCGCCGACCCAGCCCAGCAGATCCGGCTGTCGGAGACCACTGCGCCCTCGGGCGAGCCGATGGGAGCCACGACCACCGGCTGATTCCATCGCCGCGTGAGCTGGCCAAAGACGTGCGCCGGCTTGGGCGCGCTAAAGGTGACCACCGCATCGGCCGCGAAGACCGGACCGGAGGGAAGGGCCGCGGTGTCGTCTGCCGCCCAACCGGAGGGCAGATCGACGGCCAGCACCTGCGCGGCGCTGCCGCGGAGCCACTTTTGCACCGCCAGCGCCAGACCCTTCAGCGGCGGCTTGAATCCGGTTCCGAGCACGGCGTCGACGATCAGATCGGAATCAAGCGCCGCGGGATAGGCGCCAAGTTCCTCGGCCGTGGTGACCACGTGGATGACTCCGTGGGCGGGGCTGGTGAGTTCCTGCCAGGCCTTGGCCGCATCGCCGGTCAACCCGCTTGGAGCACCAAGCAGCAGCGTGGTCACGTCAAGGCCGGAGGCGGCCAGGAGCCGCGCCGCCATCATGCCGTCGCCGCCGTTGTTGCCCCGGCCGCAGAGCACGGTGATGCGGCGCGCGGAGGAGAAATGCTGCCGCACAAACCCGGCCACGGCCGCCGAAGCCGCGCGCATCAGGTGGATGGAGGGAATGCCGAAGCGCTCGGTGGTGGCGCGGTCGCAGGCCTGCATCTCGCTTGCAGTGAGAACTTTCATCTCCAGCATGGTAGCCGATGGAGGGCCGTCATGCATCGCTGGCGGCGCGCCACATTTCGCTTGTGAGCAGGCCGCCCAGCCAAGTCCGCCGCTTTTCCAGAACAAACCCGGCGCGAGCGAGGGCGGCGGTGTGGTCGGGCAGTTGGCGAACGCGGAGGCCGGTGAGCCAGCCGAAGGCCGCGTAAAGTGCGGCGACGATGGCCCGCGCGAGGGAGCGCCAGGGCCACGCCGCGGGAATCGCAAACTCCGACACCAGCCATCGGGCGCGGGTGGGTGTGCGCAGACGAACCTCGGCGGCCAGCGCCTCAACCTCCGCGGTCGAGAGGCAGTCGAGGAAGAAGTGCGTAATCACGAGGTCATAGGAGATGCCCTGGGGCAGCCAGGTACGCACGTCGGCGCGGTAGGTGCGCAGGCGGTCGGCATGGGGGCCGGCGCGATGGCGCAGCGCGCGCAACATGGCAGAGCTTGCGTCCACGGCATCGACCTGGAGGTCTGGATGTGCTGCCAGCAAGCGCGCGGTGAAGCGGCCGTCGCCGTCGCCAAGGACCAGCGCCTGGCGGCAATCGGCAAGTTCGCCCAGAAAGGCGGTGCGGCAGCGGCCCAGAAAGGGGCCAAAGGCAGCCCACTCAAGCCAGCGATAGATTGCGGCGAGCCGGTCGAAGTTGGGAGGAGCGGGTTGTTTCAGCGCCACAGCAGAACCGCCGGCGCCAAGAGAACCAGGTCCGCAGCCGATCGCAAGGCGAGCGGCGACAGGCGCTGCCGGACCCTGTCCAGCACAGCGAGCAGGCCGGCGCTGGCTGAGCCTGCCACTAGCAGCGCAACGGCGGCGGGTGCGGTCAGCCAGGCGGCCGCGCAGGCAAACACCAAGCCCAGCAGGGCGAGCAGTGTGCCGGTGCGTGCCAAGTGTGCGCGCCCGGGCGCGTTTTCCCAGCGGTCGATGGCGTAGCAGTTGAGCCAGGCCAGCAGCGCAAAGAAAGCCACCGCCAGCCATAGCCCCGCCAGCCGCGGGCTGCCCACCGCCATCCGGCCCAGGGTGGGGAGCGCACAGCCCGCCGTGAACAGGACGCCGACCCACAGTTCCTTTGACCGGAGGAGCGCCGGAACTCGCAGCCGGAAGGGCGGCAGCGTTTTGGGCGTACCGGCATGAACGCGGGTGAAATAGACCATCGCCACGGCAGCCAGGACGGAGTTGCGCTCCCTGAAGGCCGGCGGCATGAGGGTGACGATGAGCGCCGCGCTTACAGCCGCGGCCGCGATCGCCATGGGACCAAGAACCCAGCGGTGACGCCAGTGGAAGTGATGACGCTGGCGAAGACGGTTGGTTGCGGGCGTCTTGCCAGCCCGCGCGGCATCGAGGAGACGATCTGCGACGTAGAGGGTCCAGGTGACCAGTGCCAGCAGCAGGGGGACGTGGGGTGGAAGTTGGACCGCGGCGGCACGGGCAAAGGCGCACGCCCAGACGACCGCAACGGTTGGCGCGTCAAGGCTGGCAAGATGCCAGAAGCGCAGCGGCCGGAGCACCGTTCGCAGCCGGAGGATTACGGCTCGGCGCATGTGCACGCCGACCTCGAGTTGCGATTTTGCCGGAATCTGGCGCACGGTCTGCATGGTAGGAAGAGAGGAGCAGCGGGGCGGGTTGGCCTGAATCGCGCAAAAATCCTCAACCGGCGGTCGATGTGACCAGCGCACGGATGCGGGCGTCGACGTCCGCGGGACTCACAAAGATGGGGGTGGCCAGGGTCTGGATCGTCAGTACCTCGGTCTGCGGCACGTAGTTCCAGGAGACGGTGACTCCAAACTTGGTGGCGGCGCCGCTGGCGCCGCTGATGTTGATGCCGGCGCCCTGCGCCTTTGCCGCCAACTGGGCAAACCGGGCCGGCGTAATGCCGGTAAATGTCTGGGCCGCACTCTCTGCCATGGATCAAACCCCTTTTCCCTGCGCCGGCCCGCAAAACCGCCCGATGCCGGCCATAGGATTCTCTTCGCTTCGATCTTATCAACTACGGCAAGACCGGAGCGGCAGGGCCGCGGGTAAGCGAGGCTCCAGCTGAAGCCGTGCCCTTTCAAAGCTGTTCCTGTCGACAACAAGAATCCAAATACGATTTCGCCGGTCCCTGGTCCCTGTTCCCAGCTCACTGCCCTCTTTCCGCTGTTGTGCTACTCTCCATTCTTGTGGGCAGTGAGGTTGTGGAGATCTTTCAGCAGGAGTATCGGGCGCTGCGTCCGCGGGCGCCGATGCCTCCGTTTGCGGTTCGCTACCGCCGGTTTACGTCGCTGAACACCACGATTCGCCTGCGCGAGGGGCAGCTATTTGTCAGTCTCTCCGACCTGCTGGAGGGAGCTCCCGAACCGGTCGTCCGAGCCATCGCCCACATTTTGCTGGCCAAGCTGTACAAGAAGCCGATTGAAGCCATGCAGAACCTGAGGTACAAGCGATTTGCCTCGAGCGCGGCGGTAACGCGGCAGACCGATTTGATTCGCAGTTCGCGCGGCAGCAAGCGCTACACCGGGCCGCAGGGACGCTATTACAACCTGGAAGAAGTCTTCGAAACGCTCAACATGCGGTTTTTTGGGGGTCTGCTGGGGCGGCCGGAACTGACCTGGAGCGAGCATATGGCCAAAAGGTCGCTGGGGCACTACGACGCGGCGCATAACACGATCGTGGTGAGCCTGGTTTTTGACCGGCCGTCGAGCCCGCGTTACGCGATCGAGTATCTGCTTTACCACGAGATGCTTCACCTGAAGCACCCGGTAAGGATGCGGGGGATACGCCGCTGCGTGCATTCGCGCGAATTCAAGGCGGAGGAAGCTCTGTTTCCGCAGTTGAAAGAGGCGATCGCGTTTATCAAGCGGCTGTAGCGCGGTCGGGCACAATTGGACAGCGAACCGAATTCAAAGCAGGCGCCGCGGCCGGTCTTCGGACTGTGTGGGGTCGGGTTTTTGAAGGCTGAGTAGCTGTTTAACCAAGTCCGACAGCTTTCTTAGTTCGCCCATGGCCTGGCGCGCGAAAACCCCTGCCTCCGGCCCGTCCTGGCCCGCGAGAAAGACCGTCTGAATGAGGCCCTGCAACGGATTATTGATCTCGTGTGCGAGCGAGTTGGCGATTTTGGCTGCGGCGGCCGCGGCGGCCTGCCGCATCAACTGGCTTTGCTGGTCCTGATGGCGGACGGCGATTGCCGCGAAGTCCGACAAGTCCCGCATGACTCGGTAGTCCTCGCGATCGAAGTGATGGTAGGACTCATGCGCCAGCACCCAGATGGTCCCCTGGGTCCCGTTCACCGACCATGGAATGAGGATCCCGTCCGTGACCGGCGGCGCGTCCACGCCGATGGAGTCGAGATAGGCTTTGGGTACGCGAAACAACTGTGGCTCGCCCCGCTCCAGGCAGGTGCCGCAGGGGCTGAAATAGCGGGGCAGGACGGCTCCCACAAAGGGGCCGTACCTGCCGGCCGTGGCGATCCAGCGGAACTGTGACTCGGTGGCACTGACCGGCTCCTCGAGGGTGATGCCGGCGCTCTCGGCGTCGCAAAGTTCCATCGAGACTTCTACCAGTTGCTGCAGAATGTGCTCGGGGCTCTGGACGAAGATGTGAGCCAGGCGGCGCAGGCCCGCCGCTTCTCTTTGGGCGCGGTGAGTTCGCAAAGGCCGGCTCATAAAGCCGGCATCGCCGCACAGGTTTTCGACCTGCATGCCGGCCGAACCCAAATCCGGGATTGTATCGAACATTGCAGGCACCTGCCGGGTGGGGGATGGCCAAGCCGGGTTCCCAATGAAGGTAATCTACACTGGGCGCGGCACAAGTTCAACAATTGCCTGGATATAACTGAGCCGCATGGGGCTTGTGGGTGGATTACACTCCAGGAGAAGCAAAATTTGGAAAGGTATACATGCGAAATCTGAGAGTCCTTTGCGTCGCTGCTTCGCTTTTGGGCGCAGCCGCCCTTGGCGCCCAATCGAAAGACATGCGCTCCGCCGTTGGTTTTGGCTGGAAGGTGACCGCCGACCCGGCGGCGGAGTCGGTTGCTATTGCTCACGAGGGGCTGGGGCCGGTGGTGGAGAACCTGCATATCTACCTGTCGGGCACGGCTGCGCCCACCGCACTCCACGGCTGGACGCTGGGACGGGAAGCCAGCAACCAGCTCACCATTCAGACGGCCGAACCGCTGACTTTCTGGACGTTCGACCTGAAGGATGGCGGGCTGACCATCTCCAGCACGGCGGCCAATGCGCTGGTGACCGCAACGGTACCGGCGGCGAGAGATCGCCCGGTGGTGCGGTTGATCGACAAGGGCGGCGTGCCGGTGGAGTGGGCGGGCACCGACGAAGTACACGACGGCTACGGCGGCAGCGAAACCAAGAACCCGTCGTTTTTGCCGCGCCGCAATGCCGACGTAATGTACCTGGCGCTTGGCCCGGTGTCGGCGCGTGGACTGCACAGCCTGTTTGACCGCGCTACGGACACCGGCCTCGACTTTCCCGAGCAGGCGGCCCTGACCCGCGATGGCGCAAACTCCGATCTGCTCGACGCCGTCATTCCGGTCCCCGGGAACGCGACGCTGCGGCTGATTCCCGATTACTTTACCAAGACGCTGGGCGTTCCTTTTTACACCCCCTTCGACGACAGCCACTTTCCCCGGCCGCCGGTGGTGTGGTCGAGTTGGACCAGCTACTATGCCGACGTCACGGAAGCCGACGTTGTCCGCAACGCCGACTGGCTGGCCAAGAATCTGAAGCCCTACGGCTTTGAATACGTGCAACTGGACGACGGCTACGATCGCGACGACAAGGGCCAGCACGACTGGATCGAAAACTGGGACGCGAAGAAGTTTCCGCACGGGCCGGAATGGCTCGCGCACTACATCAAGTCGACCGGTTTGAAGGCGGGCATCTGGCTGGTGCCGAATTCCTATGCCGGGGCCGTGAAGTCGCACCCGGAGTGGTACCTGCGCGACAAGCACGGCGTGGCGATCACGGACTACAGCACGCCGGCACTGGATTCCAGCAACCCCGAGGTGCTGGGGTTCCTGAAGAAGCTGTTTACCACGCTCGACGACTGGGGCTTCGACTACTACAAATTCGACGGCGAGCACGCCGCGCCCAAATACATTCCGCGGGTGGAGCACAAGCTGCTCTACGACAGCGTGACCGACCCGGTGACCGCTTACCGCAACCGGCTGAAGGTGATTCGCGATGTGCTGGGGCCGGAGCGGTTTATCGAAGGCTGCCCGGCGGGGACGCCGCTGAACGGCATTGGATACTTCCAGTCTTACTTTAACGGTGACGACCTATACAACACATGGCAGGGGATGTACCCGCTGTTCAGTTCGATCAACGCGAACGGCTTTCTGAACCACTTCGTGTCGTACGTGATGCCGGGCGAGGGCGTGGAACTGGGGCAGCCGATGACGCTGGCGGAGGTGGAAAAGAATCGGCATCCCAGTGTGCTGGCCATCGCGCACGATCGCGAAGAGCCGCTGACGCAGTTCGGCACCACCATCGAGGAAGCGCATACGCTGGTGAGCTATCTCGCCCTGACCGGGGTGGTTTACCCGCTGGCGAGCGTGATGCCGGAACTGCCCGAGGAACGGGTGAACCTGCTGAAGGCCACCCTGCCTCCTGTGCCGGTGTTTCCTGTGGACTTGTTTAGCCGCGGCACCGATATGCAGTGGGACAAGTTCAAGCTGACCACCGCGGACACGTATATCCACAACTATCCCGAGATCCTTGACCTGAAGGTGAACGCGGCGGCAGGAGTCTACGATGTTGCCGGGGTGACCAACTGGCGCAGCGGGAGTTTGACGCGGCACGTCGATTTTGGACAGACGCTGGGTCTTGGGCCGGGGCAATATGCCGTATTCGACTTCTGGGGTCAAAAGCTGCTGGGGGTGTTCGAGGGCGGGTTGGACGTGCAGGTGGCCACGCACGACACGCGGGTGCTGCTGATTCACGCGGCGGAGAAGCATCCGCAGTTGATGGGGACGGCGCGGCACATCTCCGGCTCCTATTCTGTGGAGGCGCAGGGCTGGGATGAGGCTGCGATGCGGCTGAAGGGCCGGTCGACCACGATCGCCGGCACGCCTTACACGCTCTGGATCCGGGTGCCCAAGGGGTTTAAACCGGTGGGCGCAAAGGTGCTGGCGGCCGGCAGGGATGTAGCGGTAGAAAAGAAGCTGGACGGAGAGTTGCTGACGGTGGAGTTTGACGGGCAGCAGGCGCCGGCTGAGTGGGAAGTCGGGTTTACCCGTGAAGGGGGCCGCTAAGGAGAGGGACGCTGAAGAAAATGGAAACAAAACCCGTGCAACGCTGTTCCTGGCCGGGCAGCGATCCGCTGTACTGCGCCTACCACGACGAGGAGTGGGGTGTGCCGGAGTTTGACAGCCGCGCCCT
>Ga0181516_10001824_pt1 | contig 15862 bp, 13 predicted proteins | sample PEATcosm2014_Bin_25_FD_121104 | JGI IMG/M metagenome (GOLD analysis project Ga0181516, IMG submission 121104) | Peatland microbial communities from MTU Mesocosm Facility, Houghton, MI, USA - PEATcosm2014_Bin01_10_metaG | ecosystem: Environmental > Terrestrial > Soil > Wetlands > Peat | place... | reverse complement strand
GACGGCCACGGTCCGCTGGGGTTTCTTTGGAACATGGTGGTTCCCCTGTCGACCCCCATCCTCGCCACCGCAGGGGTGCTGACTCTGGTGGCCAGCTGGAACAACTTCTTTCTTCCGCTCCTGGTCTTCAACAAAGAGACGATGTTTACACTTCCCATGGGGGTCATGAACTTCCAGGGCCAGCATTCCTCGGATTGGAACATGATCCTGGCCTTCCTCACCCTGGCCATGGTACCGGCGGTGGCCCTGTTCATCGCCGCCCAGAGGTACATCGTCGCCGGTCTGACCGGCGGTGCGGTCAAGGGGTGAACCTCCGGACTGTTGCGGCGTCCGGGCGTTCCTGCTACGGTGGAGCGACCGTGACTATCGGCGTCCTTTTTGCTTCCCAAGACGACCCCTTCCAGCTCGACCTTTGGAAATTTCTCCTTCGGGAGGCCCTGGTCCGCGACGTGGCCCTGGTGGGGTTCTGCGGTCACGGGGTGGAGGGTTCGGACCCAACCCGGGGGGCGTTGAACATCGCCTACCGGCTCGCCGGCTCCGGGTGCCTCGACGGGGTGCTTGCCTTTTCAAACACCATCGGCACGCTCTTGGGCACCGAGCAGGTCCTCGAGCTGCTCGAAGGCCTTGACGTCCCCGTCGTTTCGCTGGGGTTCGACCTTCCAGGAATTTCAAGCGTGGTGGCCCGGGGTGAAAGCGCCATGGCCGACCTTGTGCGCCACCTGATCCAGGTCCATGGCCGGCGGCACTTGGCCCTGGTGACGGGTCCCGAAAGCCATCAGGAGTCGGAGGCCCGGGAGGCCTCCTTTCGGCGCGTCCTCGCCGAAGAGGGGGTGCCGTTCGACGAGAACCTGCTGTTCCGGGGTGACTTCGATACCGAAGCCGGCCGGGCTGCGGTTTCGGCCTTGCTCCGCCGGGGAACACCGTTTGACGCCATGGTCTGCCTTAACGACCAGATGGCGGTAGGGGCCCTGGAGCAGCTTCGTGTCCACGGAATTCCAGTCCCCGGGGCGGTCGCGGTGACAGGCTTCGACGACGTCCAGAAGGCAGCCTGGGTCTCTCCGCCCCTGACCACGGTCCGCCAGCCCCTCGAAGCCGTGGCCGTCCGCAGCCTTCACCTGCTTTTGGACCGGATCGCGGGGAACGCCCCTCGGTCCGCAACCGAGGATTGTCTGCTGGAGATCCGCGAGTCCTGCGGCTGCCCGCCGCGGGTTGGCCTGGGCCAGCCGGTTGCCGCAGCGGGCGACCCGGCGGCTCTGGAGGAGGTTCTCAATGCGGCCCGGGCCGGGGATATCTCACGGCTCCTGGGGGTGCTCAGCGCCTCGGTGGGCCGATGCCGGGACCGGCCTGAAACCATGGACTGGTGGCGCTCTCAGATCCTGGCGCACAGGCTGGCTGGCCCCGAGGCGCCCGATGCTCCCCGGTGGTCAGAGATGGCCCTGGGCTGGCTTACCGACGAGGCCCTCCGGTGGGAGCGCCAGTCCCGGATGGACGACCAGGAGCGCTCCCGGATTAACCAGGAACACTCCGTCCGCATACTGGGGTTCCTGAGCCTTGAGGACATGGTCAGGTACGGCGAGGCCCGGTTTCCCTCCCTGGGAATTCCCCGGTTTTTTTTGGTTCTCTTCGATAGGCAGACGGGTCACGGGGCGACCATACCCACCCGTTCCCGCTGGATTTCACCTGATCGCGCCGGGAAGACAGGTGTCCGCCAGTGGGCCTTCGATACCGAAAACCTGATGCCTCCGGTACCCGGGTTCGACTGGGGCAGGCTGGGCTGGCTTGTGACCCCCCTTGTCTTTCAGGATGAGGCGCTGGGCTACCTCTTGCTGGAGTGCGGACCCGGGGGCATCGGCGTCAGCGAAATGCTTCGGCGGACCTTCTCGACGGCGGTGAAGGGAGCCCTCCTGATGGAGGAGCTTCAATCCCATAAGGCCACGTTGGAACTGCAGGTCTACGACAGGACCAGGGAACTGCAAACGGCCTACAGGGACCTTCAGGAGGTCTCGAACCGGACCATGCAGATCATCGGGCAGGACATCCACGACGACCTTTGCCAACACCTTGTCGGCATCTCGATGCTTGCGTCAGTGGCCGAGGAGACCCTGGCCGCCGGCAGCCCCCTGGTCCCCGGGGCCATGGGCGAAATCCGGTCGCTTGTAGACTCGGCCGTTGTGCGGTCCCGTCAGTTCGCCCGGACCCTGTATCCACCCGGGCTCGAGGAGCACGGTTTGGTGTCGGCCCTCGAGAACCTTGTGGGCGTCGTGAACCGGCCGCCCGGGATCATTACCTTCACCACCGAGGGAGACTGCGGCCTGAAGGACCCGTCCCTGGCCCTGCAGCTGTACCGCATCGTGCAGGAGTCGCTGACCAACGCTCTCCGGCACTCGGGGAGCGAGGTCATCCTCGTCAGGCTGGTGCGCCAGGACAACGGACTCTTGGCCGAGGTGAGGGACTTCGGCCGGGGGCTGGGACCCGGAGCCGTCGGCTCGGGGATGGGGACCAGGATCATGGGTCACCGGGCCGAATCGATCCGCGCGTCGCTCGAGATCTATAATCTGGAACCAGGGGTCTGCGTTTCTTGCTTCCTCCCGGACCAAGAGGGAACCCATGGGTGATAAGGTTCGGTTTCTCGTGGTGGACGACCATCCGATCTTCCGGCACGGGGTCAAGGCCCTGATCGAGAGCGAACCCCGGTATCACGTCGCCGCCGAAGCCGGGTCGGTGTCGGAGGCCCAGGCCGTCCTGAGGACCCTGACCCCCGACGTGGCCTTGGTGGACCTTTCGCTCGAGGGCAGGAGCGGCCTCGACCTGCTGCGGATCTTGAGGGACGAGTACCCGACGGTGAAGGTCCTTGTGGTCTCGATCCACGATGAAGCTGTCTACGCGGACCGAGCCCTCAAGGCCGGCGCCATGGGCTACCTGATGAAGCACGCGGCCGGCACCGTTCTCAAGGAGGCGGTGCGGACCATCTTGGGCGGCAAGGTCTGGGTATCGCCCGAGTTCCGGGAGCGGCTCTTGGAATCGTACAGGGCCCCCCGGTTCGAGCCCGAGCACAGTCAGGTGTCGCTGCTATCGGACCGGGAGCTTGAGATTCTGGAGCACCTGGGCCGGGGGTACGGACTGAAGGAAATCGCCGAGATGATCCACGTGACCGCGAAGACCGTCGGGACTCACCAGGAACACATCAAGCGCAAGCTTTCGATCGAGAACACCGCCGACCTGCGCCGGTTTGCCATCCGCTGGGTAAGCTCGGCTTAGGGAGACGATTGTTATTGACTGACTACGCACTCTCTTATATATTGGACTCGGCAGGGGAGCGATCGCATGGCCAGACCACGAAGCGAGGATAAGAGAAGTGCCATCCTTTCAGCGGCCGCACGGGTCATCGCAACCCAGGGTTTAGGTGCGCCCACGGCCGCGATCGCGAAGGCGGCCGGGGTTTCCAATGGTTCGCTGTTCACCTACTTTGCGACGAAGACCGACCTGTTCAATCAGCTCTACCTTCAGCTCAAAGGAGAAATGTCAGCTGTCGCCTTCGGCGATGTGCCGGCCGCAGGTGACGTTCGTGAGCCGCTGCAGGCCTTGTGGACCCAATGGCTGCACTGGGCGGCTGCCAGCCCCGAAAAGCGGCGGGCCCTGGCCCAGCTCAGCGTTTCGGATGAGCTCACCGAGGCAACCCGCCAGATGGGACACCAGGCGATGGCGGGAATAGCAGGGCTCTTAGAACGCAGCCGCCAAAACGGAGCGCTGAGCAGGGCCCCGCTGGCCTTCGTGGTGGGACTCATGAACGCCTTGGCCGAGACCACAGTTGACTTCATGATTCAGGACCCCGCCCAGGCCGATGAACAGTGCCTGGTGGCCTTTGAAGCCCTGTGGCGAATGGTGAACTGATTTTTTTTCGAATAGATGACTGACTAGACAGACATAAAAGGAGTTCAAGATGGAAAAAGCGTACATCCTAACCGGCCCGACCTCGGGCATTGGCAAACGGACGGCCTTCGAGCTGTCTAAACACGGCACCCTCGTCCTGGTGGGCCGGAGCCAGCAGAAGCTGGACGACGTGCAAAGGGCCCTCGAGAAGAAGGGAAGACGCGCCGTTACGGTGGTCTGTGATCTGTCTGACTTGGTCAGCGTTCGGCGGGCGGCTGACCAGATCGTCGCCTTGGGGCTCCCCGTCGCGGGCCTCGTCAACAACGCGGGCATCATGACGATGCGGCCCGAGAAGAACGCGGAAGGCTGGGACTTGTCGTTTGCGACCAACCACCTGGGACCGTTCGCGTTCACCGAGGCCCTCATTCCCCGCCTTGGCGACGGGGCCAACGTCCTGTTCGTCGTGTCGGCCGTCGAAGACCCCGAACGCAAGCCGGCGGTGGCTGCGGGATTCCGGGGCGGTCAATTCCTTTCCATCGAGGCCAGCTCCCGGGGGGAGTGGAAGCCTGGCGGCTCGGCGCGGCCCGGGTTTGACGCCTACGCGACCACGAAACAAACGATCCTGGCGGCAGCGATGAGATTGGCACGGGAGACCCCCCGGTTGCGGGTCAACGCCATCGAACCGGGCTTCAACCCGACCACGGGACTCGGGGGCGATCTTGGTCCCGCCGTACGTTTCGTGCAGAGTTTCGTCATTCCGTTGCTGGTGCCGCTGTTCAAGCCCTTCTACCCGATTCTAAGCACCCCGAAGCAGGCAGCCCGGGTCATCACCCGGATCATCACCGACCAGTCAGGCGCGACAGGGGTCTACTACGACGAAAAGGGTGCCCCGATGGTCGGGTCCTCCCTCGTCCGTGATCCCAAGTTTCAAGAACAGGTCACCGCCGAGACACGGGCGTTCCTGGCGGTGCGGTCGTGATCAGGGATCGCATTTGCCCGAGCGTGTTGCGGATCGTGGCCGCAAGGGTGGTTCCCTCCGCCTCGGCCCACTGGTCGAAAGCGCGGCGAAAGACGAGGACCCCCAGTTCGACGGCGAACCTGGCGGTTCCCGCCTCCCAGCCCTGGGCGACAAGGAGGGCCGATGCCTGCTCGACGATGCGACCCATCTTTTGGCCTTCGCGCTCCTGGAGTTCGGGGCTCGACTGAATGATGCTCCGCCGTCGCCTGACCGCCTCGGCCCGGGAGTCGAAATGCCCGGCGGCCACGGCCTCGAAGGTTGCTACGACCCTCTCAAGGGGATCCGGGGCCTTTTGGTCGCGAATCCCATCGACAACGGCCGCCTCGAACCTCTCAGTGCCAAAGAACAGGACCTCACGCTTGTCAGCGAAGTACCTGAAGAAGGTGCGCTGGGTGAGTTCGGCCCGCTTGGCGATCTCGGCGACCGTGGTGCCCTCATAGCCTTTTTCGAGAAACAGCTCCATGGCGGCTTGCTGAAGCCGCAGCGGAGCGTCTGGTTGCCAACGACCCATGAGTTCACTATAGCATAAACTGACATCAGGTGTTATATTGGTCATGTCAGTTTATGACATGGAGGACGAAATGAAAGTATTTGTGACAGGGGCCTCGGGGCACGTGGGCTCGGCGGTGGTTCCCGAACTTTTGAACGCAGGCCACACCGTGGTTGGCCTGGCGAGGTCAGAGAAGTCGGCGGCGGCGCTGAAGGCCGCCGGGGCGTCGGTGTGGAAGGGCGACTTGGGAGACCTGGACGGTCTGGCCAAGGCCGCCACCGAAGCCGAAGGTGTGATTCATTTGGCGTACCGCCACGACCTGGCGTTTTCGGGCCAGCCCAACGGGTTCCTCGAGGCGGCCCAGATCGATCTGGCGGTTGTCAAGGCCCTGGGTGCTGCGCTCGCGGGCACCAACAAGCCTTTGGTCATCACCTCGGGGACGGCCCTTCTGGCAATGCATGGCGAGGCGCGCCAGGTCACCGAGGCCGATTCGCTTCCCCAGGGTCCCCGCGTGGACTGCGAGAACTGGGTCGTCGGGCTAGCGGGGCAGGGTGTGCGGTCGGCGGTGGTCCGTCTGGCTCCTTCGGTGCACAGCACTCTGGACCACCATGGCTTTCTGGCCATGCTCGTGGCTTTGGCGCGCAAGAACGGCTATTCCGCCTACGTCGGCACCGGTGACAACGTGTGGAACGCCGTGCACACCGTCGACGCGGCTCAGCTGTACCGGTTGGCCCTGGAGGGGGCGCCGGCCGGAACCCGGTGGCACGCGGCCGCAGAAGAAGCGGTCCCCTTCCGGTTGATCGCCGAGGCCATCGGAACCAAGCTGGGCGTGCCCGTCCGAAGCCTTAGTTCCGAGGAGGCCGCAGGTTATTTCGGCGGGTTCCTGAACTTCGGAAAGATGCACTGTCCCGCCTCAAGCGCCCACACCCGGGCTGCCTTGGGCTGGAAGCCAACGCACAACACGATCTTGGAAGATCTGGCGCTGCCGCACTACTTCGGCTAGGACGCCGGGGGGGCCCCCCGGAAGATCTGGCGGACCACCCTGTAGGCGGCCTTGGGCCGACGGTATTCGTCAAGGGTCCCCTTGTCGTTGATGCCCCGCGGTCTCACCAACGAGAGGGCGGAGGCGTACGTCCTGACGTCGTGGAACTGCCAAAGCGAGACGCCGCAGTAGTCGGGGTCGTCGACGATGGCGCGGCAGGTTTCCTCGAGGAAGTCGGCCTGGTAGTCCTCCGTCCAGTGGGCGTTCAGCGCGTCCCGCCAACCGTACAGGGCGCCGGCGCCGATTTCGCTGATCAGCAGGGGTTTGGCCTTCATTCCCCGGCTGGCCAGTGACTGTTTGAGCTTCTGGAGGAAGGGTCTGATCTCGCCCAGGGGGCGGACCGCTTCCCTGTCGGCGGCGTACCAGCCTGGGTATTGGTTGACGCTTACAACGTCGCACAGGTCCAGACACAGATCGTCAAACGGGAACATGCTGGCGAAGGTGACAAGCCGCGTCGGATCCTCGCTCCGCACGGCTGCCGCCAGCCGATGGTACAGGGGTCGGGCCACGGGACTGTTGCTCGCGCCCTCGTTCAGGAACCCCCACAGGATGACCGAGGGATGGTTGGCGCTGTTGCGGACCATGAGCCGAACCTGTTCCTCCTGCTGCCGGCCGAACTCGGGGTCGGAAAACTGCCGGTCCCGCTGGCCCCAGCCCAGCGCCTCCTCAAAGACGAGGAGGCCCGCTTCGTCGCACAGGTCCAGCCAGCGCGGGTCCTGGGGATAGTGGCTCCCCCGGACAAAGTTGCACCCGAGGTCCTTGAGCCGTTCGACGTCGGCAACAAGGGTCGCCAGAGGAAGCGCCGGACCAGACTCCATGCTCGCCTCGTGGCGGCAGTACCCAAGGAGCTTCACTGGTGCGCCGTTCACCAGAACCCTGCCGTCCCTGGCCTCCACAGTCCGCAGGCCGAATCGGTCCAGCCAAGGGTCGCCTCCCGGGAGCGTTACCGCCAGTTCATGGAGCACCGGGGCCGAAGGCGACCAGACTCCGCCGCCGGGAACCCTGAGCGAGGCCGCGAACCGGCGGGGACCGCAGGCAACGAAGTCTACCTTTTGAGGGGCGCCACCGTCGAACGAGACATGGGCTCCAATGCCGTCCCACTCACCTCCCCCCAAAATGACCTGCACCTCAACTGCGGCCGCAGCCAGGTCCCGGGTGGTCACCCGGACGCGGTCAACCCAAAGGTCGGCCAGGTCGGCATACCACACCGACCTGTAGAGACCGCCGTAGGCGTAGAAATCAAAGAACTGCTCCTGGAGCGGGACCCGGGCAAAATCGAAGCGGTTGTCGACCACCACCACCACTTCGCGGAGCGGCCCGGCTGGCTCCAGCACCACCTGAAACCCCGAGTACGGCAGGGTGCAGGTGTGGACCGCGCGCCCATCGACGTAGACGCGGCCCCAGAGCCCCAGTCCGTGGAACTTGAGCAGGCCGCGGCTCCCCGAACGGGCGGGAACCTGGGTCCTGTAGGCCGCCGTCCCCCGCACGCCCGCGAGGCTCGGCAGGGTGTCGAAGCACCCGGGCACAGGGGCCCGCCGGTCCCAGGCAAGCACCGAGAGATCAATGGAATCCAGGTCGACGTCGGTCCCCAGAAAGCAGAAGTCCCACACCCCGTCGAGGCACACGCGGCCCCTTCCAGGGTTCCATGATTGTCGTTTCATTGCAACCTGCCTGGTTGGAGTGTAGCGCACCTGGGTCCCGTTCAATGCGCCAAAATTGAGTACACCGAATACCCGAGGAGCAGCACCATCACGACGTTGAACACGAGGTGGAACCGTGGGTTTTCGAACCACCTCGAAAGCGAACTGCCCACCAGTGACCACGTGGTCACCGCCAGGAAGCAGACGACGGCCAGCAGAAACGACGAGACGAGGGTCTTGGCGAGGCTGCCTGTGACGATGGACGAGAACGATGCGTAGATCGTGATGCCGTACAGCACGCCCTTGGGGTTCAGGAACTGGAGGACGAACCCCCCGGGGAAGGTGAAGGCGCTGGTTCGTCCTGTGCTCTTCTTCGACGGCAGAAAGAGCGAGACCGCCAGCCACGTCATGTAGACCACGCCAATCCACTTCAGCCACGGTGCGATGACCGCGTAGTTCTGGGTGAAGAACTCGGTCAGCAGACCCGCCAGCAGCATCACGGCAAAGAACCCCGCCGAGATCCCGAACAGGTAGGGGAGGCTCGCCCTGTAGCCCTGCTTAAGGCCCAGCAGTGAACACGAGATGTTGTTGGGTCCTGGGGTGAAACTCATGAGGAGGGCGTAGCTGACAAAGGGGATCAGCAGACTTGGGGCTGGCATGCGGCCATCTTAGCATGGCCGCACGCCGCGACTCTCAACCCTTGATCCGCCCCAGCAGCCTCAGCAGGCCGTCGAGGATGGTCAGGGGGTGCGGGGGACAGCCGGGAATGTAGAGGTCGACTTTCAGCAGCGAGTCGGCGCCGTTGCTGACCTCGTCGTGGTCGAGGAAGGGCCCGCCGCTGATGGCGCACGCGCCCACGGCGATGACGAGCTTGGGTTCCGGGACGGCTGCGTAGGTTTTCTCGAGGGCCAGCAGCATGTTCTTGGTCACCGGCCCGGTGATCAGCAGGCCGTCGGCGTGGCGGGGCGAAGCCACGAACTGTATGCCGAAACGCCCCAGGTCCCAGCCCACGGTCCCCAGCACGTTGACGTCGGCCTCGCAGGCGTTGCAGCCGCCGGCGCTGACCTGCCGCAGCTTCAGCGAGCGTCCAAAGAGCGACTTCATCTTCTTGTCGAGCGACTGGGCCAGTTTGAGTTCGCGTTCATCGACTTCCGCCACAAGGTCGGTTCTCTGCCGGGCCGCCAGCCTGAAATCCGCAGCGTACGAGATGGCCCCGATGGGGCAAGCGGTCATGCAGTCGGTGCAGAACAGGCACTTGCCCAGGTCGATGGACGACGCGGCGAGGTCGATGGCGCCCACGGGGCACGCGGTTTCGCAGACCCGGCACCCGTCGGGGCACCGGGAGCGGTCGAGGACGGGCTTGCCGCGAAATCGGGCGGGAAGCGGGGGCGGCGGACCGTCGGGGTAGGCGATGGTCCTGTGTCCCTGCTTGAGCCGGGTCGAGAAGATCTTGGACATATTAGCTCCCCTTCCTAAAGGTCATGGCCGCAGTACGAAAGACTGAAACTCTTGTTGCAGATCGGGAAATCGGAGATCTCCTGGTCCCTCATACAGAGAGCCAGGGCGCTCCAGTTGTGGAACGACGGGTCCACTACCTTGTAACGTTTCAACCGCCCCTGGTCGTCGGTGACGGCCACGTGGCACACCTCGCCCCGCCACCCTTCGGTGAGCGACACGATGAAGCTCGACGGCGCCAGCTCCCCCAGCGGGTTGGCCAGCACCCCGCCAGGCAGCGACTCCAGCTGTTCCCGGATGAACTGGACCGACTGCTGAATTTCGAGCCACCTCACGTACGCCCTGCCGAACACGTCGCCCGAGTCGTACGTCGAGATGGGGATCTGCGAGAACCTGTAGATGCCCGACGGCTGGTCGAAGCGCACGTCTCGGGAGAGGCCGCTGGCCCGGGCCGCGGGACCGACGATGCCCAGCTCGAGGGCGCTTGCCGTGGTCAGAGGGCCCGCGTCCTCGAACCGGGCCATCACCGACTGGTTTTCCCACAGCAAGGTGATGGCGTCGCTTGCCTCTTTTTCGGCGGTGGCCAGGCGCTTGAGGAGGTCCTCGCGAAGCGCGTCGTCGAGGTCGAAGGCGACTCCGCCGGGGCGGACCAGGGAACGGCCGAACCGGTTTCCGCACAGGGCGGCCGTCATATTCAAGAAGTCGCCGCGGATCCGGCCGCAGAAGCTCGCCGTGGGTAAGAACCCCACGTCTCCTGACAATGCGCCCAGATCGCCCACGTGGTTGGCCAACCGTTCAAGTTCCAGCGCGACTCCCCGGACGGCGTGGGCCCGGGCCGAGACCTTGGTGGAGCCCAACCCCTCCAGGGTTTGGCTGTAGCTCGTCGCGTGGGCGATGGTCGCGTCGCCCGAGAGGGTTTCGGCAAAGTGGAGGGTGCGCGGGTAGGGTCCGCCGATGAACCGCTTCTCAAGGCCCCGGTGCTGGAAGCCCAGGGCGATCTCGAGGTGAAGCACCGTTTCGCCGTGGCACTGAAAACGGAAGTGGCCCGGTTCGAGGATGCCCGCGTGGACGGGGCCTACCGAGACCTCGTGGACCTGTTCCCCCTCGACCCTGAAGAAGTCGCCGACCGCCGGGAGGATGGCCTCGCCCGCGCGCCGGCCCCAGGCGTCGCTGGCGGTCCAGGAATGGTGGTAGCGCACGGGCTTGAACCAGGGGTGCCCCTGGGGGACCAAGCCGAACTGCTCGGCGATTTCGCGCTCAAACAGGTGGACCTGGGGGCACTGCGGGGTCAGCGACGGGTAGGTTGTTCCCTCGATTGCGGATTGGCCCACGTGTAGGCAGTTCTCAGGATCGTCGGCCAGGACGGCAAACAGGTCGGTCTTGCCTGGAACGTCAGTTTCGGCACCGAAGAGTGCGACCACCCTCTCGCCGAGTTCCACGCGGCTGACGATTTCCTTCTGGAAGTCGCCGATCGAGAAGAAGGGAATCTGGCTTCGCCGAAGGCTCGTCCCCACCGAAGTGGTGGCAAACGTTATGGGTGGTTTCATGGCTGGCCCTCCAAGGCTTGGACGGCGCCATCGACCAGCTGGCGAAGCGGGTCGGGGATGACGATGCCCAGCAGCAGCACCAGGGCCATGAGGCCGAGGGCGGGTGCGGCGGCGTAGAAGCCGTCGCGATAGGCAGTATCGCCCACGCCCTGGGGAGCCCTGCCCTGGACGGCTTTCAGGACAGTGTTTCCCATCCCCACGAACACGAGAAGAAGCAGGATGAGAAACAGCCCGGCGACCAGGAAGAGTCCGCTGTCCAAGGCGCCCTTGAGGATAGAGAACTCGCTCACAAAGGGGGCGAAGGGCGGCGAGCCCGTGATGGCGAAGAACCCCGCCAACAGAAGCGCGCCCGAAATCGGCAGACGGCGGAACGCGCCCCGGACGACGTCCGTCGATTTGCTGTCGAAGGCCCGCTGGATGTTCCCCGTCGAGAGGAAGAGCACACCCTTGGTCAGGGTGTTGTTGACCACGTGGAGCAGGGTGCCGAAGAACGCCATCCTGCCGATGCCCAGACCTACGGCCAAAATCCCCATGTGCTCGACGCTCGAGTAGGCAAGCATCCGTTTGAGGTCTTTCTGCCCGATGAGGAAGATGCCCGCCACCGCCATCGACAAGGCGCCCAGGATGAGCAGCAAAAGTGAGGCAAACGCGGTCTCGCCTGCCGCCTGGCAGATCTGGTAGATGCGGATGAGGGCCAGGAAGGCGGCGCTGGTGATTCCGCCGGCGAACAGGGCGCCGACCACGCCGGGCGACTCACCGTAGGCGTCGGGCTTCCAGCTGTGCATGGGGGCCAGGCCCATCTTGGTGCCGTAACCGACAAGGAGCAGGATGAAGGCGGCCCTCAGCCAGGTCTTGGACAGCCCGGGGGCGCCTTTGAGCAGCTCGTCGAACGACAGGGTGGCGGGCATGCCTCCCGCGAGGGCCGAATAGGCAAGGAAGAAGGTGCCCAACAGGGCCAAGGCGATGCCCACCGACCCCACGAGCAGGTACTTCCAGGTCGCCTCGATGCTGAGCTTGTTGTGGTTGAAGTAGATCAGCGGCGCCGACACGAGGGTCGAGCCCTCGATGGCGACCCAGAGCAGCCCCAGGTGGTGCGACATGATCACAAGGCTCAGCAGGCCCAGCAGCCCCGAGAAGCACGCGACGAAGATCCGGTTGGCCTTGTCCTTCCAGTAGTGCAGGTAGCCCACGGCATAGATCGAGCAGAAGAAGAACAGGACGCTCACGCACAGGATGATGAGCTTCCCCAGCCCGTCGAGCACCACCCAATCGTAGTTCACGTTCCATCCGGGGAGGGCGAGGATCAGCACCGTCAGCACCAGGTGCCCGGTGCCCAGGAGGGGGAGCAGGTAGGGCCGCCAGCGGTTCCAGGGGACGACAAGAGCAACGGCCGCGATCAGCAAAGGAAACAAGACGAGAGTGAAAAGCACGATTACTCCTTGAGGGAAACCAGCTTGCGGGTGTCCAGTGAGGAAAAGGCCCGGTTGATGTGGTTGGTGATGATGCTGATGACGAACACGCCGACAAAGAGGTCGAGCAGCATGCCCATCTCGACGACCAGGGGAATGGCCTCGATGAGGAGCAGGCTGAAGACGAAGATGCCGTTCTCGAGGATCAGGTACCCGAGCACCTGGCTGATCGCCTTGAACCGGGTGGTCAGCAGGACGAACCCCACGAAGATGGTCGCGACCGAGGTGGGAATGATGAACGACCCACCGTGCTGGTGACCCGATTCGAGCTGCCCGAAGAACAGCAGCGCCACCCCTGTGCCCACGGCCCCCAGGATGATCGACGGGAGAAAGCCGATGAGGGGTTCGACCTCGCGTTTGATCTGCGCGTCGCGGAGCGCCCTCAGCATGATGGCGGGGATCACGCTGCCCTTGAGGACGATGGCCGACAGCGTCGCCACGGCCACGGGGATGGTCAGCCTTTCGTGGAAGAGGAGCGGGAGGAAGCCCAGCAGGATGCCCTGCACGGCCACGATCCGAATCATCGTCACGAGCCGGCTCGAGCCCAGAGTGAACAGGTTGAGCACCAGCATGATCATCAAAAGCGCGTTCAGGACGTCGTTCATGGCATCACCTCAACAACAGCAGGAAACTGGAACCGCACAGCAGCAGGGCCGTGATCAGCAGGTAGGGAACCCGGTTCATCTTCAGCCGGGCCATCAGGGACTCGACGCCGCCGATGACTACCGCGAGGCCCAGGATCTCAACGACAAACAACAGCCAGTCGGCCCACGCGAGGCCCGTCGAAAAGGGCAGGGCGACGCTGAGCAGAACCGACCCCAAAATGAGGAGCTTGAGCGACCCGGCGTACTCGATCATGCCGATCAAGGGTCCCCCGTGGTCGAGGACCATGGCCTCGTGGATCATGGTCAGCTCGAGGTGGGTGTTCGGATCGTCCACGGGGATCCGGCACGACTCGGCCAGCAGGACGATGAACAGGCCGATCGCGAGAAGGACGATGGTCGGCGCCGCCGCCGTCATGAGCGTGCCCGTGGTGCCGTGGAGCATGGATGTCAGCGACAGCGTTCCCGACAGCTTGGCCAGGACCAGGAAGCCGAAGAACAGCGCGGGTTCCGACAGCACGGCGAAGGTGACCTCCCGGGCCGAACCCATTCCCGCGAACGCCGAACCCGTGTCGAGGGCGGCGCTGGTGGTGAAGAACCGTGCGAGGGCGAACAGGTACGCGAACAGGATCATGTCGCCCACGAACGAAACCGGCGCTTGAGACTGCCCGAAGGGGACCAGAAGCCCCGCAATCAAGGTCACGGCGAGGGTCACCGAGGGGCCCGCCCGGAAGATCCATGTTGTCGTCGTGCTTTGGACAAGGCCCTTGCGCATGAGTTTGAACAGGTCAAAGTAAAGCTGCAGGAAGGGCGCCCCGGTTCGGCCCGCGAACCACGCCTTGGTCTTGTTGATCACCCCCAGCAGCAGCGGCGGCAGCACGAGAAGCAGGACACAGTGGACGATGATGTCGATCATGAGGGCCTCCAGAACCCGGCCACGGCAAAAAGAAAGATGGTGATGACCAAGACGTAGAGGACATACACGTGGGTCTGCCCCGATTGGAAGACGTGAACCCGAAGCAGTTGTTTCCCGACGAACCTGGCGAACGGCATCAGAAACCGGTCAAGAACCACGTCGGGGACCTGCCTGTGAAAGGACCATTTCGATGCGAAGATCTTCCGCCGGGTTGGCGGGGCCTGCTTGGGCCACAGCGCGAAGCTGAACAGCTTGACCAGTGAGTCGGTCAGCGACGACCCCGTGTACTGCATCCGTGGCGTCGGTTTGGCGTACCCGCAGTCCCACGTCAGAACCCGCTGGGCTTCCTTGGACGAGGACTTGGCCCGAAGGATGAGGAAGAGGAGTCCGACCGCGACGAGCAAACCGGCGCCGACGGCGCTGATCCAACCGGTGGGGGCCAACTGAGCCAGCGGACTGGCAAACACGGCCTGCGGTGCCCACGCCTGAACCGCCGCCTGAAGCACTGGCGCCAGCACGGGCGACGCCAAGCCGATGGCCAGGCAGGCCCCCGCTAGGGCGGCCATCGGACCCAACAGGGCCGCAGCCGGGTCGCGGCCTGGCTTATGTTCGGGGTCCTTGGCGCCGCCCAAAAAGACGGCGGCCGTCAATTTGACGAAAGTCGCGACGGCCAGGGCCCCGATGAGTGCCAAGGCCGACGCTGCCACCGCGACGGCGACGAGGTTCGTCCCCCCGCCCGCCTGCAGGGTGTGGAACAGGCCTAGGTACACCAGCCATTCGCCGACAAAGCCGTTGAGGGGCGGAAGCCCGCTGATGGCCACGGCCCCGACCACGAACAGCGCGAAGGTCGCGGGCATGGTCTTGCCCAGCCCGCCCATCTGGTCGATGGCCCTTGTGTGGTTTTGGTGGATCACCGCCCCGGCGTTGAAGAACAGAAGCGGCTTGAACAGGCCATGGTTCCAAACGTGGAGCAGGGCGCCGCCGAGCCCGAGCAGCACCCAGTCGGCGCGGCCCGTGTACCGACCCACAAGGGCCAGCCCGACGCCCATGCCGATGATGCCGAGGTTCTCGATACTGCTGTAGGCCAAGAGGCGCTTGATGTCCTGCTGCCCCAGGGCGAAGGCGATGCCCAGCACGCCCGTGACGACTCCGACTAACAGGACGGCGATGCCCCACCACTCGCTGGCCACGGGGAGCAGCGACGTCATCCGAAGGATCCCGTACACGCCCATCTTGAGCATGACGCCCGACATGACGGCCGACACGTGGCTGGGAGCGTTGGCGTGGGCCCCGGGCAGCCAGAAATGCAGGGGCATGAACCCGGCCTTGAAGCCGAAACCGACAAGGCTCAACACGAAGATGACCGATGCCGCCTCGAGGGGCAGACCAGGGCACGCGGTAAGCGAGAAGCTCCCCGACTCGTTGGCCCACAGGCCGAACATGACAAGCAGGCACAGGGTGCCCATGTGGGTGGCGACGAGGTAGACCCAGCCGGCCCTGCGGACCTCGGGGTCCCCGTCGTCGGTGGTCACGGCGAAATACGCGGCCAGCGCCATGATCTCCCACGCTAACAGAAAGAGCACACCGTCCCTGGACAACACGACAAGACCCATAGCCCCCGCCAGGAACCCAAAGGCCAGCCCCAGACGCTTTCCATTTTCGAAATGGGTGTCCTGGCCCCAATAGCCAAGGCCGAAGGCCGAGCCGAGGGTCGGCACCACGAAGATCAGCGCCAAGAAGAAGTCGCTCAGGGGGTCCAGCGCCACCGAGAAGTGCCCCCAGGGCAGGAGCCACGCCGCGTCGAGGCTGGAAG
>Ga0181516_10001822_pt1 | contig 15873 bp, 3 predicted proteins | sample PEATcosm2014_Bin_25_FD_121104 | JGI IMG/M metagenome (GOLD analysis project Ga0181516, IMG submission 121104) | Peatland microbial communities from MTU Mesocosm Facility, Houghton, MI, USA - PEATcosm2014_Bin01_10_metaG | ecosystem: Environmental > Terrestrial > Soil > Wetlands > Peat | place... | reverse complement strand
TTGCAGCCGAAGATTTTTTCCAGGTTGCGCGTCTGCGCGGGCGACAGCTCGTCGTCGAAGATGACGGTGTCCACGTCCTCGGCCTTGCATTGTTTGGCGAGTTCCTCGGCCTTGCCGCCGCCGATGTAGGTGGCGGCGACGGGCGTGGCGAGTTTCTGCACGGCCTCGCCGAGAATCTGCGTGCCGGCGGTGGTGGCCAGTTCTTCAAGTTCGGCGAGGGATTCGCGGACGTCGGCGGCGGTGCGGGATTTGAGTTCCACGCCGATGAGGAAGACGCGGATGGACCGCGTGTCGCGGGTCTGGATGAGCGATTTCAAAGTTTCGTGGCCGACAAGGTAGCAGAAATCCCGGCGGACGAAAGCGCGGAGTGCGCGCCCGATTCAATCGGGCAGCCCGGCGAAAAATTCTTTTGTCGGAACGCATGCATTCTGCCGCTTGCATTCGCGCGGCATGGCTTTAGCTTGAACCGTGTCCGCATGAAACGGTTTGCCATCATAAACTTTTTGCTGTTTTGCGTCCTGCGCCTGCCCGCCGATCGCATCAACCAGGAAGGCCGCCTCCTCGGCGCGCTGCCGGTGGTGACGAATGCCATTCTGTTCAACACGACCAACGCCGACGCGGTGGTATCGGCCATGCAGATTTTTCCGGTGACGAATCCATGGAACGAATGCATCTCCAACCGCCCGGTGCTGGCGAATTCGGCGGCGATGCTCACGCAGATGATGTTCGATTTCACGAACGGCCTGTCGCCTTCGAGCAGCGCCTCGCATCTGACGTTGCACATCAATTTCGAGATGAATTACGTGCTGGTGCCGGACAGCCAGGTGCTGGTGTCGAATCAGTTTGTGGCGTATCCGGATGATTCGGATTTGAACGGGGGAGTTTATCCTTATGGCCTGTATCCGATCCCGACGAACCAGCCGATTGAGGAATGGCCGCTGGCTTTGACCGCGAACGGCACGCCGCAGACATTGCTGCAATGGCAGACGAACAATGACGGCAGCGACCGGCATTCCATCACAGTCCAGCCCGGCAACGGGACGCTTTGGGAAACCTGGAATGCATTGCTCGTGGGCACGAACTGGCAGGCGGGGAATGGCGCGATCTTCAATCTGAACACAAACGGCCTGCGACCGGACGGCTTGACCTCCGGCGATGCGGCGGGCCTGCCGATGTTTCCCGCATTGGTGCGTTACGACGAGGCGGAGCGCGGCATGGTGGAACATGCGCTGCGCGTGACGGTGAAGCATTCGCGCAAGGCGCATCTTTATCCCGCCACGCACGACGCCTCCGTGCCATCCACGACGAACACCAACGTGCCAGCCATGGGCCAGCGGCTGCGGTTGAAGGCGGCCTTTGTCATCCCGGCGAACTGGACGAAAGAGGAAACGGCACTGGCACTGGCATTGAAAAAATACGGCGCGCTCGTGGCGGACAATGGCAGTGTCTTCGGCGTTTCCGTGGCCCCGGACGACCGCTGGCCAAATGGCGAGAATTGTTTCAATGATTTATTCAGCGTCGGCATCACGAACTTTGAAGTGATCCAAACCACGGGCACGAACGAAGGCCCGCGTTCGCCGGGCGCACCCGTGGCCAACGCCGGACCGGACCAGACCGTGCCGGCCGGGCCGCCGGTTCAATTGCAGGGCGCGGTGGCCTTCAGCAATTCGCCGCCGGTGATTCAATGGAAATTGTATTCCGGACCGGGCACAGTGACCTTCGCCAACGCGGCGCTGACCAACACCACGGCGAATTTCAGCGCGCCGGGAATTTACACGCTGGAGCTGAGCGCGGACGACGGCGTCCACGCCGTGGCGTATGACGCGGTGGTGATCACGGTGACGAATGCCATCGTTGTGTCCATCGCGCGCGCGGGCTCGAATGTGAACGTGAACTGGACCGGCGGCGTGGCGCCTTACGTCGTGCAGCGCGCCGGCACGCTGCCACCATCGTGGAGCAACATCGTGACAACCAGCTTCAACAGCACAAATCTGCCGCTGACGAACAGCTCGGGATTTTTCCGAATCCGGGGGCAATGAATTGAACGCGGCTGTTACGGGCGCGATGGTTTTAACCGGCGGGAGGCCGGCGCCGCGCGCCGCGAGATAAAAAAGAAAGTTCTGTCGAAACCGGAATGAGTTGGCTACCGTCTGGCCCCGTATGAAAAAGATTCTGACCGCCGCCCTGCTGGCTCTCGGCTTCGCCGTCGTTGCCCAGCCATTGCCTTCCATCAAACTCCAGCCGGTCTTCACCAAGCTGGCCGACGAACGCCCGGTCTGGATGTCCGAAGCGCCGGATGGTTCGGGCCGGATGTTCATCGTTTATCAAACCGGAAAAATCCTTGTCTTCAAAAAAAGCGGCGACGGCGGCGACGCGAAGGAATTTTTCAACATCGAGGCGCGCGACCCCAAGGCCGGCGGCGAAAATGAATGCGGCCTGCTCAGCATCGCCTTTCATCCCGGTTTCAAGACCAATGGTTTGTTTTACGTTTATTACAACCAGCGCAATCCCGCCGATCAGCACAATCAGCCGCTGAATTTCCCCATCCGCAGCGTCATCAGCGAATTCAAGGTTTCCGCCACCGACGCCGACGCGGCGGATTTGAAATCCGAGCGCATCCTGTTGCAGGTCCAGCAGCCGTTCGGCAACCACAAGGGCGGCGAACTGTTGTTCGGGCCGGATGGCTATTTGTATCTCGGCCTCGGCGACGGCGGCGCGGCGGACGATCCGTTCAACAGCGGCCAGAATGTCGCGACGCTGCTGGGGAAAATTCTGCGCATTGATGTGAATTCCAAAACCGAACATGCCTTCGGCGACCGCAACCGGCATCTGGAATACGGCATCCCGTCCGACAATCCGTTTGTGCACGAGCCGAACATGGGCGAGCGCGGTGCGCGGAAGGAAATTTACGCGCTCGGCCTGCGCAATCCGTGGCGCTTCAGTTTTGACCGGCAGACCGGCGCGCTCTGGTGCGGCGACGTGGGCCAGGATTTGTGGGAGGAAGTAGATGTGATCGTCAAGGGCGGCAACTACGGCTGGAACGTCCGCGAAGGCGCGCATCATTTCAAGCCCGGCCCCGACGGCGCAAAATATATCGAGCCGGTCATGGAATACACGCACCGGACCGCCCTGCAGGCGGAGGGAATGTTTCCGGACCACAGCATCGGCCTGTGCGTGATCGGCGGCTATGTGTATCGCGGCAACGCCTCGCCGGCGCTCTCCGGCCTTTATTTTTATGGTGATTACAATCTCGGCCGGATCTGGGCATTCCGTTACGACGACGCCGCGCAAAAGGTCACCGCGCACGGCGAACTGCTGCAGCAGCCGGATAATATCTGCAGCTTCGCGGAGGATGCCGACGGTGAAATCTACACGCTGATGCAGGACGGAAAAATTTTCAAAATCACCGCGCCGTAATTTTCAAGCACCGCCAGCCTTGCGAACGGGCGCACGGCGGTTGGATCGGCCGCTTGACTTGCGGACGGTTTTGAAAAATATTTTTGGCGTCCGGCACGAAGATATTTGCGTCACACAAACTCTTGCCGTCCACGGCGGGTTTTGTGATGCTTCTGGGCAATCATTGTTGTGCCAACTCCAAACCTGAACCACCACCCCGCGGGCCGGCGCGCCGGTTTTACCCTCGTGGAAATCATGGTTGTCGTGGCGGTCATCGGGCTGCTCGCGGCCATTGCCATTCCCAATTTTGTCCACGCCCGCGCGGTTTCGCAGGCCAATGCCTGCATCAACAACCTCCGCAAGATTGACAATGCCATCAGCCAGATGGCGCTGGAAAAAGGGCTGACCACCGGCACGTCCTTCAATTTTCCGACCGACATCCTGCCCTATCTGGCTGAGAACCGCTGGCCGACTTGTCCGGCCGGCGGCATTTACGGCGCCGGCGCCATCGGAACTTTGCCGCCCGTCTGCACGCTCAGCACCACCGTCACGCCGGCGCACGTCATGCCGTGATTTTGGGAACCCGCCGCGGCGACCGCGCAAAATTAAAAGCTGTAACTGATGCCCGCGTGCAGGAAAATGGATTTGCTCAAATCCAGTTCCAGCGTGCGGCCGCCGAAGTTGTGGTCATAGACGCCGAGATCCTGGAATTGCACGCCGGCTTCGACGCCCCAGCGGTCGTTGAACTGATACGCGGCTTGCAGGCCGACGTAATAACCCCACAGCAATTGCGTGTCGCTGCCGTTGCCGGAGCTGCTGACCGAACCACCGCCGCCGGGCAGCGTGAGCGTCTCGCGCCAGGAGGCGTCGCCATTGAGCAGCCCCACCGCCAGCCCGCCGGACAAATGCAGACTCCAGCGCTGTGACAATGGCATTTCAATGTAAGGTCCGAGCCGGAAACCCCAGAGGTTCGCGTCGTAATGTTCCTGCACCAAAAAAGTCGCGCCCGGCACCAGCGTGGTGACGGAGCTGACGGGCGGGACGTTGATGACAAAATTCGGGCCTTGATATGTGCCTTGAAACGGCAGCTCGGACGGCACATTGTAACCGGGCGGCGTCGTGCCCGGCGTGTAACTGTAAGTGTCCGTCACGCGCGTGAGCGTGGCGTTGTAAAGGCCGCCGCTGTTGAATTCTATGGGCAGCCAGTTGACGGCAAATTCCAGGCCATAGCGCAACTGATGCCAGTTTTCCTTGAGGCCGATCTCGTAATTGTAAGTCAGCTCCGCGCCAATATAAGGCGAATCATTTTTGTCATCGCCGCCGGGCAGACCGGTCGCCGTCGTGCGGTCCATCGCAATGGTGTTGTTCCCAGCATTGACCTGGCTCGAACTGTCGTAGCCCCAATACCAGCTCTGGCCGCCGGCGTTGCCGCTGATGTCGGTCAGCGCATAGCCGTTGTCGTAATTGTAAGGATCGCCGTTCGGCGTGCGGCGGCCGCCGGCAAACGGCGCACCGGAACCGAGGTTCGCGCCGACGCCCTTGAACCGGCCGGTGATGTTCAGCCCGAACCGCAGCGAAAGCGTGACGCGGTTGGTGGAGTTCAAATAGGTCTGCAAGTCCTGCTCGGCGGAGACAGCGGTGGCCAGCAGCAGCGCGCCGGAAACCGGCACCGTCCAATTTTTATGGTTGCGTTTCATGGCTTGAATTCAGTTCAGTTTTGGATGATGCGATAGAACCGGCTGTTCACGGACAGCGGCGGACTCATGGTCGCGGGCGGGCCGGTGTCATACCATTGGGTGATATTGGCGGTGGCGGTGACGGAGGGCGTGCCGACGAACCAGTTGGTCGGATTAACCACGTTCGCGTAGAGAATGGTGTAAGTATTTCCGGGAATGGAATTCCATTCCAAGATGAACCGCGTGGAACCGGTGCGCGTGTCGGTGAAAATTTTGCTGATGGCCACATAATTCGTGCCGGCAGCGGCGGAGTTCGTCGGGATGATCGCCACCACCGTCAGCGTGTTCGTAAACGCGAGCCGCGACGGATTGTAAAATTCCAAAACAAATTGGACCGTGTTGCTGGGATTCAGCGGAAAGCTGTATTGCACGAACGGCACGCCGCCGTTGGTGCCGATGGCGTTCGCCAGCGAGACGCCGCTGCGCAGGCCGCCGACGTAAAGCTGGATGCCGGCGACCGTGACCGGGCCGCTGTTCGTGACCGTCACCGACTCTTCATACAAACCGGTCTGCGGATTGAACACGGGCGCGCCCGCAAGCAGGCCGAATTGCGGCAGCGCGACCAGCGTCTGCGCCTGCGACGCCGGCAGCACGCCGGTGTTGTTCGTCGGATTCGGATCGGCCGTCACCGCGAGCGCCGAGGCAATTTCCGTGAACGTGCCCACGGCCAGCGCCCGGACGGTGAAGGTGTAATTCGACGAGCCGCCGACCGGCAGTGAAATAATCTGCGGCCAGGTGATGGTCAAATTGTTCGAAGCGCCGCCGGCGGACGCGGCGATGAACAGCAAATTCGTCGGCAGGCTGTCGGACACCACCACGTTGGATGCGACCGACGGACCGATGTTCGTGACTGTGATCGTATAAACAATGTTGCTGCCGAGAATTGCCGAAGCGGGGCCGGCCAGCAGCGCCGCCAAATCTGCGGAGGGCGTGACTTTGGTGCTGACGCGCGAGCCGGCGAGCGAACCGTTGTTGTTCGTCGGATTGGGATCAGCGACCGGCGACGTGGCGGCGGCGATGTTCAGGAACGAATTCACCGACGCCGGCGCGAGCAGCGTGAGGTTAAATGTGGTTGCAGTGCCGGGCGGTAGCGTCACGCCGGTCCACGTCACCACGCCGCTGTTCGTCACATAGCTGCCGGTTGCACTTTGGAAAATCGCGCCCGCCGGCAAGGTGTCGGTCACCATGACATTCGTCGCGGCGGACGGCCCGGCGTTGGTCGCGGTGATGACGTAGTTCACCAACTGACCGGCGAAGACGTTCGTGCCGCCGGTCTTGAACACCGCCACATCCGCCAGCGCGGAAATCACCGTGCGCGTCTGCGCCGAGCCAAGGGAGCCGTTGTTGTTGGCCGGATTCAAATCCAGCACGTCCGACGCGCCGGACGCGAGATTCGTGAACGCGCCGCCTTCCGTGGCAAACAGTGTGACCGTAAGATTCGTCACGCCATTGGCCGCCAGCGCGGGAATAGCCCACGTCACCAAATGATTCGCATAATTTCCGCCCGCCGATGCGCTGACAAACGTGAAGCCGTTGGCGAGCTGATTGGTGATGACCAGATTCGTCGCGCCGGCTGGGCCGAGATTGGTGACGGTCACGGTGAAAACCAAATTTGAACCGGCGACGGCGCTGGCTTGACCAAACTGCGCCACGCTCAAATCCGCTGTGGGCGCAACTGTGAGGCTGACCGCAGCGGCGGGGCTGTAATTGTAACCGTTGTTGACGCGGAACGTGAACGTGTCCGCCCCGACAAAGTTCGTTCCCGGCTGGTAGGTCACCGCGCCGGTATTGGTATTGAGCGAAGTCAGCGTGCCGTTCGTCGGCGCTGTCACGATGCTGAATGTCAGCGCCTGACCGGCCGGATCATTGCCGGCAAGCACCAGCGGCAGTGCGGTGTTTTCCGCAGTCGAGCCGGACTGGCTGAATGCCACCGGCGGCAGGTTCGTCACGTTAACAGTGATGAGCGAATGATTGGTGCCGCCCACGTTGTCGGTGACGGTGTAAACAATCGTCGCCACGCCGACAAAGTTTAACGTCGGCACGAAAGTCACGTTGGTGCCAGTGATCGTCGCGGAGCCATTCGTCGGATTCACGCCAATGAGCGTCAAGCTGCCGCCGGGCGTTGGCACAACATCGTTCACCAATGGGCTGAAAGCGTTCGTGCTGTTTTCAGCCACGCTGTAAAAATCCGGATTCGCCAGCGGCGGCACATTTGTCACCGTCACGGTAATCAGCGATTGATTGGTGCCACCGATGCCGTCGGTAATGGTGTAAGTCAGCGAGGTGATGCCGACAAAATTATTTGCCGGCGCAAAAATCACGTTTGTCCCGGCAATCGTCGCCGCGCCATTCGTCGTGCTGACGCTGACCAGCGAAAGATTTCCACCCGGCGTCTGCACCACATCATTCACCAGCGGGCTGAACGTGTTCGTGCTGTTTTCCGGCATCGCGTAGCTGTCCGGATTTGCCAGCGGCGGATTGTTGGTCACCGCAGTCACCACCGGGGGCGCCGTGTTGTTCGTCGGCACCGAGTCCAACGTCGGACTGCCGGTCGTGGCAATGTTCGTCACGCTGCCAAGCACAGTCGAAATGACGGTCACCGTCAAATTCATGCTGCCGCCGGAAATCAGACTGCCGAGGTTCGTCCAAATGATTTGATTGCCCGCATTTGTCGTCGTCACCGGCAAGGAACTTACAAACATCAATCCTGTCGGCAGACTGTCCGTCACAGACAAGGCTGTTGCCGTGGACGGGCCGAAGTTTGTCACCGAAATTGTATAATTGAAATTCGCGCCGAAAATAATTCCCGCCGGACCGGTCTTTCCCACGGCGACATCTGCCAGCGGCGTCACGCTGGTGATCACGGGCGGAGTCGTGTTGTTCAAAAGGTTCGTGTCACCCGTCGGCGAACTCACGCTCGCGACGTTCGTCAGCGTGCCACCCGTCGGCGCAATCACGGTCAAATTCAGACTGCTCGACTGCCCTGCCGCCAATGTTCCCAAACTCCAACTTGCCACGCCGCTGTTCACGGCGTAGCTGCCGCTGGCGCTCACAAACGTCACGCCTGCGGGTAGCGCATCCGTCACCACCACCGCGCTCGCGCTCGACGGGCCGAGATTGGTCACGCTGATCGTATAGCTCACATTGCTCGCCGCAAAAACATTTGCCGGACCGGTCTTGGCAATGATCAGATCCGCCAGCGGTGTCACCGTAGTGAATACCGGCCGCGTGAAATTGTTCGTCGGGTTCGGATCAGTCGTGGGCGAACCAGCCTGCGCCACGTTCGTCAGCGAACCGCTCGCCGGAGCGATGACGCTCAAGGTCACGTTGCTCACCGCGCCATTCGCCAGATCACCCAAACTCCAAGTCACGCTGCCACCTTGGTTCACGCCACCGCCGGATGCGCCCGCGAACGTCGCGCCGACCGGCACGCTGTCCGTCACCACCACGGCCGTGGCGACGGACGGACCGAAGTTGGTCACGGAAATTGTATAAGTCAAATTGCTCGCCGCGAGCACACTCGCCGGCGCCGTTTTGCCGATGGCAAGATCGGCGAGCGTGTTCACCGCGGTGATCACCGGCGGCGTGAGGTTGTTCAAAAGATTTGTGTCGGTCGTCGGCGAACTGACGCTGGCGATGTTCGTCAGCGTGCCGCTGGCCGGTGCGGTGACCGTCACGGTAACATTGCTCGCCTGGCCGGAAGCCAGCGCGCCGAAGTTCCAGTTCATGAGGCCGGCATTATTTGCGCCGCCACCGGTCGCGCCCACAAACGTCACGCCCGCCGGCAACGCGTCCGTCACCACTACCGCGCTAGCGCTCGACGGGCCAAGGTTCGTCACGGAAATTGAGTAAGTCAAATTGCTGACGGCAAAGACGGTTGCCGGCGCCGTTTTGAAAATCACCAAATCCGCAATGGGCGTCACCGCGGTGACCACCGGCGGACTCGTGTTGTTCGTGGGATTGGGATCGCTGGTCGGACTGCCGGCGCTGGCGATGTTGGTTAGGCTCACAGCGGTGAGCGGGGCCGCGACGGTCACGGTCAAATTCGTCGCCGCATTGGCCGCGAGCGAACCGAGGTTCGTCCAGACGAGCTGGCTGCCGGTGAGCGTCGAGCCGGCCGTGGCACTGACTAGGCTGACGGCGGTCGGCAGATTATCCGTCACCGACAAGCCGGCGGCCGCGCCGGGTCCAAGGTTTGTGATCGTGATGAGATAATTAAAATTGGTCGCGGCAAAAACATTCGCTGGCGCGGACTTGCTCACCGCAAGATCCGCCACCGCCAGCACGGTGATGGTGATCACCGACGAGTTCGTGCCGCCAATGCTGTCGGTCATCGTGTAGCCAATGGTCGCGGTGCCGGTGAAATTATTGGCCGGCGTAAAAACCACATTGGTCAAATTAACAATCATTGCCGTGCCGTTGGTCGCGCTGACGCCGATCACTTGCAAAACGCCGCCCAGCGTGCGCACCAGGTCGTTTATCAGCGGGCTGAATGTGTTCGTCGAGTTTTCCAAAACGGTGTAGCTGTCTGGATTTGCCAGCGGCGGGATGTTCGTCACGAGCACGGTGATGCTGGAACTGTTTGTGCCGCTCACGTTGTCGGTGATCGTGTAGCCGATCGTCGTCGTGCCCACAAAATTAATCGCCGGCGTGAAGACGACGTTCGTGCCGTTGAGAATGGTCACGACGCCATTCGTCGTGCTGACCGCCACCAGCGTCAGACTGCCGCCCGGCGTCTGAATCAGATCATTCATGAGCGGGTTGAAAATATTCGTGGTGTTTTCCGTCATCGCGTAGTTGTCGGGATTCGCCAGTGGCGGATTGTTTGTCACTGATGTAATCACCGGCGGCGTCAGGTTATTCGTCGGCACCGGATCCCGCGTCGGGCTGCCGGCACTCGCAAAATTCGTGACGCTGCCGCGCAAGGTTGGGATGACGGTCACCGTCAAATTCGTGCTGCCGCCGGAAACCAGGCTGCCCAGATTCGACCAGATGACTTGATTGACCGTGTTCGTCGTGGTCACCGGCACGGAACTCACAAACGTCAACCCCGCCGGCAAACTATCGGTCACGGCCAAAGCCGTCGCCGAGGACGGCCCGAAGTTCGTCACTGAAATTGTATAATTAAAATTCGTGCCGAAAATAATTCCCGCCGGACCGGTCTTGCTGACACCGACATCCGCCAAGGGCGTCACAGCGGTCACGACCGGCGGCGTCACGTTGTTCGTGAAATTCGGATCGCTCGTCGGCGAAGTCACATTCGCTGTGTTCGTCAAACTGCCGTCGGCGGGTGCCGTCACCGTCACCGTGACGGTGCTGATTTGGCCATTCGTCAGCACTCCCAAGTTCCAAGTCACCGCGCCGCTGTTATTCACGCCGCCGCCCGTTGCACTTGCAAAACTGACGTTGGCCGGCAAGCTATCCGTCACCACCACGCCGCTTGCACCCGACGGGCCAAAATTCGTCACCGAGATAGTGTAAGTCAAATTACTCGCGGCAAAAACCGCAGCCGCGGCCGCCTTGCCAATCGCCAAATCCGCCAGCGCGGTGACATTGACGGTGATGATTGCCGTGGACGTGCCGCCGTGACCATCGCTGTTGGTATAAGTGATGGTGGCGACCCCCGTGTTAGTTGGCGTGAAGGTGATATTAGTGCTGCCCGGGTTGATGACTACAATGCCATTGGTGCTGGAGGCGCCGGCAACAGTCAACGTATCGCCGTTGAAACTGATGTCGTTCGTGAGCGGATTGATTACGGTAGGCTGATAATATAAAGCGGTATTAGTGTCGTTGACGGCGATCGGCAACAGCCGGTTGAAGTAACTATCATTCGTGCTGACAATGCCGTTGGTGCTGACAAAACTGATCTGACCATCGGTGCGCCCCTGCGAATCGCCAGTGCTGTAATAACCGTAAAACAAACTCTGCCGGATGACATAGTGACCTGGAGTAACACCGGCGAAAGAATAGTTACCGTTCGCGTCAGTCAAAACGCTAGCCGACACCGGTTCACCGGCATCCGCCACGCCATTGCTGTTCACATCCTGCACCAGGTCAACTTCGGCATTGGCCAGGCCGGTTTCAGAAAGATCATTCGTGCCATTGCCGTTCGTGTCGTTCCACACCGTGCCGCTAATGGTTGAATAGGCCGCCAAACTTGGCTGGTATTGAAAGAAATTATTGTTATTGGTGACAGTCAAGGTCGTAAGATTGAGCGCCAGCCGGCCGTTGGCAGGCACGCTGTTGGCGTAGCCGGGCAGATCAGTTTCCACCACGACATAGTGGCCGGTGGTCAGGTTCAACAATTCGTAATAACCAAAGTCATCCGTCGTAACGATCTGAACCAGCGCGCCGTCAGCCGGGTTCCCGTCGCCATTCGGATCGGTGAACAGCTCCAAGGTAACGCCGCTCAAACCAGTGTCACCATTGGTGAAGACGCCGCTTTGATTGATGTCATTATAAACATGGCCAATAATGCTGGCGGCGGTGGTGACAATACGGGTCGTCGTGGTGGCGGTCGGGACGGGATTGCCAAATGCATCCTCGGCATAATCGGCCACCGCAGTATTATTCGCCGGATTGCCCGCGCCGACCACTCGCATGGTAATATCGTTGGTAATGACCGCATTGGTCGCCAGCGCGGTGGCATAAGCCAGGTTCGTCCAAATCAAGCTGCCCGCGCCAAAGCCATTGGGCGGAATTGAGGCGGAAACATATTGGTAGTAAGTCCCGCTATAGTTGTCCTCAAATGGCAGCGTCGGAATAACTGTGTCACCGACGTTCTGAATCGTGATGCGGAAAACAACATTGCTGCCGATGGCCACCGGCGTGCTGGCCGGACTTAATAAAACTTTGGCAATGTTCAAAGCGGCGTGTGTGACAAGTATTGTGGCGATCGAGCTATTTGTGACCGTGCCGCCATTGGCCGTGGCGGAATTGGTGGCGCTACCGGAGGCCAGCGCGGTGAAGGTGACGGCAATATTTGTGCTCTGGCCCGGCGAGAAGGTGCCGAGATTGGTCCAGGTTAGAATTCCTGACACATTGGTGCTGGTCGGGGCCACGCTGGCGGCCGTATAACTCAACTTATTAGTCGGGAAATTGTCTGTTATGCTGACGTTTGTGAGCAAGGTGCTGCCGGTGTTAATCACCTGCAAGTTATAGGTCGCCGGCTGACCCAGGCTGACTTGGCCGACGGTTGGAGCAACCAACGTCTTGCTTATCGCCAAGCCGGGCACGCCGGGCAATGGCGTAATGATGGCCGTGCCGCTGGATCCATAACCGGTGTTGTTCGGGTCGTTGTAGTTCACAGTAATGATCGAGCCAACCGTTGCAAACAGCGTGCCGTCATTCGTCGCGGTGCCGGAGTTGGTGCTGGTAATAAGTCCGCAGGTGTAAATGCCGGAATTGGTGCCAGTTTCGGTTAAAGTGATCTTTTCCGAATCTCCGGTGCTGCTGGTAACGATGGCCGGTATGACTTGGACGGTAGCCGGGTTGGTGATGCTGTCCAAAGCCGTCACGCGTATGCACGCCAGACCATTGGCAGGATAGCTATTGGTGACCGGCCCATTGGTGCCTGCGGTAAACACCGTCGCACTTGGCACACCAAGGTCGAGGAAGATCAGTGACAAACCCGCGCCGGCGGAGGTGGTGACGCCTTCCGTGCCTTCATTGGCGGTTGCGGCAATTGCATAATTACCGGTCGTCGGACCGGTGGACCAAGCGAACTCATAGGTTTTCGAACAGCCGTCGTTGGCCACAACACTCGAGTCATTCAAGTTGGTGCCAAAACCCGCACCCGCAGTGGGTCCAATGACAACCAAGCCGAGACTGGTTATATCATAACTGCCGAACGGATCAGTGACATTGGCGCGAACATATACTGTTGAGCCAGCGGCCGGCGTGGTTGACAGGTTACCGTTCGGATAAGACGCGTCATAAATGCCCAGCGTGTTGATGGCAATAACCGTGGCCGCTGGCAAAATGATTTTCGACGGCGCGGTCGTGCTGTCATAATTAACGTGAAACGCGATGCCGGGCTGCGTATTGGAAATGACATAACTGATCAGTTGCCCAGCCGGAACCGTTATGTTGCTCGTCAGCACGCCGCTCCAGACCAGGTTGCTGCTGATTGACGAATAGGTTGGATTGGAAAGCGTGGCGATGTTGGTGCCGCCATATTGCAAAATTGCCGTGACGGCCGGATTTGCCGGCATCACTCCGTTGGTGACGGTTATGTAATTGGTGACATAGACAAAGTTATTCGACGGCATCACAAAATTGGAGCAGAAAACCTGCGACTGCGCGAAGGTCGTCACATTTGTGTTGTTAACCGTTTCGGACCCGATGGAATAAAAAGTGTTTGGCGAAGCTTGGTTGGTGTATTCCGTCTGAATCCAGCCGGGACTGCGGACAAAATGGGACACCTTGATTTCATCCACGCTGCCGGAGAAATAGCCATCCCCGGTCAACCATGGCCAACCGGTGGTTTTATAGTCCCCGATCCGATACCAGCCGATGTAAGATTGCCCCGCCGAGCTGGCAGTGGTTGCCTGCAGCACTCCGTCCACATACAGGCCGATGATTGACGCCGCGTTGTCCCGATAACCCACAAGGAAATGCCATTGGCCATCGTTCAGCACATTCGTCGAAGCGGCAACCTGGGGAGTGGATGAACTGGTATTATAAGAGCCGAAATAGGCATGGCCATTGGTGCCGAAATAAATATGCCGGTCATAATTTCCGGCGCCGGTGCCGGATTGCGCATTCTCAAAGCCCACCACTTTTTTCCCGCTGGTGGTCGTCGTTTTAACCCAGGCCTCGACCATTACGGTCGGCGGATTAGTAAAGGGAGCCGACGTGGAGATATAGTCGCTGGTCCCGTCCAAAGTCAGGCTGCCGCCGATTTTGCCCGCGACCTGCGCTCCGGCCGCGATGGTTTGGCTGGTGCCATTGTTGCCGCCGGTGGAATCCACCATGTCCCCGGCCGCACCGGTGGGTGTCTGATCAAGATGCCAGACGCCTTTGTAATTGGTGTCCCAGACTCCACCAACATTCTGCTGGTCGGCCGCCGCGCCATTGCCATAATACATGTAAAGCACGGTATCGGTGGTGTGACTTAGGATGGGCACATTCACCCAGGCGATCAAGGCGCCGGTGCCGCTGGTATATTTTTCCCGCTCATAAGGCAGCACGGTGACGCCGTCGCTGGCGGTGAACCGGATGTCATTGCCGCTGGCTTGGGCGTGATTTTGCAAGCCGGTGTTGGCGGCCAGATTTATCAAGACTGGAAAGCTGGTCTGATCCGTGCCAAACACATTGGTATGGTTGATGGTGATGGCTTGCCAGTAAGGCCAAGCTCCACCCAAACCCAGATCGGCACCCGCCCGAGTTAGGCTGTGGCCGTAGGCGACCGGATCAATGCGGTCCAATCCCTGCGGGCCGTTGGTGTAACACAAGTAAAGCTGCTTGGTCAGCGCAGGAATCTGTATGGCTGCCGTATTCGTGGCACTATCCCCAAAGGTCGGGTCCGTGTAACTCACACTTAACTGATCGCCGGGCGTGATATTTAAAACGCCATCCTGCGGTGCCAAGCCGGCGGAGGCCGAGGTTGGCAGGCCGATAACATTCCGAAACACGCCAGTATTAGTGCCGGTCTCGGTCAAGGTAATGGTTTGCAAATCACCGTGCGTCACGTCCACCACCGTTACGGGAATGGTCTGCACCGAGTTGGACGAGATATTGCCCACGGCATTGGTCATGGTTACAAAAACATTCGCGCCGACCGAATACAAACTGACGGGCACGCCATTGGTGTCGGTGAAATTTAGTGAAACCGCGGCTCCGCTGGCGGGTGCCGGGACCAGGCTGGTTGATGAGAAAATACCGGTGCCGCCAATGTTGATGCTGTTGCTTACCACGCCGCCGCCGGTGACTTTGCATAAGTAGGTGAAGCTGCTCGTGCCCTGGCTCAAAATCACGGGAATGGTGAAACCCGGTGCGTCCAGCGGAAAGGCCGTGCCCGTAGCGCTGTCGGGAATCGGCGCGCCGTTATAAGTGGTCGAGTTGGTGACATAAAGCAGATTGCTCGAAGGAGCGTCAATCACCAGCGTGTTGCCCAGCGGCAGCAGACCTTTGTTATCAACTGTGACGGTATAGGCAATCGTATCGCCCACGCTCAAGCCAACCGGCGGGGTGTCCGTCACGATGATGGCGGTCTTGTTCAATGTCGGCACTGGAAAAGGCAGCACCGTGGTGCCGGCGTCAATGTAAGGATTGCCGGGCTGGGCCACATCCGGGTCTTCGCCCCAGGCGGCGGTGATCTGCGTGCCGTCCAGGGTGTAAATCCTCATGCCGGTCTGGTTTTTGCTGGGATCATAGATCTTCTGGGATTGCAGCGCCGTCACTGTGAAATTCGTATCGTAATGGTTGCCGTTTGGATCAATCAGCGGGCCCAGATGGTCGCCTTTGTAATCCACATACAAAAGTGTGTTTGCCAGCGCTGTGACCCAGACCGGGCTGCCGTCCACCGTGCCGTCCGCGCTGCCCGGCCCCCAGCCAACCACCGCTTCCGTGGTCAAGGCGGTCTGCGGCACCAGGGTGAAACCCCAGTTATAAGAAGTGTCGGCGGCGGGATTGGCGGCCACGGTGCAGATGGCGAAAAAATTCTGGCCGTTGGAATTGACAAAGCTGGCACCGGAACCAATCGGCATTTGAAACTGGATTACGCCATTGGTGCCGGGCA
>Ga0181516_10001821_pt1 | contig 15882 bp, 16 predicted proteins | sample PEATcosm2014_Bin_25_FD_121104 | JGI IMG/M metagenome (GOLD analysis project Ga0181516, IMG submission 121104) | Peatland microbial communities from MTU Mesocosm Facility, Houghton, MI, USA - PEATcosm2014_Bin01_10_metaG | ecosystem: Environmental > Terrestrial > Soil > Wetlands > Peat | place... | reverse complement strand
TTGTCCTTCTTGAGCAGCTCGTCGATGACCTTCTTGAGCCTCTCCTCGAAGTCGCCCCGGTAGCGGGTACCTGCTATGAGGTTGCCCATGTCGAGAGAATATACGGTGAAGCCCCTGAGCGCGGGCGGGACCTGGTCCGCCACGATGCGCTGGGCCAGGCCTTCGGTAATGGCAGTCTTGCCCACGCCCGGCTCGCCCACGTGGATGGGATTGTTCTTGAGGCGGCGGCAAAGCACCTGTATGGTGCGCTCGAGGATGTCGGCCCGGCCGATGAGGGGCTCGAGCTTGCCTTGGCGGGCCAAGACTGTCAGGTCGGTGGTGAACTGGTCGAGGAAGGACTTCTTGCCGGGCTTGGCCTCGGCGTTCTCTTCGCGGGTCACGGGCGCCGCTTCGTCCTCGGCCTTGGTCTCGTCTTCGGACTCGTCGTCTTCGGTGTCGAGGCCGTGCGAAAGGATCTGGGTGAGGGGAAGCCTCTCGACCCCTGCGATGCGCAGCGCGTAGGCGCCGTAGCTGTCGCGCTCGTCGAGGATGGACACCAGCACGTCGCCGGTCTCCACGTCTTCCTTCTGAGCCGACACGGTGTGCATGATGGCCCGTTCAATGACGCTCTGGAAGCCCACCGACTGCGTGGGATCGTCGGTGTCGACCACCGGGACGTCCTTGGCCAAGTAGGCCTCGAGCAGTTCCTTCAGCTTCTTGACGTCGCCACCGCAGGCCTTGATTAGGCCCACCTGGGATTCGAACTGAAGCGAGGCCAAGAGCAGGTGCTCGGGGGTCAGGAACTCGCTCTTTCGTCCCTTGGCCTGCTCGAAGGCAAGGTTGAAGACGGCTTGGAGTTCGGCAGAAATTCTCATGGTGTGATCCTCACATGGGCTCCACTGTGCATTTCAACGGGAAATCGTTGTCCCGGGCCAACTTCTCGGTCTGGATCGCCTTGGTGCGGGCGACGTCGTAGCTAAAGTTCCCTACCCTGCCCTTCCCCTGTTTGTGGACCTCGAGCATCTTGCCCTGGGCGTCGGCCTCTTTCAGCTGGAAAACGGACATCAGGACGTAGACCACGAATTCTCGGGTCGTGAAATGATCGTTGTGCAGAAGGCAGGAATACCGTGGAGGCTCGGCGATGTTCGGTTTGGTTTTTTCGAGCAAACCAGTGTCGGAAATAGAGCGCGTTGCCATGGTTTCAATATAGTCCTCGCCGGGCAAAAGGCCAACAGTCAACCGTCGGACGGCGCCATCACTTTCTGGGTGATCCACCCGGCCCGGGGACGAAGGGGGTCGTTCAGCTGGCCCTCGTCAAGGACGACCGCCCGGGACGAGTAGCAGAGCTGAAGCCTGAAGAACACGGCGCCGCCCGCAGCGTAGGAGTCTTCGCGAACGCTGTCGGGGCGCCGCCAGACTCGGCGCCGAAGCCAATAGACGACAACCAGGCGCCCGTCCCCGACCTTGTACAGGCGCGGGATGTACAACAAAACGCGGAAGAACGCGAAGGCGCCCGCGAGCCCGAAACCGACGCCCAGCCACGGCTGCCATGGCAGAAGCAGCCAACCGGCGCCGACTGCCCCTGCGGCCAGCACCACTTGAAAGACCGCCACCGCCGCCGACACCCGCAGGGTGAGCTCCTCGCCGGGTTCAGGGAACAGATCGGGCCGCCGCCGCCTGAGCCGGTCCAGCAGCTCGTCGGCGCCGACGAGCCTGTGCGACAGCTTCCACCGGTGGGGACCTGCGTCCAGCCGCGTCCACACGGCGGCGGGCCTCACGTCCACGGCCGTGAGCGCGTCCGGGTCGAGGGTCAGCACCCGGCGCCCCCTTCGGAACTCCACGGCCGCCTCGTCCCAGGTGACAGTCTCTTTCGCCTGCCTCCAGCGCGCGAAGAACGCTGCCGTCCCGGCGGCCACCACCGCCAGAGCGGCAACTCCCCAGGGCCACAGGTAGGGGCCCGACAACCACGCCAGCACGGGCAGCGCCGCCAGGCCCAGCAGACTCAGAGCGAAGGGAATCGCCCTGTCCCCCTTCCCCGTCCTGTACAGGGCGGGCGCGATTGTATCGTCCAACATGTTGAGGTATACTAGCAAAAAAAGGAGCCCCCGTGAACCCAAACCGCCTTCTCCTCGCCCTGGTCCTGTCGGTCTTCTTCCTCGCCACCGCCGGGGCCGATACGGTCATCGACCAGCTCTACGGGCTCAGAAAGTACGAGCTCGCCGACGCCTACTGGGCTGCCGGCCAAAAGTTCGCCGACCTCGGCCAGGCGGACCGCGCCGCCGAGTTCAAGGCTAAAGCCAAAATGCTGTACCCCGGCTACGTCCCGGGCCATGCCCCTGTCGTAGCGCCCGCCGCGCCCCCGCCGGCCCCCACCCTCCCGTCGCTCGAGGTGGTCAAAGAAAAAAACATCCAGGGTGAGAAGATCGCCCGGCTCCAATTCCAGAAGCTGCTGCGCGGCTACCTGATCGGCAGCGCCCCCACAGTCACCGCCGTGCTCGCTCCCAACCTCACAGTCCAGGGCCAGGCCGCCGCCGCCGATGTGGCCTCCGTCGCGGCCTTCCTGCAGGCGCACCCCGCCGAGGTCGGCGCCCCCGACGACCTGTTTCAAATCGACACCCTCAATGTGGAAGACAGCGTGGGACAAAGCGTGGTCGTGACAGTGAAGGCCAACCCCAGCGCCCCTGCCGACCTGGCCAGCACCTTCACGTTCTGGCAGCCCACCCAGACCTACACGTTTGACAGGGTCGCCGACACGTGGAAGCTTGTGAAAGTCGAAGGCCGCTGAACCGGCTCAGCGCGGGACGAAGTAACTAGATTCCGTCCTGCCGCTTTGTTTGAACTTCTGGATCTCGATCGACACGGGAATTTCGCGGACCCCGGCTTCGGCCGGGGTGATAGCCTTGTAGCTCAGGGCGTAGAGGCCGCTGATCCGTTGGGGGATCTCCTCGAGGAAGGGCGTCAGGTCGTTCTTCACAGACCAGGCCTTGCCGCCCGTCTCGGTCATCAAGTACGTCAGTTCCTGGGCCAGGGGAGCGTCGTTGACTGACACCACGCTGAAGACAATGCCGTTGTTTCGCAGGTACGAGGCGGTCTCGGCCAGGTTGTTGCGTGTGAAGGCCTTGGCCGGGAGGGTGCCACCCGTGATGTAGACCACGGTTCGCCGGGTGAGCCCGGGGATCATGGACCCCGCCGCTTGGCGCACGGCTAAGTCAAACTTTCCCTGGGCGGTGAGAGTCGCCGGGTCGACGGCCAGGTTCTGGTTCTCGCTGATCCCCGAGAGCTTCTGGTTTTGGGGCACGGGGTTCACCGACGCAGGGAACAGGCCCACACCGCCCTTGTCGGCCCAGGCCTGGGTGAAGAAGCCTACGGTGTCCTTGATCTCGGTCTCGAAGCGCGCCATCGACGGATCGCGATCGATGACCAGCGCCACGTCGGCTTCGGTGCTCTTGAAACCCTGGAAGGCCAGCGCGGGCGCGACGATCTTGGTCCCCGACTCGCTGATCAGGAAGTTCGAGAGTCCCAGGCCTGTGATGGGCCGGCCCCAGCGGTCCTCGACGGTAAAGCTCACGGTGATCTGGGGGTAGTTGCGCGTGTTGATCCGCACCACCCGGCCCGACAACCCGCTGTAGATGGTGTTGCCCTCGGCCAGCACCCTCACCTTGTTGTCGTCGAAGTCGGACAGGACGAGGTTGTGGTTGGCGTCGAGGGCCGCAGAGGTGACCTTGAGGCCCTGGTTCCATTCGGGGTCGAAGGGGACGACGGTGTCGGTGTCGGGGTCGAGGAACAGCACCCTGGTCCCGTCGCTGACCAGCAGGCGTCCGTCGTCGAGAAGGGTCAGCCCCTCGGGGCCGGCGAAACGGTTGAGGCCGTAGGTCGCCAGCCAGTTGCCGCTGGTGTCAAACGCAAAGACGCAGCGCTGCGCCTTGTCGGCCACGTAGACGGTGCCCGGCTTGGCCGCGATGCCCGTGGGGCTCTTTAGGCCCGCAAATCCTTCGACCGGCGGACCGAAGGACAGGACGAAATTGCCGTCGCGATCAAACTTCGACACCCGTGAGTTGCCCCAGTCGGTGACGTACAGGAAGTCGCCGTCGGTGGCCAGGAACTGCGGGCCCAGGAACTGGCCGTCGCCGCGGCCGCGCTTGCCGAATACCTTCGTTCTCAGTCCATTTTCGTCGAGGACGGCGATCTGGTCGGTGGTGAACTGCGAAACGTAGTACTTGCCGCCCCACGGGAGAGTGTCGAAGGGGGCTTGGAGCCCGCCCACGGTGCCGATGAACCGCCGCGACAAGTTGCCCATGGCGTCGACCTTCACCACCTCTTCACTGCCAAAGGCCGTGAGCAGGTAGCCGCCGTCGGGCAGGGGCCTCACCGACGAGGGCCTCAAGAACAGCTTGGTGCCCACGGCGTCGCGCCTCACGCCCGAAAGCTCGTACAAGGGAAGGTAGCGGTCAGGCTGCCTCAGGTCGGCGTCGAGGCTGCGGCGAACCTGGAGCACCTCGACCCTAGCGGCCAGGACGTCGTCCTGGTACCCGGCCTGGAGCACGTGCTTCCACTCGTTGAGCGCCTGCTCCTCGAGACCCGACGCCCACAGGGCCTCGCCCAGCCAAACCCTGGGTTTCAGAGCAGCCGGCTTGTAGTGAAGCGAAAGCTCAAGGGCCAGCACGGCCTTATTGTAAAGGCCAGAATGGAAGGCCGCCACCCCGTCGCGCCAAGCGTCGTCGGCGCGCACCTGGTCGTAGTCCAAGGGGCGGTCCTGGGCCCAGGCCGCAAGAGAGGTCACAAGCCACAGCGCGGTCAGGAATCTCTTCACGGGTTGAGCCCCAGCGACCGCTCGACTTCGACGAGATGGATGCGGAAGTCAAGGTTGTCGGGCTCGGCGTCCACGGCCTTCTTGAGGAAGGTCAGCGCCTGCTTTTCGAGGCCCATTCGGTGGTACACCCAGCCCACCGAGTCGAGGTACGCGGGGTTGTCCTTTCGAAGGGTGAGCGCTTTCTTGCACAGCGAAAGGGCCCTGTCGAGCATCAGACCCTGTTCGGCGAGGATGTAGCCCATGGAGTTGAGCGCGTTGGCGTTCTCGGGGTCCTTGGCCAGCGCCTTGTTCAGCCAGGTGACTCCCTCGTTCCCCCGCCCCAGGGCCCACAGCACGTAGCCGTAGTTGGAGTAGACCTGCACCGACTCAATGCCTTCGTCCATCATGGTCCTGAGCGCCTGTTCGGCCTCGACGTAGCGCCGTTCGGTGGTGAGCAGGAAGGCCCGGATCATCTTGGCCTGCACCAGCTTCAAGAAGCTCGACTCTTGAACCAGGACGAGGTCGAGGGATTCGAGGGCCTCGGAAGCGCGGCCCAGCTTGGAGTAGCACAGGGCCTGGTAGTAGGCGGCCTCGGGAACCTCGAGCGGATCGATGTCCTCAAGGAAGTAGAGGGCCTGCTCGTAGAAACCCTGATGGTAGAGCCTCAGACCCTCGCTCAACGCCTCTGTCATGCGCCCATCTTAGCTTCAGGAGGGGCTTTCGACAAGCGTGTGGACGAGGGCCCCCTCGGACGGCCTGAACACCATGAGTTCGGCCTTGAAGCCGAAGATCCTCTCGTATTCCTCGGCCTGGGGCCTGAACTTCTTCCACGCCTGGGGCCGGGCTAGGGCCACGACGCATCCGCCGGAGTCCTCACCGCTCATCCGGGCGCCCAGCACGTGCTCGGATTCCTGGAGGCGTTTCACCAGCCAGTCGATTTCGGGACACGACACCTCGTACAGATCTCGCAGGCTCTCGTGGGAGCGGTTCATCAGCCGGCCCAACGAGGCCGTGTCGCCCGAGGCCCACGCGTCGCGCGCCTCAAGGGAGCGCGCGATCTCGTCGATCACGTGAAGGCTGCGGCGGCGCGCCGACTCGGGGACGGTGCCCACCCTTTCGCGCAGGTCGGTGCGCCCGAAGTCCCGGAACGAGCGCCCGGGCCGGCCGGCCGTCAACTGGCGGAGGCACAGCTCGCACTCCTCGCGGGCCCGGGCCGCCGACGAGTCGAAGGAGCTTGGCGGGACCCGAGAATTGAGCACGGCCAGCTCGCCCACCTCGGCCGAAAAGGCAAGGCGGTCCCACTCGTACGAGCGGTAGTCGAGGACGAACAGGTGGTCTTCCCGGGCGTGCGCCTGCAGAAAGAAGGGGCCGATGTCGGAACTCTGCCCTAGGAACCCGGTCTCGGTCTTGTGGGCGATCTGGATCAGCTGCGACACGGCGAGACCGACGCCGAAGAACTCGTTGAACGCGAGGGCCGACGCCAGGCACAGGGCCTGGGACGAGGCGAGGCCTATACCCTGGGGGATATCCCCTGAAACCGAGAAGTCAAGACCCTCCACCTTAACGCCCAGCTGGGCGAAGGCCGCCAGCACGCCCTTGGGGTAATTGGCCCAGCGGTCTTCCTTGCGGAACTTGAGGTTGGTGGGAGCTGTCTTCTTCCTCTCGTTGTATTCTCGGGAAAAAAAACGGACGATGGGTTCGGTGCGGGGCGATAGAGTCACGAAGAGGCGGCAGGAGAGTGCCACCGAGATCGACAGCCCTTTGGCAAACTCGGTGTAATCGCCCAAGAGGCCGACCTTGCCGGGTGCCGAGGCGGTAACGGTGGGAATCGCTCCGTACTCCTTTCGATGCACCTCGTGGCAGGTGTCAAGCTTGGGGTCCAACATTTTTCCTTTGGTCCCAGTGTAAAAGCAAATGCTGGATTCTTCAACTTTTTTTTCCTATAATGCCTCCCATGAAATCACCCCTGGTTTGGGCCGCGCTGCTTTCTGCCCTTGCGGTTTCCCTGGCCCAGCCCAACGACCTCATGCTGGCCGGAAACGTGCTCCTAGGCCTGGTAAGCTACGTTCCCTTGCTCTGGGCCCTGCGCCGGTCGGCCAGCAACCGGTCCGCCGCCGGCCTTGGCGCCCTGTTCGGCATGGTCACAATCCTGCTTCAAAACTACTGGCTGGCCTTCTTCCAGGACTACGCCGCCTGGACGGTGGGCGGTGTGGCCCTCGCGTTCGCCGGTTACTGCGCCCTGCTGGGCCCCATGGTCCGCACTCTTCTTCGCCAGCGCTGGGCCGGACGACCCCTGGCCGTGGGCGCGCTTTGGGCCGTGTTCGAGTACTGCAAGGCCAACGGCTTCCTCGGCTTCCCGTGGGGCCTGGCTCCCTACCCCTTCCACCAATGGCCGTGGTTCTTCCAGATCATCGACATCACGGGGCTGTCGTTCCTCACCTTTCTCATCGTGAGCTGGAACGCGTGGCTGGCCGAGGCCCTCGAAAAAGACGGGTACTTCGAAAGGACGACGGGGATGTTCTTTGCGCTGATGCTGGTGGGCCTGGCCGGCTACGGCGCCTGGAGGCTAAGCGAGACCCGGGGCAGCCGGGGGACGGCCCAGCTGGCCCTCGTGCAGCAGAACGCCGACCCGTGGAACACCGGCGACGATCTGGGCCCCCTGCGCACGTCGATGAAGCACAGCCTCCAGGCGCTGGAGGACGGCAACCCCGACCTTATCGTGTGGAGCGAAACCTCGCTCAGGCTCCCCCTTCAGGAGTGGCGCCCGTACTACGAGCGCCTGCCCGCCGAGTCGCCGCTGCTCAAGACGATCCGAAACAACCGTGCCTACTGGCTGTTCGGGAACCCCTACTTTCAAGATTTCGCCCCCGACAAGGGGATCAGGGAAGGCCTTGTCAACGCGACGGTGCTGATGAACCCCCAGGCCCAGATCGTCGACTACTACGGAAAGATCCAGCAGGTTCCCTTCGCCGAGTACGTGCCGTACTGGGACGTTCCGGCGGTGAAGGCATTCTTCCAGGCCGTCGTGGGCCTGGCCGGAAGCTGGGACCTGGGGCGGCAGTGGACGGTCTTCCACATCCCCGTCCTGGGCAAGGCCAAGACGATGGCCTTCGCCACTCCCATCTGCTTTGAGGACGCCTTCCCGTGGCTCAACTCGCTGCTGGTGAGGGCAGGGGCCGAAGTGCTCGTGAACCTGACCGACGACTCGTGGTCGCACCGGGAGTCGAGCGAGGTGCAGCATCACGTGGCGGCGCTGTTCCGCACCGTGGAAAACCGCGTATGGATGGTGCGCTCCAGCAACGGCGGTATCACGAGCGTCATCGACCCCACGGGACAGGTCGCCGCCGGTCCCCTCCCTCCGTTCAAGGACGGCCACCTTGTGTTTGACGTGCCTCTGCCCAAGATTAGGGTCCTGACCCCTTACACGCTGTACGGCGACTGGCTGGTGGCGCTGTTCGCCCTCGCTTTGACCGCAGGCTTCACTTGGACCGCAGGGTTCGCCTGGACGGCCCGGTGGCGCCAGTGAAGTCAAGGGTCGGCCTGTGGACGCTGGCCCTGCTGCTGTCAGCAGGGCCGTTGGCGGCCGATCCAGCTTTCCTGGCGCGCGCCACCGACCTGCTCGCCCAGGGCAAGCTCGACGACGCGGCGTCGCTGGCCCAGGGCGTGCTCGCCACCACCCCCGGCGACCCCGACGCCCTGGTCATCACCGGCACCGTGGTCCTGTACCGCAACCTCTCGCCCCGACGGTTGGATTCGATTTACCGGACCGACGCCGACCCCGCCGCCGATCCCGAGCCGGCCTTGAGTCCGCCCGGCGTCGCCGCAGTGGCCCAGTGGTGGAAGCGGGTCCCCGCCCTCGACCCTGCCCGCGCCTACCTGTGGGGCGACCTGGCCCAGCTCACCTTCCGTGCGGGCGACTCGGCAGGCGCCCTTGAATACGCTGCCCAAGTCCTTGCCCTGGCCCAGCCCGACCCTGGTTCGCTTAAGGCTGCCGCGTCGGTGTTCCTGCTCAACCTCGACACGGCGCGTGCGGCCCAGGCCCTCGCCAAGATCCCCGGGAACCGGTCCAACCTGCTGTACCGGGGCCTGGACGCCTGGCGGACGGGAAACGGCGACTGGCGGACGCCCCTCAAAACCTTTGTGGACAACCCCGGCGACGAACTGGCAGGAAGGAAACTCGCGGCGTACCTCATTGGTCCCGCCATGCGCGACGGTGAAGCCGGTTTCCTCGCAGCCCTCCAGGTGGAACCCGGCGTTGCCGCCCTAACCGTAAGGCAAAAATACGCCCAGCGCTACCCGAACAAGTTCATGGCTAGGATAGACCTGGCCCGGAGCCTCAGCCAGTTTGGAAGCTTCGCCCGCGCCCTGGTCGAATACGCTGAAATCGACCGATTGGGTCTGGCCGGCAACGACGACGAGCGCCTTGCCGTGGTCTTCCAGGAAGCCTGGGCCCAGCAGGGATCGGGCCACCTCGACGAGGCCAACCGCCTGTGGACCATGCTCACTGACGCCCGCGACTTCTACCTCAGAAGCGCCGCCGCGTGGTTCCTAGGCGCCAACGCTCAAGCCGCCGGCAAGCTTGATGAGGCGAAGAGCTGGTGGACGGCCGTGGCCGACGAACCCGCCCGCAGCAAGTACGCCTACTGGGCCGATCAGGAACTGAAGAAGCTGAGGCGAACCGCGCTCTAGCCGTTCATGCTTTTTAGGAACGCATCGTTGTTCTTCGTCTTCCTCATCTTGTCAATGAGAAGTTCGCTGATTTCCTGGTCTTCCATGGGGTTGAGCACCTTGCGGAGCACCCACAGCTTGTTCATCTCTTCCTCGGTGAGCAGCAGCTCTTCCTTTCGAGTGCCGGACTTCTTGATGCTGATGGCGGGGAACAGACGTCGGTCGGACAGCTTGCGATCCAGGTGGATCTCCATGTTGCCCGTACCCTTGAACTCTTCGAAGATGACCTCGTCCATACGGCTGCCCGTATCGACAAGGGCCGTCGCGACGATGGTGAGGCTGCCGCCTCCTTCGATATTGCGCGCCGCGCCGAAGAAGCGCTTGGGCTTGTGCAGGGCGTTCGAGTCCACACCGCCGGACAGAATCTTGCCCGACGTGGGCACTGTCTGGTTGTAGGCCCGTGCCAGGCGGGTGATCGAGTCGAGAAGGATGACCACATCTTTTTTGTGCTCGACCAGGCGGCGGGCCTTCTCCATCACCATTTCGGCGACCTGAACGTGGCGGTTGGCCTGCTCGTCGAAGGTCGACGCGATGACCTCGCCCTTGACGGTGCGCTGCATGTCCGTGACTTCTTCGGGGCGCTCGTCGATGAGCAAGACGATGAGGAAGACCTCGGGGTGGTTCTCGGTGATGGCGTTGGCGATCTTCTGCATGAGCACCGTCTTGCCCGTCCGGGGCGGCGAGACGATCAGGCCGCGGCTTCCCTTGCCGATGGGGCAGAAGAGGTTGATGAGCCTTGTGCTCACGTCGCCGGACACGGTCTCCATGTTGAGCCTGGTGTCGGGGTACAGCGGCGTCAGATTGTCGAAGCTGATGCGGGTCTGGGCTACCGACGGGTCGTCGTAGTTGACCGTGTCGACCTTCAGCAGGGCGAAGAATCGCTCGCCGTCCTTGGGGGGACGAATCTGGCCGCTCACCGTGTCACCGGTCTTGAGGTTGAACAGGCGGATCTGGCTGGGGCTGATGTAAACGTCGTCGGTGCCGGCCAGGTAGGAGTTCTGGGGGGAGCGGAGGAAGCCGTAGCCATCGGGAAGGATCTCGAGGGCGCCGTAGGTGTTCACCACTCCGTGCTGGTCCGAGTGGGCCTTGAGCACCTGGAAGATGATGTCCTGCTTCTTCATAATGTTGAGCTCTTCGTGGCTCAGGCCGTACTGGGCGGCCTTTTCGCGAAGATCGACCATGCTCATGGCCGCCAGATCGTTTATGACGATGCGGTGATTCTCGTCGAAGGTATAATTTTCGGGCCGCTGCTGGGCCAGGCGGTCCCTGGTGCGGGGATCTAGCCGTTCGGGCCGCTCGCTGCGGTCGAACCGTTCGTGCCTGTCGCCTCGGTTGCTACGGCGTTCCCGGTCGCGTTCCCGCTCGCGGTTGCCGCCTTGGCCGTTGCCCTGATTTCCCTGATTGCCTTGGTTGCCATTTCCTTGGTTTCCGTTGCCCTGGTTGTTGCCGTTGTTCTTGTGCCGAAACGCTTTGGGTTCCGGGGCCGGGCTGGGCTGGTACGGTGCCGGCGCTTCCGCTACGGGAGCGGCCGCCTCGGGCGCCGGGCTCTCGTCCTGATCTTTGATCAGTTCGACCCGGATCTTTCTCCGCTGGCGCTTGGGGGCCGCGGTGGTTTCGGCCTCGGGGGCCTGGACCGGTTGCTCGGGATTCATGTTGAAGGATTCGCCTTCAGTCGTGCTCATGGCACCTCCAAGGGATTGAAGAACAGAAAAGAACGGGTTGTAAGGGAGGAATTTGACTCAAAAGGGATTGATTGGGAACGATAGGGGGGTTTGGGAAGCCTCAATGAAAGACTTATGATTATTATCGGTCAGGGATTGAAGGCTGTCAAGCTCCCCGTCCGAGTCCCACCAGCGCAGCGCCAGTATCCTTGACCACCGGGCCGCCTCCCTCTGAATTCTGGCCCGGGAACCCCTGAAGCGATGCCGGACAGCCACCGCGCACCCGGCTCCCCCCCGAACGGACGCAAGTCCGAACCAGACCGTGCCCACGGGCTTGGCGTCCGAGCCCCCGCCCGGCCCCGCAATGCCCGTAATCGACACGGCCAGCCCCACCCCCGCAATGTCGGCCAAACCCCTCACCATGGCCTCGGCCACCTCACCCGACACCGCCCCGTGGGCGTCGAGCACAGCGGCGGGAACCTTCAAGAACCGCTGTTTGGCCTCGTTGGAGTACGACACCACACCTCCCCAAAACACATCAGACGAACCCGCCGGCTGCGTCATCTGCCGGGCCAGCAGCCCGCCCGTGCATGACTCGGCACAGGCGAACGTCAGCCCGTTCACCCGCAGGAAGCGTTGGAACTCCTTGACGGTGCCTTGAAGGCGCATGGACATCCTCAAACCTTGCACCCGGCCCTGAGCCGGTGCATTCTAGAGCGTTTCCAGGGACTGCTTGAGCTGTGTCGGAGTGGCCAAAAAGATGTCGAGCGCGTCGGAGTTCTTGAGCATCTCGACCTTCCCCTCGAATACAGTGCCGTCCTCGATACGGAGCTGTCCCGTGCGCAGGTTGCCGATGATCTTTCCCGTCGAGGTAATCTCGGTATGGCCCAAGGCCTCGACGTTGCCCTTCACGGTGCCAGACACGATCAGCGAGCCGACCTTGATCTCGGCGAACACCTCAGCGCCCCTGCCGATGATGAGGAACCCGGGCGACTCGATCCGCCCTTCGCAACGGCCTAGAATCTTGAGCGAGTCGCGGAATTTAAGGGTGCCCCTGAAGACCGTCTCGGGACCCAGTGTAGTCTTGATCTCTTCGTCGAGCTGGCTGTCTTTGCTTTGGTTCATTTTGTCTTCATCACGAATACTCCGTCCCAGTCTTCGGGGGGAGGATTCTCCAGGTAGTGTTTGCAACGGTAATAATAGACCCGCGAAGGGCCGTCCTCTTTGTCAATTTTAAGCGCGGCCGCGAAGCAGTCCCTTGCCTTAGCAAATTCCATCAGTTTGTAGGCCTTGCGGCCCTCGGCGAAGCACCTGAGCACTTCCTGTTTTTCCGCAGTGACCATCGCCCTTGCCTCACCGTCAGTGGGGGGTCCCGGTGAAGTGTTTCTGGAACTTTTCATCCAGGTCTTGGAGGGACACCTCGTCGAGCCTGATCTTGTCACCTTCGCGCTTGAGGTCGGTGATTTCCTCGCGCAGACCCTCGAGGGTCGCCAGGACCTGGCCGCCTTCCTTGAGCACGAGGTTGCGGAACTCTTCGACCCGGCCCGCGTCGCCAACCTGCAGCGTCTTGGCGGCCTCGAGCAGGTCGTCCATGGGGTGCTTCAAGTGGTCGGTGAAGTACAGGAGCGACTTATTCAAGCTTTCGATGAGCGCAATGCGGCGCTCACGGTTGACCACCTGCTTCGACAGTTCCTTGTTCCGAAGCACGGCCCGGATTCGGGCCAGGACCTCGGAGAAGTTGAACGGCTTGGTGATGTAGTCTTCGATGCCGAGCTCGAAGCCCTCGATCTTGTCTTTGACCGCGTCCATGGCCGAAAACATGATGATCGGAATGTCGTGGTACTGTTCGTAGGCCTTGCTCTTTTTGAGGATCTTGGTCAGTTCCCAGCCCGTCATTTTCGGCATGATGTTGTCGAGGATGATCAGGTCGGGCTTGTCCTGCTGGATCATCTCCAGGGCCTCTTCGCCGTCTTCGGCCATCACCACCAAGAAGCCCAAGCGCGAAAGCATGACGTCGAAAAAATCGAGGTTGATGGGTTCGTCATCGACGATCAGGATCTTACCTTTCAGTGACACTTTGGACTCCCGGGGGTGATTGTCCTACAGTTGCGGCCCCTTGTCAACGACAGACCGGCGGAGGCTCCACAACAGCCCGCCGACGAGCAGAGCGGCCAGCCCCCAAGGCAGGATGTCGCCCATGCGGGTGTACCAAGTCGTCCCCGACCCCAGGTGCACTTCGACGGGCAAGATGCCCTCGGGCCCGACGGGGAGGCGCGCCAGAAGTTCGCCCCGGGACGAGAGGGCTGCGGTGGCCCCGTCGTTGCCGGCCCTCACCAGGGGGAGCCGGGTCTCCACGGACCGGAACACGGCAAGGGACAAATGCTGCAACCTCGAAGCGATGCCCGGAGCCCAGGAATCGTTGGTCACGTTGACCAACACTGTTGCCCCCTCGAGGGAGAACGCCCGCGCGCCGTCGGGAAAGGCGTCTTCAAAGCACACGGGCGTCCCCGTCACCACCCCGCCCACAGTGAGGAGGCTTCGGCCGCGCCCCGGCTCCCAGAAGTGGGTGTCGGCGTCCTTGAGCCACTGGTAGACCCACGGCAGCTGCTCCTTGAGAGGGAACGACTCGGTAAAAGGGACGAGACGGTTCTTCTCGTAGCGGCCCTTCCAGCCCGCATCCCAGGCCAGCACGGCGTTGTAGTCGCGAAGCGTGCCGTCGGAGGCCTTTTCGCGGTGGTCGTTGCCCAGCAGGAAGGGCGTCGTGGTGCTCGCCAGGAAGGCCTCGAGGCGGCGGACCAGGCGCACGCTGTCGGGGTTGTCGTGGTAGCGGTTGTGGTATGCCACCGAGGGGACGAAGGCCGTCTCTGACCAGACCACCGCGTCGGGCTTGAGCTCCAGCGCCCGCCGGGACAGCGCCTCAAGCTTGTCGAACCCTGCCTCGTACGCCTCGGGCCCGCCCTTCCAGGGGTCTTGGGCCTGCTGAACCAGCACGGGCCGCCACACCGGGCCGCCGGCCGGGGCACCCAGCTTCCACACGCCGTAGCCCAGGTCGAGGGCCCACAGTCCCAAGCCGGCGGCCAGGTGGAGTCGAAGCCGTGGCCACGGCATCGTCTTGGCCGCCCACGCGGCGGCGCAGGCGGCGGTCCACGCCAGCAGGAAAGTGATTCCCGACGTGCCGACCAAATCGGCGGATTGGAAGGTGACCGGCCACGTCCAAAACGTCGAGGCCAGCGAACCGTAGGGGTAGCTGAAGAAGCCTTGGATGCGAAGGAACTCGAAGACCGTCCACAGGCAGGCCTGCCACCACAGCCCCGAGGCGCGGAAGCGGCGCCACAGCACCGACGACAGGAAGAACACCCCGGCGTACCAGGGAATTTGGAAAAGGAGGACGAGGGGAAACGCCAGGGGGTGGAAGGCCAGGAGCCACGACTGCGACAGGACAGTCACAAGGCTCACCCACAGCGCGCCGGCCAGGGCGCTAGCCCAAGGGGACCTTCGAAGGGTAAACCAAAAAACGGGAACAAGGATCAGCGGTCCCAGCCAAGCCCAGCCGTCGCCAAAGATCTCGTTAGGAAAGGCCAGGAAGGCAAGGACGCTTCCGGCGGCGAGGACGAAGAAGTCCAACACGGCCGGGGGATTACTCCCGCAGTTCCCAGGTCTTCTTCTTCAAGTCCTTGCCGGGCCTGAAGACGGTTACCCCGTGGTTTTGAACGGGAACGACTTCGCCGGTCTTGGGGTTGCGCGCCTTTTCGCGACCCTTGCGGGTGCGGATCTCAAAGGTGCCGAATCCCCGAAGTTCGACGACGCGGTCGTCCATAAGGGCCAGTTTGACTTCGTCAAAGAACTGGTCCACGACGGCGTGGATGGTCTTTCGATTGACTTGAGTCTTTTCGAAAATGGCCTCGATGATCTCGGCCTTGGTCAACTTAGGAGTGGACAAGAGAACTCCTCGGGGGAAAGTTGGAAAACTCAGGCCTTGACAGCGGCCAGACGTTTGGAAAGACGAGAAAGCTTCCGTGCAACCGTGTTCTTGTGAAGATGACCCTTGCGAGCGGCGGTATCAAGCACCTTCTGCACCTTGATGAACTTTTCGGCGACGGTCACGGCGTCGGCACTCTTGATGACGGCCTCGAAGGACTTGACCGTCGTGCGCACCATGCTGCGGTACGCCTTGTTGGCGGTGCGGCGGGTAACGTTCTGACGGATGCGCTTTTTGGCGGAACGGGAATTGGCCAAGGATTTCACCTCTAGGAAAGATAATGTATTACGACAGCTAGAGAAACTATCAAAGGGAGCCCCCTCCTGTCAAGGTGGATCGCTATGCGAGGCGGGTTTTTTCGGTATATTGGTCCCATCGTGTTGAGAACCTTTGCCTCCCTCCTGCCATACTTGAAGCGTTGGGCGCCGTTTTACGGTGCCGGTCTGCTGTGCCTGCTGGTGACCAACACCGGACAACTGCTCATCCCCCAGTGGCTCAAGGCCGCTGTGAACCACTTGGCCGCCGGGCACCCGGACCGCGGTTTCATGCTGGCCCTGGTGGGCTGGATGGTGCTCACGTCGGTTGTGGTAGCCCTGGGGCGGGTGGGCTGGCGGTTTTTCCTGGCCGGGGCGTCGCGGCGCATCGAGGCCGAGCTTCGCCAGGCCCTCGTCGACCACCTGATGACCCTGCCGCCCTCGTTCTACGCGCGCCAAAAGACCGGCGACCTGATGGCCAGGGCCACCAAC
>Ga0181516_10001820_pt1 | contig 15891 bp, 19 predicted proteins | sample PEATcosm2014_Bin_25_FD_121104 | JGI IMG/M metagenome (GOLD analysis project Ga0181516, IMG submission 121104) | Peatland microbial communities from MTU Mesocosm Facility, Houghton, MI, USA - PEATcosm2014_Bin01_10_metaG | ecosystem: Environmental > Terrestrial > Soil > Wetlands > Peat | place... | reverse complement strand
GGAACCCGTGGCTGCATTGGCCGCAACTGTATTACTTGACGTGACGAAAGGATAAGTGCCGTGGTCGATATCGAGCATCGCGCCCTGAGCGCCCTCGAACAGCATCAGCTTGCCTTCTTTGCGGGCCGTCTCCAGTCGCGCCCAAACGACGCCGACATAGGGCAAAATCTGCGGCGCGATTGCCATAATATCTTTGTAAAGCGCGTCGAGGTCGAAAGTCTCGGCGCCGAAACCGCGCAGCAAAGCATTGTGATATTGTAGCAAATAATCGAGTTTGACGCGGAGAAGTTCTGGCTCGGCCAAATCACACACACGAATACCGCGCCGCGCGACTTTATCTTCGTATGTGGGGCCGATACCGCGCCCCGTGGTGCCAATCTTGGTGTCGCCGCGCGCTGCTTCTCTGGCCCTGTCGAGCGCGCCGTGAATAGGCAAAATAATCGGGCAGTTTTCTGCGATGACGAGATTTTCGGGCGAAATATGAACGCCCTTTTCCTTCATGCCGGCAATTTCTTTGAGCAGGTGCCACGGATCGACAACCACGCCATTACCGATGACCGATAATTTTCCGGGACGCACAACGCCCGAGGGGAGTAGACTGAGCTTGTAAGTGACGCCGTCTATAACAAGGGTGTGCCCTGCATTATGACCACCTTGAAAGCGGACGACGATATCGGCGCGTAATGACAGCCAATCGACGATTTTGCCTTTGCCTTCATCACCCCACTGGGCGCCTACGACGACAACATTTTTCATGAGTTCACGACGGTTAAAAGCGTTCCGGAGCAAGGCTTCCCGCAAACGCTAGTGAGTCGACCGCCTTACAGCCTCTTTTAGCGGGAAGAGGGCAGAAGGGAAAGAAAATTTTATTTTTTCTCCTGGATCAGGGATTTGTAAAACTCGATCCATTGGCGCGTAACTGATTCGCGTGTGAAGTCTTTGATATAGGCGGCATAGCCTTTGGCGACCAAACGGCGGCGAAGTTCTTCATCATCCAAGGCGCGGCGCAGAGCGGCGGTTAAGGCGCGAACATCATCAATCGGTGTCAACAAACCGGTGGATTCGTTCTCGACATGCGCAGCGGGCCCCGCGCTGGCACAAGCGACAAGCGGCGTTCCTGCGGCCCAGGCTTCAAGAATAACCGTGCCGAAAGGTTCATAACGCGAAGGCAGAACGCAAACATCTGCCGCACGCAGCAAGGCCGAGCGGTCTGTGCGCCAGCCCAAGAAACGGACGCGGTCGATTACACCAAGCTCTTGGGCCAGATTTTCCAATTTATGTTGCAGAGGTCCATCGCCTGCCAGCCATACCACGCAATCGGGCAAACCCTTTAAGGATACCAGCAACGTATCCAGACCTTTTTTGGGATGCATGCGCGACAATGCCAGCAGGACTTTGGCGTCGCGCGGTGTTGATAAAGTCGCGCGGTCGATAGGCGGTACGGTGGTGATGTCGGGAAAAGTCGGGATAAAATGGGCGTTGGCAGCGGGCACACCATTTTTAACCATATGGGCGACGATGTCTTTGGTCACGCCCACCAGATGCGCGCAATTTTTGAACTTCGACGTATCGTAATAACCCCCGAACCAGCCAAGGATAAGTGGTTTTTTTTCTTCTTTCTTGTTTTTCCCCGCCAACGCCGCGCCGCGTCGCATCCATGTGTGAACAATATCGGGTTTTTCGCGCTTGATAAGAAAACGCGTCAGCAACCTTTGTAACGGAACAAAGGGCGATGCAAAAACATGCGGTGCCATGCGGATGCCCGCTGCTTCCAATTCCAAATAACGCGGCGCGTCCTTAGGCATAACCACGCATTGATCAATGCCCATCTTATGGAGACTGAGCATCACGTCGGTCGAGTAGGTCTCTGCCCCGCCCAGCGCTTTGCTTGCCATGATATGGAGGATACGCATGATGTTTCTCTATAGATGAGACGGTGTGAATTCAATGTGAATTAGGCAAAAAGCACCTTTGCTGACATTCTTCAAGTGCCCATCGAGCGTAAGGCATAAGTTTGATGTGGGCGAGAGCATCTTCAGTTGTGTCAAAGAAAATAGCTTCAGCTTCATAGCAGCCAGTGATCGTGTTTTTCTTGTCGTGCCAGAAATAGACGTGAATGAGCTCGGTATAGTTGGTAAAAGATTCTGAAAGGGCGCCGATAAACTGCACTTCTTGTTCTGAGACACTGGCCCCTGTTTCTTCTGCAAGCTCTCTGACCACGGCCTGCAAAGGCGTTTCCCCCGCCCCGACATGTCCGCCGAAAGGATTGACAACATCCGGGCAGGACCACTCCTTTGGACGGTATTGCAGGAGAATTCGATTGTCATAAGTCAAGATGATGCAATCGGCCAAATGCTGTTTGAAATCTGACAACGCGACGCGGGAAAGATCGACAATCTTGATTTCGTCCATCTATTCCTCATCTTTCAGTCGTCGTCGCTCTTCGGCTGGCAGATAGGCCTGTCGGAGGAAGAACGGATGAAATCGATGATTTGTTCGACCTGAGACTGATTTTTGTAATGCGTCGCCGTTTCTTCAAGCCGTTCGGACAGCGTGCCTTCGGGCGCGAATAACATTCGGTAGGCGCTGCGCAAGGCGCGCACGTCTTCGCGGCTAAACCCGCGCCGTTCGAGCCCGATCATATTCAAACCGGCCAGATGAGCACGTTCGCCCTTGACCAGACCGAAGGGGATCACGTCTTTTTCCACGCCCGACATGCCGCCGATAATAGCATAAGGCCCTATGCGCACAAACTGATGCACGGCGGACAGGCCGCCAAGAATGACAAAATCGCCGACCGTGACATGTCCCGCCAGAGTTACGTTATTGGCAAACACAACATTGTCGCCGACTTTACAGTCATGCGCGACATGCGCACCAATCATATAAAGGCCGTTATTGCCGACGCGGGTCAGCATGCCGCCGCCTTCGGTACCGGGATGCATCGTCACATATTCGCGAATTTGGTTGTTTGTGCCGACTTCAAGTGCCGAGGGCTCGTTCTTGAATTTCAAATCCTGCGGACGCAATCCCAGGCAAGCGAAGGGATAAACAACCGTGTCCGCACCGACTGTCGTGCGCCCGTCAATAACGACATGCGAGACAAGACGCACGCGGTCACCTAGTTTGACGGCAGCACCGACTGTGCAAAAAGGGCCAATGAAAACGTCGCTCCCCACTTGCGCGGCGGAATCGACAATCGCAGTAGGATGAATGGTGGATGTCATAAAGATTTGCTCTGGGCTTCTTCGCGCGGCACCAACATGGCGGTATAAACGGCCTCGGCGCACAATTTGTTGCCGACGAAAGCCTCGCCCTTAAATTTCCAGACATTGCCGCGTGTGCGTTCTTTTTGTACTTTGATATGCAGTGTGTCGCCCGGGACGACCGGATTGCGGAATCGCGCGCTGTCGATCGTCATGAAATAAACGATATGCGTGTCGCAGCTGACCCCTTCGAGGGACGCGACGACCAGAGTCGCCGAGGTTTGCGCCATCGCTTCGATAATCAAAACGCCCGGCATAATCGGATGGCCGGGGAAATGACCCTGAAAATAAGGCTCGTTGGCCGAGACATTTTTGATGCCGGTGCAGCTTTCCCCTGCAACGATGTCGATAACGCGGTCAATCAGTAGCATCGGATATCGATGCGGAATGCGCGCCATAATGCCGATATTATCGAGCGCCGTGGGGACGGTGTAAGCGGTCATGTGAAAGTCTCCATAAGGGGTATTGTTTGTAGCGCGTTTGACGGGGAGGGAGCAAGAGGGGGAAGAAAGACGGGGAGTTAGGAAATCAGGGAACGAGGGATTTCCCTTTTTTCTGCCCCCTCGTTCCCTAATCCCCTTCCTTCCCCTCTCCTTCAACAAAAAAGCCCGCAGCCGAGGCTGCGGGCTTTTAAGAGCTTTAACCTAAATCGTTACTGAGCAACGACGGTCACAGCGCGGCGATTTTGTGCCCAAGCTGCTTCGTTGCTGCCAACGACTGCAGGGCGTTCTTTGCCGTAGCTGATCGTTGTGATGCGCGCGGCAGGAATGCCAGCGGCAACAAGGTAGTTCTTAGCAGCCGTCGCGCGGCGTTCACCGAGCGCGAGGTTGTATTCACGCGTGCCACGTTCGTCGGCATGACCTTCGAGCGTGACCTTGGCGGTTGCGTACTTCTTCAACCAGGTCGCTTGACGGTCGAGAGTCGCCTGAGCTTCCTTGCTCAGATCGGACTTGTCGAAGCCGAAGAATACGCGGTCGCCAACATTGACAACCAGATCTTCTTGCGTGCCGGGCTTCGCAGCGCCCTTCATGCCGTTGGCGCCATTCGCGCCGCCATTGCCGTCGTTAGAACCGGTCGTGTCGCATGCGGATACGAGTACGAGAGCCGCCATAAGGCACAAAAGCTTTTTAAACATCGTTTTCCCCCTTCAGGAACCTCTGGCGGTGAGGCGCTAGCGCCGTTGCCGAGATGGATTAAGAATGAAGCTGCTCAAAACCCCAGGACCGAAATCCTAACATCGTGAGCAACACGGTAACTCTTTCCATGTCTGCGTTTGATAAACCTTCAAAATTCTTCAAGAAGACTCAACGTACGCGGGCAGGATCGAATTTGATAACGAGCAAAGTAGTCGGATGAAGCGCACGAATCAAGCCGGAATACCAAAAAAAACGGAACAATGAGAAACTAGAAACAATCAGTGGCATGATTGCAACTATCAAGCGCTTGAAAAGGCCTTGAAATATGGCGAAATTGTGGAGACGCGCCTTCACGATTACAAACTCAGAGCCGATAAGAGAACGAACTTCTCATTCATCTCTGAATATTAAATTTAAAAATGGGAAGTTTGTTTTTTCTCAAGCAAAACTTGTCTTCGTCATCTTGGCAAACGGTATCGGCGCATGTTGTTCATAATTTTTATTGCTGCTTGTGCTCAGACCTAGCGTCAGGCCATAGCCGTGTCCCGCTTTGGTGTGTCCTTCTTCCGTCGCGGCAAGACGAAAATAACGCATCACGAAAACGCGAATCGCTGCCGTCAGAGAGGTGTCTTCCAGCTTCTGCAATGAAACCGTCGTGCATATCTGATGCAAGTTTGCACGCTCGCGCAAGCAAACTTCGCGTAATCCATCCCACATCTCCGGCTCAAGTCGCACACTTGTACGACGACCGGAAACCACAACGTTACGGCTGACTAAAGTACTGCGCATAGGCCCCTTGCTTTCTGCAAAAACAACGTTGCTCTGGCGTTGCAGTTCATTTTGAAACATGGAACAAACCCTATAAAAAAGAAGCCGGATGCAAACACAATGTATGCACCTATAGGTTGTATGCTAACCACACGTCAGCAACCCTAGCAATAGTTTTTAGTTAATTAATTCGTGAATATTTGGCGATGATACTATTGTGTTGCGCACGCACAACAGTATTCGGCCCATTTAAACAAACAATACCGCTATTGTCCAGAATCGTTAGAGTTTTTTCTTCGTATTGCGCAATAAATGGAAAGTCTGCATGAGGAAGGGCCGATTTATTCCGCTTTTGCGAGGCCTGTTTGCATATGCAGCGCATCCAATGCACCTTGCAGAATATAGGCGGCCGCCATTTTATCGATCACTTCATCGCGACGTTTACGGCTCATATCGCCAGCTATCAGGAATCGTTCGACGGCGGCGGTTGATAACCGTTCGTCCCAGAAGACGACTGGAATATCAGGATCGGGCAGAATCCCCTTTTGCGACATATTGCGTATAAAAGCGCGCGCCGCTTGTGCCGTGGCGCCGTCACTGCCATCCATGTTTTTGGGCCAACCAACAATAACGCCGCCAATACTCCGCTCGGCAAAGATCACCGCCAGTTGTGTGGCATCAAGGGCGAATTTTTTGCGAACGATAGAAGCAATGGGCGAGGCTACCCGCAAATTGGGATCGGACACAGCCACGCCTATAACCTTGCTGCCGTAATCGAGGCCCAGCAGGCATTGATTCTTGCGCAAAAGCGCGGGGATTTCGGACAGGTTGCGAATGATCATGTTGGATGATACTCATATCTTGTTTAGTTTTATATCGCAAAACAAAGTTCCGAAAGAAACCCATGACTATTGATCAGAAAATCGTCGCCAAAATCGCCAGCCTCTCGCGGCTTAAGATTCCCGCCGAAGAGCAAGCCCATGTCGCAGAGGAATTAAACGGCATCCTCAATTGGGTTGAGCAATTGAATGAGGTTAATGTTGAGGGCGTCGAACCATTGGCCTCCGTTAATGATACCTCGCTACGTACGCGCAAAGATGTGGTGAATGACGGTGGCAAGCCCGAAGACATTCTCGCCAACGCCCCCGCCAGTACGGCCGATTTCTTCACGGTGCCAAAGGTGGTGGAGTAAAAAGGGTATGACGAAGCAAAATAAAGACGAGAACAAGAAGAATGTGTGAAAAATGACCAAGTTAACCGATCTAACAATCACCGAAGCTTTGCAGGGGTTGAACGATAAAAAGTTCAGTGCCGTGGAAATCACGAACGCGCATATCGCCGGCATGGAAAAAGCGCGCGGATTAAATGCCTTTATCACCGAAACGCCAGATGTTGCTCGTAAGCAAGCTGCGGAATCCGATGCGCGTCGCGCCGCCGGAAAAGCGGGTGACCTTGACGGCATTCCGCTGGCGATCAAGGATCTCTATTGCACCAAGGGCGTGCGCACGACGGCAGCCAGTCATATTCTGCATAATTTCGTGCCGACCTATGAATCGACCGTATCGCAAAAATTATTCGATGCGGGCGCGGTCATGTTGGGAAAGGCCAATCTCGATGAATTCGCGATGGGTTCTGCAGGTATTACAAGTGCTTTCAAGCCGACGATCAGCCCCTGGTCGGGCAGCGATCCCGCCAATGCCGCGCGCAAGCTTGTCCCCGGCGGTTCTTCCAGCGGTTCGGCGGCATCGGTTGCGGCGCATATCGCCATGGGCGCGACGGGTACGGATACCGGCGGCTCAATCCGCCAACCAGCCTCCGTCACCGGCATTGTCGGTATCAAGCCGACTTACGGACGTTGCTCGCGTTGGGGCATTATCGCTTTCGCATCGTCCCTCGATCAGGCGGGGCCAATGACTCGCAGCGTCGCCGATGCCGCATTGATGTTGCGCGTAATGGCGGGTTTTGATGAAAAAGATTCAACCTCAGTCGATGTGCCTGTGCCGGATTATGTGGCGGCTCTGGGCAAATCAGTCAAGGGTATGAAAGTCGGCTTGCCGCGTGAATATCGCATCGACGGCATGAATCCCGAAACTGATGTTCTATGGCAAAAAAGCGCGGCCATGCTGCGCGATGCTGGAGCGGAAGTGATCGAGATCAGCCTGCCGCACACCAAATATGCTTTGCCCGTCTATTACATCATCGCGCCCGCCGAAGCGTCGTCAAATCTGGCGCGTTATGACGGCGTGCGTTACGGGCTTCGCGTCGCGGGCGAGAGTTTGGACGACATGTACGCCTCGACCCGCTTCGAAGGCTTTGGCAAAGAAGTGCGGCGCCGTATCCTCATTGGCACCTATGTGCTGTCTGCCGGATATTACGATGCTTATTACCGCAAAGCGCAACGCGTTCGTCGCCTGATCCGTAATGATTTCGAAGAAGCGTTCAAAATCTGCGACGTGATTTTAACTCCGGCTGCGCCCGGCACAGCTTTTGCGATTGGCGAGAAGCAGGACGATCCTTTAGCGATGTATCTCGAGGACGTGTTCACGGTGACGCTGAATCTGGCCGGACTGCCGGGCATTTGCGTTCCGGTTGGCCTTGCGCAAAACGGCTTGCCCATGGGTATGCAGCTTATCGGCAAGGCTTTCGACGAAGCGCCCTTGTTCACGGCGGCCTCGGCTTTGGAAAAAGCCGCGAATTTCACGCATAAACCTCCTTTAACGGCATAAGACAATGACCTATGTTCAAGGCACAACGGGCGAATGGGAAATGGTGATTGGGCTGGAAGTCCACGCTCAGGTTATTTCCAATTCCAAACTCTTCTCGGGCGCATCCGCGACCTTCGGTGCCGCGCCGAATGCGCAAGTCAGCATTGTCGATGCGGCCATGCCTGGAATGCTTCCCGTCATCAACGAAAAATGCGTCGAACAGGCGGTACGCACAGGTCTGGGATTGAAAGCTCAGATCAACCTGACCTCGGTCTTCGACCGCAAGAATTATTTCTACGCCGATTTGCCACAAGGTTATCAGATCAGCCAGTTCACGCAGCCCATCGTCGGCAAAGGTGAAATCCTGCTCGACCTCGCCGATGGCTCAACGCGCACCGTCGGCATTACGCGCCTGCACCTTGAACAGGATGCGGGCAAAAGCATGCATGACCAAAGCCCCAACGAAACCTATGTCGATCTAAACCGCTCTGGCGTCGCTTTGATGGAAATCGTTTCCGAACCCGACATGCGTTCAGGCGAGGAAGCGGGCGCTTACCTGAAAAAACTACGCGCGATTTTGCGTTATTTGGGAACCTGCGACGGCAATATGGAAGAAGGGTCGATGCGTTGCGATGTGAACCTTTCCATGCGCCGCAAGGGCGCGACGGAATATGGCACGCGTACGGAAACCAAAAACGTCAATTCGATCCGCTTTGTGCAGCAGGCTATCGACTATGAATCGCAGCGTCAGGTCGAAGTTCTGGAATCCGGCGGCACGATCAAGCAGGAAACGCGGTTGTGGGACACGACGAAAGGCATCACGCGTAGTATGCGCTCGAAAGAGGATGCGCACGATTACCGTTATTTTCCTGATCCAGACTTGTTGCCCCTCGTGCTCAATCCTAAAATGGTCGAAAGTATCAAAGCGACATTGCCGGAATTGCCGGATGAAAAGAAAGCGCGGTTTATCAGCGAATATGGATTAAAACCGTATGACGCATCAGTGCTGGTCGCCGAAAAAGCCTCAGCGGATTTCTTCGAAAAAGTTGCCAAAGGCCGCGATGGCAAACTCGCCGCCAATTGGGTCACGGGAGAATTGTTCGGCGCTTTGAACAAATTGGGCAAAACTATCGATACCAGCCCCATTTCTGCCGTTGCTTTAGGCGAACTGGTTGGATTGATCAGCGACCAAACGATTTCAGGACGCATCGCCAAAGATGTGTTTGAAGAAATGCTCGCTAGCGGCAAATCGGCTGCTTCTATTGTTGAAGAAAAAGGCCTGAAGCAAGTGACGGATACGGGTGCGATTGAAAAATCGATTGACGAGATTCTCGCCGCCAATGCCGATAAAGTCGCCGAATATAAATCCGGCAAAGACAAATTGTTTGGTTTCTTCGTGGGACAAGTGATGAAAGCAACTGGTGGCAAAGCCAATCCGGCGATGCTGAACGAGTTGCTTAAAAAGAAACTTTCTTGAATCCAATCTGGAAAAAGAAAAAGAGGAGAGAAAAATGAAAACTCAGCCCATGACTGCAAAACGTTCTACGGCGTCGTATGAAATCCCTTTGCCGCCGGCAGTAGAGATCATTTTCAAGGCTATCGATATCCTTAAGCAGCAAAATCCCACACGCGTTTTCGCGCCGAGCGGTCCTTTTGCTGCTTCCATCGGCGAGATTGTGGCGGCGGAAGCTTTTGGTTTAAAGCTCCTACCGCAAGCGCATAAAAAACACGGCGCGACCGACGAAAATGGAAAATTTGTGCATATCAAGCTCGCGAATGACGAAAGCGTGGATTTGTCGGGCCTTTGCGACCGCCTTATCGTGTTGCGTATCCTTAACCCGTCCACGGCAGAAGTGGTATACGATGGCTGCGGAAAATCGCCGTGGACCCAAGCCGGAAAAACACGCAAAGACGGCACGCGCGGCATAACACTTAAGAAGCTTCAAGCGTCCGGAAAATCTAAATGACCTCTTGCATCAAACCTGTTCCTTCTATCAACGGTATGCCCGACACAAGGGTTTCTGTGCGCGACATTTTTGACATCGAAAGCGACTGGCAAGTTCCGGCTTTCACGCAATCTTCCGAGCATGTGCCGGATATAGACAAAGCTTACCGCTTTGATCCCGAAACGACGCTCGCGATATTGGCGGGGTTTGCCTATAACCGCCGCGTTTTGCTGCAGGGCTATCACGGAACCGGCAAATCGACGCATATCGAACAAGTTGCAGCGCGCCTGAACTGGCCCTGCATCCGCGTTAATCTCGACAGCCATATCAGCCGTATTGACCTGATTGGCAAAGACGCGATTGTTCTGAAAGAAGGCAAACAAATTACCGAATACAAAGAGGGTATGCTGCCCTGGGCGCTGCAACGCGCCTGCGCTTTGGTGTTCGACGAATATGACGCCGGACGTCCCGACGTGATGTTCGTCATCCAGCGCGTGCTCGAAGTCGAAGGCAAACTTACGCTTCTTGACCAGAACCGTGTGCTTACGCCGCATCCCGGTTTTCGTTTGTTCGCAACGGCCAATACCATCGGCCTCGGCGATACCACTGGGCTTTATCACGGCACACATGCGCTGAATCAGGGGCAACTCGACCGCTGGAATATCGTCGCAACCTTAAATTACCTTCCTGCCGAAGAAGAACAGGCAATTGTCGCTGCCAAAGTCCCGTCCTTCGCCGCAGCGGATAAAAAAGACGCTCTGTATGGCATGGTCGCGCTCGCCAATCTGACACGGCAAAGCTTTATGCAGGGCGATATTTCCACCGTCATGTCTCCCCGCACCGTTATCACCTGGGCGGAAAATTTCGATATCTTTGGCGATCTCGGCGCGGCGTTCCGCCTCAGCTTCCTCAATAAATGCGATGAAGCCGAACGCGTGGCGGTGTGCGAACTTTATCAACGCGCGATGGGGACGGAACTGGCGGTATGAAACCTGCGGATATTGACGAATTTTTTCACCGTCTCGCTTCCGTTAATCCCAATCCGAAGACGGAGTTGAATTACATCAATCCCTACACGCTTCTGGTCGCCGTCGTTCTTTCGGCACAGGCGACGGATGTCGGTGTGAATAAAGCGACCGCAGATTTATTTAAGGAAATTCAAACGCCTCAAGCGATGATTAAATTGGGCGAAGAGGGGCTAAAAAAATATATCAAAACAATCGGCCTGTTTAATACCAAGGCCAAAAATATCATCGCCCTGTCGCAAATCATCGCCGAAAAATGGGGCGGCGACGTTCCTTCCGAGCGCGAGGATTTGGAAAGCCTTCCCGGCGTTGGCCGCAAAACGGCGAATATCATTCTTAACATTTGCTTCGGCGTGCCGACCCTCGCGGTCGATACGCACGTTTTCCGCGTCGCCAATCGCACAGGAATGGCATCCGGAAAAACGCCGGAACAGGTTGAAGAAAAATTATTGGCGGTTATCCCGAAAAAATGGCTGCGCCACGCGCATCACTGGCTGATTTTGCATGGACGTTATGTGTGCAAAGCCCGCGCGCCTTTATGTCCTGAATGTATTGTTCGCGATTTATGCGCTTTCAAGGACAAGACGATCTAACCTCAATCCGCATCCTGCCAATCCTTGCGGTCATTGGTGCGATTATCTGTTTCATTAGAATCAACCGTAGAACCCGCGAAGTCGCGATACTCATGATCACTGTCGTGTCCTTCTTCGCGCCTATCTTCACGATGGTCTTCCGCATTAAACGCACGAAGATTTACCCCACTGGGATTGAAGTTTGGGTCAGCCGTACCCCCGGGATTAAAATTGCGATCAGCCGTGCCTCCGGGGTTAAAGCTGGAATTAGCTGTGCCGCCGGGATTAAACGATCCTCTTTGCGCAGCGCCGGGGCTACAACCGCCTTTTGCGGAAGCCAAACCTGGAGTGATCAGGCAAATGCCCACAACAAGGAGAACAGACGCAATGTTTGTTTTTGAGTAGATCATAGCCAACCTCCGTGTGTCTGACTTGGTTGCGAGACTGGAGTGCCATTGATTTTATTGAGATTTTAGCTCCGCATTCATAAAGAAACCATTCGTTTCGGATGCGAATTTATCTAGGACAAATATGATTAAACAATAATTCCGTCTTGTACCCGGAACATTTGGGCATAAGGCGCGAGGCTAGAAAAAGTTTCCTCATCGGTGCCCGTGAACCAGACCTGCGCGCCGAGCGCGCGCGTTTCGTCGAACAACGCTGCACGGCGGAAATCATCAAGATGGGCTGCGATGTCGTCGAGAAGGAACAGGGGCGTCATGCGCCGTTGTTCGGTCAAGAGCCGGACATAAGCCAGCATCAACGCGATCAGCAGGGCTTTCTGCTCGCCCGTCGAACATAATTCGGCGGGACAATTTTTAGTGCGGTGCGTCACACACAGATCGCTGCGATGTGCGCCCGTGGCACATGTGCCGCTGGCGGCATCTCCCACGCGCGAACGCGCGAACGCTTCGCGCAGCGCATCTTCGACCAGCAAAGCAGGCTTATGGTCCAGCAAATCTTCGGCTGTGCCGCGCACGTCGATGTCGGCGCGAGGAAAAACATCGCCGCCTTCGTCAATGGCCGTGCGCAGGCGGGCTATCATATGCCGCCGCGCTGCTGCGATCGCCACGGCGGTTTGCGCCATTTCATCCTCCAGTGCTGACAACCACATGGAATCGTATCCACCCTCGCGCAGCAAACGCAATCTTTCGCGCATTGCTTTTTCGTAACGCTGGACGCGGCCGCCATGTGCGGGGTCGAAGCTGAAAGCGAGGCGATCCAGAAATTTACGGCGCGCTGTCGCACCCTCGGCCAGCAGGCGGTCCATATCGGGCGTGATCCACGCCATGGCGATATGCTCGGCAAGCCCGTTTTGTCCGCGCGCCGGTTTGCCGTCGATGTGAACAAGACGGCGTTCGCCGGCCGTCTCGCTGGCATCGCGTCCGGTGCCGATACGCAAAATTCCGGCTTCCGTGCGCAGCTCAATCGCTGCCGCCCATGGCTCTGTCGACAGACGGTTCTGGAAATCGCTTAGAGCGCAACGGCGCATGCCGCGTCCTGGAACGGCGAGGCTGATCGCTTCAAGAAGATTGGTTTTGCCGCTGCCGTTGGCTCCGGTCAGAACGACGGGTGCACGGTCTGTGACAAGGCGCATATTTTCGTAATTACGAAAATGCGTCAGCGTGATTTGAGAAAGGGAAAAAGGGGAAACATTCCGGATTTGGCGTTCGGAAAGATCGTCCCCAAACGTCGAATCCTGAATTCTGAGTGCCGCCTTAGCCTCCGGCATAATTAATCATTCCCGTCCAGAAGCGTTCCAGTTTGCGCAAGACTTCGCTGGCATGAGTCAATTCTTCGGGCGTGATTTTGGCCGCATCTAAATTGGTAACCTGACGTTCAAGGCTTTCGCCGATGCTTTTATGCAAAGCCAGCCCCTTGGGCGATAATTTGACGCGCACCGAACGGCGGTCGTGTGGCGAGCGTTCTTGCATCAGATAATCGTTTTCCACCAGCTTTTTGACGTTATAGGAAACGTTCGAGCCAAGGTAATAGCCGCGCGCCGTCAATTCACCGACAGTCATTTCGTCGCTGCCGATATTGTATAGGATCAAGGCTTGGATGTTGTTGATATCCTGAATGCCCGCGCGGTCGAGATCGGTTTTGATGACCTCAAGAAAATGGCGGTGGACGCGTTCGATCAACAGAACGGCTTCGTAATAGGCGTGGCGCACGGTAAGACCCCTTGACGGGAGTGAATGATGAAAGACTGTCGCATGTTCGTCATGCGGATGCTACCCAATTAGTATTGAAAATGCCTTAAAAATCAACCCTCCCTATAGCGTCTGTAGGCTAACCGTCGGAAGAATATTGGATTAACGGATCACCTGATTCTAAAAACAAGGGCCAAACGGGAAAAATGAGTATTTCCACAGGCAATATCGGCGGATAGGGCTTGTTGTCCGTTGGCGGGGGCGGGATATATAGGAGACCAGACCGTATCCTGATCCGACATGGCCTCGACCGATAAAAGGCCGAGCTCTTCCGGCTGCCGCGCCAAAAAAGACAGAGCCATACGGCGGCAATCTTGGGCCGGAAGATCGTTTTCGATCCGCATAGCGGTGTTGTCCAGGGCCGTCGCGCGAATATCCCCGCCCCAGGGGTTTGTGTGAGGGTTTGACGCAAGGATTTGCCCGGACTGCACCATATCGGCCCAAAGATCTTCACCGGTGTTAAAGAGACGCGTTTTTTGTTCATCGGCAAACGAACGCAGCGTGCCGGCAAAACCCAGAATCTGGGAGGTTGCTTTGACAAAACGCAAATTTTCGAGTGCGGAGGCCACACACAGGGCCAAAGCCCCCACAATGATTAGAATGACGGGGGTAGCAACAATGACGAACAGCAACGGTCGATTCTTGCGTGAAAACATGATATTCACGAACTTACATGATACTATAATTCCTGCAACTTAAGAGTTTATGAGTTTTATAAATTATGCCCGATCTTTCTTCTCTGCCGCCTTTGCGCGAGGTTATCGCGCGCTACGAATTGCACACACGCAAATCGTTGGGACAGCATTTTCTGTGCGATTTGAACCTGACGCGCCGTATTGCAGAGGTGGCAGGAGATCTGTCCGGCTGTACCGTCTTTGAAATTGGCCCCGGACCGGGCGGTCTGACGCGCGCTTTGGTCGAATCGCAGGCTGTGCGTGTCATTGCCGTGGAAAAAGATCCGCGTTTTATTGTGGCTCTGGAAGATTTGGTCACTGCGTCCGCAGGCAAATTGCAGCTTATCGCCAGCGACGCTTTGAAGATGAAACTTACGCCGTTGGCCGTAGCGCCGCGCGCGATTGTCGCCAATTTGCCTTATAATGTTGGGACGGAACTCCTTCTCGGATGGCTGCGTGAAATAAACCACTATCGCAGCCTGACCCTGATGTTTCAGTCGGAAGTCGTTGATCGTTTATGTGCCACGCCGGGCAGCAAAGCCTATGGCCGCCTGTCGGTCATTACGCAATTTTGCTGCGATGTAAGGCGGGTTTTGGATGTCCCTGCGGCTGCGTTCACTCCGCCGCCATCCGTCGATTCAGCCATCGTGCATTTGACGCCCCGCGTGAACCGCCCCACCGATATAGATTTCGCTGTCGTGGGTAAGGTTACAGCCGCCGCCTTCGGCCAGCGCCGCAAGATGCTGCGTTCAAGCCTGAAGCCGCTCGGGGGCGAAGCCTTACTAAAACGCGCCAACATCGATCCGACGCGCCGCGCCGAAACTTTGTCCCTTGCCGAGTTTGAACTGCTGGCGCGGTTGGTATAAGAAGTTTTATCGTTTCATATAAAAACAAACACAAAACCTATGACCAAACCTCGTTTCATTCTCGCTTCATCTTCGCCGCGCCGTCTGGTGCTGTTGGCGGATCTGGGTATCGTGCCGGATAAAGTTATTGCTGCCGATATTGACGAAACGCCCAACCCACAAGAACACCCGCGCAAACTTGCTGAACGTTTGTCGCTCGAGAAACTTCGTGCCGTCGCCGCGCGGGAATCTGGCGCGGTTATTCTTGCCGCTGATACTGTCGTTGGCGTCGGGCGGCGCATCTTGAATAAGGCCGAGTCGCCGCAGGATTTACGCGAATTTTTGCGCCTGATGTCGGGGCGGCGGCATCATGTTTATACCGGAGTCGCCTTACAAACCCCGCAGGGAAAAATTCTGCGCCGCACTTGTGACAGTACAGTTATTTTCCGCCAGCTTTCGCGCGAAGACATCGAATCCTACGCTCAAACGAAAGAGGGAATCGGCAAAGCAGGCGGCTATGCCATTCAGGGGCGTGGCGCAGGTTTGATCCGCTTCATCTCCGGCTCCTATTCCAACATCGTCGGCTTGCCTTTATTTGAAGTTACACAAATGCTGCGTGGCGCAGGCTGGAAAATCTTATGACCAAAATAATTGGATAATGTCCCATATGCGGCAAAGCGGCGGCGGAAAAATACAAGCCGTTCTGTTCCTCGCGCTGCTCTATGCTTGATCTCGGCAAAT
>Ga0181516_10001819_pt1 | contig 15892 bp, 16 predicted proteins | sample PEATcosm2014_Bin_25_FD_121104 | JGI IMG/M metagenome (GOLD analysis project Ga0181516, IMG submission 121104) | Peatland microbial communities from MTU Mesocosm Facility, Houghton, MI, USA - PEATcosm2014_Bin01_10_metaG | ecosystem: Environmental > Terrestrial > Soil > Wetlands > Peat | place... | reverse complement strand
CGAGACCGCGTTAAGACCGGCGTTGACCAAGCCGGTCTGGCTCACACCTGGCAACTCGGTGGCGTTCTGCCACGTTCCACCTATTTCGTTGGCCACGAACGCGTTGTCAACGTTGGCTGCGCTTCCGTACGAACCGACCAGCGCGCAGTTGCCGACCGAACTGCACGACAATCCGTAGGGATCAATGGGTCCCGGCGTCGACATCAGGTTGGCGTCAGGTAGGGCTACGGCACTCTGCCACGTTCCTTGCTGCTCATTGACGACGAACGTGCCGTCCTGCTTTTGCAACGTGCCATAGAAGCCGGCAGCGCTGCAGGCGCCATTGGCATCGCACTGGATGTTGGTCAGTCCCGCATCGTCGTTGACGTTCAACGACCCCGTTCCCGGTACCTCGACGGCAGTGGCCCAGTTGCCGTTCGTTTGCGTCGTGATGAACGCCTGGATGTAACCATTCGAGTCCGCGTACGAACCACCGGCCGAACAGTTGCCTGCTGAGCTGCACGACATCGCGAACAGGCCGCTGCCCGCACCCGCGCTGTTGAGCGACGAAAAGCCAGGAACTTCTTGGGCGTTGCCCCATTGGCCGTTTACCTCGGAGACCACGAACGCCTGCGGGTTGTTATTGGAGTCGAAGTACGCACCACCGGCCGAACAACTGCCGCTCGCCGGGCACGAAATTACCATTGTCGTGCCGACGTCGCCCCCGACGTTCAAGGTTTCGAATCCGGGAATTTCCTCGGCAGGGCTCGTCTGGCCACCCGTGATGTTCTCGACGTAGGCCTGGATGTTTCCCGAACCGTCTTCGTAGTAACCAATCAGCGAGCAGGTGCCTGGTGCGCTGCACGACTCATCCAGGACTTGGGAGTTACCGCCGACATTGGGAACCGCCGGTACTTCGATGGCGGTACCCCACGTACCGGTGGCGCCGGCGTTGGCACCGAGCAGCGGCAACATTGCCGCCATCAACAACGGTGCCACCAGCAGGGACGACCTTGAACGCCACGATCCCTTTCTGCGAGAGGTACGGCACGCGAGACGTCGGACGGGGCTTGTTTGCATCATCCTTCTCTAGCACCGGACCCCGTCACTCTCAATCTTCTTTGTCACTTTTTATTCTTCACGCGCCCGGTCGACCTCGTCGACCGCGGCGTCACGCACAGGATTCTTCACATCGCCGAATGTCCAAGTCAGCATTTGCTACCACCAACTCGCTCATCACCAGCAATGGCAGCAGTCGTGGAAATTCGATCGAACATTGTCATGACCAGGGCCACGCCGCTGGACTGGGCCTTCGAGAGCCAATGGTCACAACAAAAGTCTCAATGTCACAGTCCTTCTCTAGTGTCACCCCATGTTCGCTGCCCGCTCTGATCTCAACGAACGCCAGCGCGAAGCGGCCTCGTTCGGTAACCAGCCCCTGCGCGTGATAGCGGGGCCGGGAACGGGCAAGACGACCACCTTGACCGCGCGAGTCGAATACCTGCTCGATCACGGCATCGAGCCTGAGAGGATTCTGCTGCTCACGTTTACCCGACGATCGGCGCGCGAGATTCTCAACCGGGTGCGCGCGATTCGCGCGTCGGCGCACGTGCACCGCGTCGCGGGCGGCACGTTCCACTCGGTCGCGCACCGCACCCTGCGTCGACACCACGCAGTTCTCGGACTCGGTGACGGCTTTGGAGTCATCGATCACGGCGACGCCGCGGACCTGTTGGACCTCGTGCGCAGCGACCTTCGCCTCGTGAGTACCGAGCGTCGCCTACCTCGCAAGAACACCCTCGCGGCGCTCTACTCGAGAACAGTCAACACTGGCGAGGCGCTGCGTGACGTGATGGCCGAACACACTCCTTGGTGCGCCGACCACCACGACCAGGTCGGTGCGCTCTTCTCGGCCTTCGTGACGCGAAAACGCGCGCTCGACCTCTTGGACTTCGACGACCTCCTCCTCTTTTGGCACGCGGCCGTCGAGGATGACGCTCTTGGACCCGCCCTGGGTTCCTCGTACGACCACGTACTGGTCGATGAGTTCCAGGACGTCAATCGACTGCAACTCGACGTCCTGCGAGGTCTTCGCCACTGCGACCCGCGCATCACCATGGTCGGCGACGACGCCCAGGCGATCTATGGGTTTCGCGGTGCCTCGCCACGCTTCTTGCTCGACGCACCGGACTACTTCGAGGGCCTGGTCACGATCACGTTGGACATCAACTACCGCTCCTCGGGGGCCATCCTCGGTGTCGCCAACGCGGTTGCTGCCGATGCTCCCGAAGGGTTCGGTGCGATCTTGCGCGAGGACCGTCCCGTGCTCGGTGCCGGCAGCCCGCGACTCGTGCACTGCGCCGACGAACGCCACCAATCTGAAGTCGTCGCCGACCGCGTCCTCGAGCTCTACGAGGAGGGTGTCCCCCTACAGACCCAAGCCGTCCTGTTTCGAGCCGCCCACCACAGCGCCGACCTCGAGATCGAGCTCGCACGGCGCCGGATCCCCTTCGTCAAATACGGCGGGCTGCGCTACCTCGAGGCCGCCCACGTGAAGGATCTACTCGCGGCATTTCGACTCGCCGACAATCCACGTGACGAGGTGGCGTGGTTCCGCCTCCTGCAGTTGATGCCGGGAATAGGTCCCGCCAAGGCCCGCCGGGTCATCGACGCGTTGCGCGACGAGCACCATGCCCTGCCCCTTTCGTTCGCCGACGTCGAACGACGCTGGAACGTGGCTCGCCAAGTATTACCCGTCGACTCGCGTGACGCGTCCAGTGAGCTCGTAGCGTCCATGGCCTCGAGAATCCACGAACCAACGATGGCTCACGCCCAACGAATCCGTGACGCGATGACGCCCTTCATCGTCGCCTCCTATCAGGACGCCGTCGCCAGACTCGAGGACCTCGGTGCTCTGGTACTGGCTTGTGACGATTCGACGCGGCTCAGCGATGTCGCGGCCGAACAGGTCCTCGAGGCGCCTCTGTCGACGGGCGACTTCGCGGGTCCCCCGTTGGTCGACGAGGATTGGCTCGTCCTCTCCACCGTCCATTCGGCCAAGGGACTCGAGTTTGACGCCGTACACGTGTTGCACGCCGCCGACGGGAACTTCCCCTCGGACATGGCGCTCGGTTCACCCGAGGGTCTCGAAGAGGAACGTCGACTCTTTTATGTCGCGATCACGCGTGCGCGTCGCCACCTGGCGATCTACGTACCGTTGCGCTATCACCACCACCGAGTGCGCGACGAGCACTCGTGGGCCCAACCGTCACGATTCTTGAGCAGTGCGGTTCGCGAAACCCTCGAGGAGATCCGCCACGAGCCCGCACGCCCTGAGCTGGCACCTCTCTCGACTCTGAGGCCCATCGAGGGACCGGCGCTCGTCGAAGGTCGCCTCGCCAAGCTCTGGTAACGACGAGCGAGGCCGCGATTCCTCGACGATGCGAGCGCGCGAAACCGGACTTAACATGAGACCAAGGGCCACCCAGGGAGACGTCATGGACCAACGAAGGGCCGAGGAGTTACTCGCCATCGAACGCCGGCGCCTCGAAGAATTACTCGAGCACGCCACGAACGTGGGGTTAGTCGAACGCGAGGGAGCGAACGAACAAGGCGACATCGCTGATTCCGCCGAACCCTTCACCGCCGAAGAGGAGAACAACGCGATCGCCGCGAGCTTGCGGGCCCGACTCGCGGCGGTCGAGCGGGCCGAGACTCGCCTCGCTAACGGCACCTACGGTTTGTCGGTGCGCAGTGGCGTTCCCATTCCCGACGAGCGGCTGGAAGCCGACCCGGCGGCCGAACTCACGGTGGACGAGGTCCAGGCCGGTTAGTTCGACGCGCCCGGCGTCGAAAGTTGCTCCACGAGCAAGTCACGTAGGGTCGTAACGAGTCCAGCCTGTCGCGGACCGAGACGTCGAAAGAACTCGTGATCGCACTGCTCGACGGCTCCCAAAGCCCGATTGACCAACGTGGCGCCCCGTGCGCTCACACGCAACGAACGCGCTCTGCGGTCGCCCGGAAACGAGGAACGCTTCACGAGTCCCCGATCCTCCAGGGCGCGCAGGACTTGGGACGTCATCATCGGATCGGTTGCGGCGTGGTCGGCGAGGCGTCGCTGGGTGACCGGCCCGTCTTCTTGGATCCAGAGCAGCGAGGCCAACAGCACGAACTGGACGTGCGTGAGATCGAAGGGTTTGAGGGCCCGGCGTTGTGCGGCCTGCCAGAGGTTGGTGACGCGCCAGAGCAGGAACCCCGGGCTTTCGTCGGCGTTGTCGAACTCGCTCGCGAGAGCCCGCGTCTTCGCCACTCGATTCGCCCCACGTTGGTCAGCGGACCCGCCTCGATCGCTCACGGCTCGTCAGTGAGCTCGGTGCTCGGCGACGAACACCAAGCGGTCCAAATCGGGCTGGGCGTTCTTGACGAAGCCGGGCCCGAGGACGCGACGCCACAGCCAGGCGAGTGGTCCGCTCATCGATATGGTCACGTCGAGCGAGCTGCCGTTCTCGTGCTCTCGCACCCGGTGATCGAATCGGAGTTTCGCACCGGGCATCATCGACACGTCGACGAACTCCTCGCCTTCGATGAGTCGTTCGATGACGAAGCGGACCTTGGGACCCCCCTTGGGTTTCAAGACGCCGGTCGCGTTCGCGGCGAACGGCCCGTCGAGACGAACCCATTCGGTGTCGTGGTTCCACTCGGGCCACGTCGCGACGTCACGCCAACGCTCGAAGAACGCGGCGGGTGGTGCGGTGGACTGAGCGCTGGCGGTGGTAATCAGTGTCATGGCAATAGTATGCACGCTTAGTATCTGGTTGTCAAGTACTTCGTTCGCGTCACCTCGTCAGTCACGCGTTCTCACGTCACCTCGTAGGTGCCCGCTTAGGGACGCGCCGGGTTCTCAGGAACTTCTCCGAAACGTCTCACCGCCTGAACAGGCGTTTCACATCGTTCTCACAACTGGCCTTCGTACCCTGAGGGTGTTCCTTTGAAAGGAGAACAGATGAAGCACAGCATGATCAAAACCCTCACCGCCCTCTCCCTCGTGGTCGGACTGGGAGTCAGTGTCCCCGCGGCGGCCTACGCCTCGTCCAGCAGCTCCACTTCGAACACCTCAACGCCGACGACGCCCACCGCGTGGACGGCCTTTAGGGCCCAGTGGAAACTGTACGTACAGGGCCTCGAGGCGATCAACGACACCTACCACGCGTCGATCGCGAGCGCCCGGGCGACGTACCAGGCGGCCCTCAAGGTCGCCACGACCAAGGCCGAGCGCCAGGCGGCCCTGGCGACCCTGGACGCGTCAATCGTCGCGGCACTGGACGTGCGCGTCAGCGCCATCACCGCGGCGGGCGATCCTCCGTCACCCCCGGCTGGCTATAACGGCACTGCGTGGGTCACGAGTTTCCAGAGCATCAACGTGACCTACCGCGCGGCAGTCGTCGCGGCGCAGACCACCTACGCGGCCTCACTCGCAGCGGCCACGACGGCCGACCAACGTGAGGCGGCTCGCGGCGCCCTCGAGACCTCAGTGGGCGAGGCCACGACGGCCCACGCTGACGCCCTGACCGCACTCGGTCCCCCGCCGGCACATCCTGGCCAGCCCTCGTAGGCTCGGCCAAACACAAGAGGAGGGAGCGATGGCTCCCTCCTCTTGTGCGTCCGCGTACTCGTGCGGCTCGTTTGGTTCAGTTCGAATTGGCGAATCGTCGTAGGGCGAGCGGCACGCAGATCGCCATCACCAGCACGCACCAACCGACCATCGCCACGACCGGGTGCGTGAGCTGCCACGATCCACCCGACGGTGCGCCCTGGGTGACGTGACGCACCGCAGCGACCAGCGCCGAGAGTGGATCCCACTCCCCGATGGTGCGAGGCACCAGCTTCATGTTCTTGATCGGCACGAACGTACCCGCGAGGAATGACAGCGGGAACACGATCGCAAAGCCAATACCCTGCATGGCGTCCGAGCTCTTAACCACCATGCCCATGAGGACCCCGAACCAGGTGAAGGCCGACAGTCCGAGCAACATCAGGCCAATGAGTTCCAGCAGGCCCCACGCACTCAGGTGCGGACGCCATCCGAGGGCCAGGCCCACGCCCGCCACGATCAGGATGCCCAGGATCTGTTCGAGTACCTGGCCAATGACCTGGGACGAGATGACCGCCAGTCGCGTCACCGGCAAGGAACGGAATCGGTCGATCACGCCGGTGTTGAAGTCGGTCGCGGTCGCCACGCCAGCCCCGATGATCCCAAAAGCCAGACTCTGACCGAGCAGGCCGGGCAGGAGGTAGTCCTGGTATCGGATGTGCGGGATGTGGATGGCCGAACCGAACACGTAGAGGAATAGCAGGGTAAAGATGATCGGCTGGATCGTTACGTCGCTGAGACGCGAGGGCACTCGCGGGATGGTCTGCAGTCCGCGGCCGACCAGGAGTCGCGTCTCGCGGACGAACCGAGTCAGCTTGGCCGGGCGCGGCGGCAACACCTCGTCGCCCGGTCGGGTCATGGCGTCGAGGGTCACGGTCATCGCACCACCTCTTCCTGGTCGTCCTCGTTGCTGGTGGATTCAAGCGGCTGGCCCGTGAGGGCGAGGAACGCGTCGTCGAGCGTGGGCCGGCGCAGGGCGATTTCGTCAATCGCCACCCGACGCTGTTCGAGGGCGGCCGTGACGGCCGCGAGGTCGCTCAGTTCGTGGGGGGCCGGCACCGACACCATGCGCCGGTCGCGGTCGACGCTGAGTTCGAACGTGCCGCCCAGGACCTCGACCAAGGCGTCGAGGTCGTTGACGTCGCTCGCGGTCACGTCGACGCGCTGATCGCCGATGAGGGCCTTGAGACCGTTCGAGGTGCCTGCGGCGGTCGCCTTGCCGTGGTCGATCAGCACGATGTAGTCCGCCAACGCGTCGGCCTCTTCGAGGTACTGGGTCGTGAGGAATAAGGTCACCCCGCTCGTCACGAGGTCGCGTATCGTCGACCAGACCACTTGACGGCTACGCGGGTCCAGTCCCGTCGTCGGTTCGTCAAGGATGAGCACCTTGGGTTCGATGACCAGGCTCGCCGCGAGGTCCACCCGGCGTCGTTGGCCGCCCGACACCGACTTGACGAGTTTGTCGCGGAACTCGCCGATGTCGAACCGATCGATCAGTCCCTCGACGATCTTCTTGCTCGTGCGTTTGGAGTAGCCGCGCAGTCGAGCCATGAGCAGGAGGTTCTCCTGAGCCGTGAGGTTGTCCTCGAGCGCGGCGAACTGGCCCGTGAGCGACAAGACACTACGGACCTTGTCCGCGTCGCCCACGACGTCGTAACCACACACGCTCGCCGAACCGGAGGTCGGTTCGCTCAAGGTGGCGAGCATGCGCACGATGGTGGTCTTGCCTGCTCCGTTCGGGCCCAGGAGCGACACGATCGATCCGGGCTTCACTTCGAGGTCGAAGTGATCCACGGCTACGAAATCGCCGAAGTGTTTACTGAGGCCGCGCGTGACGACCACGGGTTCGTCGTTGGTCGGTGGACTAGTCATGCCAGAAGCATACAGCCACTAAAAAGATTTAGCAACTAGAAAAATCTAAGCAATCGTTGTAGACTGTCGCCGTGGACCCCGAGACCAGTACGAACCCCGACTTCGCGGCGTGGCGCGGTCTGCTGCGCGACGACCTCGCCGCGACCGGCGGCGACGAAGGGTTGCGCGAGCGCAAGAAGCGGCAAACCAAAACTCTGATCTCGGGCACGGCAACGCTCATGTTCGTCCAACGCGGTTTTGACCAGGTGAAGATCACCGAGGTCGCCGCCGCGTGCGGCGTCTCCGAAAAGACCATCTACAACTACTTCCCCACCAAGGAGTCGCTGGTCCTCGACTGGGAACAGGACTTGACCGACACCATCAAGCGCTCCCTCGGCCCGAGCGCACCGCGGACATCCCCCGTCGAGACCATTCGGACCATCATCACCGCTCAGACCCGGCATCTCGTGGCTTCGCTCAAGGCCGCCCAGCAGCACGACGTCGACATGATCCGCCGCTTCACCGACATGGTCAACGAGACGCCGTCGCTTCGCGCCAAGCAGTTCGACATCACCGAGAACCTGTCCCAGGTGGCCGCGCGCGTCATGGCCGAACGCGCGGGACTCGATCCCGAAGACCCCGAGCCACAAATCGCCGCGGACGCCCTCATGGGACTATTCCGGGTCTACTTTCGGGCCATGACCAAGTACGCCGCCACCGACGTGACGCCCGACGTGTTCGAGCGCCTGGTGCTCGCCGAGGTCGAGCGGGCCGGACGGCTGCTCGACACCGGACTGTGGTCCTTTGCGATGACTGTCCAGGGCACTGACTCACGAGACCAACTACGCATCGCCGCCGAGGCGTCCACCGAAGCTCGAAAACAGGTGCTCCGAGCACTCAAGGAAGCCAAGGCCGCGTGGCTGCAGGTAACCAGTGACGTGTCGACCCACGACGGACGCTCCGCACGGCGCCACGTCGCCGTCGAGGACCGAGAGACCGCCCGACGCAGCGCCCAAGAACTGCGCAACCAGGCTCAACATCTGCGACGCGAGGTCCGTCAGGCCAAGCAGGAGCTTCGCGACGAGATTCGCCAGCAAGTGCAGGCGACCAAGCGCGCGGTTCGAAAGAAGTAGACGCTCGTTAGTCGAGGTGGAACGTGAACATCCGGCTCGCCTCGAGACGCATCAACACGTTGGCTTCGAGAAACTCATCCCAGTCCTCGCCGTAAACAGGGCTATAGATATCGAGGTAGGTCTGACGCAGTGCCGCGTGCTCGGGCGCGGTGACGTCGAGGATGACGGCACGCCCATGCACCGTGACCGCGAACTCCTCGCCGGGCAGATGGGTCGCACTCACGAATGGCCGTTCGCGAATGTGGCGCACGCGTAGCGAGTCCGACGAGGAGCTGAAGTGAAACGAACCGCGAAAGAAGACCCCGTCAACGGGTCCCACGAAGGGCCGTGCGTCGCGACTCACCGTCGCGAGCGACAGCAGACGCATACCAATCAATCGCTCGCAGGTCGCTCGTGCGTCCAGGCGCCGCTCGGGCGTGATGATCTCGAGAAGATGCGGTCCGGCCCGCCGGTCACTCTCGTCCAAGAGCGATTGCAGCAGGGAAATGTCATCCTCGGTCTCGTGCACGCCTCCACTCCAGCAGGCTCGCGAACCACGGTCAAGGGCGTCAGCACGCAAAAGGGAAACGCCAACCTCGGTCTCGTAGACGCCTCCACTCCAGCAGGCTCGCGAACCACGGCCAAGGGCGTCAGTACGCAAAACGGTGCGGTGCGCCACCTGCGGCGCCCCGCACCGTTCAATCGGCGTACCTCGGACCGATACACCGAGTACCGACTCACACCCTCTTAATCGGCACCCGATGCCCTTCATCCATTACGGACTCCTCAGGCATCGCAACCCGGACTTCAAGCACTCCGTCCTTGTAGGTCGCCGAGATCATTGACTCGTCGACGCCCTTGGGCATCGAAACGCTCCTGGTCATTGATCCGTAACGGAATTCACTGTGGTGCACGTGCCGCGCAGTCTTCTCGTGCGACTCGGACTTCTGCGCGGTAATCACGAGTTGATCATCGACCAACTCGACTTGGACATCCTTGTCGGGATCAACGCCGGGCAGTTCAGCCCGCACCACCATGACGTTGTCGTCGCGGCACTCTTCGATCTTGAAGGGTCGGCGCCACTCCACGTCACGGAACATGTCGTCGAACCGCGGCCACGCGGGCCAGGTGAGATTGCTCAGAAACGGCACGTCGAGTTCCTGCACTTGATTCTTGGAAACCATCATCGCAGCCTCCAGTCGGAGTACCCGCGGCTCAGTCTGCGCCAGCGACAGCGCTCCTAGATTCAGGGTAGGTACTGATTGGCCACCGCGCCAGGGCCAAAGGTCACAAGATGACGTCAGGCGCCAAACCGACGATCGCGACGAGTGAAGTCACGCAGGGCTCGCAGGAGGTCGACCTTGCGAAAGGCCGGCCAGTACGGGTCGACGAACGCGAACTCCGCGAACGCCGACTGCCACAGGAGGAATCCCGACAATCGCGATTCGCCACTCGTTCGAATCACCAGATCGGTATCGGGAAGGTCGGCCGCGTACAGGTTGCCCGCCAACCCCTTCGCGTCGATCGACTCCGCGAGGTTCTCGGGTGCGACGCCGTCGGCCAGCAGGTCGGTCACCAACGAACGACAGGCGTCGACGACCTCCTGGCGCCCGCCGTAGCAGAGTGCGATGTTCACACTCATGTGCGCGTCACCCTGCTGAGCGACCTGTTCGACCGCCTGCTTGGCGGCGAGGACGAGCGTCGGGGGCAGCAAGTCCAAGCTGCCACTCACCGAAAGTGTGAAGTGAAGTCGTTGGGCGAGCTGGGGCAAACGGTTGAACAGCTCGGTGAGTACCTCGAAGTAGGGCTCGAGTTCGGTCGCCGGGCGGCGCAGGTTCTCCGTCGAGAGCACCCACGCGGTCACCGCGCCGATCTCGAGGTCCGCGCACCAGCCGATCAACTCCTCGAGCTTGGCCATGCCCGCCTCGTAGCTGGCCCGGTACTCCCCGTCGGTCGCCTCGCGCGCGAAGCGGCGGTGACCGTCGAGGATGACCCCGATGTGCTGGGGTAGCCGGTCGGCTGGCAGCGAACTCTCCAGACGATGCTCGTAGTAGCGGTACAAAGTACGTCGAAGGGCCATGGACCTCTCCATCGTGCGGAATCGTGACGTCACCGAAATGCTAGTTCGTGGCCCTTCGAATCGTTGGCGACCGCTCTAAAGGTCCGGCAGAGCGAAGTCGAGACTGGGAATGTCGGTGCCCCCGTCAATTTCGAGCACTTTGCCGGTGAGAAAGGCCCCCGCGGCCGAAGCCAGGTACACCACTCCCGCCGCTATCTCCTCGGGATCGGCGATGCGGTGCAGCGGCGTGAGGTCCTCCATCATCGATTTGAGCTCGGGTGTCGAGGTCACGATCTCGAGCGCCGAGGTCGCGGTCGAACCCGCGGCGATGGCGTTCACGCGAATGCGCGGCGCAAGGTCCTTGGAGGCCAGGCGGGTGTAGTGCGAGAGGGCGGCCTTGGTCGCGCCGTAGGCGCTGTAGCCGCGACCCGCAATCCTTCCCATCACCGAGGAAATGTTCACGATCGATCCACCACCGTGTTCGAGCATTAGTGGTACCGCCACGAGATTGAGCGCGTGCGCGGTCGTCACGTTGAAGTGAAACGCCTCTTCGAGGTAGTCGGGGCTGGTGTCGAGGAACGGCAGCGGAATGGTGCCGCCGACGTTGTTCACGACGACGTCGAGGCGACCAAATTCTTCTCGCGCACGCGTCGCCAGCGAGCGAACCACGTCGAGATCCGCGAGGTCGCCCGCCACCGTGATCGCGCGTTGTCCCGTACTCGCCACCCGAGCCGCCACCTCGTCGAGGTCGGACTGGGTACGCGACGCAATGACGACGTTGGCCCCGCACTCGGCGAGGGCTATCGCACTCGCGGCGCCGATGCCGCGGCCAGCGCCGGTGAGGACGGCGACTTTTCCGTCGAGACGAAAGAGGTCAAGAATCATGGTTTCTCCTAATTACGCGCACAGCCGAGGTACCGCATTTCGAACGGGTGGTTACGTCAGAACGGGTAATCGTACAAGGGTGCTCACGCCCGCCATTCGGGACCGCGCAGATGCACCGCTTCGGTGAGCGCGAGGCGCACCCCTTCGGCGTCGAAGTCACGTCCGTAAACGGGGCTACCGGGCTCTTGTCGCCACGAGTCATCGAGTCCGCCCGCGTCAACCGGATCAAAGCCCAATTGATTGACGAGGTCCATCACCACGCGCTTGGCCCGTTCGTCATCACCCGCCACCGGTAGGGCGATTCGGTGCGATGTTCCCACGGGCTTCCCGTGCGCGAGGAGGTGCAGCGCCTGGATCCCGTTGAAGGCCTTGACGACTGGAAATCCAATCTGGTTCGCAACCCAGCGACTTTCGGTCATACCATCCTCAATCGCCGCGATTCGTCCATCTCGCTGTTGGGGGTAGTAGTTACCCGTGTCGATGACCACGACGTCCTTGGCGGCCCCGTCGAGGAAACCAACCGGAAGTTTCGGAACGTTCTTTTCGGGAATCGTGATCACGACGACATCTGCGTCCAACGCAGCCTGATCGACGCTCACCGCCGTCGCGCCCGTCTCTTGGGCGAGTTCGCGCAGCGTTTCGGGACCGCGCGAATTGGCGACCGCCACTTGATGACCGAGTTGGGTAAACCGGCGAGTTAGTGCACCACCGATATTGCCCGCTCCGATGATGCCTATCTTCATGAAGAACCTCTCTGCGTGATCACTCGACGATACGGCCACCTGGCGGTGCCCTCGCACTTTAGCGGAGCGGTCAGAGCGCGCTGTTTCGACGGCAACGTGAGGTTTCGCACGACGTCGTCACCGACACGGCGGCCAAAGTCGTCTGACGACTGCACCTCTCTGACCACGGACTCTCGCCGAGGCCACGCGGCATCAAGGCCTACCCAGCCTTCAGCGGCGCGCGTCTCCTATGATGGCACCAGCACTTGGGGGGTAAGAATGCTGACGACAACGCGCCGCGTGAAGGTGGGCAGCGAGATTCGCATTCTTCGCACCCCACACTTCTTCTCCGACGAGCAACGGACGACGACGAGATCGGCATCGTGATCGACGACGCACCGCTCACCGTAAAGATTGACGCCCAGCACGGAGTCTCGCTTCGCGGTGTGACCAAGCGATTCGCCACCAGCGTCGCGGTCGACAACGTGGACCTCGACGTGCAACGGGGTGAATTCTTCACGATGCTCGGACCATCGGGCTCGGGCAAGACCACGCTGCTGCGTCTCATCGCTGGTTTCGAAGTGCCCGACGGAGGCACCATCGCGCTGAGCGGTCAGGACGTGACCGGCCGACCCCCCTACCAGCGCAACGTCAACACCGTCTTTCAGGACTACGCCCTATTCCCACACTTCAGCGTCGAGGACAACGTTGGCTACGGGCTGCGGGTCGCGAAAATAACGCGCTCCGAGCGGGCCGAACGTGTCAACGCGGTTCTCGCCATGGTTCGCATGAGTGAGTTCGCCACGCGTAAGCCGGCCCAACTCTCGGGAGGCCAACGCCAGCGCGTCGCTCTGGCGCGCGCGATCGTGAACGAGCCAGAGGTCCTGCTGCTGGACGAACCACTCGGTGCCCTCGATCTCAAACTGCGCCAGGAGATGCAGGTCGAACTCAAGCGGATCCAGCGGCAAGTGGGTATCACCTTCATCTACGTCACCCACGACCAGGAAGAGGCCCTCACGATGAGCGATCGCGTGGCGGTGTTCCATGACGGAAGGGTCGAACAAGTGGGACACCCCACCGAGGTCTACGAGCAGCCCGCGACCGAGTTCGTCGCCTCCTTCGTCGGCACGTCGAACGTCATCGCCACCGCCGATGGTCGAGCCGTTCTTCGACCCGAGAAGATTGAACTGTCGACGGGCGCACTTCCTAAGGGCCGCCTCGGCGCTCGGGGTCGAATCATCGACGTCGCCTACCTGGGTATGGTCACGCGCTTCACGGTCGAACTCGATGACGGCACCACGATGACCGCGGTACGTCAGAACCGATCGGCGGGCGCGCGCGCCGCAGGCGACGACTTGCCGTCGAACAGTGAGGTCACGCTCTCGTGGGACCTCGCCGATGCATTCCCCCTCACAGGACCGTCCGGTACTGACACTCAGTCCGGACCATTGGAAAAGGAGCAACATGACTAAGACCAGATTGCTGAAGTGGTTCGGCGCCGGAGCGACCACGCTGCTGCTCAGCGTATTCGTGATGCCGATTGCCCTCGGCGGATCGGCGGGCGCGGCATTGGGCACACCACCCACCCAGAACATGAAGCCACCGACGTCCATTGGCAAAGGCGAGGGCGCGCTGAACATCATTGCCTGGGAGGGTTATACCCAACCCGAATGGGTGAAACCGTTTGAAGCGACCACGGGCTGTCAGGTGAACGTCAAGTACGCCGGTTCGTCGAGTGAGATGGTCTCGCTCATGGCCAACGGCGGCGGACACCAGTGGGACCTGGTTTCGGCCTCGGGTGACGCCGACCTTCGACTCATCTACGGCGGCGACGTCAAGCCGATCAACATCAACTTGATTCCGTCCTGGAAGGAGTTCCAACCCTTCTTGAAGTCACCGTCGTTCAACACGATCAACGGTTATCACTACGGCGTGAGCTTCGAGTTCGGTCCAAACGTCTTGCTCTACTCAACCAAGACCTTCAAGACCGCACCCACCTCGTGGTCAGTGCTCTACAGCTCGAAATACAAGGGTGAGATCACGATTCCCGACAACCCGATCCAGATCGCCGACGCGGCGCTCTACCTCGAGACGGCCCAACCGAGTCTCGGCATCACCGATCCCTACGAGTTGACCCAGACCCAATTCAACGCGGCAGTCAACCTCCTGAAGTCCGAGCACCCGCTGGTCAAGAAGTACTGGGACCTCGCGAGCCAGGAGATCTCGCTGTTCCAGAATGGTGAAGCAGTCGTCGGCGCGGCCTGGCCGTACCAGACCTCCACGCTGCAAGCCGCCAAGGCTCCGGTCGCGGACACCATCCCCAAGCAGGGGGCTACTGGTTGGGCCGACACCTGGATGCTCGCCGCCAACGCGCCGCACCCGAACTGCGCCTACAAGTGGATGGCCTACATGTCCACCCCCAAGATCCAGGCCGAGGACGCCATATCCTACGGTGAGACACCCGCCAACACCCTGGCCTGTCCGATCATGAACACGCTCCAAAAAGGTGGCTGCGCCGCGTACCACGCCAACGAACCCGAGTCGTACTTCTCGACGATCAAGTTCTGGAAGACACCATTGTCGACCTGCGACAACGGACAGAACGACTGCGTTGACTTCACCCAGTGGCAACAGGCCTGGACGCAGATCATTGGCTAGCACGACGTGAGCGTACGAGAAGGATCTCGTCAGCGACTGGGGGCGGCGTTGTGGCGCCGCCCCTGGTTGCGTGGCGCCCTCATTCTGTCGCCACCGCTGGCGTGGTTCCTCGTTATCTACCTCGCCTCACTCGTCGCGCTACTGATCACCGCGTTCTTCAGTACCAACGACCTCACGGGCAACATCATCTACCAGTGGACTTGGTCAAATTTCTCCCAGATCTTCACCCAGTCCGTGTACCACACGATCATCCTGCGAACGCTGCTCATGGCGATCGCGGTCACGCTGACCGACGCGGTGATTGCCCTGCCCTTCGCGTTCTTCATCGCCAAGATCGCCTCGCACCGAAGTCGACAGGTCTTCCTCGCGCTGGTGCTCTTGCCGCTGTGGGCGAGTTACCTCGCCCGGGTCTACGCGTGGATCAACATCCTCTCGAACCACGGCGTGCTGCCGAACTTCGAGTCGCACCTGGGACTGCCCATCACCAACCTGGCGTACTCGAACGTGGCGATGTGGATCGTCTTCTCCTACCTCTGGCTGCCATTCATGATCGTGCCCATCTACGGCGCCTTTGAACGGGTACCCGATTCACTGCTCGAGGCGTCAGCGGACTTAGGCGCGGGCAGTTGGTTCACCTTCCGAAAGATCCTCATGCCGATGATTCTGCCCGGGGTGGTGGCGGGATCGATCTTCACGTTCTCCCTGACCCTCGGCGACTTCATCACGCCCCTCCTCATTGGCGGCTCGAGTTCGAACTTCATCGGTAACGCGATCTACGACAGCGCCATCAACGGCGGCGACCTGCCCTTCGCGGCTGCGCTCGCCTTCGTCTCGATTGCGATCATGGCCGTCTACCTGCTCCTCGCGCGACTCGCCGGCGCCTTCGAGGCTCTGTGAAGTTCTCGAGCCTCTCCCGGGGCCTCTTCGCCTTCTTCGCCGCGCTGGTGGTGCTCTTCCTGCTCGGCCCCTTGGCGGT
>Ga0181516_10001817_pt1 | contig 15903 bp, 11 predicted proteins | sample PEATcosm2014_Bin_25_FD_121104 | JGI IMG/M metagenome (GOLD analysis project Ga0181516, IMG submission 121104) | Peatland microbial communities from MTU Mesocosm Facility, Houghton, MI, USA - PEATcosm2014_Bin01_10_metaG | ecosystem: Environmental > Terrestrial > Soil > Wetlands > Peat | place... | reverse complement strand
CGGATCTTTGCATGGCGACGGGCATCCAGCTTACCTGCGTGTCCGGCGCCGTAAACACAGCGGGAACCGAGCCATCGTAGCCGCGTATCACGGACCAGACGTTCGAACTCTGGGTGGCAGTAACGAGGACGTGTTCCGTCGTTGCGCCATAACTGAGCACGGCAACAAAGTTCGCATCGGTCGGAAATCCGCTACCGCTGGCTACCGTGATTTTCTCGGTACGGGTCGTGATGTCCTGCGTCAATGACGTTTCAACCATGGTGTAAGGCGTGATGCCTGTACCGGCCGTGAGCAGATGCTTGAGCTTGGAGACGGGCGTGGAAGCTACCACCACTGGATTGGGTGGCGGAGACGACTGAGGCGCAGTTGCGACGCCGCTGAGCGCAACAACCAGCGCCTGGTCGGAAGTCGTAATCGTCAAGGTGCCGGAAACGTTGCCGGCAGTCGTCGGGTCAAAACTAACCGCGAAGGCACAGGAAGCGTTCGGATCAAGAGTGCCGGTGCAGCTGCTCGCCAGATCGAACATCGACGCTGCGGCGCCGGCAACTTTCGCTGACAGCACCGTGAGCGAGGCAGTTCCCTCGTTCGTGAGAATCACATTCTGGGGCGAGGAGGCGCTCCCGACCGTCTGGCTCGCGAATGCGACGCTGGTGACATTCAGTACGGGTGCTGCAGTGGCGCCGATGCCGGACAGCGCCACGTGCGCGGCGTATCCCGCATTGCTCTGGATGGCTACCATCGCAGCCAGGGAACCCGGCGTCTGCGGAACGAAAGTTGCCTGCAAGTTGCAGGCCGCACCAGGCGCCAGTGACTGGCCGCAGCCGCTGCTCAGATGGAACGAGCTCGCGCTATCGCCCGTCAGCGATACACCTGCGATGTCCAGCGCACTGGCGCCGAGGTTCATGATGTTGATCGACTGCGCACTGCTTGCGCTGCCGAGCGGTTGCGCCCCGAAGCTCAGGCTCGTCGGGGCGATCTGAACGACCGCACTCGGCGCCGCCTCTCCCGTCCCGACTGAACCACATGAAGAGGCCGCAAGCGCGCTAAGTAATACGAGGGCAGCGCGTACCCGCAAGCACATATGCATCCGCACAATCCCCAAAAGTCAGCTTCGTTCCGGCGCCATCGGTGACGCGTGATGTACCGGAACCCGCGTCGATGGCTTGCCGAGCCAGGCTTCGAACGTGGCCAAGAGCCTGACCGGGGAGTAATCCAGTTTCGGCTCCCGGAGCTGCTTCGCGATCGCGGCCGGGTTGCCAATTGCCAGTGCGTAATCGGGCACGTCGCTGCGGACAACCGCGCCTGCCGCCACGACGGCTCCGCGCCCCACGCGAACACCGGGCAGCAACATCGCACCGGTAGCGACCCAGGCGTAGTCTTCGATCCAGACGGGTCGGCAGTAAGTGCTCCAGTGGGAGTCACGCAGTGCGTGGCTGGCGGTGAGGATGGTCACGTCGGCATTGATGACAACTCGGGAGCCGATGCTGACGTTATCGTGCAGCATCAACCGAACGCCCTCGCCAATGACGCTCTCGCTGCCAATTGTGAGCCGATGCAGATCGCCCTCGAGGCGGCTCTTCTCGATGACCGTCAGGGTACCGATGTGGGCGCCGCGCCACTTCAGCCGCCAATTGCGCCACTCCGCCCGACACAATGCGGGCAGGTTCAAGAACCGCTTGGCCCAAACAATCGCGAATCGGCGCGAAAATAACGCCGGACGTTCACGCCGCTGCCAAAGATAGCTGAAACTCATGCTCAACCCCGGAGCAGCCGTGCGACGAAGTTACGCGACACCGCCATCATCAGCAGTTCGAACGCGCCCAGCGCGCAAAGCGCACCTGCCAGCCCCAATGGTTGCAGCAGGGCAGCCGCGGCTGCCAATGACAGTAGCGAACCGATCAGATACAGCGCCGCCAGATGCAGATGCCGATTCGTAGCCTGAAGCAGCACCAGTTTTACCTGCCACAGGCAACTCAGCAGCGCCACCAGGATCGACAAACCAAACAGCCGCTGGTCGTATGGAATCTTGCCACCGGTCCAGTGCTCAATAATCGAACGTCCGAACACGATCAGCAACACACAAGCGCCGAGGGATCCGGCGGTCGCGAAGCGAGTGCCGCTGACGTACATGCGCCTGAGGAGAACTTCATCCCCAGTACCGAAGGCGCGCGAAAGTTCTGGCCAGAGCGAGCGACTGAAGGTCGCGAGCAGTTGCACCAGAAGCCGGGCGACGGTGCGGTAGCTGCTGAACAGAGCCAGCAGAACCGGCCCGCAAGCGCTGCCGACGAGCACGGTCATGCCTTGAAAGCTCAGTAGGTTACCCACCGGGAAGGCCAGGAATGACAGCGACGGCAACATGATGGCACGCAGTTCCCGCAGGTTCGCGCCACGCACATGCCATTCGAACATTTGGAAGCGCAAAGTCGAATACCCAACCAGGCTGAGCGTGACTGCCAGGCGGGCCAGCAGCATGCCCGTGGCGACCGCGACCATGGAGCCCGCGAGCGCCAAGGCGAGCATGCCGCCCGCCCATTCCACCAGGCGACCAAGATTGATGGCGTAAACGCCGCTGGCAAAGAAGCCCGCGGCGCGGAACACGGCGTCGAACAGTCCGGTGAAAACATTGAGCAATGCGACCGCACTCAGGATCGACAAGGTGAGCTTCGTGTCGCGACTGGTGAGCGATTCGAGCGGCAAGTTCCATACCAGCGCGATCGTGGCAACGAAACATGCGGCGGAAACGAGCAGGGTCAGTGCGAGCGCGGTCTGAAAAATCTCGTTGGCCTCTCGCTGCTGTCCGCGAGCGCTCAACATCGTCATCTTGTTCGACGCGACGGCGACCAGACCGGCGTCAGCGAGTGAGAAATAAGCGGGTATGGCTGCAGTCAACAGCCATTCGCCGTAATGGCGCATCGACCAGAAGTGCAGGAACAAAGGCAGGGAGCACAGCTGCATGAGTATCGTGGCAGCCTGTCCTACGACATTGGCACCCACGCCGGCTACAACTCGCCGACTCAGGCTCGAGGGAGCGAGCGATAACAGAGGGGGTTCGAGCCTCTGGAGTCCGGCTCCTCCCAGACTCGGCAGGTTCATCCTCTCACGCTACCCGCTGGCTGACGGTCAACTCGATTGCCTCGAGCATGCAACGCGCGGCGGCATCACCGTGGTAGCGAGCCTTGAAGCACATCAGTGCATTGCTCGCCATGCGAGCTCGCCCGGCGTCGCTCATGCTGAACCAATCCTGCAGCACTCTGGTCGTGCCTTCCAGCGTGTCATCGGCGACCAGTCCGGCATGGTCTTCGAGTATCTCCCGCCAGATATTGACCTTGTCGGAAATCAACACCGGCAATGAGCACGAGAGCGCCTCAGCGACCACGACCCCGAAATTCTCCTGGTGCGAGGGCAGTACCAGTGCTTCCGCGGCATGCAGAGCGCCCATTTTCAGCTCCTCGCGCAGCATGCCCGTCCAGGTGACCGAGGAGCTGATGTGCAACCGCCGGCAGAGCACCTCGAGCTCAGCTTGCCAGCCGACCTGATCCGGACCGGCCAGGACCAGGTGCGCATTGGGATACTGACGCTGCATGCTCGCAAACGCCCTGATGAGCAGGTCGCAACCCTTCTTGGGGTGTATGCGTCCCATGAAGAGCAGGAGGCGCTTGTCAATGAGCTCCGGAAACCGCGCCAGGAATCTCTCCACCTGTATCCCGCGGTCGCCGTCCGGGACCGGCACTCCATAGCTGACGACCCGCTCGGTGACCTTGTAGCGCCCGAAACTCTGGCGTGCCAGCTGCCGCTCCTCATCGCACGTGAACAGCACCGCTCTTGCATCCCGCAGCACTCGGTACTCGGCGAACGGCCAGTAGAGCAGCTTTTTCAGATGCTTCAAAGGGTACTTGCGCTTGAACCAGGGATCGAGCATGCCATGCGGAAACACGTAGTAAGGCGTGGGCGAATCCCTCAAGACACGCCAGGTGCAGTAGCTCTGATACTGCCAGATACCGTTGACGATGATGGCGCTGAAGCGCTCCGCATTGCTCTTCAGCCAGCGTGCAAAGTTGGGGGCGTAGCCGTACTTGAGATACGAAGGCCCGACATAGTGGATCGGGCATTCGAAATGCGCGACATCGTGAGGCCGCGGCGGATGCAGTGTTGCCACCTCGACGCCGTAGTTCAAGCGCGCCGCCGCCGCGGTGAGCGTTCTGACGCCTTCGACCGGACCGCCGTCCTTTGGATCGATTGAATGTATGACATGCAGATAGCGAATTGTCATCGTTGGCTCCCCATCTGAAAGACCGTTGACACAAAGGACTCCTATGCTCGCCGCTCGTATGAACGATCCAATCAGTACGGCTCTGCGCGGCGTATGAAGTCTTACACAACAAGGGTGCTGATCGTCGCGCTGAATTATGCGCCTGAACTGACTGGCATAGGCAAATATGTCGGAGAGATGACGGAATGGTTAGCTGCGAGGGATGTGTCTCTGCGAGTGATCACGGCGCCACCGTATTATCCTGCGTGGAGAACTCAAGCCGCTTACAGACACAACTGGTACTCGAGTGAGTCTCTGTCCGGAGCGAAAGTCTATCGCTGCCCGATCTACGTGCCGCGAAGGCCGCGGGGTCTCAGTCGAATCCTGCATGTGCTGTCGTTCGCGCTCTCGAGCCTGCCGGTGCTGTTGTGGCAGGCGCTCGCCTGGCGTCCGACGATCATATTTGTCGTCGAGCCGCCGCTGAGCGCGGCGCCGAGTGCCTGGCTCGCTGCAAAGCTCTGCGGCGCGCGCTCCTGGCTTCATATCCAGGACTTCGAGATCGATGCCGCCTTTGCTTTGGGTCTGTTGAAATCGGGCCCTCTGAGGCGGGTCATCCTGGCGGCCGAGGGTTGGGTCATGCGGCGCTTCGATTACGTGTCGAGCATCTCCGACAGCATGCGCGCCAAGATCAAGAGCAAGGGCGTGCGAGACGCGAGCAGCGTGACGTATCCGAACTGGGTGGACGTCAAGCTGATTCGGCCCGCCGAGCGTTTGAATGCTTTGCGTTGCGAGCTCGGCATTGCGCCTGAGACGCGCGTGGCGCTGTATTCGGGCAACATGGGCGAGAAGCAGGGACTGGAGGTAATCCTCGATGTCGCCAGGCACTTCGTCAACGACACGGATGTGTTGTTCCTGCTGTGCGGCGATGGCGTCGTGCGCGAACGCATCAGTCGCGCGGCCGCAAGCTTGCCGAATGTGCGGATGATTCCGCTGCAGCCACTGGCACGTCTCAACGAGCTGCTGAACCTGGCGGATCTGCATTTGCTGCCGCAGCGGGCGGCCATGGAGGATCTGGTGCTGCCATCCAAGCTGGCGGCGATGCTGGCCAGCGGGCAGCCGGTGGTTGCTACGGCGCGGCCGGATTCGGATGTGGCCCGATGCGCCAGCGTGGGTGGTCTGATCGCGCCCCCGGGCGACACGGTGGCTTTCGAGGCGGCGATTCGCAGATTGCTGGCCGACGAGATACTGCGACGCCAGCTCGGCGCGACCGGCCGGGCCTTTGCGCTCGCCAATTGGGAACGGGAAGCTGTCATGCGCCGGACTTTTGCCCAGGTCCCCGTGCTGGCGACCGCGGCGGGGCTCACAGCCGCAGGGCTCACGACGGAGGCCGAGCCGGAATTCACCGAGAGCGTGGAGCTCGTACACGCCGATGAACAAGCTGTTGGCCGATAGGTCTGCCAAACTGCTGGCGGCAGCGATCGCAGGCTGCATGCTGGTGCTGGTCTTCCAGCGGACCTTTGTGTTTCTGTACCAGAATTGGCAACGGGAGGAGTACAGCCACGGCTGGTTCATCCCCCTGATCAGCGGCTTTCTCATCTGGCAGCGCCGCTGGCTGTTGCCGAACGCGCCGGTGCAGGGCTCGTGGATTGGTGCCCTGTGCGTGGCGTTTGGGCTGACGATTTATTTTGTCGGAACCGCCTCTTCGATCGTGGGCGTCGATGCGTTTGCGCTGGATCTCGTCATCGCGGGATGCGTGCTGGCGGTATGGGGCGGGAAGGGATTCAAAGTGATCGCGGTGCCCATCGCGCTACTGCTGCTCATGAACCCGCTGCCGACCTTCTGGTACAACCATCTGTCGTCCGAGCTGCAGCTGCTGTCCTCGCAGATCGGTGTCGGAATCATCCGCGCGCTGGGGGTGAGTGTTTTCCTCGAGGGCAATGTCATCGATCTGGGCAGCTACAAACTCGAGGTCGCCGAAGCCTGCAGCGGCCTGAGATACCTGTTTCCGCTGATGACGCTCGGTGCCATCTTCGCGTATCAGTTCAAGAGCAGGACCTGGATGCGCTGGTGCCTGTTTCTGTCCACGATCCCGATCACCGTGCTCATGAACGGCTTGCGGGTCGGTATCATCGGCGTGCTCGTGGACCATTTCGGCGCTGCGCAGGCTGAAGGGTTTCTGCACGACTTCGAAGGCTGGATGGTGTTCATGCTGAGCTTCATCCTGCTGCCACTCGAGTGCAAGCTGCTGATGCGGATCGCCGGCGACCGACGCCCGTTGGCCCAGGCGCTATCGCTGACGACCTCAGCGCCGGCCGCCCGTCCCGCGGCGACACGCCTGTTCCGTCTCGGGGGCCCGGCGATCGCCGTGCTCGCGCTGCTGCTGCTGTCCGCTTATCCGGCGCTGGCCTTGCCGCAACGTACAGAGATTCGGCCTGATCGGCGTGACTTCAGTCGCTTTCCGCTGTCGATCCAGGGTTGGACCGGATATCGGCAGCAGTTGGAGGGCGTTTATCTCGATGCCCTGCAGCTGGATGACTATTTGCTGATGAACTTTGCTCCTGCGGCACAAACCTCCGGGAGCGGCCTGGAAGCTCCAATCAATCTGTACGTGGCCTACTATGCGTCGCAGCGTACGGGGCATTCAGTACACTCGCCGAGTTCCTGTTTGCCGGGTGGGGGCTGGCGCCTGCAGCAGGCCGGGCCGGTGGAGGTCTCCGGGGTCACGGTCAACGGCGCACCCCTGCGCGTCAACCGCGCCATCATCCAGCAGGATGCCGAGCGGCAATTGGTCTACTACTGGTTCATGGAGCGTGGCCGTGCCCTGACCAGTGAGTACATCGTCAAGTGGTATCTGGCAGCCGACGCCGTGACGCGCCATCGCAGCGACGGCGCGCTGGTGCGTCTGATCATGCCGCTACCCGATGGGGCTGATCCGGCCAGGGCGGACGCTCAAATGGGACGTTTCGCTGCGGCCGTGGTTCCCGAGCTGAGAACTTACCTGCCGAACTGAAGAGCGCGGCCGATCAAGTGCATTCGATAGTATTGAGCATATGCGCCGAGGCTTTGAGCCTGCTGATCATCGCAGTGATGTCGCGATGCGCGCCCCGCTTCGGACTGATCGACCGGCCGGATGATCGCAAGATTCACTCGACGCCGATTCCCCGCGTGGGCGGCTGGGGAATCACGATCGGCGGCTTGATTCCAATCATGTTATGGCTGCCGTCGCAGCCGCTGCTGCAGGCCTTTGTGGTGGCGACACTGCTACTGTTCCTGTTCGGCGTCTGGGACGATCGCAAGCAGATCGGACACTGGCCCAAGTTCGTCGGCCAGATCCTGGCGGCCGGCGTCCTGGTGTATTACGGCGACCTGTCCATTTCGCGTCTGCCGTTTCTGGATGGCACGCCGCTGAGCCCGTCCCTGGGGAAGCCGCTCGCCCTGTTCGCCATTGTCGGAACGATCAATGCCATCAATCATGCCGACGGTCTGGACGGACTGGCAGCCGGAGAGACGATACTGAGCCTGATCGGCATGGCCATTCTAGGCCAGCTTGCGAGCAGCGGCACGGTCGTCGGCATCTGCTTTGCAACCATCGGCGGCATCATCGGCTTTCTACGCTACAACAGTCACCCGGCACGCATCTTCATGGGCGATTCGGGCAGCCAGGTGCTGGGATTGACCCTGGCCTTCATGGCCATCTACCTGACTCAGATCGCCGATACGGCGCTGAGTGCTGTAACGCCGCTGCTGCTGCTCGGCGTGCCGATCGTCGACATACTGCTGGTGCTGCTGCGTCGAATCGAGTCCGGGCGTAACTGGTTTGCAGCCACGCGCGATCACACGCATCATCGATTGCTCGATCTCGGCTGCCGCCACGGGCAGGCTGTCGCGGTCATTTATTCGGTGCACGCGGCGCTGGTGCTGAGTGCGATGCTGCTGCGATACAGTCCGGACGTCGACGCCTGCGCTGCCTACTCAGGTATCGTCGGCGTGTCGCTGCTGGCGTTGCGCACGGCGGAGCAGCGCGGGTGGAAGCTGGTCGCGCGGCGGACGTCAGCTGACCCCGCGGCAGGAAACTCCCAAGCCTGGTTGCGCGAGATGCCGTGGCGCCTGATCGTCGTGGCCGCCTCAGTGTTGATGCTGACGGCGGCCATCTGGGCCGACCACGTGCCGCGCGACATTTCAGGTGTCGCCGCTGCACTGGCCGTGCTGCTGCTGCTGGGCATGACGGTTGGCGGGTCGCGAGGCCGCGTGCTCGTCCGATTGATCGTCTACGCAGCGGCAATCTCGGCGGCCTATCTATTCGTCACCTTTCCGGGGGACGTCGCGCAGCAATCGATCGAAACCATGGCCCTTGGCGTGGTGATCGTATTATTGCTGGGCATCATCGGCTGCATGCGCTTTTCGTCGGATCGGCAAGTGGGCACGACGCCCACGGACTACTTGATAGCGTTAGGCCTGGTCGCACTGCTGCTGTATGCAGGTATCGACCGCAGCTCGCTGACGCAAGTGCGGACCATCGTATACGCGGTGGTGCTGCTCTATGGTTGCGAATTGCTGCTTGAGCGCGCTGCGAAGCGCTGGAATTCCATGCACATGACGACCCTGGCGACGTTGACGATTCTGGCGCTGCGTGGGGTGCTCTAGCAGGCGCGTCCAGCGCGCCTTGTCGAGAAACTGTAACGCCGATGTCACGCGGCGGACCTAAGCTCGCTTCTCTTCACCGGTTAAAGATGTATGAGCGTTTCTATGCGCCAAACGGCTCGGCTATTGGTGTGGGTGGCGGCGGTAGCGCTGCTGAGCGCCTGCGGCAGCGCGCAGTCACGACTGGCCGCATACCTGAAGCGCGGCGAAGCGTATTACAACACGGGCAATTATGACAAAGCGCGTGTGGAATTCCGTAATGCCGCGCAGATCGATCCGAAGAATGCCGAGGCCCGCGTTCATCTCGGCCGGGTCGCCGAGCAGCTCGGTGATCTGCGCGGCGCCGTGGAGCAATACCAGGCCGCCATTTACTATGATCCCAAGCAAGTGAATGCACGCGCTTCGCTGGGCCGGATTTTTCTGCGCGGCGGGGCGCCGAACAAGGCATTGGAACTGGTCGAGCCGGGTCTGACCTCTGACCCGCACAATGCACTGTTACTGACGGTGCGCGGAAGCGCGCGAGCGCAGCTTGGTCAATTGGCTGAGGCGCTCGAGGATGCCAGGCAGGCGGTCACTGCGGCCCCGGACGATCCGTTCGCGATTGCACTGCTGGCCTCCATATATAAGAAGCAGTCCAATCTGGGCGCGGCAGTACAAACGGTCCAAAGCGGATTGACCCGGCTGCCGAACAGCGCGGATCTGCGTGCCATCCTGGCGGATCTGAATCTGGCACAGGGCCACCCGGCAGACACTGAGGCGCAATTACGTGCGATCGTCGCGCTCGAGCCCAAGGTCCTGCCTTACCGTTACCGCCTGGCCGGATTTTATCTGCAGCAGAAGAATGTCGATGCGGCCGAGAAGACGCTGCGCAGTGCGATTGACGACTTTCCGGCGGACGTCGGTCCGAAGATACAACTGGTTGAATTTCTGGTCGCGCAGCGGGGGGTAGACCCCGCGATCGCCGAGATCGATCGTATCCTGGCTGCGAACAGCCGGGATGACAGTCTCGCGCTCGGAATGGCTGACCTGCTGACGCGAGTCGGCAAACCTGATCGTGCCGAGGTACTGCTGCGAGACATCATAAAGCGGGCCGGGACGGATCCGGCCGGACTCACGGCGCGGGACCGACTGGCCGCACTACGGTTGATGCAGAACGATACGGCCGGCGCTTCGGCGCTGCTGGCGGAAGTGCTCAAGAAAAACGCGCGTGATGCGGGCGCACTGATCATGCGAGGCAACATCGAGCTCGGCGCCGGGGATGCGACCTCGGCCATCACGGACCTGCGGGCGGTGCTGCGGGATCAGCCCAATGACATTCCGGTGGTGCTCGTGCTCGCGCGCGCCTATCAGCAGAATGATCAGCCCGACTTGGCGGAGGAGACTCTGCGCGGCGCCGTGCAGCTGGCGCCTAAGAACGTGGATACGCGCCTGGCGCTGGCGCAAGTGCTGCTGGCGGCGGGCAAGCTTGATCAGGCTGCCGAACTGCTCGGCCAAGTGACGCAGGACGCGCCGAAAAGCATCCCGGCGCTGCAGCTGCTGTGCCAGGTGCAGGCGACGCAGAAGCATTTCGACGATGCGCTGGCCACGGCTCAAAACATCGATCGCGTCAGTCCGAAGTCTGGACTCGGATCGTACCTGGAAGGCTCCATCGAGGAGGCGCAGGGGAAAATTGATTCGGCCGCCAAGTATTACGCGAGGGCTCTGGAGCGGGAACCCGATGCCGGCGAGCCGCTGGTCGCGTCGGTGCGATTGGATGTGCGTCGCAAGCAATTTGCACCCGCTATGGCACGTCTGGACTCGGTCATCGCGCGTTTGCCCAACAACGTCTTGGCCGGCAGCCTGCGTGCCGAGCTTCTGATGACCGAAGGTCAGCTCGACCCGGCGATCACCGCCTACCGCAAGCTGGTGCCGATCGCTCCCGGCTCGCCCTTGGTCTATCTGGGACTGGCACGCGCGCAGCAGGCCAGTAATCATCTGGATGACGCGGCGGAGACCCTGCGGCAAGGAATCGACAAGACGCACGATGCCACCAGCCTGGTGAGCGAGTTGAGTGGGCTGTACCTGCGGCAGGGACGTGTCGATGACTCCATTGCGCTCTACGAGCAAGTGCTGCAGCAGAACCCGCATTCGATATTTGCGGTCAATAATCTGGCGTTGCTGCTGGTCGATTATCATCAGGATGCGGCCACGATCGCTCGGGCGCAAAAGCTCGCAGAGCAGCTCGCATCCTCCTCACAACCACAACTCATCGACACGCGCGGCTGGGTGAGATTCAAGAGCGGAGACTATCGCGGCGCGGAGTCGCTGCTGCAACAGGCCGTGGAAAAGATGCCGCAGTTCCCGGAGTTTCGGTACCACCTCGGCATGGCGCAGTTCCGCAGCGGCGAGGAGCAGGCTGCCGAGCAAAGTCTTGAAGCAGCGCTGAACGCTGGCCGACCGTTCGCAGGCATGGATGAGGCGCGAACGACGTTGGCACAACTGAAGAAGATACCGGCAGGCTAGCAAGGCCCGCGCAGCGCGCTCACACCAGGTGAGGTGGCCCATGAGAAGCATTCGCCGTCGTGCGACGGCAGCGGGTTTGATCTGTCTCTGTACTGTGGCTCTGGCCCATGCTGCGCCCCTGTTCGATTCCGTCCAGCTCATCAGCGACAGTGCCGTTGCGCTCGATCCGGTGCCACCCGCGCAGACCTTCACGCTCACTCAGGCGGGTGATTACAGCGTCACGCTGACGGATCTGCAGCTGCCGGCGGCCTTGAGTTCCCTGAGTCTCGCCCTCGTTACACCGACACAAAATGTGCTGAGCCTTGCAGCCGCCGGAACTCAGAGCGTCTCGCTGGTGGCCGGCACCTACACGGTACAGGTGCTGGCGCTCGCGGCCACGGGCGCCGTGGGTGGCGCATTCGGCGTGCAGGTGACCCCGGCAGGCAGCAGCACCCCCGTGTGGCAATACTCGGACGCGGTCGGCGCTGCCGCTCCCCCGCCGAGCACCGGGCAATCCATTCTGTCCACCAAACTCACGGTAGCCGGCGCCGGCAGCTACACGCTCACGGTCACGGATCTCGCCTTTCCGGTCGCACTGAGCTCACTGACTCTGGTGCTGCTGAACGACTGCGGTACGACTCCGGGCTGCACAACTGCGCCCGTGTCGCCGACGCCGATCGCCGGACCGAATATTTCGACGCCGTTGACACTGTCGGCAGGTACCTACGATCTGTTCGTGGTGGCAAATGCTGCGAGCCCCGCTCTGCAGGGTCTGTATGGCATCGAGCTGGTTCCGACCGGCGGAGGTGCGGCGATCTACACCGCTGCCGTGCCGGTCGGCGAACTGCCGACGCCGATCACACTGAATTTCAAATCGGCGGGGGCGGCGTCGGTGCAACTGGCAGATCTGCATGTGCCGGCGGCGCTCTCGACGCTCAGCGCGGTCATCACGCAGTCAGGCAGCGTGCTGGTGTCCACACAGGCATCGGGCACGGCGTCCTTCATCGCGGCCGCAGGAGCGGCGCAACTCTACGTCATCGGTCAACCCTCAGGGATGCAGGGGGCGCTGGAGGCCGTGGTGACGGCCGGCGGCGCAACCGTGGCTGATGTGGCGTTGCCGGAGCTGCAAGGCGGTGCCTTTGGATTTGGTTTCGCCACCGACCTGGCGGCTGCGGGTAGCTACCAGCTCAGCGTGCACGATTTCCAGTTGCCCACCGCGTTCAGCTCACTGGCCGCGATTGCCGCTCAGGGCGGCACGGTGCTGACGGACACCACCGGCACGGGCAGCTTCAACGCGGCCGCGGGCCCGCTGAATGTGCTGGTGTTTCCCGCACTGACAGGCGCCCCCACGGCCAACGGCCTATTCAGCGTGCAGGTGAATGCGGCGAGCAACGGCGCCAGCGCCTTGCAGACGACGCAGGGCGTCGGCGCGCTGTTCAGTTCGCAGACGCTGCAGGTTACGCAGGCGGGGTCGTACGATTTCGAGCTGACGGATCTCGGCTTTCCGGCCAACTTCGGCACGCTCGGGCTCATCGTGACCCGAGCTGACACCTTCGCAGGTCAAGTGTACGACAACGGCAAGGTATCGGCCGCTCTGCAGCCCGGGGACTATGTGCTGAATGTGTTGTCACAGGTGGGCATCGGTGTCGACTACGGCCTTTACGGCATTCAGGTTGAGGCGACTCCCGCGGCACCGACCGTCACGCTGACGGCTTCTCCGAACTCCGTCACCACGGGTCAGAGTACGACCTTGACCTGGAGCTCCACCGGGGCAACGAGTTGCTCGGCGTCCGGCGCCTGGAGCGGAACGCTGGCCACCTCGGGCAGCCAGGCTTCGGGAGCGCTGTCGACGACGACCACCTTCACGCTGACCTGCACGGGTAGCGGGGGCACCGCCATGGCTTCGGCGACCGTCACCGTAACTCCCGCGCCTGCCAGCAGCGGCGGCAAGGGTGGCGGATCTCTGCGGGGCGACGAACTCGTGGCACTGCTGGGGCTCTGGCTTCTGCGCCGGATCAGGTCGCCGCGGCGATCAACCGTGTAAGGCTCGCACTGGCAACGTCGTCGCCGTTAAACTACGCCGCGCCCGCATGGCGGGTGTTGTAACACCAAACGGAAGGATGACGGATGATGAAGTTCAAGCTGACTGCTTTGGCCGTCCTGGCCACGACGTTGTTGAGTGCTCTGATGGTCGCCCCGGCCCAGGCTGCGACCCACGGCAGGCATCATGGGCACCACCCCCACCATCGGCATCACCACAAGCACTGAGCCGGTCGCCCGGGCGATTGTCGTGGCGGAGGAACTGTCCGCGCAGCGCCCGGGCGTGATTGACGAACCCAAGTGGCTGCTCTGGGCGCGCGAAGTGCAGGCGATCGCCCAGACGGGGCTGGCCTTCACGCAAGATCCCTACGACCTCGAGCGATACCAGCGACTGCGCGTCATCGCCGCCGAAATGGTCGCGGACGGCACCGGCGTGGAACTCGAGCGCATCCAATCCCTGTTTGCCCAGGAAGTCGGTTACGCGACACCCAAGGTCGACGTGCGCGGTGCGGTATTCCGAGACCAGCGCATACTGCTGGTGCGGGAGGTCAGCGATGGCGGCTGGACTCTTCCGGGCGGCTGGGCCGACGTCAATCAATCGGCCCGGGAATGCGTGGAGCGCGAAATCCGAGAGGAGTCCGGATTCGAGGCCCGGGCGCTCAAGCTGGCAGCGGTTTGCGACTACCGCCGTCAGGGACACCGAAACGCCCTGCCATACTCTATATATAAGATGTTCTTCGTCTGCGAGCTGACCGGCGGGGCGGCCCGCACCAGCCTCGAGACCAGCGGGGTCGACTTTTTCGACCCCCATCAGCTGCCGCCGCTGTCGCTGGGGCGCACCAATCCGCGGCAGATCGCGCTGATGTTTGCGCATCGAGAGGATCCGACTCTGCCGGCGGAGTTCGATTAGTTTCGACCATGTTACGTAATATTCACCATACGGTCACACTGCGCAGTGTGTGGCGCCGTAACCTCCCCCAAGACCAAATTGGGATCAAATTGACCTAATAACGCTGTCACGTGAACCAGAAGTCTTCCCTTCGCGAGCATCAGATGACGCTCAGACAGGCAATGCGTTACGGTACGCTGGCCGGGCTTCTGGGGGGTGTGCTGCTGGTGGCCGGGCCGGCCAACGCGTCTGCACTCACTTTGACATGCGAGCTGCTGTCGACCGGTGTGAACCCGAGTTGCCCGGCGAGCGCTCCCGTGTACGCCGTGCCGGGGCAGTACAGTTACGGAAACCAGTTCAACAGCCCGACAGGCGAGGCGCCGATCGCCGGATCGAACATCTACGGGGGGGCGACAAACGGCTATCTGGGTTCTGCTGGTTTCATCGACGACTATTTTTTCAATATCTCTCCAGCATCGGTCGATGTGGTCTCTGCGAGCATCGATCTGGGAAGCGTGTATTCGATCAACGGTCTCTTCGCGCGGATTTACAGCCTTAGTGCAAACCCGGGGGGCTTGGTCACAACGACTCCCAATGGGCCGGTCGACTACGGAACCATCACCCCGGAGGGGCCAGTCACGCTCGTTCAGATCAGTCCCACCACTCTTGGGTCCGGATCGTACGTTTTGGAGCTTTCCGGTACCGCTAACGGCTCCCTCGGGGGGAGCTATACGGGAACCCTGAACTTGAACCCGGCGCCGGTGCCTTTGCCGGCAGCTTTGCCACTTCTGTTCTCCGGAGTGAGTCTGCTCGGAGCACTTCTTCGTCGGCGAACACTGTCACCGGCATAGCGATCAGGCACTGCTGCGGAGCCCGCGCGAATCACGCGGCGCTCGGCAGGCTCCGCGGCGTCACCACCGGTCGCAGCGCGGCACCGACCTCGTTCCAGTGCCACAGCTCGAGTTCGCCGCTGCGATCCTCGATCAGCGCCGAGCAGCTGTCGACCCAGTCGCCATCATTGCAGTACAGAATGCCGTCGAGCTCGACGATTTCCGGCCGATGGATGTGTCCGCAGACGATGCCGTCGACGCCGCGGCGGCGGGCGGCTTCGGCGGCCGCCTGTTCGAACCCGCGCACATATTTCATGGCGTTGCCGACGCGATTCTTCAGATAGCCGGCCAGCGACCAGTACGGGTAGCCGAAGCGTCGGCGAAAGGCATTGAGCAGCCGATTCGCACCCAGCGTGACATCGTAGAGCTCCGAGCCGAGGACCGTCAGCCAGCGGCTGCACTGTACGGCGCCGTCGAACTCATCGCCGTGCATCAGCAGCAGTTTCAAATCCCGTAGCGTCGTGTGGACGTACTCGCGATGGATTTCCAGGTTGCCGAAGCTGCTGCCGCAGATTTCGCGCAGCTGCTCGTCGTGGTTGCCCGGCACATAGACCACCCGCGTGCCGTGCTTGGTCTTGCCCAGAATGGTGCGGAGGACGTCGTTATGGCTCTGGGGCCAATAGAAGCTGCGGCGCAGGCTCCAGATGTCGACGATATCGCCGACCAGGAACAGCTGTTCCATCTGCACGTGGCGCAGAAAGTCGAGTACCAGG
>Ga0181516_10001815_pt1 | contig 15918 bp, 16 predicted proteins | sample PEATcosm2014_Bin_25_FD_121104 | JGI IMG/M metagenome (GOLD analysis project Ga0181516, IMG submission 121104) | Peatland microbial communities from MTU Mesocosm Facility, Houghton, MI, USA - PEATcosm2014_Bin01_10_metaG | ecosystem: Environmental > Terrestrial > Soil > Wetlands > Peat | place... | reverse complement strand
CCTATCAACTATCTTTAATTCTTGCCGAAAACCCACTTCACCAACACCACCGCTCCCGAGATTTGACGGCGGCAACGAATTATCATATTCATAAACATCGATGCAACAAAACATGTCGTTAACGGCAAGCGGCTCATAATCACACTTACCTATGCCCTCCGTTTTAAATAGATATGATATTTCTTGATTTCCATCTGTCGCCATTACCACTAATTCAGTTCCATTAGTCTTGTCATAATTTTTACCTTTAAAAAAGTATTTCTTACCCTTGAATTGATATATTTCCTTGTATGGTTTCACAGAAGAAATATCCTCAAGTTCGTTTCCAAATAAAACTGGCAAAACCCCATCCCCGCAACTGCATGGGAAGCTTTTAATTTTACTATCTATCCCGTTCCATATAAAAGCTTTGTTTTCGGTCGCTCCATCAATTATTAATACTTCTTTGCCATCGGAAAAAGCATGGCAATTTAATCTATTACCTTCCTCTACTCCTGGTAATTTTAACGCCTGAATAAAATCACCTTTATTTGAAAATACATCAAGTTTTGTATTAAGAAAATCCGCAATAACAAACATGCCATTATCAAGCAGAATTTCTTTGTGAGGGCTATGGGCGACTTTAGATAAACTCACAGCCTTCAATTTATCAGATGTAATTATTAGGTCATTAGAACTCTTATTTATCCGCACTAACTCGCTCTCGGAAGTATTAAATCTAGCATTCACACTCTGGTCTGCAAACGCTCCTACACCCATTCCCATCATCACCAAAGCCAAAAGCCATTTCATATGAGCCTCCAAATACGCCCTATATTTTCTTTAACCCATTAACTTTGCCATTTGTAATATCAATTATGCATTCCATCTCGTCACCATCTGGGTTCAACTTCCCACCGATATTGCAATAGTTAGCGAAAACATTGGTTTTCACATGCGTCTCATCTAGCCATTCCACCCCAGTAATCATCAAATGGACGCATCTATCAATCCCGCCGATAGCATGTTTAATATATGGTTCAAATTTAAAGGCTTGCCCCCAAAATGTCCCATGAAAAACCAGGCCATATTTCCCGCCCTCTTCGTTCTTGTGTTCATCTATTTTATCAAAAGCGCTAGTCGGCAAGATAAAAGACTCTTCATTCATCGCACACCAATAATCTTGGAATAGAACTTGCTTTCCAGAGGGAGAGAAGACAATTCCGAACCCAGGATGCCCATGTTCAAAGGCATACTTCATAGTGTCAGTCTTGCTCTTTTTATAGAAAACCGCATTAACATAGCCATCTGAAATCTCAGCGCCAACAATAACAAAGAGAGGGTAATTGTCTTTATACCTGATTATCTCAATATCATTTGGCTTCCAATTCGGCGCTAGCTTTAGCCCCAAGTGCTGAGCTTCGATGAGGTGCGGGTAGCCCCAAAGTTGGTCCAATCAAAAGTAGGATTCAGCAGGTTTTGTGGTAAGTTCGCCAGCCTGGATTCTAGCCTGCTCCCGGGCGAACTCTTCGGGCGTCAGGCCGCCTAGCGAGGTGTGGGGCCGAACTCGGTTGTAATCGAACCGCCACTCTTCAACCAAGTCTTTGGCTTCTTCAAGGTTGTGGAACACATGCTGGTTCAGGCATTCATCCCTGAGCCGTGAGTTGAAGCTCTCGATGTAGCAGTTCTGGATGGGCTTGCCTGGCTGAATGAAGCGCAGCTTCACTTTGTTCTGCCATGCCCAGCGGTCCAGCGCCACGCTCACAAACTCCGGCCCATTGTCGATCACAATCTCTTCTGGCAGGCCACGGGTCTCACGCAGCCACTCAAGCACCCGCACCACCCGGGGGCCCGGCAGCGAGAAATCAACTTCCAGCGCCGGCGATTCTTTTGTGAATTGGTCCACAATGGTGAGGCACTTGAAAGCCCGGCTGTCATCCAGGCGGTCATGAACAAAGTCCATGGCCCAGACTTGGTTAGCCTTGATGGCTGTGACAGGGTTGAGCTCTCGGTTCTGGCAAACCCGCTTTCGCTTCATCCTTCGCACGCGCAGGCCTTCTTCTCTGTATATGCGGCGAAGCTTCTTGTGATTCACCTTCACGCCTTCCCGCTTGAGCAGGATGTGAAGGCGGGACCAGCCGAATCTTGGCCTTTCAGCCGCCAAAGCCTTGAGACGCTCTCGCAGGGGCAAGTCGCTGGGCCGCCTGGAGAGATACCGGCGGGTTGAGCGGTTCAGGCCAACCAGTTCACAGGCCCAGCGCTCGCTCAACCCTTCGGCCTTGGCCACATCCGCTGCGGCCTTCTTCTGCGGACGGGTTAGAATTTTTTTGAGTTGATGGCTCTCAGCGCCCGGTTCTCTAGGCTTAGGTCTGCCACTAGGCGCTTGAGCTCGCTGTTCTCGGCTTCCATGGCCTTCATGCGCTTGAGCTCGCTCAAGTCCATGCCGCCATACTTGGAACGCCACTTATACAGCGTCTGAGAGCTGATGCCATGCTTGCGACATAACTCGGGAGTCTTGGCCCCTGTCTCGGACTCCTTGAGAATCTCGAAGACCTGGGCTTCGGTGAATCGGCTCTTTTTCACGGGTACCTCCGCAGGAATGTTAACCTACGGAATCGATATTTTCAATTGGACCGATTTTCGGGGCTACCCGCAACCCATTTATATTAATGCCATTCCCCGTGTTATAAAAATCATTATAGTCGGAAATAAAGCCTCCGTTTGAATCAGAACTAACTTGCATCTCATTTTTTGGCGAAATAAAGATGTTGTTAACAACTTGCACCCCTGAATTCCCTTGCAAACTCTCTATCGCATACCCGTCAGCATTGCTATTCACTAGGATATTATTAAAAATATTTACAGTCGAGCTTGAATAAACTTCAATGGGATAATAATCAAGGTCTTGAGTGCTTATATAATTGTTCCTAATGGTCCCGGTGCACGACTGTAGCATCACCCCTTTCCCACCGCTCGTTATATTCGAATCTAGAACCAAATTGCTCGATATCGAAGAGATGCAAACGCCATCACAAGCGTTGCTTATTATATTGCAATAGCGCACGGTCGATGAACTCGAATCAACTTCTATCGCCTCTCCACAGCACTTGCTAATAGCGCAAGAATCAATCACACAAGCAGCCGCCCCCGTCACTTGAATGCCGGGCTCATAGCCCTGTATAGACAACCCCTTGATCACAGTATTTGGGGTTGAGATAGTTATTCCCGGAAATCCGCATCCTTCCGAATAGGCGGCAACCCGCCCATTTATCAATGGTGCTGTTCCAGGTGCCGCCTGTATTATTAGTTTATTATTTGAAGTAGGATTCAACCCGCTATTCGGCAAGATAGCTAGTGAACTACTATAAATATTATAAGACCCACCATAAACAATAATATATTGAGGTGAAGAGAAAGCAGCAGTTCCTTGGTCAACCCAGAGCTGATTTAATGCCGCTTGTATGGTTGAAAATTGCATGCCCGGGCCAACAGCATAAGTCCCAGCTCCTGACGCGAATAACGCCGTTGAAATTAATAAACAAGATCCAGCAACAACCGAATAGGCTTTCCACATATATCACCAGAAGCAAATTGATGCTGCGACAGGCCTCACGTTCCCTTCACCTAGAAGGGGCAAAAGGTGTCAGCATCAGACACTGCATCTTTCTCTATACTTGCAACTCAGTATCAATCCAGCCGCATGCCCCTTCAAGGCAATTCCCGCCCTTGTCTGAGGCGGTTTCCCCAGCCAAACCAAGCCCAAAACTCGCTCACTGCAGGAATATGCCCAAGACCTGCTTGTCACCGGTGTCAGCCACATAGAGGCTGTTCGTGTTCGAGTCAAAGCAGATGCCGGACAGCGCTCCGTATCCGCTGATGATGGTAGAGACAGCCCCATTGGGGGCAATTTTGAACACGCTGCCAAGCGCGCTGGCTACATAGACATTACCGCCTAGGTCGACGGCCAGGCCCATGGGGCTGGCCACGGGGCTGGCATTGAAGACGCTGGCAGCCTTGCTTGGCATTAGTATCTGAATGACCCTGTTCTGCGGGATGTCAGAGGCGTACACATTCCCGCTGGCATCAACACAGACCCCGCCATTGTGGCTTTCAAAAGCCACGCCGGCAACGGAACTCCCGTCTTGCAGAAGGTAGGTCAAATAAGCGGTCCCTATCTGGGCGGGCTGCACTCCCACAGTCACATTTGTGTTGGAATAAAGCGAATCCCCCAAGGCATCCAGGCACAAGCCATCAAAAGGCTCGGGCGCGAAACCCATGATATTCAAGGGGGTGGAATTCTTGCAAATGGTGCCGGTGCCGCCTGTGCTGGGCCTTTGCATGGTGTAAAAATTCTCAGAACCATCAACAACGATGTTCCACAGGCTGACGGCCGCATTTCCCCCAAAGGCAAGCTGGGCTGCTTTATTCGCGATATTGAATGAGTAAACCGTGTCAGACACGCTATCCACCCAGTAAACAATGTCATTCCTGTCCACACAGATGCCAGTGGGCCCATTGGCTAAGCCTGAGGCCAGCACAGTGACCGTGCTGGTGGCAGTGAAGGTGCTGGTGGGTGTTGGCGTGGCCGATGCCGTTGGCGTGGCGGTCTCGGTGGCTGTCATGCTCCCAGTCGAAGTCCCGGTCTGCGTTGGCGTCACGGTGCTGGTGGGCGTTTGCGTGGCCGATGCCGTTGGCGTGGCGGTCTCGGTGGCTGTCATGCTCCCAGTCGAAGTCCCGGTCTGCGTTGGCGTCATGGTGCTGGTGGGCGTTTGCGTGGCCGATGCCGTGGCCGCATAGCTGGGGGTAACAGTCGAGCTTGAGGTGGCTGTCGCGGCCGGGGTGGCGGTGTTGGTGGCGGTTTGCGTTGTTGAGGGAGTGGCCGTGAGGGTGGGCATGGTGGTTTTGATGGGCTTGGCGCTGTTGATCTTGGCCTGCAAAGCGCCCAAGTTCCGCTGATAGGCTGAGATGATGCCCAGGTTGAGGCTGCTATCCGCCGCCAGCCCCATGCCCAGCATCACCAGCATCACTGTGAGGATCTTTCTCATGGCCGCCCCTTAAAAGAGCTTCAGGTAGATGCCTGTGGTCACCACCCACTCTAGGTTGCTCACGCTCTGGCTGCCTGAATGGACCTCCAGATAGTCTGGCCCAAGGTCCAGGGACAGCCTGAGCCATGGGCCAAGGGGAGCCTCCACGCCCGTGAACAAGCCCCCGTGCGCCCCTCCCCCGTACAAGCCATCCGCGCCGGCCAAGTTCATATAACCGCCTTCCATGCCCAGGGTCAGGCTCAAGTCTTGCCCGCTCAGATACGCCCAATACAGCCGGCCTGAATACACCTGCATCCCGCTGCCAAATGCTGCCTTGGCCTCCAGGTCTATGGGCGCGTTAAAGCCATAGCGCAGCTTCACCTCCGGCCAGCCTGCGCCCAGATACAAGCCCTTGCTGCCTGCCGAGGGAACAGGCGTGAGCATGGGTGCTGGCACGGGCGTGGCAAGGGCCGAAGGGATGGCCATTGGCCCTAGGCCCTCTGCAATCGCTCGCAAGGGGAGCAGGGCGAGCGCCAGCAAGAACAGCCAAATGAGCTTTTGCATTGGGAGCCCTCAAATGGGATAGGCTTGGGCCAGGGCAGATGCCGCTCAATGAAATTAATGCCGCGTGAGGCTAAATTTAAGTCCTTTATGTAAACTTTTCCCCAGGCAGGCCAGGCCGCGATTCGGCCAAGCTGGGATCCTGGCACAAAAAAAGCGCCATCCCGGCCAAGGATGGCGCTCGGCTGCAATAGCCATTTTGGCGGCGCTGCTGCCTAGACGGAGTCGATCTTTGAATCAGCCAGCGCCTCAGCCACCGCGGCTTCCACATAGGCCAGCGCCTCCTTGTCCAGCTCCACAAAGGCGATGCCGGCCGTGAACTGGTCCGGCCCGCTCTTGCGCACCCAGGCGACGCTGCCCACGCAGCGCACTAAATGGCCGGGCAGGCGAATCTCCATGCTCAGCAGGCCGTCCTTGTAGAGCGGCTCCTTGAGTCTGCTGATGCTGCCCTGGATGCCGATGCCGCCAATGGAGACGTCCAGCGTGTCCACGGGCACGGGCTCCTGCGCCAGCGTCCGGTTCTTGGCCTCCAGGGCGCCCACCTGCTCTATGGCCGCGCGCTCATCCAGCACATGAAAGAGCACGCGGTAGCTGAGGCCCACCCGCGCATAGCGTCGCCGGTCGTTGAAGATGGCGGTGGCGTCTGTCTCTGGCACAATGCTCTCCTTAGAATGCCTGTATGGCTCCCTATCCACAGAACGCGATGCCGCAAAGAGCGTCGGCTTCAGCGCTCGGCCCTCTGAACCAGGGCCACCCCGGCCAAGATCATGAGCCCGGCCGCCACGGCCTGCCCGCCCAGGCGCTCTCCCAGCAGCCAGCAGCCGATGGCCACGGCCACCAGGGGGTTGACCAGCGGCACCAAGCCCAGGGCGGCCACGCTCAGGCGGCCGATGATGCTCTGGTAAGCCACATAGCCCACCAGGCTGCCGAACACCACCAGCCAGGCGAAGCCGGCCAGGCTGCCGGCGGGCACGGGCCAGGCCAGGCGCTCGCCCAGCAGCCAGCCCGCCAGCAGCAGCAAGGGCCCGGCGATCAGCATCTGCAGGGCCGCGGCCAGCAAGGGCTCGGGCACGGCCTGCCGCCGGCTCCAGCGGTGCTGCACCACGATGGTGGCGGCCCAGAAGAAGGCCGAAGCCAGCATCAGGCCCAGGTGGGGCAGGTCCGCGCCGCCCAGGCCCTGGCCCAGGGCCAGCAGGGCCACGCCCGCGAAGCCCAGGCCCAGGCCGGCCCAGGCCAGGGGCCGCGGCGACTGGCCGCCGGGCCAAGCCGCCTCCATCAGGGCGATCCACAGCGCGTTGCTGCTCACCAGCAGGCTGCCCATGCCGCTCTCCACCTGGGTGAAGCCGGCATTGAGGGTGGCATTGGCCAGGGCCAGGCCTAGGCCCCCAGCCAAGAGGAAGCCCCAGTCAGAGCGGCTCTTGGGCAGGCGGCGGCCCATGCAGAGGAGCGCCGCCAGCAGCAGGCTGCCGGCCGTCAAGAAGCGGGCGCCAGAGAGCGAGACCGGGGGGATGGCCCGCACGCCCACCCGGATGGCGTTGGCGGTGGTGCCCCAGAACACGCACACCGCGGCAAAGGCCAGCCAGGTGAGCGCGGTGGGCTTGCGGCTCAAGGGCGCTTGGCCAGGGTGCGGCCCGGGATCCAGCGCGGGCTCAGGCCCTGGGCCTCCAGCGCGGCGCGGAAGGGGGCGTCGTTGAAGCGGTAGAGGAAGGCATGCAGGCCCAGGGCCTTGGCGGCCTCCACGTTCTGCTCCAGGTCGTCGGCATAGAAGGCCTCTTGCGGCTTCACCCCGGCGCGCGACAGGGCCAGCTTGAAGATGGCGGCATCCGGCTTGCGCAAGCCTTCCACATGGGACAGCACCGCGCCGTCCAGCTGGTCCACCACCTTGTAGCGCTCGCGCACCGCGGCCCAATGCTCGGCGTTGGTGTTGGAGATGAGCCACACCTTCACCAGCGGCTTCAGCGAGGCCACCGCCAGCTCCATGGGCCGGTTGGGGGTGAAGAAGGCCACCCAGTTCTCCACGAACTCCTGCAGGCCCCAGGTGAGGCCCAGCTCCTTGACCAGGCGGCGGTGAAAGCCGGCCGCGTCCAGCCGGCCCAGCTCATACTCCAGGTGGGGCGAATCGGCGCGCAGCAGCGCGCTCTCGAACTGGTTGAGCGTGAGATCCGGGCAGGCGCGCTTCATGCGCCGCAGGAACTCGCGGTCCTTCAGCCGCACCAGCACGTTGCCCAGGTCCAGGAACAAGGCTTTGATGGCCATCACTTCATCTCCCAGGGCCTGCGCTGCAGCACGGTGTCATGGCGCCAGCGCCGGTCATCGGTCTTCAGGCAGTCCAGGTTGTAGTGCAGGCCCCTTGACTCACGGCGGCGCCGGGCGGAGCTCACGATCAGGCCGGCCACGGTGGCGATGTTGCGCAGCTCCACCAGGTCGCCGGTCAGCTTGAAGTCCCAATAGTACTGGTGGATCTCGCGCTTCAGCATGGCCAGCCGCCGGGAGGCCCGCTCAAGCCGCTTGTCGCTGCGCACGATGCCCACGTAGTTCCACATGGTCCTGCGTATCTCGTCCCAGTTGTTGGTCACCACCACCGCGTCGTTGCTGTCGGTGGCGCGGCCGCTGTCCCAGGCGGGCGTCTTGAGCCCGTGGGGCAGGGCCCGGTGGCTGGCGACCGCGTCGGCGGCCGCGCGCCCGGCGATCACCAGGGCCTCCAGCAGACTGTTGCTGGCCAGGCGGTTGGCGCCCATCAGCCCGGTGTGGCCGCATTCCCCGGCGGCATAGAGCCCCGGCAGGCTGGTGCGGCCGTCCAGGCTGGTGACCACGCCCCCGCACTGGTAATGGGCCGCGGGCACCACCGGGATGGGCTCGCGGGTGAGGTCGATGCCGTAGCCCTTGAGGGTGCGGGTGATGCCGGGGAAGCGCGCCTTGACCCAGGCCGGGTCCTGGTGGCTGATGTCCAGCAGCACGTGCTCGTCGCCCTGCTCCTTCATCACGTGGTCGATGGCCCGCGACACGATGTCGCGCGGGGCCAGCTCGGCCATGGGATGCACCCCCACCATGAAGCGGCGGCCGCGCTTGTCGAGCAGCCGGGCGCCCTCGCCGCGCAGGGCCTCGCTGATGAGGAAGCTCTTGGCCTTGGGGTGATAGAGGGTGGTGGGGTGGAACTGGAAGAACTCGAGGTTGGCCACCTGGGCGCCGGCGCGCCAGGCCATGGCCACCCCGTCGCCGGTGGCCACATCCGGGTTGCAGGTGTAGAGGTAGACCTTGCCGCTGCCGCCGGTGGCCAGCAAGGTGGCCCTGGCCATGTAGGTGGTGATGCTGCCGCTGGCCGTGTCCAGGGCGTAGGCCCCCACGCAGGCGCCGCGGTGCAGGATGAGGTCCACGGCCATGGCCTGCTCGATGATGCGGATGTTGGCGTGGGCCCGCGCCTTCTTGAGCAGGGCCCGCGAGACCTCCTGGCCGGTGAAGTCGCTGGCGTGCAGCACGCGCCGCGCGGTGTGGCCGCCCTCCTGGGTCAGGTCGAACTCATGGCGCTTGCCGGGCTCGGCGCGGTGGGTGAAGCGCACGCCCCAGCCCACCAGGTCTTGGATGCGGGCCGGGCCGTCGGCCACCACCGCCTCCACCACCTGCTGCTTGCAGAGGCCGGCGCCGGCCACCAGGGTGTCGCGCACATGGGCCGCGAAGCTGTCGCGGGCGTGGGCCACGCTGGCGATGCCGCCCTGGGCATAGCGGGTGTTGCTCTCCTCGGCCGCGCGCTTGGTGAGCACCGTCACCTTGCCATGGGCCGCGGCCTTCAGGGCAAAGACCAGACCGGCGATGCCCGAGCCCAGCACCAAGAAGTCGCTGCTCGCCGCCAGCGCCTGGCGCGCCCGGGGCTGCGCGCTCATGCCTGGCCGCCGCCGGCCAAGATGCCCTTGAGGCGCTCGGCCAGGGCCGGGTCCTGCGCGGCAAGCGCCGCGAGCTGCATCTGGGCGCTGTCGCGCTGGCCCTGCTCCAGCAGGCAGAGGGCCATGTTGTAGCGGGCCTGGGCCAGGGTCTCATCCAGGCGCAGGGCGTCGCTGTAGGCTTGGATGGCCTGCTCGGTCTGCTTCTGGCTCTCGTAAGCCATGCCCAGGTTGTGATGGGCCAGGGCGCTGCCGGGGTCTATGAGGATGGCCTTCTGGAACTCCTTGAGGGCGTTCTGCTTGAGCCCCTGCTGCAGGTAGAGCATGCCCAAATAGAGGTGGGCCTTGGCGTAGTTGGGGTTGAGCTCGATGGCCTTCATGAAGGCCTCGGCCGCGCGCACCAGGTCGCCGGTCTCCATGGCCAGGCCGCCCAAGTTGGCGATGATCTCGGCATTGTCCGGGGCCAGGCGCGCGCACTCGCTGATCTCGCTCAAGGCCTCGGCCAGCATGCCCTTCTGCGCGTAGAGGGCCGAGAGGTTCTGGTGGGCCCACTCATGGTCCGGGTTGACGGCCACGCAGCTCTGGTAGGCCTCCATGGCGTCCTCCAGCTTGCCGGTGGTCTCCAGCAGGATCCCCAAGTTGAAGTAGGCATTGGCGTGCTTGGGGTCGTGCAGCACGCACTGGGTGAAGCATTCCAGGGCCTGATGGTAGCTGCCCTCCTGGTAGAAGAGCACCCCCAGGTTGTAATGGGCCTCGGCATGGTCCGGCTTGCGGGCCACGGTGGCGGCGAACTCCTGCTTGGCCTTGTCCAGGTCATAGCGCTGCTGGTAGATGAGGCCCAGGTTGTAATGGGCCTCGGGCAGGCCCTCATGGTGCAGCAGGGCGGCCTGATAGGCTTCCACCGCCGCGTCCAGCATGCCCGCCTCGTGGTAGTTCACGCCCAGGTTGCAGTTGGCCTCGGCGTGGTCGGGCGCCAGCTCAAGGCACTGCTGGTAATACTGGATGGCCCGCTCTTTGAGCCCCTTCTCATCGTAGGCCACGCCCAAAAAGAAGTGCAGGTCAGGGTCATCGGGGTAGAGGGCCAGCCCCTTCAGGAGCTCGCGGATGGCCAGGTCCTGGTAGCCCTGCTCCAGGCATTCCTGGCAGAACTGGACGCGGCCCTCGCGGGTGCTGAAGGTCAGATTGGGGTCATCCGTGGCATTCACAGCAGCCTCGTTTTTAAATACTTTGTTAGATTTTGATTAAATCACAGGCCTATACCCCTGTCAATGTCCCCGATCCCGCGGGCCCCTTGGCCTCCACCTTGAGCAGGGCGAACTTCTGATGGTCGCCCTCGGGGAAGCCCTTGAGCAGGGGGAAATCCTCGCCCCGCCGGCCCAGGGCCACCAAACTCGATCGCGCGCCCGCGGCCGCGGCGCCCTCGGCCAGGTGCTTCATGAAGCTGGCGCGGCCATAGTCCTGGGCCCCGCAGCTGAAGGCCGCGTAGCCGCCCTCGGCCACCACCTTGAGGCTGCGCTCCGCCAGCTTGGCGTAGTCGCGCGAGGCTTTGAAGACCCCGTGCTTGGCGCGCGAATAGGGCGGCGGGTCCATCAGCACCAGGCCGAAAGAGCGGCCCTTCTTGGCCCAGGCTCCCAGGATCTCGAAGACCTCAGCGGCGTGCCATTCCTGGGCCGCGGGGTCCAGGCCGTTGGCCGACAGGTTGTCGCGGGCCCAGTCCAGGGCCTTGCGGCTGATGTCCACATTGACGGTCTTGGCGGCCCCGGCCTTGAGGCAGGCGGCGGAGAAGGCGCCCGTGTAGCAGAAGCCGTTGAGCATCTCCAGGCCCGGGGTCACGGTGGCGAGCAATCCGCGGTTCTCGCGCTGGTCCAGGAACACGCCCTCATGGGCCCCCTGCCACAGGTCCACCCACAGCTTGAGCGGCCATTCGCTGGCCAAGAAGCGCTCGCGGGGCACCTCGCCGAAGACCGGCTCGGGCAGCACCTCGGCCTTGTCGCTGGTGCGGGTGGCGCGGGCCGTGCGGGGCGCCTCGCCGGCCGAGCCGCCGTCGCGCAGGGGTCCGCGGAAGCGCACCTTGCGCACCAGCCCCTTGAGCTTGGCCAGGCGCTGCAGCGCGCCTTCCACATAATAGGCGTAGGGCAGCGCGCCCGGGGAGAGCACATCCAGCACGGCATAAGGCCCAAACTTGTCGCAGAACAGGCCGGGCAGGCCGTCGGCCTCGCCGTTGATGAGGCGCAGCATGCCATCCGGCTCGCTTTGCAGGCGGCGGCGGCGCAGGCCCAGCGCCCGCTCCACCTTCTCCTCCCACCAGGCCGCGTCAAAGACCGGGTGCCGCTCGCGGCTGAGCACGCGGAAGGCCAGGTCGCCGGTGGCGCCCTCGCTGAAGGCATGGGCCAGGAAGTTTCCGGCCGCGTCCTGCAGGCGCACCGTCTCCCCGGGCGCGGGCAGCGGGCGAAAGTGGTTGAGATCCTTCAGCCGCACCCAAGGGTGCCCGGCCACCACCCGCTGGGTGCCGATGAGGTTCAGCTTGATGTTGATGTTGAGGCTCTCTGCCATGCCGGGCTCCTGGGAAACAAAAAACCCCTGCTGCTCCGTCGGGAACGGCAGGGGGTCTTGCGGTGTGAGGCCCGCTCTTAAGCCTCTTCGAACTTGATGATCTCCACCGGGCAGCCCGAGGCCGCGTCGCGGATCTCGGCGTCGTGCGCCGCGAAATCAGCGCCAGCCTTGACCTCAGTGGTGGTGTCGCCGGTCAGGAACACATCGGGGGCCGTGCTCTCGCAAAGATGGCAGACCGTGCAGCCATCCTCAACCCAGACCTTCTTGATAGCCATGGATGAACTCCTCCTGTTGCCTGAGATGGATAGGGCCCAAAGGCCCGGGTGGTTTAGCGGCGAATATAACAGAGCCGCCCATGCTTGGCAAGGGCCAGCCGGGGCTCAGCAGCGGCAGGCCGGGCCGTCCGGGTCGCCGGCGGGCAGGCCCAGGTCCAGCATGCGCTGGATGGGCTTGAGGGCCGCCAGGCGCACGGCCTCCGGCACCTTGACCTCGGGCTTGAGGTCGCGCAGGGCCAGGTGCAGCTGCTCCAGCCCGGTGCGCTTCATGTAGGGGCAGACCGCCAGCTCGGCGGCGGCATAAAAAACGCGGTCGGGCATCTCGCGCCGCAGCTTGTGCAGGATGCCGGTCTCGGTGGCGATGATGAACTCGCGGGCCGGGGCCTGGCGGCAGGCGCTGATCATGCCCTCGGTGCTGGCCACCAGGCGCGCGCGGCGGCGCACCTCCAGCGGGGCCTCAGGGTGGGCCACCAGCCAGGCCTGGGGATGCTCGCGCTCCAGGATCTCCACCCCGTGGTCCCTGATCTCCATATGCACAGGGCACCAGCCGTCCCAGAAGACCATGTCGCGGCCGGTCTGCTCCTGCACCCAGCGGCCCAGGAACTTGTCGGGCACGAACAGGATCTGGCGGCCCTGGGGCAGGCTCTCCACCACCTGGCGGGCATTGCTGCTGGTGCAGCAGATGTCGCTCTCGGCCTTCACCGCGGCGGTGGTGTTCACATAGCTCACCACCAGCGCGCCGGGGTGCTGCTCCTTCAGGTCCAAGAGCTGGTCGGCGCTGATCATGTCCGCCATGCTGCAGCCGGCGAGCAGGTCGGGCAGCAGCACCTTCTTGCCCGGGTTCAGGATGCTGGCGGTCTCGGCCATGAAATGCACGCCGCAGAACACGATCACCTCGGCATCCGTGCCCTGGGCCTGGCGCGAGAGGCCCAGCGAGTCGCCGGTGAAGTCAGCCAGGTCTTGGATCTCGGGCCGCTGGTAGTTATGGGCCAGGATGACGGCCTTGCGCTCTTTCTTCAGCCGAAGGATCTCGGCGGTCAAATTGAGGGTCTGCATGAAAGGCTTCCTGGGGAGGTTAGGGCTCCTGCTCGATGTCGAGCTTGCCCGAAGGCATGGGGGTGACAGGCGGCAGCTCAGAGGGCAGCTCCGCGGACGAGGGCAGCTGCTCGGCCCGCACCGCGGTGCCGGGCTTGGCCGCCAAAGGCAGGGGGCTGGGCACAGGCTGGGCCCTGGCGATGGCCGGGGCGGGGGCAACAGGAGCCAAAGCAGGGGCAGGAGCCGCAAGGGCTGCGCCGGGCTTGGCCGGGCTGGGCGCAGGGGCTGCGGCAGGCTGGGCCGGGCTAGCAGCGGCGCCAAGATGCGGCAGATGCAGATGCAGGCCCTGCAGCCGCTTGAGCCCGCCGCGGGCCACCATGGCGTAAGCCAGGGCCAGCACCAGGGCCAGGGCCAGGGCCGCGCCAGCCAGGATGGCCAGGGTGCGCGCGGCCGGGCGCGAAGGCGCTGCCGCCGCGGCTTTGGCCTTTCGGCTGTGCTTGAGCAGCCAGACCTTGAGCCGCATCAGCGGGCCGCTGGAATGGCTGGCTTTCTCGCGGATGAGCGCCTCCACGCTGGCATCCACCTCCTGCCAATCCGCCGGCGACATGCCGCCCGGCTGGGCCTGGTCCAGGGCCTCCTGCATGCGGGTGAGCAGCTCCAGCGAGGCCTGGGGGTCATCCTGCAGGGCCATGTTCAGGCGCTGGGCCTCTTCCACCGTGGGATCCCCGGCCAGGTACTTGCGGGCCAGGCGGGCTATCTCTTCTACCGAGAGTTCCGGCAAATCATCCCCCTCAAGGGTGCCGCCTTGCCTCAGGCCTTGAACTGGGCCTTGACGCGGTCGCGCAGGGCCAGGCGTGCGTTGTAGAGGCGCGAGAGCACCGTCACCCAGGCGGCGTTCAGGCGCTTGGCCATCTCCAGGATGCTCAGGCCGTCCATCTCGTGCATGGCCAAGATCTGCTTGTGCGGCTCGGGGATGTCATCGATCTCGCCCCGCACCATGAAGTTGACCCGCTCCCTGTCATCGCGGGTTATCTCCTGCAGCACGGGCACGCGGCGGGCCAGCTCCTCCAGCTCGCGGGCCTGCGACAGGCACTCGATGCGGCGGCGCTCCATCACCGGCATGCAGTAGCGCACCGCCAAGATGGAGAGCCAGGGCTTGAGCGGCAGGTCGGGCTGGCCTTTGGATGCTATCTCATCAAAGGCAGCCGTGAAGGTGCCGGCCACGGCCTCCTTCATGCCCGGGTCATCGCCCAAAAAGAAGGCGCAGCTGCGCTCCACCACCGCCTTGTGGTCCGCGTACAGCCCCCTGAACGCCGCGGCATCGCCGGCCCGTATGCCCGCCACCAGCTCATCATCGCTCATGTCGCCTCCTCGCGCAGCCCCAAGGGCTTGCCGATATTTTAACAAGCCGGCGCCCAAGATGAAAGCCCTGTCGCTGAGGCCAAGCCTTGCCAGGGAGGGCATTAACCGCTAGCATAGGCCCATGCTGACCTTCCTCATCATCCTGCACCTGGCGCTGGCCCTGGCGGTCTCCAGCCATGCCCTGCTCACCAAGCGCGACCCGCGCGGCGCGGCGCTGTGGGTCTACATCCTCTTCACCCTGCCCCTGGCCGGGGTGCTCATCTATTGGATGCTGGGCATCAACCGGGTGGCCCGCGCCGCCAGCCGCCGCCGGGGCATCGCGCTGGTCCGCCCCGGCATCGCCCCCTGCCAGGTGCCGCCGGGCCTCAAGCCGCTGAAGGCCGCGGCCGACAGCCTGGCCCATTTCCCGCTGTCCGGCGGCAACCGCGTCACCCTGCTGGTGGACGGCGACCAGGCCTACCCTGCCATGCTGTCCGCCATCGCCCGCGCGCGCAAGAGCCTCTGCCTCTCCAGCTTCATCTTTGACCAGGACCCCGCCGGCCAGGCCTTCACCCTGGCCCTGTGCCAGGCCGCCCAGCGCGGGGCCAAGGTGCGCGTGCTGGTGGACGGCATCGGCGCCTGGGGCCCGGGCCGGCGCCTGCTGGAGGCCGTGCACGCGAGCGGCGGCCGGGTGGCCAGCTTCTGGCCGCGCGGGCGCTTCTTGCGGCAGAGCGGCCTCAACCTGCGCAACCACCGCAAGATCCTGGTGGCCGACGGCTGCCTGGGCTTCACGGGCGGCATGAACATCAGCCAGCGCCACCTGGGCGCCGGCCGCCCCGCCCGCGCGCGCGACCTGCACTTCAAGGTGGAGGGCCCGGCCGCGGCCCAGATGGTGGCGGTGTTCGCGCGCGACTGGCACGCGGCCACCGGCGAGGCCCTGGAGGGCGCCGACTGGCATGCCAACCCCCGCCCTGCGGGCCGCGAGGCGCTGCGCGGCATCGCCAGCGCGCCAGACGAGGACATGGAGAAGGTGTACGAGCTGCTGCTGGCGGCCCTTCGCAACGCGCGCCGCAAGGTGCTGCTGATGAGCCCCTACTTCCTGCCTGACCGCCCCATGCTCATCGCCCTGCGCACGGCCCGCCGCAGCGGCGTGGCGGTGCAAGTGCTGCTGCCCCGCCACAGCGACCACCCCTTCATGCGCTGGGCCTCGCGGGGCTACCTGTGGGAGCTGGTGGAGGCCGGCGTTGAGGTGCGCGAGGTGCTGGGCTCCTTCAT
>Ga0181516_10001814_pt1 | contig 15927 bp, 11 predicted proteins | sample PEATcosm2014_Bin_25_FD_121104 | JGI IMG/M metagenome (GOLD analysis project Ga0181516, IMG submission 121104) | Peatland microbial communities from MTU Mesocosm Facility, Houghton, MI, USA - PEATcosm2014_Bin01_10_metaG | ecosystem: Environmental > Terrestrial > Soil > Wetlands > Peat | place... | reverse complement strand
TTTCCTCATTTCGTCGTTGCTTGTCGCTCCAGTAACCAGTTACAGTTCGCTCCTCGCGCCTCGAACTGAGAAAAATTGGCTCCCGGCGATGCCCGCCCAGGTAGTGTTAACAGGCCCTAGCGCTTGATCGAAACCGTTTCGCCGTCTTTCAAATCGGTTGGTCCCTCAACTACGACTGTATCTCCGGGCGTGAGTCCCGCCAGAATCTGGGTTTGCGCGCCATTGTTCGCGCCCACCTTCACGGCGCGGCGCTCGGTGTGATCGCCATTCACCAGAAATACGATCTTCTGCCCGCCATCATCGCGGAGCGCGTTCTGCGGCACCACTACCCCCGCCGGCGCTTTTGCTCTCTGCTTCTCTTCTTCCCCGTGAAACGCGACCTTCACGCCCATGTCGGGCAGGATGCGCGGATCCAGCTTGTCGAAGGCAATGCGCACTTCCACAGTCGCCTTCTGGCGATCGGCCGTGGGAATGATCGTGCGCACGTGGCACGGAATCTTCCAGTCCGGATATGCATCCAAAACCGCGGTCACGTCCTGGCCGGGCTTGACGCGCGCAATGTAGTTCTCATTGACGTCCACTTCAATCTCATTTGAGGCCATATCGACAATCGTCGCAATGCCCGTGCGCGTAAAGCCGCCGCCGGCCGAAATCGGCGACACCATTTCTCCCACCTGCGCGTCCTTGGAAACGATAATTCCAGCGAACGGAGCGCTGATGACGCAGTTATCCACCGCCTGCTGCGCCTCTTTGATGCGCGCGTCCGCAGCCAGCACCTGTTGCTGCGTGTAATCGATCTTCGCCCTCAGGCTGTCCGCGGCCATCGTCGCATTGTCGAGCGCTTCCTGAGATTGAACTCCTGCTGCCCTCAATTCCTCTGCGCGATGCAACTCGATCTGAGCGTTCTTCAACTGCACCCGCAGGTCCAGAATGCCTGCCTCTGTGGCATTCCGATCCGCTTTCGCGGAGGCAAGCGTCCTCTGCACATCGGAATCGTCCAGTGTAGCTAGCACAAAGCCCTTGTCTACGCGCATTCCTTCGGTAAAAAAGACCCCCGTAACGCGCCCGGTGATCTTTGCCGCTACCGTGGCGCGCCGCTGCGGTGTCACATACCCGCTCGCGTTCAGCAGGTCCGTTGGCCCGGACTCTGGGGCCTCTACCGTGGCCACATGCACCGACGGCGTCCGGCGCATGTACGCGTAGACTCCGCCAACGATGACCAGCGTGGCTAGCAAGACGAGAAGAATAATCGTGATGCGCCCTCCGGCTTTTCGGGCGCCGCGCTTGTGAGCGTCAATGTGCAGCCCTCCTAGGTCCGGTTTTACAGGAGCTTCTGGCATAGTTTGTCCGGTTGATCTGACCTGGGATTTCCATTGAGGCCATCTGGATTCCGCAATGTTACCCGCAGAGGCGTGTTCACTTCAACTATTACGCCGCATCTCCTTCCACCCGGCTCAGGCAGCCTGAATCGCTGGTTCCGAATCCACGCATTTTCGAGCCCTCGACGGTAGAATAGCGAAGAGTATTGTTTTCAGTTGTTTAAATCTGATGAAGACAGGGCCTCTCATGCCACTTTGCGCGATTTTTCTTTCCGTTTGGCGTTCCAAAACTGTTGGAGCGGATATCCGGGACGGATGCATTTTCGGAACGCCGGTTTGCCGAGGCCTTTGCCCCTCATCGGAAGCGCGCGGACAAGGAACGAAATGTCGGCTTGTGGGTCGTTTCCCGGCCTGAATCTGGTTCCGGCCGGATCACCGCCAATGCGCCCAGAGCTCCCTTTCGGGCCCCAAGGCAGATCGGCGATCCCTCGTCCGATTGCGAAACCATTCCGTTCATCGGGTGCCCCAGGTCTTCCGCCGTGGCGGATTTTTGCCGCAAGGGTGGGACTCGACGCACTCCACCCCCGAAGCTTTGAAAGGGCACGAATTCATTCGTGCCGAAAAACGTCCCCCCAAAGAATCAAAGGGCACGCGGCGGGGAGGAAGCTCCGCCGGATGTCCGATCTCCCAACCATCGATTCCCCCAAAAAACTCCCGTGCCCCTCCTGAGCGTCCTCGAAGGGCACCTGCTTCTTGTAAACCCGTCGCATGGGTGGGATGCGATGAATCTCAACCGGCCAGTTCATCAGGAGCAGCCCGACTCGCCCCATCGAGTTACGTCCAGCGATGAACGCGCGCTGGCCCGCCTGCAAAGCTCCCGTGCGCCGTCCATTCGCCTTCTTTTTGGTGAATGGGTGGGAAACCTCAACCCTCAATCAGCCTTGTTCATCGGGAGCGCAGCGCATCGAAGGACCCGCAGTCGCTTTAACCTTCCCCTGAACACCGACCCCATCGCCCTGTCCCTCGGAAAGCGCGATAAGTTCCGAGTCGGCGATTATTCACGCATGACTCCATTTCCGGACCTTAGGGCATTTATGGGGACTAGGGCATTTTTGGTTTTTACCGTAGACCAGTTTTGAAAGGGCACGGCTTTAGCCGTGCCGCAAAGCTCCAATGAAATCAATGGGCTTTAGCCCCTGGGGGAAAGCCCTGCGGTCTTCACCACTTCCGAATCTGCTCTAATCCGGCGAGTGATCGCCGACTCGCGCTCAATGAGTGCTTTGGGCTGAAGTCAACAGTTGAAGGCGTGCTCGCCGGACCTTGGGCATTAGCCGACTTCCCCGCTACTGATCCAGAGACGCTATTTGCAAATCATAGCGGCCTTAGCGGCACTTCGGAAGTGGTTACATTGAAGTTGCTAAAACCATATCTCGCAAGCAGAAGTTCGACAGCTTTGGGCGTCAGCGACTCGTCTGCACCAGGTCCGCACACAACCTCGGCGATAGGGAGCAGCTTGCCATCATTTGGACGAAGCTCAACGTAGGGCATTACCCCATGCTGACCTTCACGAAACTCCATGCCCGCCGCTCTCGTCGGGAGCGGGGCTGTGGGAGCGGAATTAAGGAAAGAGATGATACGCCACTCCTGCTCTTCCTCAAACTTCGGGTGCTTAACTGAATGGACCCATCTTGCAATTTCTAAAAGGGCAAGATGCGCCAGCATTGGTGCGTGGAAGGCTTCGAAATAGGAATCCTTTTCCAGTTCCCTTCGGGCGTTCGCTATTCGAGACATAGTTTCGGAAATCATGTTCTGCTGCACCTTTGGGTCGTACTCAATCTTGGACCAAACTCCAGTCAGCATCGCATCAGATTGCAGCGAAACAGTTTTCTTTCTCCGTGAAGCATTTCCCAATGCCATTCCGGAGAACCTGATCTCAAACCCGAGTTTCGATCCGTAACCCCTCCACTGACTCAGAAGATCCTTCGACTTACAAAATGAAACTGTGAAGGTATCGAGAGATCCCCACTCCCGTATGTGCGGAGGCGCAAAAAGCGGCCTGCCGACTACAAAGCTCAATGAAACTCCGAGAGTAGATCGTTCGTAGGGATCTAGAATGTCGAACAACCCCTTGGCGATTTCTGCTCCGTATTGCGCCTCTGAGCGATCATTGGAATACTGCGCGCATGTTGCCCAAAGTGCGTTAGTTCGACAGATTCCTAATAACCCTGACGCGGTGGTATAGTGCGAGACTCCGCGTGGGTAGTGCCGGTATCTTTTGCTCAAGTCAGGAAAGAAACGATACCAAGTGCCCCCGAATGCTCTACCGGCTTCCTCTTTTTCTGCGTCGGATAATTTTTTCTTTCTCATCGCATTGAGGCTAGCACGTCTACACGTAATTACGGTTTCAGAGGTAGCGTCATCAGGCGGAAGGGTGCCCCCGATTCCCCACACTTGAGGACCGAGGATTCCACGGAATTCAACGAGCGCTAAATCGCCGAGTCACTCATCGAGTTTGGACAAGGAACGAAATGTCGGCTTGTGGGTCGTTTCCCGGCCTGAACCCGGTTGCGGCCGGATCACCGCCAATGCGCTCAGAACTCCCTTTCGAGCCCCTCGGCAGACCGGCGATCCGGCGCCCGATTGCGAAACCATCCCATATGCATAAAATTACCCCTTCTTGCGTCACAATGAATCTAGATCGAAACCAGAGTAACTGTGTCTCGAAACCTTTGCACTCAAGTCGACGCGACCAACAGGGAGCGGCGACCTCGCATCAGGCTCAAAAGGGTATACCAACTCAACTCTGGTTTCGCTCTGGAACTACGTGCCAGAGCCATTGCACAACCAGGGGCCGCGGAAATCCGCCAGCAACCCTTTTGTATTCTGTATTTTGCGGATACCATGAATAACCCTTTTGGTATCTATATTCTGCAGCTAAGCCTTTTAGGCCCTGGATATTGCGCAAGAAAGCTTTCGTAAACCAATGAATTCAGCGAGTTTCCATAAAGAGTCGCAGCAGGGTGGGGGGAGGGTTTACCCCGTGCGCCGCATCACCGGCGCACCGGGGCGCCTACCCTGGGCCGCCATGCGCCCAGCCCCGCACCAGTGCGGCGCCCGACTCCACAAACTCCGCCGCCCCTCGCTCCCGCACCGCCCATCCCGCAATCAGAACACTGGGTGCCGCCGCCGGCTCAATCTCCCCGAGTGCGCCAAGGGTCGTGTGCACCACCTGTTGCCCTGCCTGTGCGGCCCGTGAGACCACGGCGCAAGGCAACTCCGGCGGCAGGCCCTCAAGCAGCCACTCCTCCATGAGCAAACGAAGATCGCGTCCCGGCATGTACACCACCCGCGTCGCATCTTCCAGCGCAGGCAGCGCCGCACGGTTGTGAGATTGCGCATGATGCCCGGTCGAGAAGAGGACACGCGAAGCCCAATCCCGATCCGTGAGCGAGCATCCGATGGCCGCCGCAGCCGCAAACGCCGCGGAAACTCCCGGCACAATTTCGAAACGGACCCCTGCCTCGCGCAGCGCTCCCATCTCTTCCGCGGCCCGGCCAAACAACAGAGGATCGCCGCTCTTCAGCCGCACCACGCTGCGATTCCCGCGCGCATGTTCGATCATCAGCGCGTTGATCTCGTCCTGCGTAGTTGTCTTCATGCCGCAGCGCTTGCCTACATTCACAACCTCCGCTGATCGCGGCGCCAGATCGAGAATCGCCTGCGGAACCAGGTCATCATGCAGCACCACATCGGCGCTTTCGATCAGCCGCACTGCTTTCACGGTCAGCAGGTCAGGATCGCCAGGCCCCGCGCCAACCAGAGCTACACTGCCTCGATCGGCCCGCCCTGATTCCCTGCCCTGTTTCGCCAATTGCTTCGTCGCGCAGAGAGACGAATCGCAAATGCCGCGATGCGCCAACTCGTGCAGCAGCAGCTTGCGTTCATCGCCGCCTGGGTGCGCAGCAAGCACCTCGCGCCGCAGAACGCCCAGTTTCGCGAGCCACGGCCCCAGGTCCACCGGCAATTGTTCGTCGATCTCCCGCCGCAGCCGCTGGGCAAAGGCCGGGCTCTCTCCAGCGGTCGAGATGGCAATCTGCAAGTCACCCCGGCTCACCACCGATCCAAAGTAGAAGTCGCAGTTGGGAATATCGTCCACGCTGTTGCACAGAATGTTGCGCTCCAATGCTCCCTGGTAAACCGCGCCGTTCACCTCGTGAGAATCGGTGGCCGTGATTACCAGGAAGTTGCCATCCAGATCGGCGGATTCAAACCGCCGCTGGATCCACTCAAGCTTGCCATCAAGAGCCAGCTGCCGCACTTCAGCCCGAGCTTCTGGCGCAACAACCCGCAGCCGCAACCCGGCCTTGAGCAGCGAACCGATCTTGTCCAGCGCGACATTCCCAGCGCCCACCAGCAGGCACCGCCGCCCCTCGAGTTTAAGAAAAATCGGCAACAAGCTCATAGTATGTTTCCCTGATCTCCGATCTCCGATCCCTGATCCCTGATCCCTGATCTCTGATCCCTGATCTCTGTTATTCCGCCACCGTATGGGGCACGGGACCGGAAGGCAAATCGCGCTCCACCGGAGCAAGAACTTCGCCTGCAAGTTGCGCGCGGAGTTCGTCGTTCGTGTGGCGTCCGAACCACGCGCGCAGGTTCTCCTCCGGCTCGCGGCCTGCCAGATAGTGGCGCAGCAGCCGCTCGATTGCCTCCGGAACCAGCGCCGCCGGACTGCGATAACCAACTGGCCGCGCGACGCCGGCATGCTGGCCCACCGCTCCGCCGAGGCAGAAGTAATACGCGTCCGTCATCTTGCCATCGTGCTTGATCTTCTTGCCCTCCAGCCCGATGTCGGCGATCCAGTGCTGGCCGCAACTGTTGGGGCAGCCCGTGACATGCAGCTTGAGTTGCTGGTCGAACTGCGGCAGCCGCTCTTCAAGCTCGTCCACAAGCCAGCGCGTGAAACCCTTGGTCTCCGTGATGGCCAGCTTGCAGAACTCGGTACCCGTGCAGGCGACGGCGCCACGCCAGAAGTTCGAGCCATCCACATGCAGGCCGATCTGATTCAACTCCTTGGCCAGTTCCGCCGTCTTGTTGTTGGGAATGTCGATGAAGACCAGGTTCTGCGCAACGGTGGCGCGCAGCGCGCCGCTGCCAAACCGCTCGGCCAGCTCTGCCGCTTGCTCCAATTGCTCCCCCGTCAACCGGCCGCGAAGAACTGAGGCTCCCACATAGCTCATCCCAGGCTGCCGCTGCGGGTGGATGCCGGCATGGTCGCGGAGAATGTCGTCCGGCACCTGCTCGGGAACGCCCGGCAACAGTGCGAAGTCAAGCCGCGACTTGAGCTCCGCAAGAAAGCTCTCCGCCGTCCAACCTTCCTTCATGAAGAGATATTTGAGCCGCGCTCGATCTCGGCTCTCGCGCAGCCCCTGCTGGTCGCGGAAGATCTCCGCCACTGCCGTCGCCACGCGCACCGCCTGATCGGGTAGAACAAATGCATCGAGGCGGATGGCGAGATGCGGCTCATTGGAGAGACCCCCGCCCACCCGCAGCGAGTAGCCAACAACGCCGTCGTGCTTCACCGGCGTCAGGCCAATGTCGTTGATCTCCGGATAGCTGCACCACGACGGGCAACCTGTAGCAGAGATCTTGAACTTGCGCGGCAGATTGTAGAACTTCGGATTGGCGGTGAGCACACGGGCAATCTCAACGGCGACGGGCGAGGCGTCGATCAGCTCATCGGCGGCAACTCCGGCCAGCGGACAGCCCGTCACGTTGCGCACCACGTCGCCGCACGCGCCCTTGGGCGAAAGGCCAATGGCGTCCAGAGCGTCCACCACCTCAGGCAGCGATTCGATGCTCAGCCAGTGAAGCTGTATGTTCTGGCGCACGGTAATGTCGGCCAGGTTGCGCGCATACTTGCGCGTGATTCCGCCGATGGCCCGCAATTGGCTCGCCGACACGATGCCGTTGGGGATGCCGATCCTCATCATGAACCAATCGGAGGCCAGCCCCTCGCCGCCCTTGCCGCCCACAGCGCCTACTCCGTCGCCCTGCGTATAGACGCCCCACCATTTGAAGTACGTAGAGGCCCACTCGGGAACGACACTGGAGCGGCCGGTCCGGGCAAATGCTCGCACCTCGTCGAAGGCTTCCCACGGGTTCTTTTCGCGCTTCAGGCGTTCGGCACGCTGGGCTTTGGTCTCTTTTTGTTCGGCAGCTTGAGTCATCTCTTCCTTTTCAGTGGGGAATTTTGGGGAGCAGCAGAAAACCCGCGGCAGCTTGGCTGTCTCGCGGGCATCGGGGAATCTTGGATTTACGACCGGACTTTCAGACCAAGCTCACCTGTGCGCGCGCAGCATCGTAAAGCAGCGACAACAGGTCATCACGTCCATAGAGACAGGTTATCCGGTAGCCCGGAAAAACGCAAATGATTGTTTTTTCAGTGCCGCGAAGAACTCCGGCCGGCAGAGGCGGCTTGCAATTCGGCAAGGACTTGTTCCACGGCCACGGCAGCCCACTTCTCCCCTTCTAGCGAAAGGCTCATCCGGATCGGCTGCTTGGGATCGATGGTGATGGCGTAGAGAATGATCTCGTGCGTGCCGCCCTGAATGTAGAACATGTCCAGCAGGTCCTTCATGCCGACATCGTGCGCCGTGAGCGTCGGCGGATAGTCGCGCGAGAACTGCGGCGTGGTGCGGGAGACCGTGCCGATTGGGTTTCCGTCGGACGCCGCGTCGATAATGACGATGCGGTCAGCGTTCTCCAGCGGCTCCAGCAGCGTAAAGCCGCCGGTGCCGCCGTCGAGGCACTCCACACAGGCCGGCAGCGTGTGTTTCTCCAGAGCCCTCACTACGTAAACGCCGATGCCTTCATCGCCCATCAGGACGTTGCCCAGGCCAAGCACAAGCGTCTTCAGGTTAGCGCTCACCAACACCTCTCGTAACCCGGAGCGGCCGTGGAAACAAGGAGCGGGAGGGCCTCAATCAGATGCTGATTACGATTTTCTGTTCCCTGTTCCCTATTCCCTATTCCCTGCTTTGCCACTCTTCTCCCGGTCGAACTTCCATCCACCAATGATCGAGGATACCGTACCGCGTCCCTCAATGTAATCGTGATAGAAGGCGAGATATATGTGAACAACAATAAATGTGACAAAGAACCACAGGAACAGGTGGTGCCAGAAGCGCACGCCGAATTCTCCGCCCATCAGAGGCACAATCCAGGTAAACATTCGTGGCAGCCAAGAATTGCTCATGCTGGAGTAAAGGGCAAAGCCAGTAATGGTTTGGAAGACGAATGCCAAAAATGTGAAGAAGTAGATGAGCCCGGCCAGCGAATTGTGCCCGGTGGAAATCGGCCCGTGCATCCTGGTTTCAAACACGTCGGCTTTGATAACGTCGACGATCTCCTGCTGCTGCGAGCGCTTGAACGGGAAGAACGCACGCCAGCTTGAGTACTTGTTGCCCACAAAGCCCCAGTAGAGCCGCGCCGCGAAGTTGAAAACGTACACGAAAGCGGCCAGGAAATGCAGGAACCGCACCCACCCGAACCAGTACTGCTGATAAGCCTCAGCGGCGTAGAAGGCGCGCAGCGGAGCCCCAATTAGGTAGCCGGTGATGCAGAGGAGCACGAGGGCCACCGCGTTGATCCAGTGGTAGACGCGCACCGGCAGTTCCCACACATACACCCGCCGGTACTCCACTGGATGATCGACCTTGTCGGAAAAACCATTGCCTGCGACTGTGCCCGCACTTGTATTTGGCGTGCTCATAAGCCTCACTCGAAAGAAACCTGGTGGAGGTGCTTGCCCTGCGGATCGTACAGATGCACCGCGCAGGCCAGGCACGGGTCAAAGGAATGGATCGTCCGGATGATTTCCACGGGCTGCTCGAGGTTTGCTACTGGAGTGCCGATCAGCGCCGCCTCGAACGAAGAGCGCTGCTGCTTGGCGTCGCGCGGAGAACCGTTCCACGTGGTCGGCACAACCAGTTGATAGTTGTCGATGGCGCCGTTCTTGATCTTGATCCAGTGCGCCAGAGCGCCGCGCGGAGCCTCGGTGAGACCCACACCCTCTGCTTCCGCCGGCCAGCTCTTCGGTTCCCACTTTTCGCCGTTGAAAGTTGACACTTCGTTGATCTTCACCTGCTGCATCAAGTCGGCGAAGAATTCCTTGAGCCAGATCATCGCCAGCGCCGCATCCAGACCGCGTGCCGCTGTGCGGCCCAATGTGGAGAACAGCGCGGCAACAGGAACGTTGAGCTTGCCCAGCGTGTCCTTCACCAGCTCCTGCACGTCGGTGCGGCCAGCTGCGTACGCCACCAGCAACCTCGCCAGCGGCCCCACTTCCATCGCCTGATCCTTCCAGCGCGGAGTCTTCAGGAACGAGTACTTTTGGAATCCTTCCAGCGTTTCAAACGGAGGCTTGGGTCCGGTGTAGTTGAGTTTCGTCTCGCCCGCCCATGGATGTATGCCCACGCCATCCCCGCCGTCGTAGCTGTACCAGGAGCTTGCGATGTATTCCTTGATCTCCTGCGAGTCGGTCGCGTTCACCGGATGCACGGTGCTTAGGTCGCGGTTGAGAATCACGCCGCGCGGATACTTGAACGACTCGGGGTTCGCATAGCCCTTGGTCGGGAACTCGCCGTAGCTGAGATAGTTGCTCAGTCCGCCGCCCCACTTTGACCAGTCCTTGTAGAACGAGGCCACCGCAAGCAGGTCTGGAATATAGACCTGGTTGACGAACTCGTCCGCCTGGCTGATGAGCCGCGAGACCAGGTTCAGGCGCTCGGAGTTGATGGCCGCTACTTCATTCATGTTGATGGAGCAGGGCACGCCGCCGACCAGGTAATTCGGATGCGGATTCTTGCCGCCGAAGACCGCGTGGATCTTGACGATCTCCTTCTGCCATTCCAGGGCATCGAGGTAGTGCGCAACCGCGATCAGGTTCACCTCCGGCGGCAGCTTGTAGGCCGGATGGCCCCAATAGCCGTTGGCAAAGATACCCAGCCCGCTGGCTGCAAATGCCTTGATCTTGTCCTGCACTCCGGAGAAATAAGCAGGAGTGTTCTTGTCCCACTTGGAGAACGACTGCGCCAACTCGGCGGCCTTCTTGGGGTCGGCCTTCAGCGCGTTGACAATGTCCACCCAGTCCAATGCGTGCAGGTGATAGAAGTGGATCACGTGATCCTGCACATACTGCGTGGTCATCATGATGTTGCGGATAATCTCGGCCGTGGGAGGGATTGCAATGCCGAGCGCGCTTTCAACCGCGCGCACGCTGGTAAGCGCATGCACCGTGGTGCAGACGCCGCATACGCGCTCGGTGATGGCCCAGGCGTCGCGGGGATCGCGGCCGATGAGGATCTTCTCCAGGCCGCGCACCATGGTGCCGGAGCTGAAAGCGTCGGTGATGACGCCATTCTCGACCACTGCCTCAACGCGCAGATGGCCTTCAATGCGAGTTACGGGATCGACGACTACGCGTGCCATAGGCTCTCACGACTCCTTTTGATCTTCAGCGTGCACTTCCGCAATCACGCTCCGTTTGCGAACATTGGTCACAATCGCATGGGCAGCGACGCCGGCTACTGTGGCTACTCCCAAAACAGTGCCCACCGTATCGGCCGTGCTCTCGATGCCGAATCCGGGGAACGACGGCAGGTGCTGGTACAGCGGGCCGTTATCCCAGAAGCCCGCCTCGCTGCAGCCGATGCATCCGTGACCCGACTGAATCGGATAGCTGGTGCCTTCGTTCCACTTCACTACCGAACATGCGTTGTAGGTAACTGGGCCCTTGCAGCCCATCTTGTAAAGGCAATACCCCTTGCGCGCATTCTCATCGTCAAATGACTCGACAAAGAGCCCAGCATCGTAGTTGGGGCGGCGGTAGCAGGTGTCGTGCACCCGGCGGCCATAAAACTCCTTCGGCCGGCCCTGGTTGTCGAGCGCCGGAACCTGCCCCAGCACCAGAAGGTGGGTCACCACGCTCATCATCACGTCGGCGATGGGCGGGCAGCCGGGGACGTTGATGACCGGCTTATCTACCAACTTGTAAATCGGGGTGGCGCCGGTTGGATTTGGCTTGGCGGCCTGAACGCATCCATTGGAAGCGCAACTGCCCCAGGCAACAATTGCCGCGGCATCCTTGGCCACGGTCTGCAGAATCGACTCTGCCGTCTTGCCGCCGATCATGCAGTAGACGCCGTCGTCCTTGGTAGGCACGGCGCCTTCCACCAGCACAATGTATTTACCCTTGTTGTTCTGGATGGTGTCGTTCAGGCTTTTCTCGGCCTGGAAGCCGCTCGCGGCCATCAGAGTCTCGGAGTAATTCAGCGATAGAACATCCAGCAGAGCATCCACCACAATTGGGTGGGACGACCGGATAAACGACTCACTGCAGCAGGTGCACTCCTGAAAGTGCATCCAGATCACCGCCGGCTTTTCCTTCTTCTCAAACGCGGAAACAACCTGCGCAACGCCGGTTTGACCGAATCCGGCCACCGTTGCCGCCGCAGCGCAGAACTGTAGAAAGTCTCTGCGGCTGTAGCCCTTCTGCTCCATGGAGTTCCAAATCGACTGTCCCATGCATACCTCGCTCTGTGCAGGTCCGCGACTCCCATGCTGAACGAACAGGGTCTTGATTTCAGGGTCTCGCCGACCGACGTGATCGAAGGTACGCACCGGAAATGACAGCTCGCTGTGAGCCCCATCACAAGTGTTTTAAATCACTATTGATTCCTCGACATGTGCCAGGTAGATGATCTGAATCACAAAAAACGCAGCTTCAGTCCGTTCGCAGGTGATTGAGACGACAAAATGAGGGGTTTATCCAGCGTCGGAACGCCTGCCGAGGCGTTTACTTGTGTGGAACTTCCAGCGCCCCGGTCAGGCTGGCCACCTTCTCCACATGATGGCTCCGGCACCAGGATTCAAGCCCCCGCACCAGCCGTTCGACGGCCCGGGGGTCGGCATAACTGGCCGTTCCCACTTGTATGGCAGTTGCCCCGGCAAGCAGAAACTCGACCGCATCTTCAGCTGTGACGATGCCGCCCATGCCAAGAATCGGGATCTTCACGGCGCACGCCGCCTCGTAGACCATGCGCAAGGAGATCGGCTTGATGGCCGGACCGGAGAGCCCCCCGGTAACGTTGCTCAGGCGCGGCCGCCGCGTCTCCGCATCGATCGACATGGCCAGAAAGGTGTTCGTCAGGCTGATCGCGTCCGCACCGGCTCCGGCGGCGATCCTGGCCATGTGGGCAATCGATGTCACGTTGGGCGTCAGTTTCACAATCAGCGGGCGCATCGAGGCGTCCCGGGCCTTCTTCACCAGGTATTCAAGCTCAGCCGCATCGGCGCCGAAGGCCAGTCCCCCCGCATGGACATTGGGACAGGAGACGTTGAGTTCATAGGCCGCGATTCCTTCGGCCTGGTTGAGACGTTCAATCACCTGGATGTATTCGCCGACCGTGGAGCCGAAGACGTTGACGATGACCTTGCAGCCGGGGTATTTCTTCATCGGCGGCAGCTTCCGCAGCATGTAGTCGTCGACGCCTACATTCTGCAGTCCGATGGCGTTCAGCATGCCGGATGCCGTCTGAATGATGCGCGGCGTCGGGTGGCCGGGCATTGGCGCCAGCGAGATCCCCTTGGTCACGAATCCGCCGATTCGATCCAGCGAGACGATCTCCTCGAACTCGATGCCGTAGCCGAAGGTGCCGCTGGCGGCGATGATGGGGTTGGCCAATTCAATGCCGGCCAACGTCACTCTCATGTCGGGTTTCACTAGGCGGAAATCTTCCTTTTTTGGCTGCTCAGTTCCCTGCTACGGTGCTGCCGCCGGCTTTATCGGCTTTATTGCCTCGGTCAGCACACGACCCACAGCAGCCGACGGCCGGTTTACGCCGGCCAGCGAAGCGAACGTGACCGCAAGGTCTACAGGCGCCACATGATCATGATACTCGCCCGGCACAAACGGCGTTCCATAGAAGGCCAGAGGCACGTGACGGTCGTAATCCCAGGGACTGAAGTGATTTGTCCCGGCAAATTGCCCCGTCCCCGCCATCTGGTATGCATCCAGCACCATCATCACGTACCAGTTGCCGTGCTCCGAGTAACTGTGGGCCAGCAGCCGTCCCCACTCGGAAGGCGGTAACTGGTTGTTTGCAAGCTGCAGCCGGGTGTAGACGTATTGCACATGCGGAGCGGGAGGCAGCCGCTGCTGGGAAGGCTGAACAACCGTGGGTGGAAGCAATTTGAGAACGGGAAGCGGGTCGGGGTTCTGGCTGGCAACCGCCACAGGCAGCAGGGCGGCCACTTCATCCTCGGCGGTCTTCTCGTCTACGCCCGCCTTCTTGAATGCCCTGCTGTCGAGCACGATATACGGCAGGTCGGGATCGGGCAGCAGGTAATTCGATTTCTGGCCGCTCGAGTGGCGCTTATTCAGCTCCGAGTTCACCGCCTCATACACCTTGTCCATGTCCACTGCCACGGCATGAATGCCCAGCTTGGCCGCCTCGCCGGCAATCGGCGCAACACCGTGGTCGGCCGTGAGCGCCATCCAGACATTCTGCAAGCCAACCGACTGATCCAGCCAGGTATCAAAACTGTCCAGATCCTTATCGAGCGAGAGAATCATCTGCTGCTCGAAGTCCGAGTCCGGCCCGAACTGGTGTCCTTGAATATCGTTTGGTGAGAGCGAAACCACCAGCAGGTCGGTAACGCCGTTCTGCCCCAGCTTCTCACCGGTGATGAGTGCCTTGGCAAAATCGAGTTCGTAGCTGTTGGCCGCCGGCGTTCTTCCCACCAGGTCGAAGAACTGCGTCGTCCCCTCCGCGTTGGCCTCGCGAGCTGCCTGTTCGGCGCGCCCGCTTGCGTTGAACGCCGTTGCCCACTCGGGCAAATGCTCCATGTAATAGGTTGACGTTGTGAAATGGCCGCTGGAGTTATCCACCCAGAAGGCCCCGTTGGCGGCTTGCCCTGCCGGCAGAATCGCGGCCCTGTCCTTGAGGGAGACACCATAAACTCGGGAGCGGCCAACGGTCGCCAGGCGCAGCTCATCTCCAAGCGTTGTCGCGCGCAGATTCAGCGGCGAAGCGCCGACAACCCACTTCGTCGCCCAACTGGGCGCACCTGGCATATTGGCAGGGATCGAGTCGTGCGGAAGATCGACCAGTTGATAGCGCTCATCCTCAACCGAGCTCACCTTCACGTCGTAAGAACGCGCCGCATCCCACCACTCGTTGGATTCGATGCCATGGCCGTCCGTGTATGCGCCTGTGCCGATGGTGGCATGGCCCGGCGCAGTCTTCGTGTTCGCGTAGTCGTAATAGCAGTCCGTGAACCACGCGCCCTCTTTCATGAAGAGGTTGAACCCGCGCCCCTTGAACTGGTCCCGGTCGCGGTTCAGGTAGTCGCCCCGGAACTGATCGATCACCACAATGACAATGAGCTTTGGGCGGCCCGCAAAGACCTGTGCGGGAGCCGAGAACGGCAGGATGAAGGCGAAAAGCGCCACGAAGGCGGCGAGCAGGACGGGAACAAAACGGCGCGTCGATTGCATGACACGATGATAGCAACGCCGCTTCTGACTTGAGTGTCAACAGGTTGTTAACATGGGGCCTCGTCAGAATGATTGAGGACACTCTGCATGGGCTAGGATACTAGGCACAAGTTATGACCTAATGGTTTTTGAGCCGGAGGCCGCGCCGAAGGATCACGACGCCTTCATGCAGTGGTATTTCACGCTTACGAAATGGAACGACGGGCCGTATGACGATCCGGCACGAACCTCCACTCGATTGCGGGCGTGGGTGCAGGGAATGCAGCGCACGTTTCCCGACATGAACACGCCGGAAGCGGAGATCCATTTGCAAGATGACGATGGTGTGCTCGCGAATTACACCATCGGTCGGCAGTTTGTGTATGCCGGATTTGCGTGGTCGAAGGCCGTCGCTGCCGCTGGTGAAGCAGAGAGACTAGCAACGCTACATGGGGTGGGATTTTTTGACGTCAGTTCAAATGGAGAAGAGGTGTGGCTTCCGGTACATGGAACATTAGAGCTGGCTCATAAGAAGAAGCGGACATTTTTTGAACGACTGCAGCGAAGACTTCGTGGTCGCTGAGCCAGTTTCAGTTCTGGTGCGGGCGATCGCATGAGCCGAAGCCGTTAGGTTGCTCCCGTAGGGAGCCGTAGAGAATAGCCCAGGGTGATGTCCGCAGCGGCGGACGGAACCCTGGGTCAGACCCATACCGTAGGCATTCCGCCCCGTAAGGGCGGATCGAAAGGCGACTGATCGTTGGAGGGTTGCCTGCCGGGTGCCCCATCCTTCGCGCCTTTTGCGAAGGGTGGGACAGCACACATTACGCCGTCACCGGCTCGCTGGCATTCACCTTGACCGGCGTCAGCCAGCCGAAGCGGTCCGGCTTGAGTCCATTCGCAATACCGAAGAACTCCTCGGCAATCGTCCTGGTAATCTCGCCCGGCTTGCCGTCGCCAATTACGATCCGGTCAATCGAGCGGATCGGCGAAACCTCCGCCGCCGTGCCGGTGAAGAAGACTTCGTCGGCGATGTAGAGCAACTCGCGGGGCAGAGCCTGCTCGGTGACC
>Ga0181516_10001813_pt1 | contig 15927 bp, 14 predicted proteins | sample PEATcosm2014_Bin_25_FD_121104 | JGI IMG/M metagenome (GOLD analysis project Ga0181516, IMG submission 121104) | Peatland microbial communities from MTU Mesocosm Facility, Houghton, MI, USA - PEATcosm2014_Bin01_10_metaG | ecosystem: Environmental > Terrestrial > Soil > Wetlands > Peat | place... | reverse complement strand
CGTGGCGGCGCTCGGCAGAGCGCCGCTGACCTGGCCCGTCCGCCCTCGCGGCCACACGCCCCGGGCCTCGCACCTTTCGAGTAGTAGGAGACGAGGTGACGAGTCTCTGACCTTTCCGGCGAAAGACGGGCTGGCACGCGACGGGAAGCTGACATCTCGACGCGCAATTCACCCTTAATTTTGAATTTTGCATTCAATATTTTTAATTTGTCTCGTCCTCCCGCTGCCCAACACCGACACTTCAGACCCTACCACAGTTTCTCCGCCTGTCAAATCCCCGCCTGTCAAATCCTTCGGCGCAATCGCGGTGGGGCTGCGTTCCACCGCGGCCCAAATATTGCCTTCCCTACCGCTTAACCCTCTGGCCGGCCCGGCTTTGTCGTCGTCGTCCTCGCCCTCGGTTCTCCCTTCGTTTCCCTGCTTATCTTCTGTGAATATTTACGTTGCGCCTGCTTCCCATCAACCACCGCCTCCGCATTTTTAACTTTGAATTTTGCATTTTTAATTGGCCCGCCACCTCACCCTTCTTTGCTTCCGCCAAAGCAACTTACGCGCCCCTGTTTCATCCCCGAATAACCTTGCTTTTGGCTCCAGACTCTGCCTAGCATTGCGCGTCTCCAGAGACGCGTCGGGAACAGGGAAAAGGTTGTGTTCTATAATTCTAAATCAAGGCTGCTCCTGTTGGCAGGAGTTTTAACTTCACTGTGCTTCGCCACCGCCCTGCACGGACAATCGCCACCGGCCACGAATGACTATGACGCCCTGGTTCAAGCCCTCGAAACCACCACCCCGCTGCCCGCCAGTGACGCGCCGAGATTCGGCAGCTTCTACACCATCCAGCACGGCGAAGCCTGGCCCCCGCTGCCCGCCGACACCATGAACCTCCCATTTTGGGACCTTGGAGGCGGCTACTTCCTTCTGGACGACACCAACGTGGACTACGCCGCCCTTCAAACCGAATCCGCGTCCCGGGGCCGATTCAGTATGGATGACGGTTTCGAACCGGATTTCCAGCCGCAGGTTTATACGACCAACGACCTCTGGCTTGCAATATTGGGAGTGACCAACGACCCAACGGGATTAACGGCCCATTTGACAATCCACCCGCCGTGGAACGATACTAACTCGACGCATGACCTGCTTTATTCGGCCGATCTCAACTCGCCGACCAACTGGCGTTTTCTGATGCGCTGTCTTTCCACCAACGTGATCGCACGGGGCATCTGCGAGGCGAGGGGGTTCTTCGCCCTGACCCGAACCAACGGTAATTTGACCGTAAGCACAAATTCAAGCCCGTTGCAAATGGCCCAGATGCTGGTGCCGCCCGGAGTCACCATCGCTAATGCGACCTACACTGGCGCAATAGTCGCGCGCGGCACCTTCGCGGGCGGCAACGCTTGCGGCCTGCCGCTGGATACAGGCGTCATTATCTCCACCGGCCACGTTACTAATGCCATCGGGCCGAATGATGACTCGGGCGCGATCGCATTCGTGAATGGTTCCTCAAACTTGGGCACAGATGGGGATGCGGATTTGGACAACCTGACCGCAGGGGGACCTACATATGATGCCGCAGTGCTTGAGTTTGACGTTGTTTCGACCAATTCCTTTAACTTGGAGTTCCAGTACATCTTCGCGTCGGAGGAATATCCGGAATGGATAGGCCCCTATAACGACCCGATGGCGATCTTTGTCAGTACCAACCGCGCGGCCACGAATTGGGTCAACAATATCACCAACGACCTTGCGCTGGTGCCCGGCTCAACGAACCTGCCCGTAAGCGTCAACACCATCAACGGAGGTTGCGCTGCTGATGCCTACAACCAATCTATTCCAGCTACCAACCCGCAATACTATGTGGACAACCATGATCCGCGGTATTTGGCTGCCGCGCCGTACTCGGTCACCGCACCAGCTTTCAACATTCAGTATGATGGCATGACCGTGCTGCTGACGGCGCAAACACTGATTTTCGCCTGTGTGACGAACCATGTCAAAATTGCGATCGCGGATTATGGCGACGCCAATTGGGATTCGGCCGTTTTCATCACTGCAAAGACCAACTGTCCATGAACAAAGAAACCTCTATGCGAACAATGATCTTGACCCTCATTTCGACAATGGGGCTGCTAGGGCCCACGATGGCGCTGGCCCAAGGCACCCTCTATGTATCGAACATTGCTCAAACGCCGACCGGCAGCGCACCGGTTGGCAGTGATTCTTGGATAGCTCAACGCATTATCACTGGAACCGACCCCGGCGGCTACTCGCTTGATTCCGTTGAATTGCTAATGGACCCCGCTACCGGGAGTCCAAGCGGATTTAATATTTCGATTTACAGCAGCCTAGGCGGCGAGCCTTACAACAATCTTGGTAATCTTGTGGGCTCGGATCCTTCGGCTGGCGGAGTTTTCAGCTATTCTTCCTCGGGCGTGGATCTTTCCCCTTCAACGTTCTATTTTGTGGTGGTCACGGCCGCAAAGCCGGTTGCGCAGGGCGCCTATGATTGGAGTGCCGCGCAAAGTTATACACCGGGCACTTTTACTATCGATGACGGTTACTTTAGCTCGAATGACGGGTCAAGTTGGTCGCTTCATGCTCGCCAGGACGTTTTTCAATTGGCGATCTACGCCACCGCCGCTCCCGAACCGGGCATCATCGGCCTGTTTGCGGTTGGCGGCTTGCTCGTCGCCTTCCTGCGCCGGAAAGCAAGAACGGGTAAATGAAAAACGAATTCATCAGAAACATTTTGATCCTCGCGCTCGGAGTGTTGATGCTGCAATCCGCGCAGGCCCAGGGCACACTTTACCTGTCAAGTTTGAGCCCAACGTCAACCGGCAGCGTAGCTGTGGGCAGCAACTCATGGCTTGCCTCATTCTTTTCTACTGGAAATAGTACTGGAGGGTACCTCCTTAATTCGGTGCAATTGGCCATGACGGACGCCTCGGGCAGTCCAGGCGGCTTTCAAGTTTCGCTTTATTCGGCTAATGCGTTAGGCGGCGTTTTTCCCGGAAGCAGCCTTGGAACTCTTGTTGGCTCTGCCGATCCTGCGACTGCCGGGACATACTCCTACAACACTGCTTCTAGCCTCGCCCTAGCGCCTAGCAGCTATTATTTTATTGTGTTGAGCGCCAGCACGGCGGTTGCCAGTGGCGCCTATAGTTGGAGTGAGAGCGCGTACCCTCCCGGATTCACCGCGGGCGGCTGGTTCACTCAAAATGGCATTCTTCTGTCTAATAATGGCACATCGGGTTGGTCCCCAACTTCGTACCAAGGTATAGGGCAGTTTTCCATTTTCGCCACCCCCGCTCCCGAACCGGGCGTCCTTGGCTTGTTTGCGCTCGGCGGTTTGCTCGTCGCCTTCCAGCGCCGGAAGCAATCTACCGCGCGTCCAAATCAAAAATCAGCCGCGTCCGCGAACCGGTCTGCCGGTTGAGGATCTCCATGTCCTTCAATTCGTAACGGTCACCGACCTTTTTTACACTGCCCAGTTCGAATTCCTTGAGCACCCGGCCGTCCGCCCCGTAGGTCTCCGCCTGGAGCGGCGCGCCGGATTCCTTCTCAATCCACACCTTGACCCGCCCGTATCCTTCCGCCGTGGCCTGGGGATTCACGCTTTCCAGAACGAAACACGGCTTGCCGCGCCGCATCTCGCCCTTGAGCCGGTTCTGCTCTGGCCAATGATAAAACTCAAAACCCAGGTCCGAGAGCCAGAAATCCGACCCGCCCAGCGGAACGTCCGCCCCCGCGCCCGTCAATGCCTTCGGCTCGCCCGGCATCGCTCCCGCCGACGCCGCGCGCGCGTAGAAATACTGCGGCGGCGCGTTGGTGGAAAAATGAATCACGAGCTTTTCCGCGGCGACGCCGTTGGTCGCGCCGGTGGTGTAAGTCACCGACCAGCCGGATTCCCCCAAACTGGTCTGGCAGGTGACGGGCACGGCGATGGTCTGATGCCCGCGCCCGGATATCTTCATGACGCCGCGCCAGTTCGCGTCCTCCGCCGGCTGCATGGAGCACAACGCCGCCGCGAGCTCCTTGCCCGCGCCGGGTCCCGTGGGATAAGATTCCTGCGCGCGCGTGGAACCGCCGTAGAGGATTACCGCCAGAAAAATCGCCGCCCGCAGGAAGGCTGAATGGCGGCCGCTCATTTGCCCCGCAACGCCAGCGGAAACAGCTCGGAAATGTGCTTCACAAAGTGCGGCGTGATTTTCTTGCGCACTTCATCCGGCGCTTCGTCCCAGTCCGTGCGGTTTTGGTCCGGCAAAATCACGTGCTTCACGCCGAAACGCGCCGCCGCCAGCACTTTTTCCTTGATGCCCCCCACCCGCAAAATCCGGCCGCGCAGGCTGATTTCGCCCGTCATCGCCATGTCCGACCGCACCCGCCGCTGGGTCAGCAGCGACGCCAAGGCGACCACGATGGTCACGCCCGCGCTCGGGCCGTCCTTCGGCGTCGCGCCCGAGGGCACGTGGATGTGCAGGTCGTATTTGTCGTAATTGCTGAGGTCGATGCCCAGCGCGTGCGACTGGCTGCGCAGGTAACTCGACGCCGCCTGCGCGCTTTCCTTCATCACCTCGCCCAGCGACCCCGTCAAAATCAAATGCCCCTTCCCCGGCATCCGCGTCGCCTCGATGAACAAAATCTCCCCGCCCACCGGCGTCCACGCCAGCCCCGTGGCGATGCCGCTTTCCGTGATGGCTTCCAGCGACTCGGAAAACACGCGCGCCGGCCCGAGATATTCCTCCACGGATTCCGGCGCCAGCACCAGTTGCTGGCCGTCGCCGTTCCGGCTCACAATCTTCAGCGCCGCCTTGCGCATCATTGCGGCAATTTCCCGCTCCAACTGCCGCACACCCGCCTCGCGCGTGTATCCCTGGATGACGCGCCGCAGCGCGGGTTCCTGTATCTTGAAATTTTTCGGCGTCAGGCCGTTCTCGCCCAGTTGCCGCGGCACCAGGTATTGCCGGGCGATCTGCATCTTCTCGGTCTCGGTGTAGCCGGGCAGTTCGATGACCTCCAGCCGGTCGCGCAACGCGGGATGAATCGGGTCCAGCCAGTTCGCCGTCGTAATGAACAGCACGCGCGACAGGTCAAACGGCAGGTCCAGGTAATTGTCCGTGAACGTGTTGTTCTGCTCCGGGTCGAGCACTTCCAGCAGCGCGGACGACGGATCCCCCCGGAAATCCGCGCCGACCTTGTCGATTTCATCCAGCAAAATCACCGGATTCCTGCTCTCCGCCCGGCGCAACGCGTGCAATATGCGTCCCGGCAACGCACCCACGTAGGTGCGGCGATGCCCGCGTATTTCCGCCTCGTCGCGCATTCCGCCCAGGGAAATCCGCGCAAATTTCCGGCCCAACGTGTCCGCCACGCTCTTGCCGAGGGAAGTCTTGCCCACCCCCGGCGGTCCCACCAGGCAGAGGATCGGCCCCTTGAGTTCCTTTTTCAGCTTGATGACCGCCAGAAACTCCAGCAGCCGGTCCTTGACCTTCGTCAGTCCGAAATGTTGCTCGTCCAGGATGCGCCGCGCCGCCTTCAAATCAAGCTGGTCCTCCGTGGTCTTTCCCCACGGCAGGTTGATGATCCAGTCCAGGTAATGCCGCGAAACCCCATACTCCGCCATCGCCGGGGACATCTGGGAAAGCCGGTCGAGTTCCGCCAGCGCCACCTTCCGGGCCTCGTCCGGCAGCGGAGTTTGCTCGATCTGCTCGCGCAAATTCTTGGTGTCCGTCGCGTTGACGTCGCCCTCGCCCAGTTCCCGCTGGATGGCCCGCAACTGTTCGCGCAGGAAAAAATCGCGCTGCGTCTTGGACATCGAACTGGCGACATCCGTCTGGATTTTCGAACTCAACGTCAGCACCTCGTGCTCGCGGTTGAGCATGGGCAGCAGGCGCGTGAGGCGCTCCTTGACCGAACGCGTTTCCAGCATCTGCTGGCGTTCCGGCAGCGTCAAATTCAGGTTCACGGCGATCAAATCCGTCAAATGCCCCGGATTGTCCGTGTTCAACGCCGCAATCTTCACCTGGTCCGCCATCGCCGGCGAAAGCTTGACGATTTCCTGGAACTGGCTTTGCGCGTTGCGCGTCAGCGCGGCAATCTCAATGGATTCCTCGCTGATGTCCCGCTGCAACTCGATTTTCGCCTTCAGATAAGGCTCCTGCGACTCGTATTCCTTGATGCGAATCCGCCACAAACCCTCCACCAGCACGCGCACGGTGTTGTCGGGAAACTTGAGCATCTTGAGCACGCGCGCCGCGCAACCCACCTCGTGCATGTCCGCCGGCAGCGGGTTTTCCACCTCCGGCTTGCGCTGCAACACCACGCCCAGCAGGCGGTTGCCGCCGACGACGTCGTCAATCAGGTGGATGCTTTGCGAGGTCTCGACCAGCAACGGCGCGACCATGCCCGGGAAAATCACGATGTCCGACAGCCCGAGCACGGGCAGCACCTCCGGCAGCGAACGCGACGAAATCCGGCCGGGAACGTTTTCCGTTCCGCCGGATGTCGCGCCCAAAATGCTTATAAATTCTGTGTCGGGCGATGTCATGATCGCAGCGTCAACTATTGGATTGCCGCGGAGCTGAAAGGTTCAGGGAAAGTTTTACTTTCCCGTCACCGCCGCCACCGCCTTGGCGTGCTTCAAGTGCGACGGAGCAGCCTGCGGCACGTCAATCCTTAGGAAACCGTTCAGATAGGAAGCCTTGGCCTGGGTCAAATCGTAGCCTGGAGGAAGTTCGAGCACGGTTTCAAACGGCCCGTAGTAAATCTCCATCGCCAAAAAATTGAACTTGGCCGCCCGGCAGCCGTCCGGCCGCTCCCCGGCAATGCGCAACTTGCTCCCCTCGACCGTGATTTGCAGGTTCTCGCTCCGCATCCCCGCCAGTTCCACCTTGATGACCAGACCCTCGTCCGTCGCATAAACATCGGTGTTCGGCGCCCAATGCGCCGGGGTGTCGTGGTCGCTGCCGACCACGGAGGTCTGCTGGGAGAAATGCACACTGGTGACTTTACACATTGCCATGATCGAGAAGTGAAATTAACTCAGCCACCCGCCCAATGCAAGCGCCGGTTCATTTCATTTTGAACAGGATCTGGGGGCGTTCGCCCCGTCGCGCGCGGAATACCACGCTGCTTCCGGACTGGGACCCGCCGGCCGCCGAGCACCCGCAATGGGTCGCGCGGGCCAGCGCAAACTTCCGGGGGCGGAACCTGCTGTAGAGCATCGTTCCCGCAGTGACCCCGACGACCGTCAATGAAACCATCTGTTGCCAGTCCACTCCTGCAACATAACCCATTTTGCCCGTCGCGCAACCGGTCTTTTACGGAACCGCTTCCTTGAAGCCGGAAAATGGCCGGAATTTGCCTCAACCCACGCCCGGAATGGCCGGCAACCGCCCGCCCGGCCGCGCCTTCCGCCTCGACTTTCCACCGCCCGCCCGCCAGACTGAGCCCATGGACCAGCCATCGTTCCGACACGTCCATCGCGTGACTTACGCCGATTGCACCGTCGGCAATCACATCTACTATTCCCGCTACCTCGACCTGCTCGAAGCCGCGCGCGGCGAATTCTTCCGTCACCTGGGCGCGACCTTCCTGAAATGGCAGGAGCAGGAAATCATCTTTCCCGTCGTTGAATGCCGCCTCCGTTACAAGGCGCCGGCGCGCTACGACGACGTTCTCACGATAGAACTTTGGCCCACGGCGGCCGAACGCATCCGCCTGGATTTTAGCTCCCGCATCCTCAACCAGTCCGGAGTGCTGATTCTGGAGGCCGAAACCCGTCACGTCTGCACCGGTCTCGACGAAAAACCCCGCCGCCTGCCGGAAGAATTGGTCAAGCTGTTGGGGCCGTGGGTGCGGAGTTAAACCTTACCCGCCTTCCATTGCGCATGCCCGGCAGCGGCGCTACAAAACTGCCGCTGAAAGATTTTCACTCTGAGGCCAACACAATACATTTGCAAAATGGAAGATCACAACCTACGAGGGGTAAAGTCGGTGCCAGATCGATTTTAATGTTGCGATTCCTTAAGGCTAGACACTCCTCGCAGTCATCTCCCGGATTGTTGCAACCCTGAACTTGAACGAACCGGATTCCAGTTGATCTGATAGAATTAAGCCGTTCGGCATCTTGTGCGGCGAACCGGCTAAACGGCTTTTTCCGTTCCCATACGCTGTTGATGGCTGACAGTTCGGCAAGTTGTTTGTCATTTGGAAATGCCTGCCCAATAGCCCATTTGCCAATTGTTATAGGGCTGCACTGGAAGAAGCCGGCCAAATCCGCGCACCAGTCCCGGCGATGCGCAAAAAACTTATTATGCAATTGAATATTTCGTTCAACCTCGGCGTCGCGAATGCCAATTCTATTTGACTCTTTCATGGAACTAATAAGGGTCGGCTTGCCCTAAACAAAAAACGGATTATGCGCCTTCTCCTCGGCAACTGTCGTGAACGGGCCGTGCCCCGGACAAATCAACGTGTCCGGCGGCAGCGTGAAAATTTGCTCGCGGATTTTTTGCTTCGCCAGGTCCCATGACTGAAATCCGTTGCCGATGGACCCCGCGAAGATGGCGTCGCCCACGATCGCCACGTGCGGCGCGTCCTCCGGCCAGTTGCCGACGATGTAGGTGACGCCGTCCTCCGCATGGCCCGGCGTGTCGCGGTTGGTGATGCGCAGGCTGCCGAGATGGGTGAAATCGTTCGCGCGGTTGCGCTGCTGCGGCGGGGCGCTCCTGGCGTTCGTATGCACGTGCGCCTTCGGAAATTTCTCGCGCAACTTGGCCAGCCCGGCGATGTGGTCCTCGTGCGTGTGCGTGAGAAAGATGTGGCGCAATTGGAGCTGGTTTTCCTCAACCAGCGCGATGACGGGTTGCGCGTCCCAGCCCGTGTCAAACACCGCGGCCTCGCGCGAAACCTCGTCCCAGATCAGGTAATTATTGACGCCCGCGCTGTCCTGCATGGTCTCGATGCGCCGCAGTTCGCGCCACGCGCCCAGGTCTTTGACCGACGGCAGCCAGCCGTCCGCAATGCCCGCCAGCTTCGCGGGATGCAATCCAATCAGCGGCGCCAGCTTGGCGAAGTCGGGCCTTTTGGCGATGTTGCCCGAACCCTCCAATTCGGTGAGTTCCGATTCCGACAACCCCGCCGCGGCCGCCGCTGCATGAGCGGAGACGCCCGCCGCCTTTCGCGACTTGCGCAGGATGTCGCCGATGTGATCTTCCAAATTCATTCCCACCAGTTAGCCAGCCATGCCATGCCGTCGCAAGCTTTAGGTTATGCATGGGCGCGAGAAGGGCCCGCCTCAGTATTTCGAGCGATATGAAACCATCGAAAATCGCGGCGTCTACCGTCCCAGCATTGGCACCCTGCTTCAGCAGAGTGATTGAGAAGGTCGCGGGGGAAGAACCGCTTCAGCGGTTTATTGAGCACGGACGGAAACCGCTGAAGCGGTTGAAACGATGCCACTCCGCTCGACACCCGGCTGAAGCCGGGTGCTAATGTGCACCGACCTAAAAAAGCGAACAAAAACAAGATGCGACTGCCAGGAACTCCCTCCATTTATTGGCGCCAGTCTTGCGCGACTTGCCGGGCCAGGCGTTCCAACGATTCTTTGGGACGTCGCTTCGCATTCTTCATCGTGGTGAATTGCACCAACGCATGTTGCTCGGTAAAATATTTCCCCCCGCCACGGCCAGGGTGAATCACGCCCGCCAATCCGATGCACGGAATCTTCATTTCCCTGCATCGACGCGCAATCTCCCCCACACCCTTGCCCATGAACGTGGACCGGTCAATCGCCCCCTCGCCGGTGATGACGACATCCGCCGCGCGCAAGCGCCGTTCGAGCCGCGCATGACGCGCGAACAACTCAAATCCCGGTTCCAAGCGAGCCCCCAGAAAACAGCGCAACCCAAATCCCAACCCTCCCGCCGCGCCGGCTCCCGGCTCCTTGGCGCACTCCCGCTTCAACTGCTTGGTGGCGACTACGGCAAGTTGCCGCAAGTTGCGTTCGGCCTCCTCATAATCTCCTTCGCCAATTCCCTTTTGCGGTCCGTAAACCCGCGTGCAACCGCGCGCGCCCAGCAACGGATTCTGCACATCCACGGCCACAATCAATTCCGCAAACAATTTTTTCTCACGCGGCGGGCGCAACGCGGCCAGCCTGTAAAGCTTCGTCCACGATTCAATCAATCCGCCGTTCGCATCTAAGAACTTCCAGCCCAGCGCGCGGGTGACACCAAACCCGCCGTCGTTGGTGGCGCTGCCGCCGATGCCAATTAAACAGCGGGTCGCCCCTTTCCGCGCCGCCGCGCGCAGCACCGCCCCCAGCCCGAATGTGTCCGACTCAAATGGATGAATCCCGCGATGTTTCGCCAGCCCCACGACTTGTGCTGATTCAATAATCGCCGTCTTTCCGGCGAGCCACCACTTTGCGCGGATGGGCCGATGCGCGGCGTCCATCGTCGTCACGGTTTGCATCTTCGCGCCAAGTAACTCACTCATCACCGCGCCGAAGCCGTCGCCGCCGTCGCTCATGGGCAGGAGGTCGAGCGCGTCCGCGGGCCGCGCCCGGCGCCAGCCGCGTGCGATGGCCGCGGCCGCCGCCTGCGCCGTGAGCGTGCCCTTGAATTTATCGGGAACGATCAAGACCCTGAGCGGCATGGCGGATTTATCAGCGGACGCTGCCCGAATCGCAATCCAAATCGTGGTGTGTCGTGACGCGGCAATAACGGACTGGATTGCTTGATTCCCTCGCCCCACGACAAAGGAGTGGGGAGAGGGACAGGGAGAGGGGCGCCCCCGAATTCTGCCATGCAGGAAAAAGTTGCGAAATTCGCGGGTTGTGGCAGTGTATGGGCGGATTAACTTTTATGAACAAACCCAAAATCATTGCTTATCTGAAACCCACCTGCGGCTGGAGCCAGGGCGTGCGGGCCATCATGCAAAAGTATGAGCTCCCGTTCGAGGACCGCGACATCATCAACGACCCGGCCCAGCGCCAGGAGATGATCGAGAAGAGCGGCCAGATGCTCAGCCCATGCGTCGAAATCGATGGCAAGATGCTGCCGGACATCAGCGGCGAAGAAGTCGAGGCCTATCTGCTCGCCAACAAGCTCGTCGGCACCACCGCGCGCGAGGCCAACGCCCCCACGAACCAGCCTTGCGCCCACGAAATGCCCCAGGCCGCGCCCATGCAGTTCCGCCACTGACGGGAAGGCGTGGCGGCTTTCGGCAGAAAACCGGATTTCATAACGCGAAGGCCCCCGCCTTCGCGTTTTGATTTGTATTGCCAGTTAAGCGCCGGCACTTCACTTTTTTCCCCATGCGCATTGTAGCCGCCCCCGCCGCCATGCAGCGTCTCGCCAGGAATTGGCGGCGCGCCGGAACGCCGGTTGGTTTTGTTCCCACCATGGGCTTCCTGCACGAAGGACATTTGAGCCTCATCCGGCGCGCGCGAAAAATCGTCGGCCCCCGCGGCGCGGTGGTGGTGAGCATCTACGTGAACCCGGTGCAATTCGGCCCGCACGAGGATCTCTCCCAATACCCGCGCGATTTCCAAGGCGACACGAAATTATGCCGCGCCGCCGGCGTGGACGTGATTTTCGCGCCCACGGACGCCGAGATGTATCCCGGCAAGGCCGCCGGGCTTTACAGCACCTACGTCGTGGAGGGGGCGCTGTCGCGCGGCATGGAGGGCGCCTCGCGGCCCACGCATTTTGAAGGAGTGACGACCATCGTCGCCAAGCTCTTCAACCTGGTGCTGCCGGAGGTCGCGGTTTTTGGGGCGAAGGATTTCCAGCAGGCGGCCGTTGTCCGGCGGATGGCGCAGGATTTGAATTTTCCCATCAAGATCGAGGTGGCGCCCACGCACCGCGAACCGGACGGCCTCGCGATGAGTTCGCGCAACAAATACCTGGTCGGCAACGTGCGCGCGCAGGCGGTTGTCCTGTGGCGCGCGATTCAAAAGGCGCGCGACACCGTGCGGCGGGCGGAGGAGCCGGTCCTGGCGGCGGATTTGAAGGAGGAATTAAAAAAATTCATCGAGCACGAACCGGCGGCGCGGCTGGATTACGTCGAGTTTTTCGAACCGGACACATTGAAGCCCGTTTCCGAGGTCACCTCGGGCAGCCACATGGCGCTCGCGGTTTTCCTGGGCAAGACCCGGTTGATTGACAACGCCCCGCTCGACGGGAAGGAAGCCGGTGCGAAACTGAAGGCGACCAGATCTTCCGCGACTCCGACGCCCCCGGCTGCCCGTCATCAATGAAACAATTCGACCATCTGGTCCTGGGCAGCGGCATCGCGGGGCTGATTTTTGCGTTGAAAGTGGCGCCACGGGGAACCGTCGCCATCATCACCAAGAAAAATCGCGCGGAATCGAACACCAACTACGCGCAGGGCGGCATCGCCGCCGTCACCAGCAAGGAGGACTCGGTGGAAATCCACGTGCGCGACACGCTCGAAGCCGGCGCGGGTCTTTGCCATGAGGATGTCGTCCGCACCATCGTCCGCGAAGGCCCGGCGCGCATCGCCGAATTGATGAAGCTGGGGATGGAATTTTCCGAGCGCGAAGTGCCGTCCGCGCCCGGCGTGCGCGAGCTGGATTTGGGCCGCGAGGGTGGGCATTCGAAGCGCCGGATTTTGCACAACAAGGACGTGACCGGGCGGGAAGTCGAGCGCGCGCTGCTCGCCGCCGCTGCCGCGCAGCCGAACATCAAGATTTTTGAAGACCACGTCGCCATCGACCTCATCACGAGCCGGAAGCTGGGCCGGCCCGGGCCGAACCGCTGTGCCGGCGCGCACGTGCTGGACAAAAGAGCCGGCGCGGTCGAAACATTTTCCGCGCCCGTGGTGCTGCTGGCCACGGGCAGCTGCGGCAAGGTTTATTTGTACACCACCAACCCCGACATCGCGACCGGCGACGGCGTGGCGATGGCTTATCGCGCGGGCGCGGCCGTGGCGAACATGGAGTTCATCCAGTTTCACCCCACCTGCCTGTATCATCCGAAGGCCAAGTCGTTTTTAATCAGCGAAGCCGTCCGCGGCGAGGGCGGCGTTCTGAAAACCGTCAACGGCGTCGAGTTCATGGACGGCCAGCATCCGCTGAAATCGCTGGCGCCGCGCGACGTCGTGGCCCGCGCGATTGACGGCGAGATGAAACGCAGCGGCGCGGACCACGTGCTCCTCGATATCACGCACAAGCCCGCCGCGTTCATCCGCGAACGTTTTCCCAACATTTACAAAACCTGCCTGGAATACGGCATCGACATCACGCGCGAACCGATTCCCGTCGTCCCGGCGGCGCATTACCAATGCGGCGGCGTGCAGACGAACGTGGACGGCGAAACCGGCATCCCGGGGCTTTACGCCGTGGGCGAGGTGGCCTGCACCGGATTGCACGGGGCGAACCGGCTGGCGAGCAATTCCCTGCTGGAGGCGCTCGTGTGCGCGCATCGCGCGGCGCAACACGTCCTCGACCATCCGCCCGCGCCGGTGGATTTCAAAATCCCCGGCTGGCAATCCGGCAACGCCGCCAATCCCGACGAGCAGGTCGTGATTTCCCACAACTGGGATGAAATCCGGCGGCTGATGTGGGATTACGTGGGCATCGTCCGCTCGAACAAGCGGCTCCAGCGCGCGCGCGCGCGCATCGCAAATTTGCAGGAGGAAATCCAGCAATACTACTGGGACTTCATCGTGACGAGCGACCTCCTGGAGTTGCGCAACATCGCGCTGGTGGCGGAACTCATCGTGGCCAGCGCCCTGCTGCGGCCGGAAAGCCGGGGGTTGAATTACAATCTGGATTACCCGGACGCCGACCCCGCCTGGGCGCAGCGCGACACGGTTTTAAGAAGGCCTTGAAAGGCGGCTGGCGGATCAGTTTGAATCCGGGTTTGGTCAGGATCCGACAACCTTCGCATCTAGTTCGGCTCTCTCCTTCTCGGTCAAACAGATTCCGAGATAACCGCAGTCACGGCAAACAAATGACAGCGGAGTGTATCCCAGCATCATCATCTTCCCTTTCGGGGCAAAATTGCGGAATGACTTCTCCCAGAAATTACCTGCGACAAGCCTCGTCCCCTTGCAGCTTGGACAAATCAGTTTGGGTGACAGGGTATCCATTGTCGGAACAAGGTCTGTCAGACGTGCCGAATCTTAATCGCTTCCACTGCAAATCGGGCGGACAATCAGGCGGTCGGCGCGGACTCGGGCTGGTCGGTCTTGTTCTGGCCCAGGATCCGGCGCACGGCGATGATGAATTCCTCGTGGTTGATGGGCTTCTGGAAAAAGGCCGAGGCGCCGGCGGCCAGCGCGCGGGTCTTGTATTTGGCCGGGTCGCCGGAGGTGATGACGATCACCGGGATTTCCGCGACTTCGCGAAAACGGCGCATCCATTCCATGATGTTGAATCCATCCCATTGCAGGCCGGTGCTCCCGACTTCGGGCGGGAAATTGATGTCCAGTACAATGAGGTCGGGACGGTCCTGACGCGCGGTGCTGACGGCGCCGGAGCCGTCGCTGGCGGTGAGCACCTTGAAACCGAGGGCCTTCAGTTTGAGTTCAAAAGCTTTGAGCACGACATTGTTGTCGTCCACGACCAGGATGGTGCGGTTTTTGCCGATGGGCGTGTCATCGCCGGGCGTCTGGCCGATGGTCGGCGCGCTGGGTTTGCCGAAGGCGGCCTTGGCCGGGTCGTCCGGGCTGAACGGAGGAAACTCCACCGTCGGCTCGGTTTCTTTTCGCCATTTTCCAAACAGTTTCATGCGATTTATTTGATTATGCGGACAGTTCCAACCAGCGAACTTGTACTATTTCTGGACAACAACCGGCCGGCGCTTGTACCTGTCTGCGCTCCAACCCCGGCCCGTTTCTGCCCAAAAAGCGCATTTTATGGTTTTTTGCCATGCTGTCGTCGCTATTTAGCTCAACACGTGCCAAATAGCCTTTCTCGTGCCATCGTTGGCCAAGCTCCGCGCTTTATGGTAGCCTGCGCCCGGTGTGACGAATAAATATTATGCTCCGGGCGCCGAACGCGCGGCGCGGGTGAACGACCTGTTCGACACCATCGCCCCGCGGTACGACCTCATCAATGACCTGCAAAGCTTCGGGCTGCACCGGTATTGGAAGCGGCGGTTGCTCCGGGAGGCCAACGCCCGGCCGGGCCAGCGCGCGCTGGACCTGTGCTGCGGCACCGGCGATGTCGCCTTCGCGCTGGCGCGCCGCGGACTGGACGTGGCGGGGCTGGATTTCAGCGCGCCCATGCTGGCCGTGGCAAATCAGCGCCTCAAGGACCGGTTCCCGGGCGCGTCGGTGAAATTTCTGCAGGGCGACGCCCAGCAAATTCCCTTTCCCGACCACAGCTTCGACGTCGTGACCATCAGCTACGGTTTGCGGAACCTGGCCGACTGGGAAACCGGACTCCGGGAGATGCGGCGCGTGGCGCGGCCCGGCGGCCGGCTGCTGGTGCTGGATTTTGGGCGGCCCGACAACGCGTTGTGGCGCGGAATTTACTTCGCCTACCTGCGGCGGTTTGTGCCGGTGCTCGGTCGCATTTTTTGCGGCGACGCCGACACGCACGGCTACATTCTCGAATCACTGACGCATTACGTCGCGCAAAAAGGCGTCGCCGACGGGATGAACCGGCTGCAGCTTGAGAACGTGCGCGTCATCAATCTGATGGGCGGCATCATGAGCATCAATTACGGGGAAAAGGGGAAGTGAGAGGGCGTGGTCATCACTTTTGCTCCGGCAGCTCGAAGCGGTACCCGATCCGGCGGATGGTGTGGATGAAAACCGGGTTGGCGGGGTTGGCCTCAATTTTGTTACGCAGCGTGGTGACGAACCGGTCGATGCTGCGGCTGGTCACGACGCAATCGTAGCCCCAGACGGCGTTCAGGATTTCATCGCGCGTCAGGGCCCGGCCCGGTT
>Ga0181516_10001810_pt1 | contig 15957 bp, 15 predicted proteins | sample PEATcosm2014_Bin_25_FD_121104 | JGI IMG/M metagenome (GOLD analysis project Ga0181516, IMG submission 121104) | Peatland microbial communities from MTU Mesocosm Facility, Houghton, MI, USA - PEATcosm2014_Bin01_10_metaG | ecosystem: Environmental > Terrestrial > Soil > Wetlands > Peat | place... | reverse complement strand
CGCCTTGATGGTGATGCCCCGCTCGCGCTCGAGCTCCATGTTATCGAGCACCTGGTTCGTCATCTCGCGCTCGGAGAGCCCGCCGGTGGTCTGGATCAGCCGGTCGGCCAGCGTGGACTTGCCGTGGTCGATATGCGCGATGATCGCGAAGTTGCGGATGTGGTTCGGGTCCATGCGGGGTGCGTGCTGCCTCAATCTTCGATGCTAACACTGTGTGGCGCATGCACGGCGCGGCCCAGGTGTGGTCGAGCCGCGTATCGAAGCAGCGCGAAAAACGTCTTACAATGGATAGAGCAGATGCTGCGCCGAGCCAGGGCCGCGAAGGGGAATCAGTCTTGACGAAACAGGCCAGTGGGTGCAGATGCTAAGCGGGACGCGGCAATGGGTTCTGATGACCGTGTGTGCTCCCCTGGTCCTGCTGACAGGGTGTCCCCAGCAGCAGGCAGGCGCTCCTGGCAGCGCTTCTGCCAAGAGCACTGCGCCGGCGATTGCTGCTCCCGTACAGACTGGGCCGCAGGCCCCGGCGATCTCGCAGTCGCAGCTTGATCAGCAGGCTGCCCAGGCGCGCAAGGCGCAGCAATTGATTGCGCAGGCAGAGGCCGCCTATCGCAGCGGCGAGGAGAACTATCGCGCCGGCCGGCTGGAGGCCGCGCGCTCCGACTTCGATATGGCCGTCGATACCATGCTCCGAAGCGGCATGGACCTGAAGAACGACCCGCAGTTGTCGGATGAGTTCGACCACCTGCTGAACTCCATCAACTCGCTGGAGATGTCCGCGTTGAAGGAGGGATCGGGATTTTCCGAGCCCATTGAGGCCGCGCCGCTGGATGCCGCCGACGAGGTCACCTTTCCGACGGATGCAGCCTTGACGGCAAAGGTGAAGGAAGAACTCAAGACAACCCAGTCGGATTTCCCGTTGGTGGTCAACGACTACGTCGCTGGATTCATCAACTACTTTGCGAATTCGAAAGAGGGTCATGCGCACCTGCTGCGCTCGCTGGAGCGGGCCGGCAAGTACAAGGACATGATCTCCAAGGTATTGGGCGAGGAAGGCGTACCGCAGGATCTGATCTATCTTGCCGTGGCCGAGTCAGGCTTCCAGCCGCAGGCCCTGAACGGCAAGTCTGGCGCGGGCGGCATGTGGCAGTTCATGCCGACGGGAGCGTATGGGTTGGCGCGCACCGGATGGGTGGACGAGCGCTTCGATCCGGAGAAGTCGTCGCGCGCCTACGCCAGGTACATCAAGTCGCTGTATAACCAGTTTGGCGACTGGTACCTGGCGATGGCTGCGTATGACTGGGGTCCGGGATATGTGCAACGTTCCGTGATGCGCACCGGCTATGCAGACTACTGGGAGTTGTACCGGCGCAACGCGCTGCCGCAGGAGACCAAGAACTATGTTCCCGGCATTATCGCGGCCATCATCATGGCGAAGAACCCGAAGCAGTATGGACTGGAAGGCCTGGTGCCCGATCCTCCGGTCGTCTCCGACACGGTAAGCGTGGACTACCCGGTCGATCTGCGGCTGGTTGCGGACGTGACGGACGCATCGCTGGGAGAGATTGTAGAACTGAATCCGAGCCTGCTGCATATGAGCACGCCGCGCGATGCGGACTTCGATCTGCATGTTCCGGTCGGGACGCGCGATGTCTATCTCAAGCGCATCCAGGAGATTCCCGAGGACAAGCGGACGAGCTGGCGATTCCATGTGGTGCGCGCGGGCGAGTCGCTCGACAGCATTGCCAGCAGCTTTCACGCACGGACCACGGAGATTGCTACGGCGAATGACATCGGCGTCGATGCGTCTGTCGCGACGGGCCATGAATTGGTGGTTCCAGTGGCCTCTGCCATTGCCGCGCCGCACCCGGTGCACTATGTCACGCGAGCCGGAGATACGCTGGTCACCATCGCGGATCGATTTAATATTTCGGTCGAAGACCTTCGGCGTTGGAATCATCTTTCGTCGAGCAAGGTCGCTCCGAAGCGTTCTCTGTTTGTCTCTCAGCCTGTTCGTCTGGCGCCGGTGACGCATGTGCGCGCGAAGCGATTGCATGGTGCAGCAAGCACAAAAGCCTCTCCCAGTGCGGCGACGAAGCGATCTGCTTCCGTGGCGAAGATGCCGGCAAAGTCTGCCGAGAAGTCGTCTGCGCATCGCGTGCCGGCGAAGAAGGCATCGGCGAAGAAGCATTCCGGAGCCTCGCGGTGAATGCAGTGAGCTACCGCAAGAGCTACCTCCTGAAAAAGAGTGCTTGCTAATCGCTGGCGCACCGATGCATTCTGTTGCTAGAATTCGACGCGAGATGGAGTTGCATTTCTGTAGCAGCAGGTTGGTTGAATTCGCACGATGAGTTTGCAGTCCATAGGCAGCGAAGAGGATGCGACGATGAAGGTCAAAGAGCAGATTGGATTCGACGGAGTCGAGGAGAACATAAAGATGTCTGCCGCGCCAAATGGCAACGACGAACTGGATGGCTACGAGTCCGATGGCTCGTTCGAGGACGATGAAGAAGAGGTCATCGTAACGATGACGTCGGATGACGACGACGATCTGGACGAAGATGAGGCTGAGGAGATTCTGGAAGCGGTCGTAGAGGCTGCGGCTGTGATTGAAGCGCTGACGCCGCCACCGGCGGCTGCGCCTGCTCCCGCCGTTGTGCCGGCAAAGGCGCCCGCGAAGAAAGCTGTGAAGAAGTCTGCGCCGGCGAAGAAAGCAGTTGCGAAGAAAGCCGTGAAGAAGTCTGTGCCGGCGAAGAAGGTGGTTGCGAAGAAGGCTGCCAAGAAGAAGGTAGTTGCGAAGAAGGCTCCGGCAAAGAAGACCGCAGCGAAGAAGGCGGTGAAGAAAGCCGTCAAGAAGGCTGCGAAGAAAACGACATTGAAATCTGCCGCGAAGAAGGTGAAGGCCCTGCGCGGCGGGAAGGTCGCTCCTAAAAAAGCGGCCGGCAACAAGGGCGCTTCAAGCAGTAAAAAACCAAAAACGAGAGGTATTACCTTGGCAACTAAGAAAGCAGCAAAGAAGGCAGTGAAGAAGGCAGTCAAGAAGGCAGTCAAGAAGGCTCCTGCAAAGAAGGCTGCAAAGAAAGTCGCGAAGAAGAAGTAATCACGCGTTCGTTTGACCAGGCAAGCAAAAGGGCCCGGACTCCTCTCGAGAGGTCCGGGCCTTTTTGCGTCTGGTCGACGGGCTACATTGGCTTGGCTTCTACTTTGTCGTTTCCGTTCATGCCGGCGATCGCGGCGAGCACGTCGTTGGAGTGGGTGTTCGGGTCGACGCCGGTCCAGACTTTGGCGATTTTGCCCGCGGGCGAGATGAGGAAGGTGTCGCGAACGGCATGGACCGCGGGCGGCGTGCCGGCCAGCGGGACGCCGTACGCGTCGATGACTTTGTGGTCGGGATCGGCGAGCAGCTTGAAGGTGAGCGAGTCTTTGGTGCAGAACGTCTTGTGGCTTTCGATGGTGTCGAGAGAGACGCCGAGGATGACTGCGTTGAGCGAATCGTACTTGGGCAGGTCGCGCTGGAAGTTGTGCGCTTCAATGGTGCAGCCCTGCGTCATGTCCTTGGGATAGAAGTAGAGGACGACCCATTTGCCCTTGTACTGCTTGAGTGAAACATTCGTGTCTTCCTGCGAGGGCAGGCTGAAGTTGGGAGCGGATGCGCCGGCCTGGAGAATGTCGGCTGCGTGGACGCGGACTGCGAGGCCACACGCGGCTGCGATGCCGAGCATAACTGCGATGCATAACCCTTTGCGTACCATCTTGATCTCCTTGTGTTTTGCTGGGGAATTGCGCGATCGTACGGCGGCCCTGTTCACGCCCTCGCGTATGGCTATAGTACGTGTTGCGGCTGAGATGAGTCTCATTCCGCCACCACGGCGATGCCTGCCTGGTCGGCCGCGGCTGCGATGGCGGCGGCGTCAAAGAGGAGGGTGCGGCCGGCCTCGATGGCGAGGCAGGTCGCGCCAGCGCGGACCATGGCTTCAATGGTGGCGACGCCGATGACGGGAACGTCGAAGCGCATGTCCTGGTTGGGCTTGGCGACCTTGACGACGGTGAGCGAGCGGCTGAGCGTGGAGGCCGAGTCGCCGAGGGCGCGGAAGAGCGTGCCGGCGCGGGCGATGGTGGCGTCGGTGCCTTCCATGGCTTCCACGGCGACGCAGGCCTGGGCGGCGACGACGACGGTCTGTCCGAGGTCGAAGGTGGCCAGGCCTCGTGCGACGCTGCGGCCGTAGGCGATGTCCTGCTGCTCGTCGTCCGTTGGCGCGCGGCGGGTGAGGACGCCGGGCCGGGCGAGCAGCGGTTCGAGGTAGTGCGTGGAGGAGATAAGCTCGATGCCCTCGTCACCGAGGACCTTGGCGATGGCGCCGAGGAGCATGTCGGTGTTCCGCGTGCGCAGGCTGAGCAGCAGCTTGGCGAGGCGCCAGTCAGGGCGGATGGCGGAGAAGATCTGGGTGTGCTTGACCTGGCCAGCCATGACGGCGCGCGTGACGCCCTCGGCCTGGAAGGTTTCGATGAGGCGGGAGAGCTCGCCGAGCGAGAGCCAGTGGACGCGGATGGCGGGGTCGGCGGCTGCGCGCGCGTCGATCTCCGGATCGGTCTCCTCGCGGATGGCGGCGACGACGACGGCGAGGCCGTGGGCGCGGGCGGCGTCCAGCAGCAGAAAGGGAAAGCGGCCGTTGCCGGCGATGAGCCCTAACTTTGCGGCTGAACCACCCCCCACCCCCCCAGGGGGGGGAGGCGTAATGGATGAGGAATCAGACACTTACGCTTTTTAGCCCCCTGCAAATATAAGAATGCAAAGACGTTACGGGTAAATATAAGATTTCAAGGATTTTATGGGGAGCGGTTTGGACTGGTCTTGTTGTTCTGCCAGCGCGCCGGTTCATAATTTGTCCCCTATTTAAATTCTACGCTTTTGGGATGGGTATTCGGCCATGTCTATTGGCTTGCGAATCATAGGTATACGCGATTTTGGGGGTTGACATGCGAATTTGGCTGGAAAAACGCGAAAAATAGTTTGGGGCTGGGGCTGGGGCTGGGCAGGAAAGGGCGAGGACAAGGGCAACTACGGAGATTCTGGACTGCGTCCAGAATGACGAGCAACAACAAAGGCACGGGTATTACGCGTGGGCTGAGGCTACATCGCGCGCAGGGCTGAGGCTACATCGCGCGCAGGGCTGAGGCTACACAATGCGGTTGGGCCTGTGGGCTACCAGCCCATCTGGCGCATGCGGGTGAGGATGATGGCGCTGTAGCTGTTCATGCGGTCGGGGTGGCGTTTGAGCGGGGCGGGGAGGATGGCGGCGAGGCGCGCGGAGGGGTCGCGGCCGAGTCTGCGGGCGGGCGTGCGGTAGTAGTTGCGGGAGGCGGCTTCTGCGCCGTAGATGCCGGGGCCCCACTCCACCAGGTTGAGGTAGAGCTCCAGGATGCGGCGCTTGCCGAGGACGAGCTCTGCCACTGGGACGAGGGTGGTCTCCGCGCCCTTGCGGAGGAAGGAGCGGCCGGTGCCGAAGAAGAGGTTCTTGACGAGCTGCTGGGTGAGGGTGGAGCCGCCGCGCATGCGTTCGCCCTCCATGTCGTCCTTGGCGGCGGTCTGGATGGCCTGCCAGTCGAAGCCGTGGTGCTGGTAGAAGCGACCATCCTCCGCGGCGATGACGGCGTGCTGCAGGTCGGGCGAGATCTGGCTGAGTGGCACGAAGGTGAAGCGCTCGTTATATGGCTGGCTGTGGATCCAGGCCTGCATGCGGCGCTCGACGTGGACGGCGGTGGTGGGCGGGTCGACCCAGCGGGCGGCGACCAGGGTGAGCGCGGCGAGCAGCCACAACGCGACGATACAGGCGGCGAGCCGGCGCACGAAGAGCAGGATGGGACGCTTGCGCGGCGGGGTCTTGCGTCTTGCGATGGGCGGAGTGGTCACCTATGGGAATGATAGGCCGAGTTGGGCGTTGCGGTGTGGGAGGAGCGCGCAGGGCGGGCGGGGAGTTGCGCGGGATGTCAGGCGACCCAGTCGAGGCCATTCTTCTCGACGAGGGTAAGGAGCTTGAGGGATGCGCCGGAGGGCTTTTTTTCCCCGCGCTCCCACTGCGAGATGAGGTTGAGCGATACGTTGAGGTGATAGGCGAAGACCGACTGACTGACATCTTCCCGCTTGCGGATTTGAGCAATCTGTTGAGGCGTCAGCGGCTTTACAGGGGTGAGACACATGCTGTCGAGGTCTCGCAGCGTCTTGCTGGGCAGCATGCCAACCGAAGCGAGATCGGTCGCAAGAGCGTGGGCTGACTTCAACTGCCGGCTACGGTATTGGTTCTTCATGGCATGTCACCTCGATCAGCTTTCCTTGTTCGATGGCCAACTGCACGGCTGACCGATCCACAAGAAGGTCTTTTGCAATCCTGCGCCAGGCTTCCAACTCTGCGGCGGTGATATTGGCACGGTCATTCTTTGCGAAGCCGTAGGCAAAGACTGCGAGAGTGCCATGGCGGAGAAGGACGATGGTACGAAAGCCCCCCGATTTGCCTTGCCCCTGGCGCGCTATGCGCTGCTTGTAAACGCCACCGCCCAGATTTGCATCGGCCTTACCTGCGACTATTTCTGCGATTGCGTTGCACAGGTCCGAATCGCCAATGCGGTTCTTTCGTGCGAACCGGGTAAACTCCCTGCTGGTGAAGATCCTCAACGCGTGCCTGTCTTCCAAAACTAACTATAACACCAGGTGTTATAGTTAGCCATAGCTATTTGATGATGCCGCGGGGGCTGTTGGCGATGAAGTCGGCGAGGTAGCGGACGTGTTCGTCGATGGCGGCTGCCTGGGGATCGCCGGCGGGGGATTCGGCGAGCGTGGCGCGGATGGCGGCGAGGGCGTCTGTGGTGTTGAGCTTGCTGGCCTGGAGCAGGCGGTAGGCGTGGCGGAGGGCCTTGAGCTGTGCCGGGGTGAAGCCGCGGCGTTCTAATCCCACTTTATTCAAGCCGTAGGCGTGGTTGTTGCGCTCGATGGAGGTGAGCGAGTAGGGCAGCACGTCCTGGGTGATGGTGGTGCCTCCGCCGATGTAGGAGTACTTGCCGATGCGGCAGAACTGGTGGACGGGGCAGAGGGCGCCGACGACGGCGAAGTCCTCCACGGTGACGTGGCCGGCGAGGGTGGCGGCGTTGGCGAGGATGCAGCCGGAGCCGATGTGGGAGTCGTGGCCGATGTGGACGTAGGCCATGATCAGACAGCCGTCACCGAGGGTGGTCTCGCCGCCGCCGCCCACAGTGCCGCGGGAGATGGTGACGGACTCGCGGATGGTGTTGTTGGCGCCGATGGTGCAGCGGGTGGGTTCGCCGGCGTACTTGAGGTCCTGCGGGGCGATGCCGAGGCAGGCGAAGGGATAGACGACGCAGTTGGCGCCGAGGGTGAGGTGCCCCGCTTCGTCTCCGACGAGGACGACGTGGGAGATGAGGCGGCAGTTCTCTCCGAGGGTGACGTTGGGGCCGATGGTGCAGAAGGGGCCGATGGTGCAGGAGGCGGGGACCTGCGCGCCAGGGGCGACGATGGCGGTGGGATGGATATTGCTCATCGCGCAGGTTCCTGCAAAACCGACGACGTCGCGGGGGAGAAGTGCAGACCCGGCCGAAATGCGGGGATTCTTCGCGTACCGCTCAGAATGACAACCATAAAACTTTCCATGACAAGGCTAAGAGTTTCCATGACAAGGCCAAGACTTTCCATGATGAGTCTGAACGTTACTCCTGTGGCACGGGTTTTTTCATGGTGCGGCGGGTGAGGGCGCACATGATGGTGGCCTCGCAGGCGAGTTTGCCGTCGACGGTGGCGGTGCCGTGGAGCTTGACGACGGTGGGGCGCCAGTTGAGGACGGTGACCTCGATGCGGAGCTGGTCGCCGGGGACGACGGGCTTGCGGAAGCGGGCGTTGTCGATGCCGGTGAAGACCATGAGGTTGTTGTCGCGGTCAGGGATCTCGGTGAGCAGCAGCGCGCCGCCGGCCTGCGCGATGGCTTCCACGATGAGCACGCCGGGCATGATGGGGAAGTCCGGGAAGTGGCCGGTGAAGTGAGGCTCGTTGAAGGTGACGTTCTTGATGGCGACGATGCGGTGCTTACGCTCCATTTCGACGATGCGGTCGATGAGCAGGAGCGGGTAGCGGTGGGGGAGGATGGACATGATCTCGACGATGTCCATGGTCTGCGGCGGTGTTGGGGGCGTGGGGGAGTGGTCGGTCATTGCAGGACTGAGTATAAACGCGGGGATTGCGATTGTGCCGCCATCGTTTTACTCCTGCGCTGTGTAGGAGTCTCCCAACTGCTTGATCAGGAGCTGTTTGAGCGCGCCGCGTCCCAGGCGCGAGAGGAACCATGGCCCCGGCCGCAGCGACCAGCGCAGCAGGCGGCGCGGAATCTGGCGGATTGCGCGCTGCATGACCGCCTCCACGCGCACGGCCACCAGCCGCACCACCTCGTCCAGGTCGGCCTCCTTCATCTTGTAGCGCGGCACCGGCGCAATGGACTGGCGCAGCTCCGGCGTGCAGAGCGGAATGACCGGCAGCCAGACGCGCTGCGATGCCGCACACGCCTCTGCCGCATACTCCATCGGCTTGCCGTCCGGGCCCTTGGGCGTCTCCCTGCGGTACTCTGCCACGACCCGCGCGCGCACTGCGTCGTCCATCCCCGCCAGCGCCTCTTTCATGACGACGTTCTCCGCGGGAAAGATGAAGTGGTCGAGCAGGAACTTCTGGCAGTTGCGGCGTCCCAACTCGTAGTCGTGCGCGCGGAACCCGCGCTCGAAGAAGCCGCCAAACGCCCCCAGCGTGGCACACTGCAACGCCTTGGGAATCGGCTTGTGGTGGGTGGCCTCGTGCTTCAACTCCTGCACCAGCTCGTGGTCGCTGGGCGCCACCATAAAGTGGCTGAAGGTGGTGCCGCGCATCAGGTGGCTCAGGCTTTCGCCATAGAACCGCGACTGCGACACCAGCGCCTGGAACAGCCGCGCCATCACCCGCAGCACGCCGGCATTGGCAAGGGGGTCGTAGTCCACGGCGTAGCTGGCCATGGTTGGGAAGGGCGCGATGCTGACCACAGCGCGGTTGGCCAGGCAGGGGTCGCGCTGGAGTTGATGATTGGCGCGCGGCGGGTCCAGCGAGGCCAGGTAGTCGTATGCGTAGTTGTAGGGATCGTTGTTGGTGACTCCGCCGTCGACGTTGAGCGTGGCAAACGGGTCGGCCATGCCGGGCGGAAACGACGGCTCAATGGGGACGGCATCGTCCTTTACTCCGGGCTCATGCGTCTCCCAGAGCGGCGGCGTGTAGTCGGAGTGGCGGCGCTGGAGCACGCGCGGTGCGAGAAACATGGGGAATGCGCCGGTGGCGATTGCCGCATTGCCCAGCAGGCTCAGGTCGGCCCCGGGAGTCACCAGGTCCACTGGATACGCCGCCTTGTCCAGGGGGCGCTGCGACTGCTGGCGTACGGTCTGGAAGCGGATCCTGTCGCCGAAGAAGGATGTCGTCTCTTCGACTCCGCCGGGCGACAGGCCGTTGAGCGAGTACAGCACGCCGCGCAGATTGGTGAGCGAAAGAAAGACGGTGAGGTCCGGCGACACGTAGGGGCGCGGCACCTCCGGCTCCGGCCCGCGCTCCAGCCCATAGGCCGCCAGCTCGTCCAGCAGGGTGGAATCCAGCAGCGATACGAGAGGCCCTTCGCGCTCCAGGTCGCGTGTGGTCAGCAGCTCGCGGATGTCGGTCTTGTTGACCCAGGCCTCGTAGAAGCGGTTGTTGGTTCCGCGCTGGGTCGCGTCCGCCACGTGGTCGAACTTTTCCTGCAGCAGCAGAGCCGACAAGGCCGCGCACAGCCCGCCGGCAGACGCGCCGGAGAAGCCTTCGATGACGACCTCGTGCTGGGGCACCTCGGCTCCCTGCGCCTTGGCCGCTGTCCAGGCGTCGAGCGCCTCCGTCATAAAGTCCAGGACCCCAGCCGTATATGCACCCGCCGAGATCGCTCCGGCCATGTTGATGGCCAGCCTGAATCCCCTGTCTGCACCTACCGTACCGTTCTGCCCCATGGAGTGGCCGCTTGTCCCTTTTGCATGCAAAAGTGCTGCTCAATGCTTGCTTGGACTATACCTCAGCGGATTTGTGTTGGGCCTGGGTTTTTGGGAGTCGTGCACAAGTTACCAAAGATGGTGTGCGGGCGCTCGGGCATCGGGTCTATTGTGGATGTATGAGCGATGAGCTGAGCCAGCAACTGGAGAAACTGGTACGCGCCGTCACCGACCTTGACCGTGCCACGCGGCGAGCGCTCGGATTTATTGGCACGCTTCAGTTTCAGGGCATCACCTTCAACATCAGCCGGCGATTCGTGCTGGCGGACATGTCTCCGCTCGCATATTTCCAGATGGGTGAGCACATCCGCAGCAGCGCCGGGGAGACGGACGCCGAGCCAGACACCGCGGAGAAGGCCGTCGCGCGCCTGTACGAGCGGCTGGTGCCGCTCCTCTCCTGTCAGCACCAGTGGACTCCGCTGAGCCGCGCCGAGGACCAGCACAAGCTGAGCCTGAGCGTGCAGACCTACGGGACTACGCCGGCGCACGTGTGCAAGGCATGCACTGCGTATGCGCTGGAGGGATCGCTGCCCGCTGTCGGGCGTGAGTTTGCGTAGCGACATATAGGCCAAGCCGACACAGTCGAATTGCCGCCCGAAAGGTGGCGAAGGTCTCGGCTCGGAACGCTGGATGGCAGGTCCTTCGACTCCGGCCCTCGCGATGGAACCACGAGAGCCTCCGCTCAGGATGACGGCGTCAATTTTTCAAGACATTAGACCGCGGTCGTGTATACATCGAAGAGAAGGTTGCGGGGCGCCGGACGCAGCCATCGGTCCCGCTCGCGCGTCCAACTACAGGTGCACCTGTACCGTTCCGGAAGAGCACATCCTGCATGAAGTTCGCTGTCGCCATTCTCCTTGCCGCAACCCTGCTGACGCCCCGGCTGCTGTGTGCCCAGGCCGCGGAGCTGCCCAGCGCAGCGCCGCCCGCGACAGCCGGCACGCCGGAGGAGCGTGGCCGCGCCCTGCTGGACCAGATGGTGGAAGCCCTGGGCGGCACCGCGTGGCTGAACCGCACCAGCATCCAGACAGAGGGGCACGGCTCGGCGTTCTTCCATGGAGAGCCCAATCCCTACATCATCGAGTACCAGCAGACCGAGCGCCTGGCCGCATCCGGCCAGCCATGGGCCTCGCGCGTGGGATTTCTAACTCCGCGCGGCATGATCATGCCCGGCAAAAAGATTGACGTTGTGCAGATATGGACGGCCGGCCACGGCTATGAGGTGACCTACAAGGGCAAGACCGACCTGCCCGCCGACCAGGTGGCGGAGTACTACCTCCGCCGTGACCACTCCCTGGAAGAGGTGGTGCAGAAGTGGATGCACGCGCCTGGCGTGATGATCCTGGCCGAAGGAGCGGCCATGGTGGAGCGCCGGCTTGCGGACAAGGTCACGATCCTGACGGCGCAGAATGACGCGGTTACGCTGGAGCTGGACTCCGCCAGCCACCTGCCGGTGCGCCGCACCTTCCAGTACCGCAACTCGCAGTTCAAGGATTTCGACGAGTATGTGGGGGAGTACGACGACTACCACACGTACCAGGGCATTCCGACGCCCATGACCATTACCAGCTACAAGAATGGCGACATGGTGGGCCAGCGCTATCTGACCAAGGTGACGTATAACCTACCCATCGACCCGGCCCAGTTCGATGTTGCGATCCTGGTGAAGAAGGCCAAGTAGCCTGGGCTGTTAGAGTTCGACGAGTTTGTGGGCGATGGCGAAGAGGGCGAGCTCGAGGCGGGTGGACACGCCGGTCTTGTCGAAGACGTTGGAGAGGTGGCGCTTGACGGTCTCTTCGGAGATGGCGAACTGCTTGGCGATATCGCGGTTGGAGCATCCCTCGACGATGCAGGTGACGACTTCGAGTTCGCGCGGGGTGAGGCCGTAGGTCTTGCGTTCGGGGACTGCGGAGGCCTTGGCCTGGAGTTCCTGCAGAGCCTTGAGGAGGTTGGCGACGCGCTGGCCGCCGATCCAGTAGTCACCACTGAGGACGGCGCGGAGGGCGTGGGATAGGTCGCCGGCGACGGCGTCCTTGAGGACGATGCCGCGGGCGCCGATCTGGAGGGCCTCGATGATCTGCTGGACCGAGATGGTGCTGGTGAGCAGGACGATCTTGACGCGCGGCGACTTGGTCATGATGGCGCGCATGGCTTCCAGGCCAGGGAGGCGCGGCATGGCGACATCGAGCAGAAGGATATCGGGCTCAAGGTCGAGGGTCTGGGTGATGGCGTCGTCGCCGTCCTCGGCCTCTCCGACGACTTCAAAGCCGGGCTCGTTCTGCAGCATGTTGCGGACGCCGAAACGGACGACGGGGTGGTCGTCCGCGACGACGATGCGGATGTTGGGAGCGCCGGGGGCTGGGGCGGAGGATTTCTTGGGTGCTTGCTGCATCATTGAGGCTGACCTCGCACAATTCGGCTTGGGGCTGTTTGCCCTAGACGCGTGACCCCAGAATACGCTCTAGGCGGTCGCACGCAGCCGATAGCTCATCTAAAGAGTTAACCTCATGTGGGTCGGCGGGATCCACGGATTCAAGACCCTCGCGCTCGAGGACGGTGGCCATGCTGTGCATCTCGGTAGCGCCGAGCATGCCGCAGCTTCCCTTAATGGCGTGAGCCTCCCGCACGAAGCGGGCGGAGTCGTGCTGGGTGGCGAGCGTGCGCATGCGGGCGATGCGGGAGCGCGCGTCGTCGACGCACAGGGTATACATCTCGAGCAACTGGGCTGCCGGCATGGCGCGGGCGAGTTGCTGGTAGATGGTGTCGTTGAGTATGGGAGCGGCAGAGATGTCGTCGAGGGTAGCAGTGGAAGAGAGGGTCGTGCTTGCTTTCGGACTATCCATATTGGTATAGGATGCCGGCGACGGCGAAGGGGAAGAGGCAGGAGCGCCGCTTTTTGCAGCGGCCAGGGACGCGGCGATGGCGGAGGTCTTGAAGGGCTTGAGCAGGAAGCCGTCGAAACCGGAGACGGCAGCAGCGGGAGGCTGGCTGCCGCTGATGGCGAGCAGAAGCGTGGCGGGGCCACAGGCGTTGCGCAGTTCCGCTGCGAGCGCGGGGCCGGAGATGCCGGGCATTTGCAGGTCGGAGAGGATGAGGGAGGGCGGCTCGGCGGCTCGGCGGAGATGTGCGAGCGCGGACTCGCCGGAGTCCGCCGCAGCGACGGCGTAGCCCTCTGCTTGCAGGAGGACGCAGAGGAGCTCGCGGCTCATGGCGTCGTCGTCGATGATGAGGATGCTGGCGGGGCTGGCGTGCTCTGGCATGGTGTGCGGAGAAGAGTATCAAACAGTGGAGTGGCGTGCCAGTTGCAAAAGGCGCTGCTGGGAATTTCGCATTGGAACGATCATTTCTGGAGAGGCTTGCTTCCTGAGCTGTGAGCTTAAGAGCTATGAGTTGACAGCTCAAAACGCCAACTTCTACACACGGGGAGACAGTCTTGCCCGCATTTTGCTCAAGATTCACCTTGCTTGCCGGGTCCTTCGCAATTCTGGTGGCGTAGGACCGGGGGGAATGGGCTAGAGTAGTGGCCATGGCGAACCAGGACGAATCGGAACGGCTGAATGGGGATGGGCAGGGGCGGGAGCTGGCGGCGCTGACGGAGCGAGTGGGACGGCTAGAGCTGGAGCTGGCCGCTCTGCTGCGTCAGGCTAGGCACGGCGAGGAGCCGGCGGTGAGTGCTTCGGCGGAGATTGCGGCGACCGATGTTGCGTCTGCTCCTCCTCCGCCGCCGATGGCTGCGGCGGCGCAGCCGAGGACGCGGCGGCTGGTGTCGGAGGCGTGGGACTCAGGCAGGCCGCAGCCGTTTGCGGCGGCGGCGCAGGAGTCGCGGGACTCGTTTGAGAGCCAGTTGGGATCGCAGATCTTCAACCGGATTGCGATTGTGCTGCTGCTGATTGGGACGGCGTATTTTCTGAAGCTGGCGGTGGATCGCGGATGGATTGGGCCGACGGGGCGTGTGCTGGCGGGATTGATCGCGGGCGCTGGGTTGGTGGTTTGGTCGGAGCGGTTCCGCGCGAAGGGGTTTGCGGCGTTCAGCTACTCGCTGAAGGCGGTGGGATCGGGCGTGCTGTACCTGACGCTGTGGGCGGCGTTCCACCTGTTCGGGCTGATTCCCGCGCCGGTGGCGCTGCTGCTGATGGTGCTGGTGACGGCGTGGAATGCCTACATGGCGTGGGTGCAGGATGCGGAGCTGCTGGCGGCCTATGCGCTGGCGGGCGGGTTTGCGACGCCGCTGCTGCTGTCGACGGGCGGGAACCATGAGATATTCCTCTTCAGTTACATCCTGGCGATTGATGTGGCGATGGTGGCGCTGGTGCGGCTGCGGGGATGGTATCGGCTGCTGCTGGGCGCGTTTCCGCTGACGGTGATGTTCTTTGCGGGATGGTATAGCGAGTGGTACAGCGTGGCCCAGCCGCTGGGAGTGACGGCGCTGTTTGCGGCGCTGTTTGGCGCGGTGTTTGCGAGTGTGGCGGTGGCAGAAGGGACGGGGAACAGCGGACAGGGAACAGGGCGGTCGAGCACGGTGCTGGGAGAGATTTTGCTGCCGCTGGGGAATGCGGTGTTTGTGGCGCTGGCGGGCTACCGGATGCTGGAGGATGCAGGGCACCATGCGTGGTTGCCGTGGTGGATGGTGGTGCTGGCCGCGGCGTACCTGGCGCTGATGCGGCTGCCGCAGACGGCGGTGGCGGCGGCGCTGCATCTATCGCTGGCGGTGGTGTTTTTGACGATTGCGATTCCGCTGAAGGCGAGCGGGCACTGGATTACGGTGAGTTGGCTGGTGGAGGGGCTTGCGTTGCTGTGGGCGGCGACCCGGATGCGCGCGGAGGATGAGGCGGGCGAGTATGCCGCGACGACGCTGCGCTGGCTGGCGTTGGGATCGCTGGCGCTGGGGTTCTGCGGGGTGTGCGTACACCTGGTGGGGGCCGTGGGAGAGTACAACCCGCCGCTGCTGAACCACACGACAGGCACGGCGCTGGCGGGGATTGCGGTGTTTGCAGCGGCGGCATGGCTGGCGTTGCGGGCGGGGGAGGACGAAGAACGCCGCGCGGTGTGGGGCGGCGTGGCAATGGCTGCGGTGGGGATGATCGTGGTGACGGCCGCGATGATGACGCTGCGCGAGGAGGGTGCGTCGTGGATCAATGAGTCCGGGATGAGTGCTGGGGACCAGTCCGGGCCGTTGCATCTGGCGTTTCGTTCGGCGGACTTTGTGACGGCGTTGGTGGCGCTGGGAATATTTGCGGGATTGGTTGCCGCGTGCCTGCGTGTGGCGGACGAACGGACAGACGAGGAGTTCTGGAAGAGCTGCGCGGCGACTGGGGTGATTGCGTTCAATGCGATTGCGGTGCTGACGGGCGTGCGCGAGGTGAGCGCTCTGTTTGCCCCGGCGCCGAATGTGTGGAGCGCGGAGGCTGGGCTGCAGCAGGCGCTGGCGATCTCCGGGTTCCTGATGCTGTATGGCGCGGCACTGCTGGCGGCGGGCTTCTGGAAGCGGAGCGGGTTCCTGCGCTGGCAAGGGCTGATTCTGCTGATGGTGACCATCTTCAAGACGTTTCTGCATGATCTGTGGAACCTGAGCCAGGGGTACCGCGTGGCCAGCCTGATGGGCTTGGGCGCGCTGCTGCTGGCGATCAGCTTTGCCTACCAGAAAGACTGGCTGAACCTGCGCGGCACGGAGAAGAGTGCGGATTCCGCGGGTGCGCGATGAGGGCCGCTGCGTTGCTGGGGATTCTGCTGTGGCAGGCCGCGGCGGCGAATGAGCCGCCGGTGGCGCGGCCGGAGTACATGCAGTATGAGCGGGCGTTGACGGTAGCTCCAGGACCGGCCGCGGGCGCAGGGACAGGGCAGGCATGCGCGGTGCTGGACGCGGCGGTGTTCCCGCAT
>Ga0181516_10001809_pt1 | contig 15959 bp, 8 predicted proteins | sample PEATcosm2014_Bin_25_FD_121104 | JGI IMG/M metagenome (GOLD analysis project Ga0181516, IMG submission 121104) | Peatland microbial communities from MTU Mesocosm Facility, Houghton, MI, USA - PEATcosm2014_Bin01_10_metaG | ecosystem: Environmental > Terrestrial > Soil > Wetlands > Peat | place... | reverse complement strand
TCCGGCTCGCATCAGGACGCGATCAAGAAGGGCTTCGAGGCTCAGGAGAAGCGCAACGAGCCGGTGTTCCAGGTGCCTTATCTGCCGATCGATCCGAAGGACGTCGGGCGCGACTACGAGGCGGTGATCCGCATCAACAGCCAATCGGGCAAGGGCGGCATCGCTTACGTGTTGAAGGCCGATCACGGCCTCGACCTTCCGCGCAGTCTGCAGGTCGAGTTCTCGAAGGTCGCGCAGGAGCTGATGGACCGCGAGGGCAAGGAACTCACCTCGCCGGAGCTGTGGAGCCTGTTCCAGCACGCCTATCAACTCGCCGACGCGCCGCTGACGCTGATCAAGCAGCAGATGATCCCGACCTCGCCCGACAACCGCGAGCTCGCGGCGACGCTCAAACGTCGCGACGGCTCGACTTTGACGATTCAAGGCGAGGGCAACGGCCCGATCGACGCCTTCGTCGACGCGCTCAAACGCGCCTTCGCGGTCGACTTCTCGTTTCTCGACTATCACGAGCATGCGGTCGGGCGCGGCGCCAACGCGACCGCCGCCTGCTATGTCGAAATCCAGGATTCGAAGGGCCAACTTCTGCACGGGGTCGGCATCGATCCGAGCATCGTCATGGCCTCGCTCAAGGCGACGCTGAGCGCGGTGCAGCGGCTGATGGCGGGCGAAGGGAAAATCTAGCGGCGGCTGCGGCGCGCCTCACCGTGCGCCGTTCCTCCACGAACCGCTGACCGTGCCGAACGTCGTCTGCGCGTTGACGTAACCGTTGACGCGCATGCAGGTGTCGGAGCCGGGCAGGACGACGCCGTTCTGGCCGTCGATCCGGCACTTCTTCGCCGCCGCGGCCGGCTGCTCCTGACGCGAAGGCAATTCGGCGGCCGACGCCGTTTGCAGCGCGAGGAGCGCGGCGACCGCGATCGAGAGGGCGAACGTAAGCTTCACGCGACCTCCGCATTTTATTCGGAGGCAAAACTACGACTCGGCGCGGCGAGCGGCAATCCAAATAATCGTGGATTGACGCGCGCGCGCTCGGTTGCGACTCTCGGCCCGGCAAGCCGAGCTTGAAAGAGGAAAAACGAAGATTTCCGCGGGGACGGACACCATTACGAGCGCCAGCGCGGACGGCGGCCCGCGGCGCGCTTCTCTGGCTGCGGCGGCGGCCGGCGCAGTCCTGATCGCGGCGGCGATCTACGCGTCGCTGAGCGCGCGCGAGTGGGTCTTCGCCGGCCTCGCCGGCGCGGCGGGGCTGGCGCTGTGGCGGCGGGCCTTTATCGGCGCCTTGCCGACGACGCCTCTGCTGATCGACGCCGCGGCCTTCGCGCTCTTCGCCTATCAGCGCAACGACTCGCTCGCGTTCTGGCAATTGGCCGGATCGTGGGGGGACGCGATGCGCCTCGACGTCTCCGACGCGTCGGTCGCCTATTGCGTTTATCTCGGCGGATCGTTGGCGGCGCTGTTGGGCGACGCGCGCCCGCTGCGGCCGATCGAGGCGCTCGGCCTTGCCGCCGTGCCGTTCCTGTTCAAGCTCGTCGTTGTGCTCGGCGCCGACTGGCATATGGCCGAGATCGGCGGCTTGGTTCCGTTGCTGACGGCGTTTCCGGCGAAAGTGTTCGTCGGCCGCGTCGTCGTGCTGTTCGTCATGAACGAGGCGGCGCTGCAGCTGCTGACGCTGATCGGAGTCGGTCGGCCGGCGCGGCGGCCGTCGCTGCATGCGCTCATTTTCGCGCTCTCGGCGTTCGCTGCATTCACGCCGCTGCTCGCCAATTTCGCCCAGGTCGGCGCCTCGCCGGTCGGAAGAGTCGTATTTGGCGCACTGTTCGCGGCGTCGGCGGAGGCGGGCCTGTGGGGCGTCGTCTATTTCGTCACCGGCCTCGCGCTCGACTCGCTCAGCGGGCGGCCGCCGTCGCTCGTCAGCGTGCGCGCCAATTTCAGCGGCGGCGCGACCCGCGGCGCGATCTACGGCGGCGTCTTCATGCTGCTCATTCTCGCCGTGTCGTCGCCGTTGCGCGTCGGCGGCGTGGTCGCCTTCACGCTCGCCCATGCGCGCGCCATCGCGCCGATCGCCGGCGCGATCGCCTTTCCCCTGGCGCAAACCCTGATCGGCTCGGCCGACGGTACGGCGCCGTTCATCGGCCGCCTGCGCGCGGCCTACGGCGATTTGCGCGCCTGGGCGCGCGGAATTGTCGTCGGCGCCGGCTGCTGGTGGGCCTATGTCGGCGATCTCGCGTACGCCGATCCGCTGTCGCGCTTCTGCTGGACCTTCGTCGTCGGCGCTTTCGCTTACGCCGGCGTCGACGCGCTGTTCGACTTGGCGCGGATTGTCGACGGCAAACGCCAGCGCATGCAGAGCGCGCGTGTCTACGGACTCGGCTTGCTCCTCGGCGGCTTGGTCGCCGGCGCGCTCGGCTGGTATTTCGACGCGGCGCAGGTCGCGGTGGTGTGGAACAAGTTCTGGGCGTACTCGGACGCCAATTATCGCGTCACCGGCCGGGCGCTCGGCGACTTCGTCACCTACCCGATCTTCAACAAGTACGGCATGGTCAACCTCGGCGAGGTCGCGGGCGGCGTTCGGCTGCTCTACGCCGAGTCGCTTTCCGGCGTCATCAACTGGTCGTTCGCCGCGCCGCTGTTCGCGATCAACGCGATCTTCCTGACGGCGATTCTCGACCGCAGTCTGAGGCCGATCCGCGGCCTGTTCTCCGGCGCAGGCGCGCAAGGGCTGGTCGAACTGGCGGTCAGGGTGATGCGCTGGGGTCTGTGGATGGCCCCGATCATCAACACGTTCCTGCGCCAGTCGGCCGATCCGTCCTGGTACAACCAGGACGGCGCGGTGCGCTCGCTGGTGGCGATCGGCGCCGACATCGGCATGCCGCACGACGGCTTCGTCGATTTCAGCCTGACGATGTTCTTGGGGCTGCTCGCCTACGACTGGCTGCGCGTGCTGATCTGGTTCGACCACATGGGCCTCAGGGTCGCGACGCTGGTCAATCTCTCCTTTCTCGGCGGCGACCGGCTCGACGAGTCGGCGGCGCGCTTCATCGGCCACGGCGCGCGCGCGCGCGCCATTCCCGACGGCATCCGCCGATTTGGCACTTGGGCGCCGCTGCTCATCCCCTTTTACATTCCGCGTGGGGCGGCGTGGGACAAGGCGTGGACAGGCGCCGAGACTCTGTCCCACGGCGGCGCGACGCCCGGCGCGGTCAAGACTCTAGCGGTCGCCTACAGCGTCGCTGGCGTCGCCGCCGGCGCGACCGCGCTGGCGCTGGCGTTGCGCGCGCGCGAGGCGTCTGGCGCCGGGTCTCCGATTCCGCCGCCGCTGGGCGCGCCGGCGGCGCTCGTCGGTCGGCCGCAGGCCTTCGCCGGGCATAACGGCTCGGTCGCCGTCGAACTGATGCGCGACGGGCGCGGCGCCGCCTATGTCGCCGGCGACGAACGCGGCGGCTTTCCGATCGACCTTTTCCGCCGGCCGCTCGATCCGTTGCAGCAGCGCGGCCATTTCTTCTACCTGTGCGAAGACGGCGACGCGCCGTGGTCGATCGGCTGGGCGCCGACGCGCCGCGCCGGCGAATACGAAGTCGAACCAATCAGTTTCAACCGCTTCCGCATCAGCAATACGGTCAACGGCCTGCGTGCGACGATGGAGCTCGGCCCCGATCCCCAGGGGGCGGTCTTGAGCTGGCGCATCAAGCTGGAGAACCACGCCGGTCGGGCGCGCGCGCTGCGGCTCGTCAGCTTCTGCGAAATCGCCGGCCATGAGGTCGGCGCCTATGCGCGCGACCTCGACTTCGCCGGCATGCATGTCGAGACCATATTCGTGCGCGCGCTCAACGCGATTTTCGCCCGCAATCGGTTGCTGCGCTCGGCGCGCGCCGATCGCGGCGAGACCTCGTTCTTCGCCGTCAAGCCCGGCGCCGGCTGCCGACTGACCGGTTACGAAGATTCGCGCACGCGTTTCCTCGGCGAAGGTTCGCTCGCCAAGCCGACCGGCTGCGAGCGATGGCGGGCCCGAAAGACGGACGACGAAGGCAAGTTGTGGACCTTCGATCCCGCCGCCAGCTTCACTCTCGAAGTCGAGATCGCCGCTCACGGCGTGGCGGAGGCCGAATTTGTCGTTGGCCGCTCCGACAACGCGGTGTGGGCGGCCGAGCTGGTCGCCAAACGTCTCGGCCTTCCGCCGGTCGACGAAGTCGACCTCGAGCAGCGCCTCTACGAAACGCGCGCGGTCGAACCGACGCCGGCGCTGCCCGATCGCTGGCCGTTCGCCTTTTCGCCCGACGGCTGGTCGCTGCTGCTCACTCATCGCACGCCGCGGCCCTGGGCGCTGGTGATGGCCAACGAGCTCGGCGCTTCGACGGTGGCGGGCAACGACGGCGAAGTCTATTCGGCGATGGGCAATTCGCGTCACAACGGTCTGACGCCGTTCCGCTTCGAGAGCGCGACGACGACGCTGCCCGGCCAGATCGTTTATGTCCGCGACATCGACGCCGGCGAAACCGACGCGATCGGCTTCGCGCCGTTCCAGCGCGAGGACGCGGAATACGCGGTGACTTACGAGCCGGGCGTCGCGCATCTGTCGAAGCGGCGCGGCGATCTGGCGATGGACTGCGACGTCTTCGTCCCGACCGACTATCCCGGCGACATGCGGCTCGTTACGCTGCGCAATCTCGGCCGTCGCCATCTGAGCTTACGCATCGCCCCGTTCTTCGACATCGCGCTCGACGAAGGCGCCAACGAAAGCCTCGGCAAGCTGAAGGCCGAGACTGTCGGCGCGACGCTGCTGTTTGAGAACCCGCGCAACGATTTCCAGCGCGGCACGGCGTTCGCCGCCACCAGCCTCGTCAATCCGACGACCGAGACGGTGCGGGCGCGATTCTTCGGCGGGCCGGAGCGCGACATCCACACGCCGGCGCTGGTCGAGACCGGCCGCGCCGACGGCGCCCAGCGCGACGACGGGCGACGCGTCGCCGCTTTCGCCGCCGAGATCGGACTCGCGCCGGGCGCGCAAGCGAAGATCGCCATCGTCTTCGGGCAGGCGCGCGACCGCGCAACGGCGCTGGTCGCCGCGGCGGCGGCCGAGGTCGCGGCGGTCGAGCGCGAACTCGCCGCGACCCGCGCCGCCTGGGCGGAACGTCTCGGGCGGATCGAGGTCAAGACCAACCGGCCCGATTTCGATCGCCTGGTGAACGGGTGGCTTCCCTACCAGCTCTACGTCTCGCGCCTGTTCGGCCGCGTCGGCCCCAACCAGCGCGGCGGCGCCGTCGGCTTCCGCGATCAGTTGCAGGACGTGCTGCCGCTGATCTTTACTGAGCCGCGATTGACGCGGGCGCAGATCGTGCTGCACGCCGGCCAGCAATTCCCCGAGGGCGACGTGCTTAAGTGGTGGCACCGCGCGCCGGGAGGCGGAACCGGCGTCGCCCAGCGCACCCGAGCCAGCGACCCGCATCTTTGGCTGCCCTATGTGCTGGCGCGTTACGTCCGTCAGACCGGCGACGCCGGCGTGCTGGACGAAGTCACCGCATATCTCGAAGGGCCGGCGGTGCCCGCTGGCCAGGATACGACGCTGGTGATGCCACGGCCGTCGCGCGACACGGGCGACGTCTATGAACACGGGCGCCGCGCGATCGAATATACGCTCGCCCGCCGCGGCGAGAACGGCCTGCCGCTGCTCGAGGCCGGCGACTGGAATGACGGCATCGACGGGCTCGGCGGCAAGGGCCGCGGCACCAGCGTGTGGATGGGTTTCTTTTTCTACAACATCCTCGACGGCTTCATCCCGCTCGCGCGGCTGAAGGGCGACGAGGCCTTCGTCGAGACCTGCGCGGCCGCGCGCGAAGATGTGCGCGTGGCGCTCGAAAGCGCGTGGTGGGGCGATCATTACGCGCTCGACTTCGCCGACGACGGCCGCGTCGTCGAGATCGCCAACGCGATGACGACCGGCTGGGCCGCCTATTCGGGCGCGCTGGAATTCCAGCGCGCGCTGATTGCGCTCGAGGGCGGCCTCAGCGCGATCGAGCGGCCGGACCGTGTGCTGCTCACCGCGGCGCCGTTCTTCGAGCACAGCCAGCCCTATCCCGGCCGCATCGCCGACTACCCGCCGGGCGTGCGCGAAAACGGCGGCCAGTACAGCCACGGCGCGACCTGGATCGTCGACGGCTTCGTCAAGCTCGCCGAGGAAGCGCGCGACAACGGCGACGCCGAGGCGGCGCGCAAGCTCGCCGCGCGCGCCTTCGAGATTTTCGAGAAGATTTCGCCGCTGGGGAAGACCGATCCCAGCCGCATCGCGACCTACGGGCTGGTCCCGATCCAGCAGCCGGCCGACATTTACGACGGCTACGGTCACGGCGGCCGCGGCGGCTGGTCGTGGTACACCGGCTCGGCGGCGCGCATGATGTCGGCCGCCTATGCGCTGCTCGGCCTATCGATGGTCGACGGGCAGATCAGCGTCGCCGATCACCTGTTCGAGCCGAAAGGCGGGCTGGTCGTCGAGTCCTTGCGCGTCGGCGAACGGACGTGGAAGCGCGCCGGCGCGCGCTGAGGCGCGCATCGACGCGGATTGCGTCAGACGAGCTTGAACGCGATCAGGCTTTCCGCAGTGGCGACGATCGCCGTCTCGGCCGGAATCAGGCCGCGGCCGAGCAGCGCGACGGCGTCACGCGAGTCCAGTTTCTTCACCACGCCGAGTTCGCCGAGATTGCTGCGCAGGTCGGCGTCGAACAACGCGTAGACTCGCACTGCCCAATCCGGCAGTTCGAAGCGAGGCAATTTGGCGGCGTAGGCGGGGAAGCGCCGGCGCAGAATGTCGGCGAATTCCAAGAGCGACAGAGTCTGCTCGCCCATCGGGAAGCGATGACCGCCGGCGCCCGGGGCGGTCAGCGCTGCGACATGGGCGGCGGCGACGTCGCGCACGTCGACGAACGCGAAACTGAGGCGCGGCACGGCCGGCATGCCTCCCTTCAGGAAGCGAACGACAATTTGCGCCGAGGTGCCGGGATCCTCGTCGAGCAGCGGGCCGAAAATGCCGCTCGGGTTGATCGTCGCGAGATTGGCTTCGCGCCCCGCCGCCTTCATGATCTCCCAGGCGCGCCGCTCGGCGCGGGTCTTCGATTCGACGTAGGCGCTAACGCCGTGGCCCTCGAGGTCCGTCCAGTCAGCGGCGGTGAACGGCGAAGTGCGGTTCTTGTCGTGGCCGTAGGCGATCGCCGCCATCGACGAGGTGAGGACGATGCGTTCGACGCCCGCCTTGAGCCCGGCGTTGAGCGCCCGCTCGGTCCCCTCGACCGCAGGCCGGATCAGCTGCATCTTGTCGGCCGGCATCCGCAGGACGAATGGCGAGGCGGTATGGAGGAGAAAACGGCAGCCCTGAGCGGCCGTCTCCCAGCCGTCGTCCTTCAGCAGGTCGAGAGCGACGAAGTCGAGCCGGCCGACGTCGGCGCCCGCCTTGGTCAAGGTGTCCCGCACCTTGTCGGCCTTCGCGAGGTTGCGCACGCTGCCGCGCACCTGGTGGCCGGCCGCCAGCAACGCGCTGGCGACATGGCCGCCGAGGAATCCGGAAACGCCGGTGAGGAGAACGCGGTCTGGCATAGGGTCGCCTTTCCTGATAGAGTGATCGAATTATACGAACATGGATCAATTCGTTCAACGGGATTCTTGAGTGACGGAGACGACCGCCGATCCGCGGGCGAACGAGAAACGGCGGCGAATCATTGAGGCGGCCTGGCGGCTGGCGCTCAAACAAGGGCTGCGTGGGGTTACGATGGAGGCGCTGGCGCGCGAGGCGAGCGTCGCCAAAGGCACGCTCTATGCCCATTTCTCCGACAAGGACGCCGTCTTCGACGGCGTCGTCGCCGATCTGCTGGTCGAACTCGCGGCGGCCTTCGACCGCGGCATGGCCGGCGAGGGCGCGGTCGCCGAGCGGATCGGGGCGGCGCTCGCCGGCAAATACGACGTGATCGCCCGCGCGATCGAAGGGTCGCCGCACGCCGGCGAGATTCTCGACGCCCATCACCGTTACGCCCCGCGCGTGGCGGCGTTCGACCGCCGGGTGGAGGACGAAGTCGCCGCCGCCCTCGCCAAGGCGGGCGTCGCCGAGCCGGGGGAACTGGCGCGCGTCGTCGTCGGCGCAGCGGGCGGCGTCGCGCGTGCGCTTCCTGGCGTCGAAGCGAGCGCGCGCGCGATCCGCCTTATCTGTCTGCGCTTGATCGAACCCGCTATCCCGTCACCTCGAGCGCCATCCGCCCCATGACGACGTCGCCGTATTCGGTCGTCGCCTCGACCACGACGCGATGCGCGCCGGGGGAAAGGTCAGCCGGCAGGCGCGCGCTCCAGATGTGTGAGGAGACTTCGGCCTTGACCCAGGCTTTCTTCGTCGCCGCGTTGCGGGCGTAGACTTCGGCGACGAAGGGGTCGGGCGCGGCGCGGCGCGTCATCTCGATCGGCGCGCGTTTGCCAATCCGCATCGTCACGCGAGTCCGGGGACCGCCGTCGAAGACGTCGGCGATCACGGCGGCGGCGCCCAGGCTCATGCGCGCGATCGGCGAGCCGAACAATTGGCCGTTGCGAAACTCGCGCAGCGCCACCGGTTCGGCGGCGTGGAAGCGGCTGTCGATCGAGAGGCGCATCTGCCGGCCGTTCGGCTCCTTGGCGGGGACGAAGCGCGTCTTGCAGGAATTGCCGTCGACCGACAGGATATGGAAGCCGTTGGGCGTTCCGTCATGGCTGTCGGCGACGGCGACGCCGCGATGGTCGAAGGGGCCGCTCCACCACGAGCCGGACAGCGCAGTGAGCACGTGATGGTGGTGGTCGGTCGCGCCCGGCCAGTCGTCGGCCGCGCCGAAATAATGGTGCTCGGTCGTGTGCGTGTGGCCGGAGAAACTCACGGTGAAGCGCCGGCCTTCGAACAGCGCGAACAGCGCCTCGCGGTTGTCGAGGTTCTGCGCAGGGTCGGCGGGGTCGAGATAGGTGCGAAGAGGGATGTGCGCGACGACGACGATCAGCGTTTCCGACGGCGTCTGCGCCAGCACGCCGCGCACGAAATCGAGCTGCGCCGCGTCAATGCGCCCTTCGTACTTGCCGGCGCCGCGCGGTTTCGACTTGTCGAAGCCGAGATAGTCGACGTCGTCGAGCATCAGGAACAGCGTCTTGGCGTAGAAGAACGCATAGTAGTTGGGGCCGAAGATTCGCCGGTAGGTTTCACGGCTGTAATGGCGGTCAGGCGCTTCGAAGTTGAGATCGTGATTGCCGCCGATGTTCCACCATGGCAGGCCGATTGCGGCGATGATCGCGTTGTAACGATCGTAGAGCGAGAGATCGTCGAACATGACGTCGCCGGCGGTGAGGCCGAACTTGGCCGTCGTTCCCGCCAGCGCCTCGATCAGGTCCTCGCGGATGAAATCGACTTCCGCCTCTGTCTCGGGTTGAGGATCGGTCAGCATGACGACCTCGAAGGCGTCCGGCTCGTCCTGGCGGCGAAGCGAGAAGTCGAGCGAGGCGGGCAGCGGCTCGGTCGGCGCCAGCCCGGCGTAGGTCAGTTCGAGCGAGGCTGGCGTACCGAGCGGGCGATGGTGGCGGTAGAAGCGCGGCAGCATCGTCTGCGCTTCGATCGGGGGGGTGAATCCCGGCGGCTTGACGATGAAGATCGTCGCCTCGTCCGGCAACGGCAAGACGTAGCGCCCATCCGCGTCGGTGACCGCGACGTCGCGGCCGTTGGAGACGATCACGCCGGCGAGCCCGCGGTTGGCGGCGCTCGGTTGGCCCGAGCCGTCAGCGTCCTCGAAGACGATTCCCGAGACGGTTGCGCCGGCGGCGGCAACTGTCGCCGGCTGCGCCTGGTTCGGCGACAGCGCGGCGACGAGCCCGCCTGCCGCGCCAATCAGCACGTCGCGCCGTGAAACCGCATCGAAGCCGTCGTTCGCCATGGCGTCCGCCTCGCGTCTGCCGGCGAGTCAGGCTCGCCGCCTGATCGCAACGGAGCAGGCGCATATGAAGCGGCGATGAACCGCCGCGTTCGCCGCGGCTTTCTGTCGCCGTCGCGGCCGAGCGCCGCGCGGCGCTGGCGGCGGTCGAGGGCGCGGACTCTTCCGTTCGAGTGAAAATCGGGTCATCATGGCTTACTGAGTTGACGAGGCGACATGGCGGCGAGCGAAACAGGATCGGGAACCCGCGGCGCTCTAGCCTTCCGCTTTCGCGGGCGAACCGTCGTCGTCGATCGCTTTTCGCCGCGGACGACGCTGCTCGACTGGCTGCGCGAGGAAGCCGGCGCCAAGGGGACGAAGGAAGGCTGCGGCGAGGGCGACTGCGGCGCCTGCACGGTCGTCCTGTCGCGGCTGCAGCCTGACGGCGGCTTGAGCTACGAGCCGGTCAACGCCTGCATCCTCCTGCTCGGCCAGGTCGACGGGGCCGAAGTGCTGACGGTCGAGGATCTCGCCGAGGGCCAGCGCCTCCATCCGGTGCAGCAGGCGATGGTCGACCATCACGGCTCGCAATGCGGCTTCTGCACCCCCGGCATCGTCATGAGCCTGTTCGCGCTCTATCACCAGCGCGAGGCGGCGACCTACGCCGGCGTGTGCGACGCGCTCGCCGGCAACCTCTGCCGTTGCACCGGCTATCGGCCGATCATCGACGCGGCGCTGGCGACCTGCGACGGCAAGCCCGCCGATCGTTTCGCCGCCGCGACCGCCGAGCGCGCTGCGGCGCTGGCGGCGCTCGTCGACGACCGCGATCTGTTCGTCGGCGACGACCGCGCCTTCTTCGCCGCGCCGGAGAGCGAGGCTGCGCTCGCCGCGCTCTACGCCCGCTTTCCTCGCGCCGTGCTGGTCGGCGGCGCGACCGACGTCGGCTTGTGGATCACCAAGCAGCTGCGCGACCTCAGAGAGATCATTTGGCTCGGCCGCGTCGCCGGACTCGACGCCATCGAGGAGGGGAAGGACGCCTTGCGCATCGGCGCGCGCGCGACGCTTCAACACGCAGCGCCGCATTTCGCCGCGCTCCATCCCGACCTCGGCGAATTGCTGCGGCGCTTCGGTTCGCGCCAGGTGCGCGAGAGCGGCACAGTCGGCGGCAACATCGCCAACGGTTCGCCGATCGGCGATCTCGCGCCGGCGCTGATCGCGCTCGACGCGCGGGTCGAGCTCAGCAGGGGCGGCGCGAAGCGCGTTCTGCCGCTCGAAGATTTCTTCCTCGCCTACGGCAAGCAGGATCGCGGCGCGGGCGAATACGTCAGCGCGATCGTCGCGCCGCGCCTCGCCGCCGCAGAGGCCTATCGCGCCTTCAAGGTCACCAAGCGGCTCGACGAGGACATTTCCGCGGTGATGGGCGCCTTCCGCTTCACGCTCGACGGGCGCAGAATCGCGAGCGCACGCGTCGCCTATGGCGGCATGGCGGCGACGCCGAAACGCGCGGCGAATGCGGAAGGCGCGCTGGTCGGCGCCCGTCTCGACGAACAGGCGTCGTGGACGGCGGCGCTTGGCGCGCTGGAGCGCGATTTCACCCCGATCGCCGACATGCGCGCCTCCGCCGCCTATCGCGCCGAAGTCGCCGCCAACCTGTTGAAAAAGGCGTTGATCGAAGTCGCCGGCGGCGCGGCGCCGACCCGCATCGGAGAGGTCCTTGCCGCGCTCTGAGCAAACCGTCGTTCCGGTCTACGAGCCGCGCGACGCCGCTGCGGTCGTCCACAAGCCGCACCCGCATGATTCGGCGCGCCTCCACGTCAGCGGCGCCGCCGCTTACGTCGACGACATCCGCGAGCCGCAGGGCACGCTGCATCTCGCGGTCGGCATGGCCGACAAGGCGCATGGGACGCTGCGCGGCCTCGACCTCTCCGCCGTGCGCGCCGCCGATGGCGTCGTCGTGGCGCTGACCGCCGCCGACATCCCGGGCAAGAACGACATCGCGCCGGTTTTCGCCGACGAACCCTTGCTCGCTTTCGACGAGATCCTGTTCCATGGCCAGGCGCTGTTCGTCGTCGCGGCGACGACCCGCGACGCGGCGCGCCGCGCCGTGCGCGCCGCCAAGATCGACATCGAGGAAAGGAAGCCGGCGCTGACCGTCGCCGACGCGCTCGAGACCGGCGCGCGCGTGCAGCCCGATTACGCCTACGGCCGCGGCGACGTGAAGCGCGCGCTCGCCGACGCGCCGCGCCGGCTCGACGGCGCGCTCGCCATCGGCGGCCAGGAGCATTTTTATCTCGAAGGGCAGGCGTCGCTCGCCGCGCCGGGCGAGAGCGGCGAGATGACGCTCTACACCTCGACCCAGGACCCGACTGAGGTCCAGCACATGGTCGCGCGCATTCTCGGCCTGCCCGACTCTTTCGTCACGGTCGAAACGCGACGGATGGGCGGCGGCTTCGGCGGCAAGGAGAGCCAGGCCTGCGCCTGGGCGGCGCTCGCCGCGCTCGCCGCCCGCGCGACCGGGCGCCCATGCAAGCTGAGGCTCGATCGCGACGACGATTTCGTCCTGACCGGCAAGCGTCACGATTTCCGCGCCGACTGGACGGTCGGCTACGACGATCAGGGCTGCGTCTCCGCCTACGACGTCGTGCTCAACGCGCGCTGCGGCTGCTCGGCCGATCTTTCGCCCGGCGTCGTCGATCGCGCGATGTTCCACGCCGGCAATTGCTACTGGCTGCCCGACGTCCACATCCATTCGCACCGGCTGAAGACCAACACCGTCTCCAACACCGCCTTCCGCGGTTTCGGCGGCCCGCAAGGCATGCTGGCGATCGAGCGGGTGATGGACGCGATCGCGCGCGAGCGCGGCCTCGATCCGCTCGACGTGCGCAAATCGAATTTCTTCCGCGCCGGCGCCGACGTCACGCCCTATGGCCAGACGGTCGAGGATTGCGCGACCCTGCCGGCGCTGATCGACGAGCTGGAGGCCTCGAGCGACTATCGCGCGCGGCGCGCCGCGGTCCGCGCATTCAACGCTCAGAGCCCCATCCTCAAGCGCGGCCTCGCGCTGACGCCGGTGATGTTCGGCATCTCGTTCACCCTCATCCATCTCAACCAGGCCGGCGCGCTGGTGCACGTCTATGTCGACGGCTCGATCCATCTCAATCACGGCGGCACCGAGATGGGGCAGGGGCTGTTCACCAAGGTGGCGCAGATCGTGGCGGAGGAATTCGGCGTGCCGCTCGACTGGGTGCGCATCACCGCCACCAACACCGCCAAGGTGCCCAACGCCTCGCCGACCGCCGCCTCGTCGGGCACCGACGTCAACGGCATGGCGGCGATGGCGGCGGCGCGCGAGGTCAAGGGCCGCATGACCGCGGTCGCGGCGCAGCATTGGAACGTCGCGCCGGAGGCGGTCAAGTTCCGCGACGGCCGCGTGTTCGGCGGCAACGCCTCGATGAGCTTCGCCGAGCTGGCGCGCGCCTGCCGGCTCAACCGCGTCCAGCTTTCCGCCGCCGGCTATTACCAGACGCCGGAGATCCACTGGGACCGCGCCAAGGCGAGCGGCAAGCCGTTCTTCTACTTCGCCTTCGGCGCCGCCTGCTGCGAGGTCGTGATCGACGCGCTGACCGGCGAGATGAAGACGCTGCGCGCCGACATCCTTCACGACGTCGGCGCCTCGATCAACCCGGCGCTCGATCTCGGCCAGGTCGAGGGCGCCTTCATCCAGGGGCTCGGCTGGCTGACGACCGAGGAGCTGGTGTTCGACGCCAAGGGACGCCTGACCACCCATGCGCCGTCGACCTACAAGATCCCGGTCGCGTCGGATGCGCCGCCCGACTTCCGCACCCGCCTGCACATGCGGCCCAACGCGATCGAAAGCGTCTACCGCGCCAAGGCGGTCGGCGAGCCGCCGTTGATGCTGGCGATCGCCGTCTATTCGGCGATCCTCGACGCGGTGCACGCGACCGCGCCGCACGGCCAGCCCAAGCTCGAAGCGCCCTGCACCCCGGAAGCGATCTTGAACGCGATAAGGTCGATCGCGGGGTAGCGCCTCCTTTCCCGTTCGAGAGAGGGGCAGGGGTGAGGGCCCGCGCGCCGACGACAAGTCCGTTACGCGGGCGGGCGATTTCAAGGGCTTGGGCGCCATTTCGCGCGCGCGGCGGCGAATGGTTGGCGCCTGGTCAAGTCTCTCGACGCGCCGCGTCAAGGTTTTCGCGGCGTTCGTCAAGCGGTGTCAAGTTTCGTCAAGCTTTGTCAAGGCTTGTCAAGCATTGTCAAGGCTTTCCTTGACGGGGTCGCGAGCAATTTCAAAGACTTACTGTCGCCGAAAGTTGACAGGCGGCCCTCCGGGAAAATCTCTTGCCGCGCGGCGGCCGTCGCTTCCAGCGGAGGACGCCTTGTCGACCTGAAAACCATGATAAGCTGGGTTCTGGCGTTTGGGAAGACTTTGTCGCGCTCGCGAGGGCGATGCTCCGGTTCGGGCGATAAAACAAAATGACGGGCGTGTCACCGTAATTCAAAATGACGGGCGTGTCACCGTAATTCCGTAATTCCGTAATTCTGAATAGGCACAGATTACGTAAATATTGTTCGCACAAGGATCATTGTGCAACCTCACTAAACCCGACATCGTCAGAGCTCTGGCGCGTCGAGCAACGTTCGAACGCCACGCTGAATTACAGCCGCTCCCGACACGCCCTTCGATCTCAGCGCTTTCACTCAGTCGACGCTCTTCACGGACGACTAAATATCAATTCATGTCTTGGAGAAAAATGTTCCTGTTCAGCACGGTGCATCGCGTATTTCCAACTCTATAAGAATGTATAAGAAACATATCTCCGTTAAATATGGGTTTAACGTATTGCGTTTGCCCACTTTCCAGTAAGTATTTCATATCAATGTGGCATTGATAATTGGCATTTTCTCGCGCAATCGTTATTGTTGTAACAACTACAAACGTTGACATTTTACCGCGTGGGGCGTCATAGTTTATTCTGGTAAAACCAACGTTCTCTTCAAATCGCAATTCGTCGTTATTATTAGCGTGGACGTGCTCAGCCTTAAATTGCAGTGCCGCGTCAGAAACAGTTTGTCGGTCAAAAATCTCGTCTGTCTTTGAAATATAAATCTGCTCATGAAAATCGTTGTTGTAACTTATAAATTTATGGGGAGTCGTATTTAGTATTTCACTGTTTTCACTTCTCACGAAACGTGCGTCGATTGACATTCCAGCCAAATCGCTCAGTTTAAAATCAGTCGCGGCGGCTACCGATGCGTCAAGCATTGCTAGCGATGACAAAAAGAGCAAGTCAATCGGCGCGCGACCACGTATGGCCTGGATGCATGTCATCGTGCCGCCCCTGGCTATTTACCGATTTTCGGCGTAATAGCTCGTTCGGCTTTCTAGCCGAGAGTCTCTAGATGGACGCCTCGCTCGACATGAGATTGCCCGTGCTCGCAGCCGCTCGCAAGAGCGAATCCTAGCTGCATTACGGCATTACGGCGACGCGATATGAATTGTCGAATTTGGACTGCACCCCTCGCGTGAGACACGCTAATTCGGTGACAAGGCGTTGGTGGTCATTCGGTCCGACGCGGCATTGATCGATTTGCCGCCGCTTCGGCCGACGCCATGGACGGCGCCGATGGGCGCCGTCGCGTCTGCGGCAGGGGAAATCCGCGCCGGGCGTCCCTATATGCAGAGACGGCCGGACTCCAGCCGCGACGCGGTTTGCGGCGCGCCGGACCCCGATCGCAACGCAGACGGAATCCTTGATGGCCGCGCTCTCGATCCTCGATCTCGTCCGGGTTACGCAGTCAACCGATGCGCGCGGGGCGCTCGACAACGCGCGCGACCTCGCGGCCAAGGCGGAAGATTGGGGCTACCGGCGCTTCTGGATCGCCGAGCACCACAACATGCCGGGCATCGCCAGCGCCGCCACGGCGGTGGTCATCGCCCATATCGCCGCCGGCACGCGACGCATCCGCGTCGGGGCCGGCGGGATCATGCTGCCGAACCATGCCCCGATCGTCATCGCCGAGCAGTTCGGCACGCTGGCCCGGCTCCATCCC
>Ga0181516_10001808_pt1 | contig 15965 bp, 13 predicted proteins | sample PEATcosm2014_Bin_25_FD_121104 | JGI IMG/M metagenome (GOLD analysis project Ga0181516, IMG submission 121104) | Peatland microbial communities from MTU Mesocosm Facility, Houghton, MI, USA - PEATcosm2014_Bin01_10_metaG | ecosystem: Environmental > Terrestrial > Soil > Wetlands > Peat | place... | reverse complement strand
TGGACGCCGCGCAACTCCAGTGCCGCCCGGATGGCGTTGGCGCGTCCGCGCGTGGACATGATTTCCTCGCCGGTGACAAGGAAGGTCGGACACATCGTCGGCGTCTGCTTGAGGCAGCCGCCGCAACCGTTGCATTGCTCCAGATTGGCTGTGAACGACTCATCCCTTGCGGAGAAGGCGAGCGCGGGTTCAAACGGCAGCTTCAGCGAATGGCCCGCGCCCAGCCGCAGATGATTGTCAATTTTGTAGCGGCCATCGGAAATGATCTTGCCCGGATTGAACAGATTATCCGGGTCGAAGCTCTGTTTGATCTGGCGCATGAGCGAATACATTTCCTCTCCCACCTGCTGCTTGAGATATTCGGTGCGCGCGATGCCGACGCCGTGTTCGCCGGAAAGCGTTCCCTTGAATTGCGCCACCAGCGCGGCCACCTCATCGGCAATCTCCCGGTATTTCCTCAAATCCTCCGCGTGGTGCAAATCCAGCACCGGCCGCACATGCAGCAGCCCCGCAGCCGCGTGCCCGTAATAAGACGCCTGCAATCCGAGCCGGGCCATCAGCTTTTGAAGCTCGCCGACGTATTCCGGCAAATCCTTTGGCCGCACCGCCGTGTCCTCGACAAACGCCACGGGCTTCGCGTCGCCCTTGCGACTCGTCAGCAGCGACAGCCCGGCCTTGCGCAGCGACCAGACGAGGCCGGCCTCGGCCTCCGTTTGCAGGATCCGTTTGCGCAAACCCAGCTTGCGTTTCTCCAGCGACGCCAGCTTCCCGCGCGCGCCTTCAAAAAACTCGACGATTAAAATCGCCTCGCACGGTCTGGCATCCAGTTCCAGCAAATCACGCGCGGCTTGAAACTCCCGCTGCCCGCGCGTCTGCTCGAAGAGCGGACGGTCAATGTGTTCGACCGCCGCCGGGTTCAAATCCAGCAGCTCGTTGGCCGCTTGCATCGCCTCCGTCACGGACGCGAAGAACAAAAGGCCGACACCGCGTTCCGCCGGCAGCGGAACGACTTTCAATTCCGCCGAGAAAATCGCCGCCAGCGTTCCCTCGCTGCCGGCGAGGATTTGCACGAGGTTGCCCGGTTCGGTTGCGGCCCTCGCAAGCGCGTAACCGGGCCAGCGTTTCAAAAGCCCCGGCGGAAATTGTTCGCCAATCAGAAATGAATTCAACTCGGTGAGGCTCTCCAGCAGTTCGCGCTGTTTCGCCAGCGTGTCGAGGCCGGGAGCCACCTTCGCCACCTGTCCGTCCGCCAGCACGATGTCCAGCTCGCTGACGTGTTGCGCCGTCGTGCCATAAACCGGCGTGTGGGAGCCGGACGAATCATTCGCAATCATCCCGCCGAGCGTCGCGCGCGAACTCGTCGCCACGTCCGGCCCGAAACGGAAACCATGCGGATGCAGGAGTTGATTCAACTGGTCCAGCACGACGCCCGCGCCGACGCGGATCGTTAGTGTCTCCAGATTCAATTTGCCGATGTTCCGGTTGTGCCGCGCGAAATCCACCACCAGCCCGTCGCCGACCGCGCCGCCGGAAAGTCCGGTCCCCGCCCCGCGCGGAATCACCGACGTGCCCGCCTGCGCCGCCGCCTGGATGACGGAACTGGCCTCGCCCGCGGTTTTGGGGAACGCCACGGCCAGCGGCTCGATTTGATAAAGCGAGGCGTCCGTCGCGTAAAGCTGGCGGGTCAGGTTGTCGAAGGCGACTTCGCAGTTCGCGGCTTTCAGCGTGGCCATTTGTTGGGTGGGCGTCATGCTGTCACCGGGAAAGCTATCGGTGTGGCCGCCGGTTGACAATGGCATTAACCGGAAGGTAGCAGCCTGAACCAAGGGCGGCGAACACGCCTCTCTTTGAAGCAATTCGATAAAGAAACGACGGGCTTGGAATTCACGCTACGTTTGTTAACCTTCATCATGTTTTTGGCGGCATCAAACAAAGCGAGGCGGTTGTTGCATTTGAGTTACATCGGGCGCGTGAGCGTGGAAGATCTCCAGCAGGGCAGCAAGGAATTGATTGCCCTTCTGACGGAGCTGCCCGCCGACCTGCGGGTTCTGGTGGACCTCGGACGCCTGGAATCCATGGACACCGGTTGCGCCAAAATTCTCGGCAAGATGATGGAAGTGATGGAGCAACACGGCATGGAATTGATCGTGCGGGTGATTCCCGACCCGACCAAAGACATCGGGTTCAATCTCATTTCCCGGTTTCATTATCATCGCAGCCCGCGCACCGTCACTTGCAAAACCATGACCGAAGCGGGCAAACTGCTCGCGCTTTGAAATCCGCCATTTTTCAAACCAAATGCCGGGCCTGACGTTTGGGCAGGGTGGTTCGGGTCTTTCGCAGCGGGACAATTGTTTCCCCGGATAGAAATTCTTTCAGGAAACCGGGTTTATCGTGACGTCCGCCGCGCCGGTAATCGCGCCACAAGGTTTCAGCCACGGGTTTCGGGTCGAGCTGGAGTTCGCGGGCGAGGAAATCAAAGAGCAGTTCCATCAGTCGCATCAGGGCGATGCCGTCGGTGCGGTTCGTGCGCGCGTGCAGCCAGTCGCTGAAGCGGAGGAAGGATTGGAAGGCTGACGGTGCAGCCAAATTCCGAATTCTGAATTCCGAATTCCGAATTTGAGATGGAGTGCTGCTCCATATCAAAGGCGTGGTCTCGATGAAGTTGCCGCTGTTGCCGACCATGTCCCAGTAGCGCGCAAACCGGCGCAGCCGTTGCATCGTCGCAAAATCAATCAGCTTGTTCTGGAGGATTTCGTAAGGAGGCTGCGGATTGTAAATCATCCGCCAGTCGTCGTCGTGCCGGACAATCGTCGTGCCGCGCAGTCGTTTCAGGATGCCCACCTGGATTTCCTGCGGACCGAGTGCGATAAGCCGGTCAAACCCGGTGCCAAAGCTTTCGATGGTCTCGCCGGGCAAGCCGACAATCAAATCGGCGTGGATGTGGACGCCGGTTTCGCGCCGGAGGAAATGGAAATTATCCGCGAGCTTGTCGTAATTCTGTCGGCGTTTGATGAGCGCGCCGATTTCCTCGTTGAACGTCTGGATGCCGACCTCGAATTGCAGCGCGCCGGGTGGAAACCTGGCGATGATTTCGCGCAATGATTCCGGCAGGCGGTCGGGAATCATCTCGAAGTGGAAGAAATGGCCGGGCTGATAGCGCGCGAGAAAGAATTCGAGGATGGTCTTGCTGGTGGCGACATTGAGATTGAATGTGCGGTCAACGAACTTAAATTGCTTCAGCCCGCGATCCAGAAGCTTCTGCATCTCGCCGAGGAATTTGTCCAGCGGCGCCTGCCGCACGGGTATGTCGAGCGACGAGAGGCAGAATTCGCAGGTGAACGGGCAACCGCGCGACGCCTCGACGTAAATGATGCGGTGCGCGAGGTCGTCGTCGGCGTAAAGGTCGTAGGGCAGGGCGATTTGGGCGAAGTCGGGCAATTCGGCGGGGATGATTTTGGGAAGTTGGAATTCACGCTTTAGCGTGTCTGCCGAACAAGCTGAAGCTTGAACTCCAGCTACAAGCATCCGGCACACCTCCGCAAATTTCAAGTCCGCTTCGCCGGTGATGACGTGGTCGGCAAGCTGGACGATTTGTTGTTCCTCGGTTTCGTAGCTGACCTCCGGCCCGCCGAGGATGATTTTGATTTCCGACCGGACGCGCTTGATGGCGGCGATGACTTCGACTGTTTGCTCGACGTTCCAGATGTAAATGCCAAAGCCGATGATTTTTGGATTTTGCGCGAGGAGAACTTCCGCGATGTCGAGCGGGCGCTGGTTGATGTCGAACTCGGCGAGGCGGGCGCGGGATTTGAGTTCGCCGAGATTGGCCAGCAGATAGCGAAGGCCGAACGCGGCGTGGATATATTTCGCGTTGAGCGTGGTTAAAACGATGTCTGCCACGCGAAAATTATGAATTGCGAATTGCGAATGTCGAATCATTCGTGGCGGGGAAGTTCAGCAGAATTTTCATTCGACCTGGCGCGGTTTGGTTTGCTAGGATGCGCGCCTATGACACTCGACGACATTTTGCTGGAGGCGGAGGAGAAGATGATCAAGACCGAGCAGGTGGTCTTGAACGAGTTTGCCGGCGTGCGCACGGGCAAGGCGTCCGCGACGCTGGTGGAAAACATCGTCGTGGAGGTGTATGGCTCGCAGATGCGCATCCGCGAACTGGCTGGCATAACCACGCCGGAACCGCGCATGTTGGTCCTCACACCGTGGGATGTGAATTCGCTGCACCCGATTGAGAAGGCGATCCAGAAGGCGAACATCGGGCTGTCGCCGACGATTCAGGGCAAGATTATCCGGCTGGCGTTTCCGGAATTGAGCACCGAACGGCGGCAGGAATTCGTCAAGCTCATCAAGAAACTGGCCGAGGACGGGCGCGTGGCTGTCCGGCATGTGCGGCGCGACGCGATGGATTTGTTGAAGAAGCACGGTCATGACAGCGGCGTGACCGAGGACCAGAAGAAACAGGCCGAAAAGGATTTGCAGAAGCTCACCGACGATTACGCCGCCAAGATTGACGCGCAAGTCGTCAGCAAGGAAAAAGAAATCATGACGGTGTGAGTCAGCGCGCCGGGGCGTTCGTCACGGGCGTCTCAAACCGGATCACGGTTTCGTCGGGCTTGGCGTAACCGAGTTTCTCGCGGGCGAGGCGTTCGACGGTTTTTGGGTCGTTGAGCAACGCGTCAATCTGGGCCTGAAGCTGGTCGGATTTTTCCTGCTCCGCCTTGAGTTGCGCGTCGAGGCTCAAAATGTCCGCCTGCATCCGTGTGTTTTCCTGAATCAGCGGCAGGTAACACATACCAATCAGCAGCAGCACTGCCAGGACGATGAGGCCGACGACTACTTTTGTCAGTTTGCTCCAAATGCCGTGGTCAACATTCACGCGGCGAGTTAATCACGCGCGCGCCGCCGGCGAAAGCGGATTTTATTGTCATCACATGGACGAACCGTTATCTATGTGCGCTGATGATCAAGGCGTTGTTCCTGATATTTGACCCGGAAAAGGCGTGGAATCGCATCGCACTGTCGCGGCGCGGGCTGGGCTTTATCGTGGGGCTTTATCTTTTGCCGATGATGCTGATTGTTGGTGTCGCGGAGGCGTTTGGGCTGACCAGATGGGGACGGTGGCAGCCGACCACGGGCACCATCAAAATATTCCCGGTGCGGGAGGCGGTGGTTGCCGAAATGGCGGAGATGTTGTTGATGGCTGCCATCATTCTGGTGGGTGCCTATTTCCTCAAGGCGCTGGGTGACACGATTCGTGCCCGGAACACCTTTGCGCAGGCGTTGACGGTGGTTGTTTACGGGTTAAGCCCGGTATTCTTGTTCCGGTTGCTGGATGTCAGCCCGACCATCAACCTGTGGGCTCCGTGGATCATCGGCACCATGCTCTCCATCAAAATCCTCTACCATGGCGTGCCACGCATCATGCTACCCGACCCGCCGGATGCCTTCGGACTGTATTTCATGAGCGCCTTGTTGCTGACGATGGTGACCGGCGTGGAACGATTTATCACCAACGGATATTTAGCCGGGCGATTCAGACCCGTCGGGGATGTCATCTCCCACATCGCGGCAAAGCTTCACCTTTGACATGAACACCCGCGCCGAGGAAAATTTGTTGAGCGCCCTCGTCGAACTGGACAACGCCATCAAGGTGATGCCCGCCATCGAGGCGAAACCGAATCTGCTCCTGCTCTTTGCCCGCATTGACGAACTGGCGAAACAATTGCCGCCCGGGACTGATCCGACATTGCTTCATTATCTGGACAGAAAGAGTCACGAAAAGGCGCGGCTTTTCTTGCAGGGCCGCGATGTGGACAAGCAGGCCGGCCTCCGCCATGCTTGAGTTAAAGGCGCGGTCAAAAAGCTAAAAGTCAAACCTCGCCGTGTCCAGCTTGCCACCTTCAACCTGTAGCTTGTAACCTGCAACCATGTTTGACGACGCCATTGCCGCCATTGCCACCCCGCTCGGTGAAGGCGGACTGGCTGTCGTCCGCATTTCCGGCGCGCAGGCGCTCGCCATCGCCGACAAAAGTTTCCAGCCTGCCGGCAAACATTCGCTGAAGCCGTCCGCCGCTTCGACGCATACGATTCAATACGGCAGGATTGTCCGTGCGGAACAAGTGATTGATGAGGTGCTGCTGGCCGTCCTGCGCGCGCCGCGAACGTTCACCCGCGAGGACACGGTGGAGATTTCCTGTCACGGCGGGATTTTGTCCGCGAAGCTTGTGCTGGACACGCTGCTGGAAAATGGCGCGCGCTTGGCTGAACCCGGCGAGTTCACGCGCCGCGCGTTTCTCAACGGCCGGCTTGACCTCACGCAGGCCGAAGCCGTGGCCGATTTGATTCATTCACGCACGGAACTCGCGCTGGCGGCTGCCAACGAACAGCTTGCCGGCAAACTTTCGCAACGCATCAACCGGTTGCGCGATGATTTGATGCACACGCTTGCGCACGTCGAGGCGCACATTGATTTTCCCGACGAAGATATTGCGCCGGACACGAAGGCGCAATTGCTGAAGCGATTGGAAGACGGCATCGCGTTCATGGACGAATTGCTGCGCACGGCGAACGAAGGTCAGATTTTGCGGCGCGGCATCCGCGCGGCGATTGTCGGCCGGCCAAACGTCGGCAAATCGAGTTTGCTCAATCAACTGCTCGGACATGACCGCGCCATCGTCTCGCCGATTGCCGGGACGACGCGCGACACAATTGAGGAGACGGCGAACATCCGCGGCTTGCCGGTCGTGTTCATTGACACCGCCGGTTTGCGAGAGGCGCGCGACGAGATTGAACAGGAAGGCATCCGCCGCAGCCGTGAATCGCTCGCCAATGCCGAATTCATCCTGCACGTCCTCGACGCCAGCGAGCCGCTGACAAAGGCGGATGAGAATTATCTGGCCGAGTTCACCGGCAAAAAGCGGATTCTTGTCCGAAATAAAACGGATTTGCCAATTCAGTTAGAATTGCCGAATGGTAGGGCGGGCAGTCCTCTGCCCGCCGACGGCGCGCACGGAGTGACGCGCCCTACCGAAATTGTGGACGTTTCCTGTTTAAGCGGGCAGGGGGTTGAACCTTTGAAGGACGCCATCAAGGAACTGGTCTGGTCCGGTGAAATCAAGGCCGGAATGTTGCAGGTGATGATCAATTCGCGGCATCAGGACGCGCTGAATCGCGCCCGCGCGTCAATCCAGATGACTCTTGACGCGCTGCGCAGCGGCGCAACGCTGGAGCTTGCCGCGATGGATTTGCGCATTGCTGTCAACGCCGTCGGTGAAATCGTCGGCAAAACGGCCACGGAAGATCTGCTGGACTCAATCTTCAGCCAGTTTTGCATCGGCAAATGATCACGGCGCCAGTTGGACGTTGTTTGTCTTGAACAACTGACCACTGAAGCCGGTGACGTTGATGCTGTCAAACTTCGCGTTCAAAACATTCGCCAGCGTGATGCCTCGTTCGCAAGTGCCGGTGATGTCAGAAAATGTCAGGCCGTCAATCGGCCGCTGCGCGGACACGGCGCTTCCAACCACGAGCGCCTGGACATTGTTGACCTTGATGTGATTGAAGCTGATGTTTTTCACCAGCGCCCATTTCTCGACATCGCCGGGCACGGGGTCGCTGGCTTGAATTCCCTTTGTGGTCAGGTCAATGCCCACCAACGTCGGCGAATTGCTGACAGTGAGATTATCAAATGTGATGTTTTCGATGAATCCGCCGCGCCCATCGCGACTTTTTATGAAAATCCCGTTTTGATGGCCGGAGATCAGGCAATTTTCCAGCCGCACGTCGCGGATGCCGCCGGACATTTCCGTGCCAATGCCGAGGCTGGCGTCAATGCTGCTCACCAGCTTGCAGTTTTTGATGAGGACGTTTTGCGTAGGGCGGTCGAGGAGCATGGCTGCCAGGCCGCGCCCGGATTTCAGCGAGATGGCGTCGTCGCCGGTGTTGATGTCGCAATTCTCGATGGTCACGCCGTCACAAGAATCCACGTCAATGCCGTCGCCGTTGGAAAGGGCGGGGGTGCGGATGACGAGATCGCGCGCGGTGATGTTCTTGCAAAACAGCAAATGGATTGACCACAACCGTTGATACTGGGTCGAAAATCCAGTCAACGTCACGTTGGTGCCGTTGGCCAGTTCGATGAGCACCGGGCCGCGCGGATTGCGCAGTTGGCTCAAGCTCAAAGGCGGCCCGGAAATCGTGCCGGGGCCGGCAATCGAGACGTTGTTGGCGTTGTCCGAGGAAATAAGCGCGCGATGCCCCTGCCGGAACTCGCCTTCCCAGCGGACATTCTCCAACGGATAATCCGCGATGTCCGGGCTGCCAATCAGATTCACGCCGTGCTCCAGTTGCAGTGTCGTGTTCGGGCCGATGACGATGCTGCCAATCAAATAAGCGCCCGCCGGCACGGTCACGGTGCCGCCGCCGTTGGTCGCGCACAAATCCAGAGCCGCCTGGAACGCCGCCGTGTCCTCGGTCATGCCGTCGCCCTTCGCGCCGAAGCTGCGGACGTTATGGAAGGTTGTGGCGGCGGTTGATTTCATCGTCTGGATCGGCTGTGTCGAGCGGCAGCCGGTGGCAATCATTAAACCGAGGGAAAAATAAAACAATGCCTGGAGCAGCGGGAGTGATTTCATGTGCAATTTCAGCAGGTTATAATTCATTGCGCATAAAACTTCAATGAGCGATTTTTTCAGGCTGGAACTTCAGCCAGTTTTGCATTGGAAAATCTTCCAGCCGTCCTTGCTTAATATCGGGCTTTCACCAAACTTCCACCGGCCCTTTCGGCACGGGAATATGTTCGCGCGTCGTTGAAGCCGGCTCGCGCATGAAAGACGCGACCATCGGCGGCGGACGGAAGCGCGGCTGCAATTCGCCGGTGTCGTCAAGAAATTGCTGACGCCAGCGGATGTAACTTTCCAGAACGCCGTCGAATTCCGCGCGCGTGGAAACCCGCACGACCTTTTTGTTGAATTCGTGGCACGGGCCAAAACGTTTGGCATACCACGGCGCGACTTTGCGGAACATCCGGCAGCCGAGTTCCTCGCCAAAAACTTCAATCATCAAATCCAGATGGCGTCGCATCACGCGCACGCGCTCGGCAAAAGTGGGTTCAGGCGGAAGATGATTATTTGCAAAGGATTCCTCGTTTGGCGCGGAAGCGTCTTGGAGTGCGCCAGCCCTCTGGCGCTTTTCGTGCGTCGGCTGACTGTTCGAGAGCGGTAGAGGGCTGCCGCAGTCCAAAACCTGGCGGCAGCTCGTGACCTTCAAATATTTTAGCGTCCGCTGAAAAATCCACGGGTCGTAAAACGCGCCGCGCCCGATGCTCACACCGGCACAGCCGGTTTCATCGAGCATCATTTTTGCGGCCTCCGGCGTGATGATGTCGCCGTTGCCGATTACTGGAATGTTTCTCAAGGCCTCGACGACTTTGCGGATGCCAGCGAGATTCACCGTCCCGCCGAATCCCTGTTCACGAGTCCGGCCATGAACAAAAATCGCCGCGACCCCGGCGTCTTCAAGCGCACGCGCCAAATCCGGCGCGGTCAGATTTTCATTATCCCAGCCGAGTCGCATTTTTGCTGTAACCGGGATTTTCACGGCGTTGACCATGCCGCGGACGAGTGCGGCGGTTTTGCCCAGTTCGGTCATCATCGCCGAGCCGCCGCCGACGTTGCATACTTTGCGGACGGGGCAGCCCATGTTGATGTCAATCGCGGCGACGCTGAAGTTTTCGAGAACCATCGCCGCGTCGCGCATTTCTTCTGGCACAGACCCGAAAAGCTGGACAGCGAGCGGTGAATCCGCCGGGCGCGTTTCAATCAGCTTGAAAGCCTTCGGATTTTTCTCCAGAAGTGAGCGGGCGTTGACCAAATCCGTGGTGCAAAGGCCGACGCCGCCGATTTCGCGCACGACGAGGCGGAAGGGCAGGTTGGTGTAACCCGCCAGCGGCGAGAGGAACAGATTTGATGTCAGCGTCAGCGGGCCGAGGCGCATGGCTGAATTTATGCTGAATTCCTTCATTGCGAAAGCCGTAATGCCGTGTTAACTTGCCCTGCCAAATGTTCGACGACGACTTGAACCAACACAAAGGTGATGACCGCAGGCCGAAGAAGCAGCCCGGCGGTTTTAACATCCCCACGTTCACATGGGTCGCTTGGATTGCCATCATCGGCTGCATAGCGGCGTGGATGTTGTTGCACAACCGAATGACCCCGCAGCCCGGTCCGCTGTCTGAATCCGATTTTCTCAATAAATTTGAGGCCAATCAGATTGCGGATGCCATGATCAATGACAGCCTGCAATCGTCCCGGTTTGTGCAAATCACCGGCAACTATTTCAAAACCGGCACGGACGGGAACGCGGTCAAGCCACCGGTGAAAATACCATTCATCGTTCCAAACGCGCTGCTCACCCCGGACATGGAAAAAGAACTGGTGCGCTCCGACAAGGTGACGATGAATACGCCAAACCCGATGCTTTCGGCGCTGGGCTATAACCTGTTGTTTTTCCTCGGCATCGCCCTGTTGTTCTGGTTTTTCTTCATCCGGCAGATCAAGCTCGCCGGCAAGGGCGCCTTGAGCTTCGGCAAAAGCAAGGCCCGGCTGCTGGCGAAGGAACGAAACAAAATCACATTCAAGGACGTTGCCGGCGTGGATGAAGCCATCGAGGAAGTGTCTGAACTCGTGGAATTTTTGAAGGATCCAAAAAAATTCCAGCGGCTCGGTGGGCGAATTCCAAAGGGCGTATTGATGGTCGGACCGCCCGGAACGGGAAAGACTTTGCTCGCGAAAGCAATCGCCGGTGAAGCGGATGCTTCATTTTTTAGCATCAGCGGCTCGGATTTTGTGGAAATGTTTGTCGGCGTCGGCGCGAGCCGCGTGCGCGACATGTTCGAACAGGCGCGTCGTGCCACGCCGTGCCTGGTGTTCATTGATGAAATTGACGCCGTCGGTCGCTCGCGCGGACACGGCCTCGGCGGCGGCAACGACGAGCGCGAGCAGACGCTCAACGCGCTGCTCGTCGAGATGGACGGCTTCGACACGCAGGAAGGCATCATTATCATCGCGGCGACGAACCGCCACGACGTGCTCGATCCGGCGTTGATGCGGCCCGGACGCTTTGACCGGCAGGTGGTCGTCAATTTGCCGGATGTGCGCGGGCGCGAGGGCATTTTGAAGGTTCACGCAAAAAATGTGAAGCTCGAGCCGGGCGTGGATTTGTCCATCATCGCGCGCGGCACGCCGGGTTATTCCGGCGCGGAACTGGCAAACTTGCTGAACGAAGCCGCGTTGCTCGCGGCGCGGTTGAACAAAAAGTCCGTCGGCATCAGCGAATTGGAAGAGGCGCGCGACAAGGTCCGCTGGGGACGCGAGCGCCGCAGCATGGCGATGTCACTGGAGGAAAAACGCGCCACCGCCTGGCACGAGGCCGGCCACGCGCTCGTCAATGTATTGCTGACGCACACGCATCCGCTGCACAAGGTCACCATCATCCCGCGCGGCCGCGCTCTCGGCGTCACGATGTCGCTGCCGAAGGAGGACATGTTGAACATGCGCCGGAAGCAGGCAATTGACACCATCATCATGACGATGGCCGGACGCATCGCGGAGGAATACGTGACCGAGGATATTTCCAGCGGCGCGGCGATGGACATCCAGCAAGCGACGCAACTGGCCAAGGCGATGGTCATGCATTGGGGCATGAGCGACAAGCTCGGCAACGTGCTTTACGGCGACGGCCCGGAATACGTTTTTCTCGGTCGGGATATGATGTCGCGCTCGAAGGATTACAGCGAGCAGACTGCGCAGGACATTGACGCGGAGGTCAAGCGCATTATTGACGAGGCGAACAATACCGCGAAGGGACTCATCACCGCCAACCGCGACAAGCTGGAAATCATTGCCAATGCGCTGCTCGAACACGAAACTCTTGACGGTGCGCAGGTGACTGAAATCATGCGCACGGGAATTTTCAACCCGCCGGCTCCGCCGCCGGGGCAGACCGGACCGATGATGGGCGCGCCCGCCGGAACGCCGCTGCCGGAAACACCTCCCAAACCTGTCCCGCCGAAGTTGCCAGGGCTCGGCTCGCCGTCGCCCGCGCCAGCGTGAGTCAAGCTGTCCACTGGAAGCTGACGCTCCCGAAAGTCTTCACGACGGTTTTTCGAGGTTCTTCAAATCCTCGGCAAGAAACTGCGTCACGTCCTTGAAGCGCGCGACGTTCTCCGGGTTGACGGCCATCAGCGTTCGGTGTGCTTCCAGACAGGTGCGCGTGATCTGCTCCTGCGTGGGATTGACCGGGGCCGGTGCGGAAATTTTCGTATCGTCCGGCAGTTGCGGCGTGATGGTCGTGACCTTGAAGAGCGACAGCACGCCGAGGTTTTCCAGCAGTTCGCGGACGCGCGGGCTGGGATTCAACAGTTCAATGTCGCATTTGTCCGGCGCGCCGCCCGGATTCATCATCAGGCCAAACCCGGCAAGCACGCCGAGGAACGTGCTGTCCATAAGCACGCATTCCGACAAATCAATGATGAAGCGGTTGTAGCCCTTTTGGTTGAGTTCGGTCAGCAGCGTTTTGAAATCGGGGCTGGACATGAAGTTGGCGCGGCCCGCGATTTTCACGCAGGTGAAATCCTTGCAAACCAGCACGGATAATTTGGCCGATGGCGTTGACATTTTTTCTCCTGTAAAAAATTCAGGCCGCGACCGCCCGCGGCGCGACAATCTGCACCAAGGCTTGCTGCAAAACAAGCGCTTCGTCAAGTCCGCTGCCGACCAGACGCTGGTTGCAACGCAGCAATAAATCCATGGCGCGAATCAATTCATTCTGGCTGTATTTTTTGACCTGTGGCAGCGCTTTGTAAAGAACATAAGGGTTCAATGCCAGTGGATTGAACCTCTTGTCAGCGGGCAGCTTGTCGGCTGGCACTCGCTCCAGTTGCGCTTTGAACCGGTTGTAGTCCGCCTCCGGCTTGATCCAGCCTTCGCGCAGCATTTCTTTCAACAACAAAATCACGCGGACTTTTGAAATCAGACCGTAAAGCAAGCCGACTTCCGATTTCCTCGGGTCAAACTTAGTCTCCCAAAGCTCCTCGTCAAGCCGCTTGAGCAGTCGCGGCAGGTCGCGGTCGCCAAGCGCGTCACCGAGCGCGAAGGCGCGCGCGGTTTTGTTTCGTGCGCAAACCGCCGCGACGTCGGCAAACTCGATTTCCTTCCGGTTCCCGGCGAACACGCAGAGCTTTTCAATTTCATTTTCAAGCTGACGCGCATTCGGCCCGACGCGGCTCACCAATTCGGCCAGCGCCTCCTCGGAAATTTCCTTCTCGCGTTCCAGGATGGCCGTCCGCGCCGTTACTTCCGCGCGCTCCACCCAGTCCCTGTCATCCGCCGAAAGCGCCGCGAAGATTTCAACCGTCCCGATCTTGTCGAGCATTTTGAAAAATGTTTTACGCTTGTCCACCTTGCCTGCGCTGATGAGGAGCCGGACATTCTGCCACTTGAAACTTTTCAGTTCCTCCGCAACTTCCGCCAGCGTTTCGGTGACGGCCTGCGCGGCTGCGGCACGTTCGTCGCCGAGAAAATTGCAGTCGCGCAGCCAGACGACTTTGCCGCTGCCGAAAAAGGGGAGTGTTTGAAGGGCTTCACGAAGTCTGGCGATGATTTTCAGCGCGTCACCGCTGTTGGAAACCGTTGACTCGATGATTTCGTGGTCCATGCCGCCCAGGTCATCGCACCATTGCTGGTAGATTTCTCGGGCGCGTTTTTTTACGGCGAATTCATCGTCGCCGCAAATGAACGCCAGCGGCATGGTTTTGGCGGCAGGGGCGGGCATTTTACTCGGATTCGCTGCCGCTCTCGTTGATCTTGTTGAGCACTTCGCTCATGTCCTCGACCTGCGCGAACAGCGGCGCGGAAACGTAAATCGGTTTTTTCTGCGCTGCAGCGATGGCGAGACAATCGCTTGGCCGCGCGTCCACCTCGACGATTTTCCGCGCGACCTCGTTCTGCTGCTGCAGAATCAGGCGCGCGAAATAGGTGGAATTTTTCAGATCGGTGATGACGACGCGCTCCACGGCTATTCCGAAGCCTTGGAAAATACGGTTGATGAGGTCGTGCGTGAGCGGGCGCGGCTTCGGTTCCTGGCGCAGGAACATGCCGATGACCGCGCCCATCTGCGGCTCGACGTTGATGACGAAAACCTTTTCGTCATTGCCGACAAACAACGCGCAGCCACTGTTCGCGGGAAGAATTCCGCGGATCTGGACCGGCACAACATCGTGCTTCATGCCCACAACTTACGCCGTGTCCACTGAAAAACAAGCCCAGTCCGCCGCAGGGAAGGTTTAATGCGATTGCCCGCAGGCGCAGGAAATGGTTTTCCCGGCAGCCGCCGGCTCGTAATTCAGCCACGGCCCGAGCCAACGCTCGACTTCCTGCAATGTCATGCCTTTGCGGAGATGGTAATCGAGCAACTGGTCGCGACCGAGTTTGCCGACGGCAAAATATTTTGACTCCGGGTGCGCGAAATATAATCCGCTCACCGAACTGCCCGGCCACATCGCGAAACTTTCCGTCAGCTTGATGCCCGCGTGTTTCTCCGCGTCGAGCAGCTTCCAGAGAATTCCCTTTTCCGTGTGGTCGGGACACGCCGGGTAGCCTGCCGCCGGACGGATGCCGCGATACTTTTCCGCGATCAAATCACCGGTCGTCAGCTTTTCAGATTTGCCATAGCCCCATTCTTCGCGGACGCGCTTGTGCAGAAATTCCGCGAACGCCTCGGCCAGCCGGTCGGCCAGTGCCTCGGCCATGATGGCATTGTAATCATCGTGGTCAGCCTTAAACTTTTCGGCGAGCTCCTTCAGGCCGTGTCCCGTTGTCACCGCGAACGCGCCGAGGTAATCCGTTGGAGTCCAGCCTTCAGGCTGTCCGGGCGGCAAGCTAAAGCTTGAACTCCAGCGCGGCGCGATGAAATCAGCGAGACACCAGTTCGGCGTGCCGTCCTCCTTCACGATCTGCTGGCGCAGGAAATGGAACGTGGTCAGAACCTTTGCCCGCGAGTCGTCTGTGTAAAGCTCCACGTCATCGGCAACGCGGTTCGCCGGAAACAAGCCATAAACAGCGCGCGGCTTGAGCAATTTGCCGGACACAATTTTCTCCAGAAGCTTTTGTGCGTCGGCAAAAAGCTTGCGCGCTTCCTCGCCATGCTTTTCGTGCTGGAGAATTTTCGGATAAACGCCGCGCAATTCCCAGGTGTGGAAAAATGGCGTCCAGTCAATCAGCGGGACCAGTTCCGAAAGAGTGACGCGCGCGGAATGCTGGGTGTTCAGCGTGGTGGCTTCGGATAACAAAGCGCGAATTCCGACGAATTCTGGTTTTGGCAAATCGTCGAACTTCAGCTTCGGCGCATTGGCGCGGGCTTCTTCAATGGAAATGAGTTTTGCCGTCTGACCTCCATGCTGGGCGCGGACGCGGTCGTATTCTTCACGGATTTGAGCGGCGTATTTTGGGCGATGCTCGGCGCTGATCAGGTTGCTCACCACCGGCACGGCGCGTGAAGCGTCGAGGACGTGGACCACCGGCTGGCCGTATCCGGGTGCAATCTTCACTGCGGTGTGGGCCTTGCTCGTGGTCGCGCCGCCGATGAGCAGCGGCAACTTCAAGCCTTGACGTTCCATTTCGCGGGCGACATGAGCCATTTCGTCCAGCGACGGCGTGATAAGCCCGCTCAAGCCGATAATGTCCACGTTTTGTTCGCGGGCGGTTTGCAGGATTTTTTCGCACGGCACCATCACGCCGAGGTCAATGACTTCGTAATTGTTGCAGGCCAGCACGACGCCGACGATGTTTTTGCCGATGTCATGCACGTCGCCCTTGACGGTGGCCATGAGAATTTTCCCGGCGTTTTTGTGAATGCCTCCGGCGGCTTTCTTCTCCGCCTCCATGAACGGC
>Ga0181516_10001807_pt1 | contig 15968 bp, 14 predicted proteins | sample PEATcosm2014_Bin_25_FD_121104 | JGI IMG/M metagenome (GOLD analysis project Ga0181516, IMG submission 121104) | Peatland microbial communities from MTU Mesocosm Facility, Houghton, MI, USA - PEATcosm2014_Bin01_10_metaG | ecosystem: Environmental > Terrestrial > Soil > Wetlands > Peat | place... | reverse complement strand
GGCTTCCCCACCAGCGGCAAGCGGGTGCTGCAGGGCCCGGGCGAGAATGCCGGCATCGTCGACATCGGCGGCGGCTACGCCATCTGCTTCAAGGTCGAGTCGCACAACCATCCCTCGGCCATCGAGCCCTACCAGGGCGCGGCCACCGGCGTGGGCGGCATTTTGCGCGATGTCTTCACCATGGGCGCGCGGCCCATCGCCTGCGGCGACAGCCTGCGCTTTGGCGACCCCAAGGACCCGCATGTGCAGCGCCTCATCGACGGGGTGGTGGCGGGCGTGGGCGGCTACGGCAACTGCGTGGGCATCCCCAACATCGCGGGCGAGACCCTGTTCGATGACGTCTACCGCGAGAACTGCCTGGTGAACGCCCTGGCCCTGGGCGTGCTCAAGCACAGCGGCATCGCCCGCGGCACGGCCAGCGGGGTGGGCAACAGCATCATCTACATCGGCAGCACCACCGGCCGCGACGGCATCCACGGCGCCACCTTCGCCAGCACCGAGCTCTCGGAGGCCAGCGAGGAGAAGCGCAGCGCCGTGCAGGTGGCCGACCCCTTCATGGAGAAGCTGCTGCTGGAGGCCACCCTGGAGCTGATCAGCGCGGGCCATCTGGTGGGCATCCAGGACATGGGCGCGGCCGGCTTGACCTCCAGCTCGGTGGAGATGGCCTTCCGCGGCGGGGCAGGGGTGGACATCGAGGTCACCCGCGTGCCCCAGCGCGAGACGGGCATGAGCCCCTATGAGATCCTGCTCTCCGAGAGCCAGGAGCGCATGCTGCTGGTGGCCAAGAAGGGCAAGGAAAAGGCGGTGGCGGCGGTGCTCGCCAAGTGGGGCCTGCACGCCGCGGTGGTGGGCAAGGTCACGGCCAGCGGCCTGCACCGGGTCTTTGAGAACGGCAGGCTGGTCAGCAGCATCCCGCCCGCGGCCCTGGCCGACGACCATCACCCGCTCTTCCCGGTGGCCCACCTGCCCATGCGGCGGCCGGCCTACCTGGCCCAGGCCTGGGCCTTCAAGCCCAAGAGCCTCAAGCCGCCCAAGGACCTGGGCCAGGCCCTGCTCACCCTGCTGGGCTCGCCCAACCTGCGCTGCAAGGAATGGGTCTACCGCCAGTATGACACCATGGTGCGCACCAACGGGCTGGTGCTGCCCGGCTCGGACGCCGGCGTCATCCGCATCAAGGAGAACGGCAAGGCCGTGGCCCTGGCGCTGGATGGCAACGGGCGCTACTGCTACCTGGACCCCCATGAGGGCGGCAAGATCGCGGTGGCTGAGGCGGCCCGCAACGTGGCCGTGAGCGGCGGCGAGCCCATCGCCTGCACCGACTGCCTCAACTTCGGCAGCCCCAAGGACCCCGAGGTCTACTGGCAGCTGGGCCAGGCCGTGCAGGGCATGGCCGAGGCCTGCCGCGGCCTGGGCATCCCGGTCATCTCGGGCAATGTCTCCCTCTACAATGAGAGCCCCCAGCGCGCCATCGACCCCACCCCCGTCGTGGGCGTGGCCGGGCTGGTGGAGCCGGTGAAGGGCGGGCTGCGCGTCGCCACCCAATGGCTCAAGCGCCCCGGCGACAGGGTCTACCTGGCCGGCGAGAGCCATGATGAGCTGGGCGGCAGCGAGTACCTGGCGGTGCTATTCAAGAAGAAGGCCGGCAAGCCGCCGCGGCTGGACCTCAAGGCCGAGAAGGCCCTGCAGGCCTTCGCCGTGGCCGCCATCCGCGCCGGGCTCTGCGACACCGCCCACGACCTCTCAGACGGCGGCCTGGCCGTGGCGCTGGCGGAGATGGCTGTCACCGGCGGCCGCTTTGGCGCCGCGCCCCTGGGCGCCGAGCTGGAGCTCACGACCCGCCTGCGGCCCGAGGCCGCGCTGTTCGGCGAGAGCCAGAGCCGCGCCCTCTTTGCCGTGCGGCCCGGCGCCGCCAAGGCCTTGGAGGCCCTGGCCCGGCGCCACAAGGTGCCGCTGAAGGCCCTGGGCGAGGCCAAGGGCGACCGCCTGCGGCTCAGCGTGAACGGCAAGCAGGCCCTGGACCTGGGCCTGGATCGGCTGGAGAAGACCTGGCGCACGCCATTGATGTGAGCCGGAATCCCAAGGAGATCAGCATGCAGACCGAGGCTGGGCATCTGGACGCTTCCGACGACGAGGACAAGCCGCACGAAGCCTGCGGCGTGTTCGGCATCTGGGGCCACAAGGAGGCCTCCAAGCTGACCTACCTTGGCCTCTACGCCCTGCAGCACCGGGGGCAGGAGAGCTGCGGCATCGCCGCGGCCAACGGCGAGACCCTGGCCTGCGTGCGCAAGATGGGCTTGGTGGCCGACAGCTTCGGCGAGCCCGAGTTCAACGCCTTGAAGGGCCACCTGGCCATCGGCCACGTGCGCTACAGCACCACGGGCAGCAGCAACATCAAGAACGCCCAGCCCATCTTCGTGGACTACGCCCGCGGCAGCCTGGCCATCGCCCACAACGGCAACCTCACCAACACCCAGCTGGTGCGCAGCGAGCTGGAGGCCTACGGCAGCATCTTCACCAGCTCGGTGGACAGCGAGGTCATCGTCCACCTGATCGCCCGCAGCCCCGAGACGCGCTTCATCGACACGGTGGTGGCCAGCCTCAAGCAGGTGCAGGGCGCCTACTCGCTGATGGTGATGAACGAGCGCCAGCTCATCGGCGTGCGCGACCCCAACGGCTTCCGCCCGCTGTGCCTGGGCCGCCTGGGCGAGGCCTACATCCTGGCCAGCGAGACCTGCGCCTTCGACATCATCGATGCCGAGTACGTGCGCGATGTCGAGCCGGGCGAGATGGTGGTCATCGACAAGTACGGCCTGCAGAGCTTCAAGCCCTTCCCGCCGGCCCGCCCCAGCATGTGCGTCTTCGAGTTCATCTACTTCGCGCGGCCCGACAGCAGCATCTACAGCACCCGGTGCAGAAGGTGCGCCGCGCCCTGGGCCGCGAGCTGGCACGCGAGTCGCCGGTGCAGGCCGACCTGGTGGTGCCGGTGCCCGACTCGGGCGTGGCGGCCGCCATCGGCTACAGCAAGGAGAGCGGCATCCCCTTCGAAATGGGGCTCATCCGCAACCACTATGTGGGCCGCACCTTCATCGAGCCCAGCCAGCACATCCGCGACTTTGGGGTCAAGATCAAGCTCAACGCGGTGCGCCACGTGCTGGAAGGCAAGGACGTGATCGTCATCGACGACAGCATCGTGCGCGGCACCACCATGCGCAAGATCGTCAAGATGCTGCGCCGCGCCGGGGCCAAGGGCGTGCACCTGCGCATCACCGCCCCGCCCACGGTCTTCCCCTGCTTCTATGGCATGGACTTCCCCACCCGCAACGAGCTGGTGGCGGCCACCCACACGCTGGACGAGGTGGGCAAGTACCTGCGGGTGGACTCGCTGGCCTACCTGAGCATCGAGGGCATGATGCGGGCCACCGAGGCCAAGGCCTCGGACTTCTGCAAGGCCTGCTTTGACGGGCAGTACCCGGTGGGCCTGGGCGGCCAGGCCGGCGAGCAGCTGATGCTGGACAAGCTGGCCCTCGAGTCGCGGGTCAAATGCGACTGAGGGCTCAACAGGAGGCGGTTTTGGCGAAGAGAGCGGGAAGCAGGGGCAGGGCCGTCACCTACCGCGACGCGGGGGTGGACATCGATGCCGGCAACCAGGCGGTGAGCCTGATGAAGGCCGCGGTGCGCAGCACCTTCAACAAGCAGGTGCTGGGCGACCTGGGCAGCTTCGGCGGGCTCTTCGCCTTTGACAAGGCGCGCTTCAAGGAGCCGGTGCTGGTCTCCTCCACCGACGGGGTGGGCACCAAGATCAAGGTGGCGGCGCTGGCCGGGGTCTATGGCACGGTGGGCCAGGACCTGGTGAACCATTGCGTCAACGACATCCTGGTGCAGGGCGCTGAGCCTCTGTTCTTCCTCGACTACGTGGCCATGGGCCGGCTGGACCCGGTGATGGTGGCCTCCATGGTGGGGGGCCTGGCCAAGGCCTGCCGCGAGCAGAAGACCGTGCTGATCGGCGGCGAGACCGCCGAGATGCCGGGCCTCTACGCGGACGGCGACTTTGACCTGGCCGGCACCATCGTGGGCGTGGTGGAGAAGAAGAAGGTCATCAACGGCCGCAGCATCAAGCCCGGCGACGTGGCGCTGGCCCTGCCCAGCACCGGCCTGCACACCAACGGCTTCAGCCTGGCCCGCAAGGTGCTCTTTGAGAAGAAGCGCTTCAAGCCCGGCCAGCGGATCAAGGGCCTGCCCGGCACCCTGGCAGAGGCTTTGCTGGCCGTGCACAAGTGCTATGCCCAGCCCATCCTGGGCGCCTTGCGCGCCGGGCTGGCCATCGAGGGCTTGGCCCACATCACCGGCGGCGGGCTGGAGAACATCCCCCGCGTGCTGCCCGAGGGCTGCCAGGTGCAGATCCAGCGCGGCACCTGGCCGGTGCCGGCCATCTTCGACCTCATCGTCGAATCGGGCAACGTGCCCGAGGAGGACGCCTACCGCACGCTCAACATGGGCCTGGGGCTCATCATCATCGTGCGGCCGGCCGCGGCCAAGCCGCTGGTCAAGAAGCTGGCCAGCCTGGGGCAGCAGTCTTACCTGGTGGGCGAGGTGGTCAAGGGCCAGAAGAAGGCCATCCTGGTCGGCTGAAGGCCGGCGGGGCAAGGGATCGGGTCGGGGCGAACTTTGGTTCGCCCCGAGCTGTTTAGGCAGGCGTGTCGGCGCAGATGCCCTCACCCTTCGGCCTGGTTGCCCTCTCCCCCTGGGAGAGGGGTGGGGGGTGAGGGCAAAGCCCAGTCTTATGAAAACCGCACAGCAAAAAAACGCGAGGGTCCTGCAAGCCGAGGGCGCCGGGGCCTGGGCCTGGCTGCTGGGCGGCGCCAGCCTGGCCGTGGCCGTGGCGCCCAGCTTCCCGCTGCTGGACGCCAAGCTGATGGCGGCCGGGCTGGCGCTCTGCCTGGCCCTGCTGCTGGCCGGCCTCTCAGCCCTGCGCCAGGGCCGGCTGCGCCTGGCGCTGCCGGACACCGGGCTGATGCTGGGCCTGCTGGCCTTCTGGGGCAGCGGCGCGCTGGCAGCCAGGGCCTCCATGCTGCCGCAGGCCGGCGATCAGCTGCTGGCCCGCACCCTGCTCTTGGGCTTCTTTGGCATGCTGGCCTCCTCCATGGGCCTGCGCCTGGCCGAGGCCCGCCGCGTGCTCAAGCTGATCCTGTTGGCCGCGGCCCTGAACGCGGCCTACGCCCTGCTGCAGCGCCTGGGCCTGGACCCGGCGCAGAGCACCCGCCAGGCCGGCAGCGCCAGCCGCGCCATGGCCTTCTTTGGCAACGCCGACTTCCTGGCCGCCTTCCTTTGCCTGGCCTGGCCTTTGGCCCTGGCCGTGGGCTGGGGCTTGCAGCCCATGCTGGTGCTCTTGAGCCTGCTGGCGCTGGCATTGCTCGCCACGGCCAGCCGCGCCGGGCTCTTGGCCGCCCACCTGCAGGCCCTGCTGCTGCTGATCTGGGGCTGGCGCCGCCTGGCCAAGCCCTGGCGCTGGGGCCTGGCCGCGGCTTGGCTGCTGCTGCCCCTGGCCCTGGCTCTGGACCCCGCGCTGCTGCTGCGGCCCACCCTGCGCCTGGCCCTGTGGCAGGAGGCCTTGCGCCAATCCTGGCAGCATCCCTGGCTCGGCCGCGGGCCGGGCAGCTTTGTGGCCGCCTTCAATGCCGCCTGCGCCGACCCTGCGCTCAAGCAGGCCTTGAGCCAGTCCAACCAGTTCGCTGAGCACCCGCACAACTTCCTGCTGAGCCTGTTCTATGAGGGCGGCCTGCTGTGGCTGGCGGGCTTTGCCGCGCTCTTGGCGCTGGCGGCCAAGGGCCTGCTGGCCCGCGATTCGCCCGATGCCGGCGGCCGCCTGCGCCTGGCCCTGGCCCTGGGGCTCTTCGGGCTCTTGGCGCAGAACCTCTTTGACCGCAACCTGCTGCTCACTGGCTCGGCCTTCTATTTTTGGCTGCTGCTGGGCCTGATGGCCCCGGCCCCGGGCCTGCCTGCCTGGCCCGCGGAGAAGCGGCGGCGCTGGATGCTGGGCATCCTGCTCATCATCATCGCGGCCATGCCCCTGCCCTGGCTGCTGAGGCCGGCCCGCGACCTCTTCCATCTGGGCCAGGGCGAGCGGGCCCTGGGCCAGGCGGGCGCGGCCAAGTCAGCGGAGGCCGGCTTGCGCGCGCAGGCAACAGCGGCCAAGACCGCGCCGCCGCACCTGGCCCTGGCCGACGCCTTGGCGGCCCAGCAGCGCTTTGCCGAAGCGGCCGGGGAATACGCAGAGGCCCTCAAGCTGGACCCATCTTCGCGGCCCGCGGCCCTCAACCTGGGCAATTGCCGCTTCAAGCAGGGGCAGATGGAGCAGGCCGTGGCCGCCTACCGCCAGGCCCTGGCCATAGACCCCAAGAGCGCGGATGCCCACTTCGACCTGGGCTATGCGCTCTATTACCAGCGCCGCCTGGATCAGGCCCTGGCTGAGTTCAACGCCACCCTGGCCCTGGACCCGGACTACGCGCCCGCGCGCAAGATGAAGGAGATGCTGCAGCAGTGAAGCGACTGGACCAACTCCCTGTGGCGGGCTGGCTGCGCCAGGCCCAAGCCCTGCCCCTGGCCCTGGCCAGCCTGGGCCTGGCCTTGCTGGCCCTGCCCAGCCTGGCTGACCCGCTGGCCGGCAAGCAGGCCCTGTTCGCCGCCTGCGCCGCGGCGCTGGCGGCCCTGGGCTTCGCCCGGCTGTGGTGGAAGGGCGGCCTGCGCCTGCCCATGGCCGGCCTGGGCCGAGCCCTGCTGGCGCTGTTCGTGGCCGTGACCTTCAGCTTCATGGCCTCGCCGCTGAAGGCCGCGGCGGAGGCCAGCTGGGATGGCTGGTGCCTGGCCCTGCTGCTCTTTGTGGCCGGCTTTGACCTCTTGCGCGACCAGGCCCAAGCGCGGCGCTGGGTCAAGCTCTGGCTGCTGGCCCTGGCGCTGACCTGCGCCTGGGGCTATGCCCAGATGCTGGGCCTGGACCCCAGCCCCTGGGCCGGCCTGGCTGCCGCGGCCTTCAAGGGCCGGCCTGTGGCGGGCTTTGGCAACCCCAATTTCATGGCCGGCTTTCTGGTGCTGAGCCTGCCCTTGGCCGCCGGGTGGGGCCTGGCCTCGGGCAGCGCCTGGCGGCGCTGGCTGGGCTTGGCCCTCTGCGGGGCATCGGCCCTGTTGGCCGCCGCCTCGGGCAGCAAGGCGGCCTGGCTGGCCCTGGGCTTTGAGTGGCTGGCCTTGGGCCATTGGCTGCGCCGGTTGCCTGGGCTGGGCCGCCGCCGCCTGCTCTGGTGGGCCTTGGGCGGGCTCTTGGCCCTGGGCTTGGCGCTGGGATTGTCGCCGGCGGAGAGCCGTGGCCGCATCTTGCAGAGCTTTGGCCAGGGCCAGGAGAGCGTGCGCTTCAGGCTCAGCACTTGGCAGGGCGCGCTGGCCATGGGCTGGCAGCGGCCGCTGCTGGGCCAGGGGCCCGGCACCTTCCGCGCCCTGTACCCGGAGTTCCGCCCGGCCGCAGCCATGGCAGGGCAGATGCAGCACCAGTATGAGGTGACTCACCCAGAGAATTGGCTGCTGCAGGCTTTTGCTGAGCTGGGCCTGCTGGGCCTGGCAGCCCTGCTCTTTCTGCTCTATCAGGCGCTCTGGCCCAGCCTAGCCGCCTGCCACCAGGAAAAGGCGGGGGATGGCCATGGCCTGGAGCAGAGCCTGCTCACCGGCATCGGCGGCTCTTTGGTGATGAACCTGGCCAGCTTGGACCTCTTTCTGCCCAGCACGGCCTTCTTCTTCATCATGGCCCTGGCCCACCTGGCCTCCTTGCGCCAAAATGTGCGCGGCCTGCAGGCCCGGCCCGAGCCCTATGCCGGCATCCTCATGAGCATCGCGCTCTTCATCTTCGCCATGTTCGTGGCCAGCCAGGCCGCGGGCCTGCCGCAGAGCAGCTTCTTGCTGGGCCGGGCAGAGGGCCTGGCCAATGCTGGCAAGCTGGAGCAGGCCCTGCCGCAGTTCAAGGCCGCGGCCGAGCGCGACCCGGCCGACCCTGAGCCCTGGTATTTCTTGGGCTGCGCCAATCTTGACCTGGGCCAGCCCGCGGGCTTGACCGCCGCGGCTGAGGCCTTTGAGCAAGCGGGCCAGCTCTCGCCGGACTTCGCCCTGCTCAACCAGCGCCGCGCCCAGCTGGCCCTCGAGCAGGGGCAGCCGGACCTGGCCGAGGGCTATCTGAGGCGTCAGATGAAGGTGGATCCCTATTTCTTGCCGGCAGTGCAGCAGCTCACCAGCCTCCTTGCCCAGCAGCGGCGCTACGCCGCGGCGCGGTCCGTGCTGGAGCAGGCTCAGCCCTATTTCCCAGACCGCGCGGATCTGAAGGCCAACCTTGAGCTTCTCAGGGGGCAGAAGTGAAGAAGCGCGTGGCTTTCCTGGCTTCTGGCGGGGGCAGCAACCTGCAGGCCCTGCTTGATGCCATGCAGGCGCCAGATTTCCCGGCAGAGCCGGTGCTGGTGTTCAGCGACAAATCGGGAGCCCGCGCTTTGGAGCGCGCCCGCTTGGCTGGCGTGAGCGCCGAGCACCTGGACCCCAAGGCCTATTCCACGCGCGAAGGCTTTGACATGGCCCTGGTGGCCCTGCTCGAGCCCTTTCAGCCGGACCTCATCTGCCTGGCCGGCTACATGCGCATCCTCACCCCGGCCTTCTTCAACGCCTTCATGGGCCGCATCATCAACATCCATCCCGCCCTGCTGCCGGCCTTCGGCGGGCCGGGCATGTATGGCCACCATGTGCATGAGGCGGTGCTCAAAGCCGGCGCCCGCGAGAGCGGGGCCACGGTGCATTGGGTGGTGCCCGAGGTGGACGCCGGCCCCATCATCCTGCAGGCCCGCGTGCCGGTGCTGCCTGGTGACACGCCTGAGACCCTGGCAGCCCGCGTGCTGGAGCAGGAGCACAAGCTTTATCCTGAGGCGGTCAAGGGGCTGTGCTTGAGCTAGCGGATGTATATACAAATTGTATTTACAAAGCTTCATCTCAAGCTTAGGATGAACCCATGAAGCAATTGCGCTTTGATGGATTTGACTGGGATGAGGGGAACGCCACCAAGAATCTTAAAAAGCATGGCATAGCCAAAGAAACCGTGGAGGGTCTCTTTGACAGGGAACTGAGCTTTGCCCTAGACCCGCGGCATTCCGGTTCTGAGCCGCGTTTTCTTGCGGTGGGCCGCACCGATGCAAATAGGCCTATGCTAGTGGCCTTTACGATTAGGATTAAGGCGAGTCGGCGTTTGATCCGGCCCATCAGTGCCCGTTATATGCATGCTAAGGAGATTGCCCGCTATGAAAGCTAAGCCGACTAAATTGGATGCCAAAGATCCTCTGGCAGGAGACTTGTCTGGAGTGCTGGGCAAGCTGGAATTCCAGAAGGCCAGGTTTCTAGTGGCAGCCAAGGACACCACTGTCACGCTTCGCATGCCTGCCAGCCTGATGCAATCAGCGCAGAAGCTGGCCAAGCGGCGTGGGGTGAAATACCAGCGCTTGATGCGCGATGCCATTGTGGATTATGTGGTGCACGCAAGCTGATGGCATCTCCCTTGCCTAAGCCCCATATCTTGTATAAAATTTAGCCTTAAAATACCACCCCATGGGATTAACCCGTTTTTGAGGCCTGTTTTGGTCAAGGTCAAGCGCGCGCTGCTCTCGGTTTCGGACAAGGCTGGTCTGGTCGATTTTGCCAAGGGCTTGGCTGCCCTGGGCGTTGAGATGATTTCCACCGGCGGCACGGCCAAGGCCCTGCGCGAGGCCGGCATCGCGGTCAAGGACATCAGCGAGGTGACCGGCTTCCCGGAGATGCTGGACGGCCGGGTCAAGACCCTGCACCCGGTCATCCACGGCGGCCTGCTGCACTTGCGCAACAACCCCGCGCATGTGGCCACGGTCAAGCAGCACGGCATCCAGCCCATTGACATGGTGGTGGTCAACCTCTATCCCTTTGAGAAGGCCATCAGCAAGCCGGGCTGCAGCTTTGAGGAGGCCATCGAGAACATCGACATCGGCGGCCCCAGCATGATCCGCTCGGGCGCCAAGAACTTCCGCAGCGTGGCCGTGGTGGTCAACCCGGCGCGCTACGCGCCGGTGCTGGACGAGATGCAGTCGAGCGGAGGCCAGGTGGCGGACGCCACCCTGGAGCAGCTGGTGGTGGAGGCCTTTGCCCACACCGCGGACTTTGACCGCACCATCCACGCCTACCTGCAGTTCAAGCTCAAGGGCCAGAAGGCCCTGCCGGATGTCCTCAACCTCCATTTCGAGCGGGCGCAGGACCTGCGCTACGGCGAGAACCCGCATCAGGCTGCCAGCTTCTATTGCCAGAAGCCGCTGGGCGAGCCCTGCGTGGCCCTGGCCAGGCAGCTGCACGGCAAGGAGCTCTCTTACAACAACATCGCGGACCTGGACGCGGCCCTGGAGCTGGTCAAGGAGTTCAGCGAGCCGGCAGTGGCCATCATCAAGCATGCCAACCCCTGCGGCTGCGCCGTGGCGCCGGGCAAGGGCATTGAAGAGGCCTACCGTATGGCCTTTGAGGCCGACTCTGTCTCCGCCTTCGGCGGCATCACGGCTGCCAACCGGCCGGTGAACCTGGCCATGGCCAAGCTCATCGGCGATGTCTTCATGGAATGCGTGGTGGCCCCCTCCTTTGACGCCGATGCCCTGGACTTCCTCAAGCAGAAGAAGAGCTTGCGCCTGATGGAGCTGCCCGGCTTGGATGGCTCAAAGGCCTTGGCCCCGGCCCTGGCGCCCGGCCAGGGTGCTGAGGGATTTGCCATGAAGAAGGTGGTCGGCGGCCTGCTGGTGCAGGAGAGGGACCTCAAGCGCATCAGCCGCCAGGATTGCAAGGTGGCGAGCCAGCGCCAGCCCACGGAGCAGGAATGGGCTGACATGCTCTTCGCCTGGCGCGTCTGCGCCCATGTGAAGAGCAATGCCATCGTCATCGCCAAGGCCGGCCAGACCCTGGGCGTGGGCCCGGGCCAGACCAACCGCGTGGGCAGCGTCAAGATCGCCGGCGAGGGGGCTGGGGCCAAGGCCCAGGGCGCGGCCCTGGCCAGCGACGCCTTCTTCCCCTTCCGTGACGGGGTGGACGCGGCGGCCAAGGCCGGGGTCAAGGCCATCATCCAGCCCGGCGGCTCCACGCGCGACGCGGAGGCCATCGCCGCGGCGGATGAGGCGGGCATGGCCATGGTCTTCACAGGCATGAGGCATTTCTACCATTGACCCAGGAACTATCCCTCCCTTAGAGGTGGCCATGCGCAAGGCACTGCTGCTCTTCACCGCTCTGGCACTCACTGGCCTGTTGGCCGCCCATGAGGCCCATGACCAGGCTGCCGCGGCAGCCCAGCCCGCGGTGGCGGCCCAGGGCCAGGCCGCGGACATCGCGCTGGATGCCCAGAAGGCAGGGCAGAAGGTGGCCGTGGATTTCAAGGCCATGGCGCTCTCGCACCTGCACAACAAGATCGTCCACTTCCCGGTGGCCCTGGGCCTGGTGGGCGCGCTCTTCGTGCTGCTGAGCCTCTTCTTCAAGTCGCTGAGCACCGCCACCCGCCTGCTGCTGACCTTGGCGGCGCTGGGAGCCATGGCCGCGGGCTGGAGCGGCGGCCGGCAGATGGGCGAGTTCACCAATGGCCCTTACAGCGACATCCTGGCGACGCACATGATCCTGGGCCGCATCACGGTCATCGGCTTGATGGTCACGGCCGTGGCCTCCTGGTTCGAGGCCTCCCGCAAGTGGCTCTGGATCCTCGCGCTGATTTTGATGGTGGTCATCTCGGCCACCGGCTTCTACGGCGGCATCCTGGCTGCTTCCTGACCCCTTGCGAGCTCTGCGAGGCTTATGAACATCCTCATCGTTGGTTCGGGCGGCCGCGAGCATGCCCTGGCCTGGAAGCTGGCCCAGAGCCCGCTGGCCGAGAAGCTCTATGCCGCGCCAGGCAACCCGGGCATGGCCGGCATCGCCAGCCTGGCAGCCATCAAGGCCAATGACATCCCTGGCCTGGTGCGATTCAGCAAGGAGCAGGGCATAGGCTTGGTGGTGGTGGGCCCCGAGGACCCGCTGTGCCTGGGCCTGGCGGACAGCCTGCGCGAGCAGGGCGTCCCTGTCTTCGGCCCCGGCAAGTCCGGCGCCCGGCTGGAGGGCAGCAAGTCCTTCAGCAAGCAGTTCATGGTGAGGCACAAGGTGGCCACCGCCCGGGCCGCCAGCTTCACGGTGCTGGATGAGGCCCTGGCAGACCTGAAGAGCCGCCAGGCGCCCTTGGTGATCAAGGCCGACGGCCTGGCCGCGGGCAAGGGCGTGGTGATCGCCCAGACCCTGGCCGAGGCCGAGCGGGCCCTGCGCCAGATGATGGAGGAGAAGGTGCACGGCGCCGCCGGCGAGCGGGTGCTGGTGGAGGACTTTCTGGAGGGCGAGGAGGCCTCGCTGCTCTGCTTCTGCGACGGCGAGAGCCTGGTGCCCATGGCCTCGGCGCAGGACCACAAGCGCATCGGCGACGGCGACACCGGCCCCAACACCGGCGGCATGGGCGCCTATTCGCCGGCTCCGGTGCTGGATGCGGCGGCCATGGCCCGGGTGCAGGCTGAGGTGCTGGGCCCCACCCTGCGCGGCTTGAAGGCCGAGGGCATGGACTACCGCGGCTGCCTGTACGTGGGCCTGATGCTGGGGCCGCAGGGGCCCAAGGTGGTGGAGTACAACTGCCGCTTCGGCGACCCGGAGACCCAGGCCGTGGTGCCGCGCATGGATTTTGACCTGGCCCAGGTGATGCTGGCCTGCGCCCAGGGCCGGGGCCTGGCCGGGATGGCCCCGCTCAAGTGGAAGCCAGAAGCCGCGGCTTGCGTGGTGCTGGCCTCGGCGGGCTACCCCGGCAAGCCCGATTCAGGGCGGCCCATCCTGGGCTTGGACCAGGCGGGCCGGGCGCTGGTGTTCCATGCTGGCACCAAGCTGGAGCAGGGCCGGCTCTTGAGCGCGGGCGGCCGGGTGCTGGGCGTGGTGGGCCAGGGCCGCAGCCTGCGCGAGGCCGTGGCAGGCGCCTATGAGGCCGTGGGCAAGGTCCATTTTGAGGGCATGCAGTACCGCCGCGACATAGGGCACCGGGCCTTGGCGGCCGGCAACCAGGGAGGATGACATGAGGCTCTTGCTGGCATTCCTGCTCTTCTGCGCGCCGCTGGCGCGGGCCGCGGAGCCGCCTGCCCCCGCGGTGCACGACAGCCCAGAGGCCGCGGCCGGGGCCCTGGCGCTGGACCCCGCGGCCATCCAGGCCCAGGCCCTCTGGCCCGGGCTGGCCCTGCACGGCTATGGCCACCTGAAGGCCGGCGACGATGACATGGGGTATTCCCTGATGGGCGCCGAGGTCTTTGGCCTGCTGGTGGGCGGCCTGGGCGTGGCGGACTGGGCCAGCCCGGATTCCAAGTCCGAGGACACCTTGACCCTGCAGGCCGTGGCCCTCGGCGGCTTGGCGCTCTTTGTCGGCTCCTGGGCCTACGACCTCATCGTGGCCCCGCGGCTGGCTGAAGGCCTCAACACCGAGAAGGGCCTGGCCCCGGCCCCGCCAGAGGGCCGCGTTTTCCCCTGGGCCCTGGATTTCGGCGGCGCCTATGGCCGGCCCTTTGGCAGCAGCGGCTACAGCGGCAGCCGCGCCTCGGCCAGCGGCGCTTGGGCGGGCTTGGAATGGCGGCCCTTGGACCTGGGCAGCCTGCTCTTGGACACCCAGCTGACCGACCTGTACCAGGACAACCGCCACTTCAGCCTGGCCACCGCCGGATTGAGCCTGCGCCTGCATCCCTGGAGCCTGGGCGCTGTTGAGCCCTACCTGGAGGGCGGCGCGGGATGGAACGTGTATCCCAGCGCCTTCGGTCCCTGGGGCTGGCAGGGCACCAGCCAGCTGCACGCCGGCCTGGGCGCGCGCTGGCGCTTCAGCGACATGTGGTCCCTGGATGGCGCCGCGGTGTACCAGCATTATGACAGCCCGCTGCAGGCAGTGGGCGCGCGCCTGGGCCTGAGCCTGGGCTTTGGCATCCCCTCAGCTCGGTGACAGGCATGCGGCTCTCCATAGGCACCGACCACGCTGGCTTCGCCTTCAAGGAGGGCCTGAAGGCCTGGCTGCAGGCCCAGGGGCATGCCGTGCAGGACGAGGGCACCCACAGCCTTGAGCGCTGCGACTACCCCGACTACGCCAAGGCGGTGGCGGAGAGCGTGCTGGCGGGCAGGGCGGAGAAGGGCATCCTCATCTGCGGCACGGGCATCGGCATGACCATCGCCGCCAACAAGGTGCGGGGCATCCGCGCCGCCTTGGTGCACGACCTCTACACCGCCCGCATGAGCCGCGAGCACAACGATGCCAACATCCTGGTGCTGCCCGCGCGCATGATCGCGCCGGAGTACGCGCAAGAGATCTGCAAGACCTGGTTCGCCTCCCAGTATGAAGGCCAGCGCCACCAGGCGCGGCTGGACAAGATAGCCGGCCTGGAGCAAACCCAAGAAAGGAAGTGAGTGACATGGACCTGAAAGCCATCAAGAAGGCGGACCCCGCGGTCTTTCGCCTGATCAAGGCTGAGGAGGAGCGCCAGGAGCTGCAGCTGCAGATGATCGCCAGCGAGAACTACGCCAGCAAGGCGGTGATGCAGGCGCAGGGCTCGGTGATGACCAACAAGTACGCCGAGGGCTACGCCGGCAAGCGCTACTACCAGGGCATGAAGAACTACGACGCGGTGGAGACCCTGGCCATCGAGCGCGCCAAGAGGATCTTCAAGGCGGAGCACGCCAATGTGCAGCCCAACAGCGGCAGCCAGGCCAACATGGCGGTCTACTTCGCCCTGCTGCAGCCCGGGGACACGGTGCTGGGCATGGACCTGGCCTGCGGCGGCCACCTGACCCACGGCCTCAAGTACAACTTCTCTGGCCGCTTCTTCAACGCCGTGGGATACCCGGTGGACAAGAAGACCTTCCGCCTGGACATGGCCACGGTGCGCGAGCTGGCCAAGAAGCACAGGCCCAAGATGATCATCGCCGGCGCCTCGGCTTATCCCCGCATCATCGATTTCCCTGCCTTCCGCAAGATCGCGGATGAGGTGGGGGCCATCCTATGGGTGGACATGGCCCACATCGCCGGCCTGGTGGCGGCGGGCGTGCACCCCAGCCCCTTCCCCTACGCGGATGTGGTGACCACCACCACCCACAAGACCCTGCGCGGTCCGCGCGGCGGCCTGATCCTGTGCAAGGCCGAATACGCCAAGAAGCTGGACAGCTGGATCTTCCCGGGCATCCAGGGCGGCCCGCTGATGCACGCGGTGGCGGCCAAGGCGGTGGCCTTTGAGGAGGCCCTCAAGCCCAGCTTCAAGAAGTACCAGCAGCAGGTGGTCAAGAACGCCAAGGCCCTGGCCAAGGCCCTGCAGGCCAAGGGATACGCCATCACCACCGGCGGCACCGACAACCACCTCATGCTGGTGGACCTGCGGCCGCAGGGCATCAGCGGCAAGGACGCGGCCAATGCCCTGGAGGCCGCGGGCATGGTGCTCAACAAGAACGGCGTGCCCTTTGATGAGCAGCCCCCCACCATCACCAGCGGCATCCGCCTGGGGACCCCGGGCATGACCACCCGCGGCTTCAAGGAGAAGCACATGGAGAAGGTGGCTGGCTGGATGCATGCCGTGCTCTCAGACCTGGGCAACGCCAAGCTGCAAAAGAAGGTGGCCAAGGAAGTGGCCGCGCTCTGCAAGAAGCATCCCATCTACCGCTGACCCGCCATCATCCTGGGGGCGGGCCTCGGCCCGCCCCCAGCCCGTGAGGGACCGTGACCTACTTGAGCCCTGGATCAAAGCCCGCCCAGGTGGCGGACACCCTGCAGGACCTGCTGCTCATCTCTGTGCTGTTGGCGGCGCCACTGGTCTTCTACACCCACGCCCACGATGTCTTCGAGTTCAACAAGATCACCATCCTGCGCCTGCTCTGCGCGC
>Ga0181516_10001803_pt1 | contig 15989 bp, 14 predicted proteins | sample PEATcosm2014_Bin_25_FD_121104 | JGI IMG/M metagenome (GOLD analysis project Ga0181516, IMG submission 121104) | Peatland microbial communities from MTU Mesocosm Facility, Houghton, MI, USA - PEATcosm2014_Bin01_10_metaG | ecosystem: Environmental > Terrestrial > Soil > Wetlands > Peat | place... | reverse complement strand
CCTCGACGAGGTTTTTGGTCAATTCAGGCCGTCAATCGTCTATCATGCTGCAGCTTATAAGCATGTCCCTCTGATGGAAACGCATGTCTTTGAGGCGGTCGAGAACAATGTCTTCGGCACTCATAACCTGGCGTTAGCCGCTATGAGGTACAAGGTTGACGATTTTGTAATGATCAGCTCTGACAAAGCTGTCCGTCCAACCAGCGTCATGGGCGCCACAAAACGGATCGCAGAGCTTCTCCTGCTCGCGTTGCAAAACGGGGGCACTCAATTTGTCGCAGTTCGATTCGGGAATGTTCTTGGTTCCAATGGAAGCGTCATACCCATCTTCAAGAAGCAGATACTCGCCGGCGGTCCCATCACAGTAACACATCCCGAAATGCGCCGCTTCTTTATGACCATTCCTGAAGCCTGTCAACTTGTCCTGCAGGCTTCGGCCATTGGCGAGGGCGGTCAGATCTGCGTCCTGGACATGGGGCAGCCAGTCAAAATTGTAGAACTTGCCAAAAGCCTGATCCTGCTATCTGGACTTATTCCAGATGAGGACATCAAGATTGAATACTCCGGCACACGCCCGGGAGAAAAACTCTACGAAGAGCTCAGTACGCTCCTCGAAGACACCGTTCCAACGGAGTACGACAAGATCCGCATCTTCGTCGGCAACGGAATGTCGAAAGACGATATACTCACCTGGCTGGATACGCTTCGTCAGGTCTGCGAGTCTCGCGATGTTGGCGGCCTGGTCGTCGCCCTTAAAGACATCGTTTCAGATTACAACCCAAGCAAGGACCTGTTAAAACGGATCTTGGAATCTCAACACCAGATTGTTCCTGTTGACGGAATGGTCTCATACCAGCGATGCTACAGTTGCATCAACGGCAACGGTAAGTCCGTTTTGTCGCCCTCCGTGGAAGACCAATAGAGGGGCCAGGAAATACCACGCAGCTTGATCGAGGAGTTTTCCCATCACTTGGACCTCGGCCACTGTCTTGGTCACGGTCGTTTGCCTAAGCTGGAGTTGCAGAACGGGGCCGGTTTATCTATCGGGCATCGACCGAAAACAGGCGTAGTAACTACGCCGGTCAATAGAGAACCCGTCGAGATGCCAAACTACTTAGTCTCTTTTGATAGCTGGATGCGACAACAACGCAGAACTCGAGATGTTACTCTTTGCCGCGCGGGGTATGGCCAATCAGGGCGCAGCTTTTGGTCTCCAATGCGGCGACTTATAGTTAGGTTGAGATTGGCGCCTTCGCGCTAACTATTGGATCACCCTGACATTGAATACCGGTGTAATGTTCGGCGCGATTGAGACGGCTGTAGTATTGCATACCGGCACCGTGACAGTCGCCAGGTTGCTCACATACGCAGTATCCCAACGGAGACCTGGTGACAATTGCGTGTAAGACGCAGGAGTAGCGTGAGTCTCCATGCCGCTCGTAGCTCCATTAACCGAGGCTGTTAACTTCACGCATGCTCCAGGAGGAATGGCGCTTCCGGGTAACGGCCCGGTTGTCCCCGACAAGGTCGGCTTCACGGGGAGCGCTCCGACACATAAAGTAGAGCCACAATCCAAGCCAGTGCCAATGAGAATGTGTCCGCCGTTCGGATTCAAGGCCCAAGGGTATGAAACTCCAAGGGCTTGTTGACTGGCGGTTTGCGTCCAGGCCATGCGCGTTGATGCATAGAATCCTGAATCCATCACCATTCCATTGAAGGAACTCGACACGCGAAGAGGAGCTATCTGCCGAGTGCCGCTGGTTGCCGGGGCGCCCGCACCGTCGAGGTGCGCTTCCAAATTTGTTCCACCCGTCGGCTGGATCAGAGCTGGAATATACACGTTTGCATTCGGCAGCGTAACAGTGTGGGGCGAAGTAGCATCGCTGGAAATTGTGCTGGTTCCGATCAGCGCCGCCGACATGAGGGGTTCAGAATCGTACATTAGACAGTATTTGGAGTTGCAAAAAGGCGTTCCGACCATGTCAGCCGGAGTGAGCGGCCCACTCGAACTCGATCCAAGGCGGACGTTCGCCATATACCCGCCAATATAATGCAATTTTGAATTCGTCGTGTCGTTGGCCCATCCAGGCAGATCAATTCGGATATTCTGGTTGCCAATTCCGCTGACCCCGCTATCAAACACTATCCCTTCAGCATTGCCGACTTGATATACGTAGCCATCGCCGAAGATGGACCCGTTATTTGCAGATTGCAGTAAAATCTGCCCTACGCCGGCATACTCAATATGCGGACCGAGAATCGTGAATCGTTCCATATCCCGCAGTTGAAATCCGTAGGTTCCACCGCCTACAGTCGGCTGGATCATGACCAGGTCGCTGATTTGCGCGGTGGGCCCCCCGTCGGCCGCAATTTGAACTCCAGCGTTGTAATCTACATAAGGGTGATCCAGCGTCATTTCGATAACCTGACCCTGAATGGAAACCCCACGCCCTCCTGCGGAGAGAGCCATGAGCCTCTTGATGCTGATGTCGAAGACGAACGCCCCTACACCCGCACGCCCTTTAATCACAACGTTGTCGCCCGTCGCATCGTGTGTTGAGACGTTGGTAATCTCCCCGTGCGATACAGTCTGCGTCGTGCCGTCGATTACGAGAGCGTTTGTCTCATTTTTTGCGTCGATGTCGAAATCCCTAAGCGCAAATTTACTGCACTTTTTAAGCTGCGGAGAGATCACTAGAGAGCCTTTGATGCGGGTGCCAAGCACCAAGGTGCCATCGTAACTGCCGACACCAAGCAAAGTGATTCCGCTGCAATTATCGATGTTGACGTTGGCCCTGTAGCAACCGGCAGGAAGCAATACAATTCCCCCTTCTGCGGATTGCGCGGCGCTGATTGCGGCCGCGATTGCCGATGAATCATCGGCGATGCAGTTGCCCACTGCCCCAAAGGGAGCTGCTGTCACGTCGTAAATTGATTTTGTCGCCGATGCTGCGTGCGGAAACCCTACGATGAAGAGGAAGACGACGCTGGCCGAAACCCATTTTGGAAAAGTGTCGAGCATGTATTAATCTTCGCATCCTGTTTCGCCTTCGTCCCGATATATTTGTTGTTATTGATCCCGTACTGAACAGTTAGATGTGCGCGACAAAGGAGACGTGTTTGTGCGGCAAATAGCCTGCGATCTAATCTGTCTTCTGTATGCTATGCAGGGTGCGATGGAGATGCGGCTCAGTACCGCCTCGGTGCGCGCCGGAATAGCCTCGATCACTCCCTGCATCCGGCCTCTGGTGAGCAACTCGTCTGGGGTCAACTCAGGCGAGCGCTAGGTAGAAAGAAGGCTTAGGTATTGCCGGCTCCGTTGGCCGGCCAGTGGTTTACTCGCTTCCAACCGGCCGGGTGCTGTGTTTGTCCTCCTCCCTCCAGTCGCGATGAGAGGCGCCCCCGGTCGAGTGCCGAGATTTGCCTGCAATCAGAAAGAACTCCGGCTTCGGCTTGCCATTCACGTTGACTACCTCAGTGATCATTCAAACAATTGCCATTTCCAGTTGTGTGAGATACTTCTTGAGGTGTACTTTGTGCCCAGCTTTACTAGCCGCCTCGGAATCAGGCTGACACCGGTAGAGCAGAATGGGGCCGTCGGAGGATTCTATTACCGACTTCTGTGGCAGAATGGATTGTAAGCGATCGAAAACAAAGGAAATGATTGATTCCAAATGGCGGGAGTAGTTCAGTGGTAGAACGTCAGCTTCACCATTGATTCCCAGCCACCTTCCTAATTTAACCTCCTGAAATCTCATACAAATCCATCAAAATAAGGAAGATAACGAGCCGCCGAAGCGGCTTTTTATTTGCCTCGAAATGTGTCTGATTTTGCACACTTTTTGGTGATTTTTGGCATGTGGCTAGTAAAAGTGGCTAGTAAAAAACTGCGCTAATTTTGGTCAAGATCGACGATTGAATGTCACATTCCACCACTGAAGGGAAAATGCGCTTGGCGCACTCCTTAATTTCGACAAAATGCCAAGAAAGGAAGGAACCTCCGCAATGGAAGCAACGCTGAGTAGCAAAGGGCAAGCGACGATCCCCAAGCCGGTTCGTGACCGCCTGCAACGTAACCGGGGACCGGTTCAACTTCTTCTTCCATCCTGACGGCGTCATCAATTGGGTGCGGGGGCTTACGGTATGAGACGATCGGATCTCAGCCGCTCAAAGAGATCGAAGAAGCTGTCGTCAGTTGCCTGGTAAGCGGTGAAGCCAGCCTTGCGGCTCTTGGACATATCTGTGACAACCTCTACTGGACGCCCGAGATCGGCATCTGTGTGCCAGGGGGAGGCAAGGACATTGATATCCGCATCCTTGAGGCCGTACTTCTCCGCGATGCCTTTCCAGATCGGGGCAGCATCGGCAAGCTGTTTTTCCAGCGGAGTGCCTTCGCAGTGCAATTCCGAGGCTTCCACGCCAAACCACCCGGCGATGCGCTTCCACATCCAGTTCCAGCGGAAGATGTCGCCGTTGACCACGTTGAATGCCTGATTGCGCGCGGCAGGGGTCGTGGCGGCCCAGAGAAGCTGTTGGGCCAGCACGCGCGCATCGGTCACATCGGTAAGACTGTTCCACTGCACGGAAGATCCGGGAAAGAGCATGGGCTTTCCAAGCTCTTTGCAGATGCTGGCATAGATCGCCAATGTCGAGCCCATGTTCATGGCATTGCCGACGGCATAGCCTATCAGCGTATGGGGACGATGAACGCTCCATCCGTAGCCATCGCGTTTGGCGGCCGCGAAGAGTTCGTCTTCTTGCGCGTAGTAGAAGTTCTCCACGTTCAGGCGCGGCTGCTCCTCGCGGAAGGGCGTCGCCGGCAAATGACCCTTGCCATAGTTTTCGAACGGCCCAAGGTAGTGTTTGAGGCCGGTGACGAGAGCGACGTGTTGCGTAGATTTGGCTTGGGAGACGGCGTCGAGTACATTGCGCACCATGCCGGCATTGACGCGGATGTTTTCTGCCTCCGTTGGCTGGCGCAGCCATGTTGTCAGAAAGATGTGGGTCGGCTTCACATTCTCGAGCGCGGACCGAACGGCAACGGCATCCTGCAAGTTGACCGCAACGGCGATCACTCCATCACGCTGACCTGGGTGCCGGGCCATGCCGTAGATCGTCCAATTCCTTTCAGCGATGAGCAGGTCAGCCAGGTTGCGCCCTGCCATGCCGGAAACGCCAACAATCAATGCTGTCTGTTTCATTGCGAATCCCTCTTCCTGGAGCTCACTTGTTCCGGTGGCGTCTACGACTATAGTGACACTCAAGGCAGGCAGCCTATTGGCCGCCCGCCTTTCAGGAGACTTCCATTATCCCCTGTGTGGACTGCTTATGCGACCGGAGAACTGCCTCATCAAGGGGCTGGATCTATCGTGCGCGTCCAATATCGGAGGTTGGCTCCGGGGCCGCGTCTCTGAGCTGGTAGTCTTGCAGCGTATGGCATGGCGATTCCGCAAGAGCATCAAGTTGGGGCCACTGAGGCTGAACCTGTCTAAATCGGGCATAGGCAATTCCATCGGTGTTCGCGGTTTCCGCGTCGGCACGGATGCAAAAGGCAGATCGTACACGGCTGCCTCGATCCCCGGCACGGGCCTTTACGAGCGGAAATACTCCAAGCAAGGCGAGAGCGCTGCCCATGCAGCGGTTCCTGTTGAGGGCACGCCCGAACGGCGAGGCAGCGGCGCTGGTTTTGCCTTGGGGCTTCTATTGTTGGCGTTCATGGCCGGCGGGTTGGTGGTCTTCATTTTGATGCCTCACTCGATCACGCCACCTGTGACGCCACCAGCGACAGTGAGTGTCCCTCAATCGCCGGCACCGCCGGCCGCTGTGAAGCGGAAGCGTGCCCATCGGTCTGTTGGCGCTGCAAAGAGCGCAAAGGCTTCGCGTCGACTGAACGGGACAGCATCCGAGGGGCAGCAAGCGTCACCTGCGCCGACTACTGATGCGGTTCCGCAAACAAACTAGCAATTGTGCCGAGACACTGCAATGAGTCCAGCAGCCGTATGAGCTGGAACCGCTTTCAGCCCTTCGAAATTTGGAAGCGGTACCGACACTCGGCAACGCTTTTGACGGACGCCAATGGGTGCGAGAAGGCGAACATAAGGGAGACGCTTCTCAGGCCGCCCCCTATCGCTGGGACGTGAGCTGTTATAACGTTTTCTCACTATCTCCAGTGAAGCCCGGCGCAATTTCGAGACTCTTGGTACCAATAATCGCTTTCAGATTCTTCAAGCACAGCCGATGAATCATCGGATCAAGTCGCCTGTCCGGGCTGCAATCCACATTCCACAACTGGAGGACGTATCCGGCTATTGCCGCACGAACAGTAACGTGCAGTTCCCCTCGCCGCATTCCAAAATCCTTCTGGACGATTTCCGGGCGATCGACAGCGGGATGAACCATCAGCACCAAATCGACCTGTTTGTTCCATTCTTCATCGGCTTCGGCCATTTCGTGCGGAAGGATCTCCTCCTCTGGCACTGGCGCGGCCGCCTCAATTCGCGATATCACTAGGTCCCTGAACTCCCCGGTCTCCCGATCAAAGACCCGCGTATGCCAGCGCAACCCACTGTCCACGAGAGCATGAGGAATGACCGCACGTTTGGCGGTGCCACGTTTCAGCGAATGGTATTTCACGAGCAATACCTGCTGCTGATGAATGGCTCTTGTGACAATCGCGACTTCCTGCAAGGTGGGACGATTCAGTCTTAGCGGAAGTTCGCAGGGCAGATATCCACCGCCTTGGCGATCATCTCCATCTCCGAACCCTTTGGAAATGGCTGAAAGCACGCGCTCTGGTACGTGCTCGAAGACAGGCACGAAGTGTTCACTCGGAATGTACACCTTACGACTTCCATCAAAATCGATGTTCTCAGGCGCTAGTTCCCTGTAGGCGGTGAAGTCCCGCGTCGCCACGGCAGGGGCGATTCCGAATCGCTCCATGAGGTCCCGCCGGGAGGCATCGCCCAGGAACCACAACCGGAATTCGATATAGGCCAGCCGATCCCGTTGCTTCTGGCTGTGTTGGTTGACGGTGAGTTGTACCAAGTCGGAATTTCCCTCTAACCAGAGTATAAACGGAAATCTCATTTGACATCATCATTTTGATGAAGTATGATCAGATCATCAAAATGATTACATCAGTACGAGGTGCGCGATGAGCGACCCAAGCAACGAATGCGCCGTCTCCAATCTATGCGACTCGACAAAAGCCGTGTCTAGAGACTGGCCCCTTTTCTCGGAAAAACTCACTTCCGTTCTATCGAAACTGGAAGAGGACCAATACCTGATCGTCTCAGCCAAGACCGGCAATCGCTTTGTTCAATTCGCCTGCCAGGGAGCGTGGGGTATGCGGGTTGAGGTGACCAGCAACCACTTTCTGGAAGGCGAAGATCGGCTGAACCGGCGGCAGATGTCGTGGTTGCGCTCGCATGGCTGGAATGCGCCGACAGGAAAACTTAATAAAGCTACGCCAGCCAAGGACCCGGACGGATCCCCGAACTATTACATCGACTTTTCGGCCCCGGTTAATGCCAGCGGAGTGGCCCAAATCGCAATTGAAACCCTTGTAAATGGACTGGAGATCTCACATCCCTCTTCGTTGGCGCACAAGGCGTTCGACGTCGATGGTAAGGCGTTTTCGTTTAATGAACTGGGCCTCAAGACGGCCGATGTTGAACACAAGCCTTTGATGGAGAAAGTCCTGGAAGTGGTCCGGGCGGTGACGGGGATTGCTGATCTGGAGCGCGATGAAGACGGTGACGTCATGATTCGCTATAGATCGATCGCGGTGTGCGCCACACCGCTGGAGAACAAGTTGCGCCTCTCTACGGCCCTTATTACCGACACTGTTGAGTCGCCGACTCTGTTATGCAAGCTCAATCAATTGAATTTTGGACCGCAAGGGATTCGGTGTGTCCACCACGAGAAAACGGTCTTTGCTGCCTTCGATTTGCCGGCCAATCCCTTCGTCCCGGAGCACCTCGCGGAGGAAATGAAGGAGTTTACCGCAGTAGCGGAAGGATTCGCTCTCGTGTTGCGAGCAGAGTTCTCCCGGGACAGTTCTGCCAGGACTGGCGGAACAGCAAATTACATCCAGTAGTCATCAGGAGGTTGCCATGAACTACGACATCATAGGAGACATTCACGGACACGCCGATGCTCTAGAAGCTCTTCTTGGCCATCTGGGATACAGACAGACAAGCGGCGCCTGGCGTCATGCGGACCGGCAAGCTCTGTTCGTCGGCGACTTCATCGACCGCGGGCCCAAGCAACGGGAGTCTGTCGATCTTGTCCGGCGAATGGTCGATGCCGGGTCGGCACATGCGGTGATGGGCAACCACGAGTTCAACGCCATTGCCTGGTTTACTAAAGACCCGGACTGTGGTGGTGAATACTTGCGCAGGCACTACTCCGCTAAATACGGCGACAGCAACCAGCGTCAGCATCAGAAATTCTTGAATGCAGTGGAAGGAACCCCTTTGCATGAAGAGCTCGTGGCATGGTTCCAGACTCTTCCGCTGTTTCTTGACCTACCGGAGCTTCGACTTGTTCACGCCTGCTGGCATCCGGCAGCTCTCGCGTTTTTGCGTCCGCACCTGACCTCTGACAACCGGATGAATTTCGAGACAATGGTTCTGGCCAACCGAGAGCCAACCAATGAGGCAGAAAAGGACACACCAGAGCTTACGGTTTTCAAGTCGGTCGAAGCCGTGCTCAAGGGGATCGAAGTTCCGCTCCCCGCGCCGTACAAATTCATTGACAAGGACGGCCACATGCGCAACCGCGTTCGCGTCCGCTGGTGGGACAACGAGGCAACGGATTATTTGCGTGCCTCGATGTTGCCTGACGACGAGCGAGCCGGATTTCCCCAGACTCCGGTCCCACCTCACACACTGATCGGACACGACGGTGGCAAACCAGTCTTCGTCGGTCACTACTGGCTGACGGGCACGCCGGCGCTGCTCTCGAACAAGGTCGCCTGCGTTGACTATAGCGTGGCAAAGGGCGGTCAACTGGTCGCCTACCGGTGGGATGGTGAGCCGGAACTGGACAACAGCAAACTAAAGTGGGTGCAGCCATGAATTCATATCCAGCCTTGAAGGACTCCGTCTCCTCGCCCTTGCAAATCGGCGAGATCTCGTTCGACAACGGCGAGGGAAGTTTGGGATTGACCACTTGTCCCGGCAAGCAAGACTCGTACAAGTGGAATCGTGACCTGGAGGAAGATCTGTCGGTCATCCGCAAATGGGGCGCCAGTAACCGATCACACCAAGCCCGGAAGGCATGGAGTGGCGGATGCTTGGCAACCAGGGTGGGAGCCAGCGCTACGATCGTGCCGATCTCCTTGCGATACAACCCCAGGATCAGGGATTCGCGGCTCGGGAAGTGGCGATAGAGTGTTCCGGCACCGACCCCAGCCGCCTTCGCAATCGAGTTCAGGGACGCCGCCGGATCAGCTGCCAACGCATCGCGTGCCACATCCAGAATGCAGTCCCTGTTCGCCTGTGCGTCTGCCCGCAGATTTTCGTTGTTGGCCATAATCTCGGATGGTTTTGGGCGGCGCTTACGTTTTGATCGCATTCCATCCACTCACGATTGCTGCGCACTACGGTCTTTGGAGAAGAAAGGATAAGAGCCGAAAAGCCACTGATGGATCAAGTTCTCCTTATGCAAACCGCGAGGAACTCAGTATGTCGCTCCTCTCTGTTTTGATTGCAATCTTGGCCGCATCGTATCTCGGGAAGCATTGAACGCAACAACGCAGGCAAAGCCTAGACGGAGCCGTGCCTTGTCATTTTTGGCTTCTAAGAAGCCCTATAGAGCCACCCGGATTCACCTATTTGCCTGTGCCTGATTCTCGGTTTTTGACAGGCCAAATCGCTCATCCAGAATGATTTGCGCGAGAACGGCAGGATAGGTGTCCGAAAACGCCGACCCGCCGGAGATTCCTCAGGCCGCCCGAAGGAGGAATCAAAAAGCATCAAGGCGGATCTTCGCGAGAGAATAGGACGTACTGCGCCCTCCAGACGAATCTTTCGTCAGGACGCCGGCTCCGATGAGATCCTCGATATCGCGCAGCGCGGTATCCTGCGAACACTTCTCAAGCTTGGCCCATTTCGAAGAAGTGAGCTTGCCATCGAAGCCATTCAATAGCCTGTTGATCATGCTGCGCTGCCGCTCGTTGAACTCCGTATCGGCGAAGCGATCCCAGAAGCGGGCCTTATTGAGCACGGCGGCCAGGATGGTCTCCGCATGGTCGAAGGCGCGCCCGAGACATGCCAGAAACCATTCGAGCCAGAGCGTGATATCGAGCCCCCCTTTCTGCGTCGCTTCGAGGATCTCGTAGTATGCTTTCCGCTCCTGCTGAATCTGGGCTGACATGCTGTAGAAGCGCTGGGAGCTTCGTTCTGAACGCGCCAGCACCATATCGGCGATGGCGCGCGCTATGCGTCCGTTGCCGTCCTCGAAAGGATGAATGGTGACGAACCACAGATGCGCGACACCTGCCTTGAGCACAAGATCGGTCGAACACTCTTTTTCAAACCAGTCCAGGAATTTCTTCATTTCTCCACGAAGACTGCCGGCAAGTGGGGCTTCATAATGAACTCGCTCCTTGCCAATTGGCCCCGAGACGACTTGCATTGGGCCTTTCTTGTCGTTGCGCCATGCGCCGACGTTGATTCGCGACATTCCACTTCGGCCTGTCGGGAAGAGTGCCGCGTGCCAGTCGAACAAGCGCCGCGCCCTCAATGGCTGATCGTAGTGCTGGGTAGCATCCAGCATCATGTCAACAACGCCCTCAACGTCACGGTCCGCGGGCGTCAGGCCGCCAATGTCGATTCCAAGTCGGCGTGCGATCGAGGAGCGCACCTGGTCCCTATCGAGTTTCTCCCCTTCAATCTCGCTCGATTTGAGGACATCCTCGGTTAAGGTGTTCAATATGGCTTCCTTACGAAGCTGGAAGCCAAGCCCCTCCATACGGCCAATCAGGCGTCCCTGCCGGTGCCGCAATTCGATCAGTCGCTGGGAAATCCGCTCGGAATTCCAGCGAAAGTTCGGCCAGTTCGGCCGCTCGTGAATGTAGGTATCGCGCTTTATTCTCCGCACCATGTGCAGAGAATATAACGCGTATTCGCCGCAATTTCAAGGACTAATCAACGCAGGTTATGCGGCGATAAGGTCTCTTAATCACCGCACAACAGTCGTCAAACTGCAGATGCGTCAAGCAATAGCCGTATCCCCAGAATCAGGCTATGCGTTTGCTTGCGTGAGATTTTCGAAGTCACCGTCGTGGCAGTCTGAACACATGTGGACGGTTGCTCATCCCAAATCCCCTGCCAGGAAGCGCGGCGTTGACGAACAGGGTGTCATCGGTACTGTAGGTTCCGTAGGCCCCATGAACATGTCCGAAGACGTGCAGCATTGGCTTCACCGTTTGCACGGCGGCAAGAAGTTGGTGGCACCCTTCGTGACGATCAGAGCCGAGAGCCTTGTCGAGGATGCCATAGGGTGCGCCGTGTGTCACGAGAATGTCGGTGTCGGCATCGATGCCCGAATAGAGTTTCGCCCGAACCGTATCAGAGACAACACCAAAAGCCTCTCCAAGGAGTGGCGTGGTCGGCGAGCCCCAGAACTTCAACCCCATGATCTCCACGCTCTCGTTAATCAATAGCGTGGCGTTCGTGATCAACGCCCGCCGGGAGGCGTCTTCGACGACCGAATCATGGTTTCCTGGTATAACGACGCGATAGGCATGAGGCAGTTCACCAAGCCACTCATTGAAGTCGATGAGCTTCTCTGCGCTCCGGCTGTTCATGGTGAAGTCCCCAGCGTGAATTAAGATGTCGCCTGGTGGGACCTCGACTTCTCTGTGCAACTCGTGCGTGTCAGAAATCAGAACGATGGTGAGACTGTCGGCGTCTTGCCGTGCTGCAGGCGGCTTCTTTCGGATGCTCAATTGTCGTCTCCTGTTTGACGTCATGACGCGGTTCACATCGACGGAGCATGCTAGGCCTGAACCAAGTTCCGCACTGAAACCTCGCGGCGGCTATAACGTCCCGCCGCAATCGAGCCGGATCTGCAGAATTCAAGTATCCATAGCTCGTGTCATTCGGGGGGGATCAGGCGATGCGCGAAAAGTACACGCCAGCGGGTCTTCGCGAGCAGTGATTTCAATGCTTGGGCTCCTTCTAAAGACCCAAACTCGAACCGGGTATGTCTGTCGTTCATAAACTCGAAACATGGCGAATCGTCTTGGAAACTGCACTCCGCAACCAGATAGGAGTCCCCATTGCGGGCCCCATCTTCTCGCCACGACTCAACATATTTGACCCGGTTTCTAGCACACTCTGATCTTGCCCCCGCAAAACGTACCCCTTAGCGGAGTGATTAAACTGCGAAGGGAAGACGAAGATGGTGAAGATACCGCGGAAGTCCTACACGCTTGAGTTCAAGCAGGAGGCAGTGCGTCTGGTGGAGTCGGGCCAGCGCGTTTGTGAGGCAGCGCGCAGCCTCGGGATTGTGGAACAGACATTGGCGAACTGGGTGAAAGCCCATCGTGGCGGCAAGCTGCGCGGCTCGGGCCGGAGCGCCGAGTTGACCGCCGAGCAGATGGAGATTCGTCGTCTGCGCGCGGAACTGGCGCGGGTGACGATGGAGCGCGACATCCTGGGAAAAGCCACGGCGTTCTTTGCAAAGGGCCAGAAGTGAAGTACGCCTTCATCTATCAGCATCGTTTTGTCTGGCCGGTCTGTGTGCAGTGCCGCGTGCTCGGCGTAAGTGCCACAGGCTATCACCAGCATCGCGTGCGACGGACCAGGGTTGCCCAGCGGCGTCACATGACGGACGAAGCACTGTTGGCCCATATTCGCGCGATTCATGCGGAAATGCGCGGTGCCTATGGCTGGCCGCGCATGTGGCGCGAGTTGCGCAAGCGGGATCTCCGCGTGGGCAAGCAGCGTGTGCAGCAGTTGATGCAGCAGCATGGCATCCGTGCGCGGGGCAAGCGGCGCTTTCGCGTAGCCACCACCGACAGCCGGCACACTCTGCCGATTGCGCCGAACCGGCTCGATCGCAACTTCTCACCGCCTCGTCCGAACACGGCATGGGCAGGCGACATCACCTACATCGCCACCGACGAAGGCTGGCTGTTTCTGGCCGTGGTCATCGACCTATTCAGCCGGCGGGTGGTGGGCTGGAGCCTGCAACCGCACATGGAGCGCAGCCTGGTCATCGACGCGCTGGAGATGGCCTGGCAGCAGCGGCGGCCATCGAAGGGCGAGTTGCTCTTTCATAGCGATCGCGGCAGTCAGTATGCCAGCCACGACTTCGCGCAGCTTCTCGATGAGCACGGCATTACCGCATCGATGAGCCGCAAGGGCAATTGCTGGGATAACGCATGCAGCGAGACGCTGTTCGGATCACTGAAGGTGGAGTGGCTCCATGGACAGCGCTTCGCCACCACCCGTGAAGCCAAGGACGCAGTGCTCGACTGGTTGCGCTGGTATAACCGCAGCCGCATGCATTCCACGCTCGAATACTCCAGCCCTGCCGAGTACGAGCAGCGCTGGAAGGAGCAACAGCAGCAGGCCGCCGCATGAGTTCTGCGGCAACCGAGGCAGGCGGCGGAAATATGGAAATCGATGAAGCCGATTTCCACATTCCCGCCGCACGACGGCTACGACGAGATGAGTTAATCTCGCCTAAACCAACTCGCTAAGGTGTACGCATTCTGAGGGCAAGGTCACTCCTCGAGGTCAATAAAGCACTCTTGTCCCGCCTCATCAAAGTATTCCACTCGATGTGGAGTCACGCATTTGATCTGCGCATTCGCAACGCCAATCCTGACGATTTCAGGCACCATCTGGTTCACTTGGACTCCTTCCAACAGGGCAATCGTATGAACGAAGAGGCGGAGCCGTGTTTTACCTTCACATTGCCCCTCTGGGGCGAGGTCGCCATTTTACTTCGCCTTCCTAGGGCTGCGCTCCGCTTGCCCTGGGCTGTTTTCGCCGCGTCCCTACGGGACGAAAGCCCCATCCTGGCCACTGCGCAGCCAAGCGCTCCAAATCCCGAGTCAACGAATCCGTCGGACCGCCACCGGGGGTAGCATGGTGAGCATCGAGTCAGACCGCGTCAAGCATCGATCTCGCGAACAAAGGCCACTCATGCGACTGCCCCGCTCCTCGCGACTGCATTCGCACTCTATCCCGCGCGAAAAAGGCGAAGAAGTGAAGGTCAGGGAACAACGATTCGTGCGATCGCATTGGATTCCTCTATCAAAACTCCATCATTTCCACCGTAAGCGGATCGCCTTTCCGGTAGTGGGCGATGTGAAGGCTGATCGTGTCGCTGCCTACGGAGAGAGAATTCTCGCTTTTGAAGGCTCGAAGCTTGTTCTCGAACACCTTTCGATTTCGGTCGTCGGCAATACTCACCGCGACCACACTTTCGATCGCCAGCTTGTCTGGCACCTTGCATCCAAAACCAATTATGTCTCGATACCAGATGTCTCCCGACTGAGGAGTCCGAAGCATCTTGAGCAAGGTCACCGAGTAGATATAGGCTTGTGAGATTGCCTCCGCAGTCGTATCCCTACCTTTGAGTTCCCAAGGTTTCTTAAGCTCCCAGACAGATATCTTGGTGCCTTTCCCAGTTCCCCTTCGTGCAAGGATGTCAATGTTGCCTTTAGTCGGCTTCGGTGTTCCTTTGCACGCAGAGATGGGAACCGGAAACTGGAATGGAAAACCTCCGAGCATAACAGGCTGTATTCCCCGGAGTGTCCCTTTGAACTTCTTTCCAGTCGGGTCTTTCATGTGCCGGAGGAACTCTGACTCAATCCGATGCTCCTCGCTTTTGAGGAGCTGGTGATACTTGCAATGGACCAGTGATTGAAAATGCTTCCGAAACTTCTGAGCCTTAGCGCCTCTCCAGGGGTACTCGCCCGTCAAATCGATACCGCACAGGTTGTCATTCACTGTTGCCGTCATTTGTGGAATCTTGATGTAGACGTCGCGCTTCCGCTTTACTTGGAGCGTCGCCACCTGCTGCCCGAGGTACCTTAAGGAGAACTTGATTGGAGAATTCGTCGCATCCGTGTAGGAAAGGTACACCTTCAGTGGATCCCATCCATGAAACTGCCGCTTTGCGAGCAGAATGGATTCCTTCGCATCTCCTAACTTTTTCGCCCACCCTGCAGCTCTTGCCTCAGCCCCTTGATTCCACAAATCTTCAACTTGCTCCAATAGACTCACAATACCCCCTTGTTTGCATCAAATGACAAACGGAACACCATCTGTTGCCCTCTCTGCTTTTAAAAAGACTTTCGCGAATTCCTCAGGAAACTCGGTATGAACTGGAACCAGCATCTTCGGACTCAGTGCCTCAACAAGCTCTTGTAAGTCGTCTACGGTCGCGTGCCCGCTGGTATGGGCGTAGACAAAGTTGATTGCAGGGTCGGTACGGAAGGCGGAGATTCTGGCACTGCCGTAATACTCGGGGTGGCTTCCGTCGAGATAGCCGAGCCATTGCGAGTAGATGACGTTGACGGGAGCAGCGGCAATCTTGAATTCGTCGATGTGGCTAAAGCTGGACATCTTGCCGAAGTAGAGGAATGCTCCCGGATTCTGCCGCAGTTCTTCAGGCATTACCCGGTAGCGGAAAAGCCGATTGCTGAAATCGCCAAAATACTCAGGGTTGGCCTTCAGCCTCTCATACTGACTACCTTTGGCGAAAACTCTTACCTCGGGCCAATCCATGGCGGGCGTGTTTTGCGTGATCTGGCGGAGTTGTTCAAGCACCCATGCGGTGTAGATATCGATCACGAGGAATTTGCCGGCACGTTTGCAGGCCCGATAGGCGGAGACGATTCGGTCGATGTTTTGCGAGGACGACAGCAGGAACGAGATGTTCTTCTGCGGTTGGATTGTCTGGAAGATGGCTTGTTCGACTGACTTCTCGTCGGGGAAGAGATCGTTGCTGCGATGCAGCAT
>Ga0181516_10001802_pt1 | contig 15991 bp, 13 predicted proteins | sample PEATcosm2014_Bin_25_FD_121104 | JGI IMG/M metagenome (GOLD analysis project Ga0181516, IMG submission 121104) | Peatland microbial communities from MTU Mesocosm Facility, Houghton, MI, USA - PEATcosm2014_Bin01_10_metaG | ecosystem: Environmental > Terrestrial > Soil > Wetlands > Peat | place... | reverse complement strand
GAGAGATACGCGCAGTGGCCGCCGTGCTCGGTCTCTACAAAGGTGACGTTGGGGATGGCAAGGAGCTTGGCCCGGGTCTCAGGTGTGATGCGGATGAAGGGGTCGTCCGCGGCAACGAGCACCAGCGTTGGGACGGCGATGCGGTCCACGACGCGAGCGGCCGAGGAGCGATAGTAGTAGTCGTCGGCGCTGGTGAAGTGGCAGTAACGGGCGACGACTTTGTTGTCGAACTCGCGAATGGATCGGATGGCGCCGAGCTTTCGCGGTTCGTAGATGGCGGGAAAGAGCGTGGCTTTGCGGTGAAGGCGGCGAATTAAGCCGCGCACGAACCTTGCTTCATAAAGGCGATTGGCCGGCTTGTGGAGGGCGTCGGCGCCTGAGGCAAGATCGGCGGCCGGGCAGACGGTTGCGACGGCGCAGAGCGGCGGCCGCGCGCCCCACTCGCCGGCAAGCTTGAGCACGAGGTTGCCGCCCATGGAATAACCGACAAGGGCCACGCGGGTGAGGCTGTACTGTGCGGCAAAGTGGAGGATCACCGAGCCGACGTCGTCCGAGAGGCCAGAGTGATAGAGGGTGGGCGTAAGCGCGTCAGTGCCGCCGCAGTTACGCATATTCATGCGGATGACATTGAAGCCCGCGGCCCAGGCGCGAGCGGCCACACCCTGGATGTAGCGCGAGTGCGATGAGCCCTCAAGACCGTGAACGAGGATGGTGGTGAGGCGCGAGGCCGGCTCGGTTTGCCAGTGACAATGACACAAAACGCGGCTGCCGTCGGCGGAGTCGACCGGGACGGTTTCGGCGACGGACTCGAGAAGGAAGGCTGGGCGAGGAAGGAAGTTTCCGACGATGGTTTGCAGGTGGCCGTTGGTCAGACCGCGGCGCGGGATGAATGGTGTGAGCCAATGGGAAGCAGGCGGGAGGCTGGCCGCAACGATGTCCCTGTTCAAGTCATGGTTCGTTGCATCTAACTCATTTTGCGGGATCACGTCAGGCTCAGTTTGCACGGGGTCAGTTTGGACGGGCTCAGTTTGGACGGGCTCAGCTTGCGGGGGTTCGACTGGTGCGGTCGGCATATTGGGGCGGCTAGTGGGGATCGAACCCACGACATCCTGAGCCACAGTCAGGCGTTCTGCCGCTGAACTATAGCCGCCATGTACCCTAACGATTGTAGCATTGAACATAGTTGCAGGCTCTCACGGCGCGGCCTGTGCGGTGGAAGCAGGAACCTCCGAAAGGTTGACCCCGATGCAGCAACTTGACGTTCATTCGAAAGAACTCCCCGATGGTCCGGCCGTAAGCATGAACCGTTGGGATCGTGGGGCCTGGATCTTTCGCGACAGCACGCTGCAGCGGCTGGAGATTTTGCTGGACGAGGCGTTTCGCGTGCCGGGAACGCAGATCCGGTTTGGAATCGACGGGATCATCGGGTTGGTGCCGGGATTGGGCGATGTTCTGGCTGGACTGCTGTCTCTGATCATTCCGATTGCTGCGTGGATGCGCGGCGTTCCCTATATAACGCTGATCAGGATGGCGGTGAATCTCGCCATTGGCGTGCTTGTGGGGACGATCCCGATACTCGGCGACGCCTTCGCCATAGCCTGGAACGCCAACCGCCGGAATTATCGGCTGATGTGCAGGCACTTAGGCGAACCCCGCCGGCACACGTGGCGAGACTGGGCTTTCCTGATGATCCTGGCTGGAGGGATGGCAGTGGTCTTTGCGCTGCCCCTGGCTCTGGTTGTGTGGGTTGTTTTCTTGCTTTACCGCTCTCAGTGAGGATGCGCCACGGACTGGCCGGCGAGGGCGAAAAGCGTTTCGCGATACAATCGAAAAGGAACGTCGGGGCGTAGCGCAGCCTGGTAGCGCATCTGCTTTGGGAGCAGAGGGTCGGGGGTTCGAATCCCTCCGCCCCGACCAGCATAAATCATAGATATTTCAAGCGATACAAGCCATTCTGGTCACGCATCTGCTTTTTCCTTGCACGGCGCTGTAGGCAAAATTGTGCCAGTAATCGCTACGGCGCTGCCCTCTTCAATATCAAAGTGGGATTGTGGCTGTTTTTCCCGCGCGCAAATTGGGTTTGCGAGGCGAGGCGCGTTTCCTGAAATCTACTCGAAGTTTCCCTAATTTCTTGGTATTGTTGAACTTGTAGCCAAACCACAGAGCAAACACTTACCCCTCCGAATCCACTAGCATGAAACAGGAATTCTACAGCATCGGGAAAGACAGATCGCAGATCGAGGTACGGATCAGCTATCGGATTATCCAGCTGTTCTCGGAGGGTCTTTATTCAAGCCCCAATAAAGCAATTGAAGAATTGGTTTCGAACGCCTTCGATGCAGGGGCCACAAACGTGCACGTGATTCTCCCCATTGATCTCACAGCGAAGGAGTCCACGATCACCGTTGTGGACGACGGCGTGGGAATGGACGAAAAGGGTCTCAATGAGCACTGGCTCATCGGCGTCAGCCATAAGCGGGACGCCTCCAGAAAACCTCCCAAGGGCCGCAAACAGATCGGAAAATTCGGGATCGGAAAACTGGCCACCTATGTCCTCGCAAATAGGCTGACGCACATTTGCAAATTTGAGGGCACCTACTACTCCACAAGTATGGACTACTCGAAAATCCCCGCCGGGGAAGGCGGGGCAGTGCACGAGGAAAAGGTCTTCTTGCCATTACGGGTGCTGACGGAGAAGCAGGCGAAGGATGCAGTCGAATCCTTAGTCGCCGGCAACAAGCCGGGATACAAGGCGATCAAACTTTTCGGAAAGGGTTCAGCGAAATCATGGACTGTCGCCGTTATGTCTGATCTGAAAGACATGGCGACCGAAATTCAGAAAGGGCGGCTTCGCTGGATTCTCCAAAGCGCGATGCCATTGCGAGATGATTTCGCATTATTCCTAAACGGCGAGAAAATTCCGCCATCGAAACTTTCGACCAAGAGGGTAGGACATTGGGTGCTCGGGAAAGACCTAACAGCACTTCCAAAGCCCGCTCCCGATTTGGAAGCTACGGAAGACGCAAAGGCCGGTAAGACATTCCGTTATGGCCTGACCCATCCGGAACTAGGTCGCATAGCAGGGTACGTCGAAGTCTATGAAGATCCACTAGACATCGGCAAGTCGACTGAAATCGAGCGCAGTAACGGCTTCTTTGTTTATGTTCGGGGCAGGCTGGTAAATATTGATGATCCCGGCTTCGGGATTAATCGGAACCTGCTGCGGCACGGGACTTTCTCGCGTTTCCGTATGGTAGTCTACATCGATCGGTTGGACGAAGAACTCCGTTCCTCCCGCGAGGCATTGCGAGACGGGCCACTCACAACGATAGCGCAGAACGTCCTGCACGGAGCTTTCAACTTCGCCCGGATGGCCCTTGAGAAGCACGAAGCCACGCTGAAAGCTTCAGAGCGGATTTCCAACCGGATCGCGGGGAGCCCAGGCAGCCTGATTCGGCGGCCTATTGTTGGTCTCACCGAATCTGCCCTGAGCGGGAAAACACACCCTCGCTATCTCTCGTTCCCATCTGCGCTAAAGCCTGGGGAGCGCGACGCATTCCTGGTCAACCTGAAAGCCAGTGCCGACTCCGAAATAGGCCTCGTAAAAGACGTTGAGATTATTGAATTGTCGCAAGATGAAGGTTTGACGATCCTGGATGTTGGTTCCGGCATTCTGCGGATCAACAGCCTTCATCCATTCGTTGCTCATTTTCTCGATGAATACGAGGACAAAAAGCGAAGCCTGCCGCTCGAACTCTTGGCCCTTTCGGAAATCTTGCTCGAAGCGCATCTCTACGAACTCGGTATGGACGAGGATCTTGTCCACGATGTTCTCGATCGCCGGGACGAGACACTCCGTTTTCTGGCTAGATCTACTGGTAAGAAGAACGCGCGCACCGTTGCACAAGACCTCGCTGACGCATCGAGTGATAAAGATGCTCTAGAGAAAGCAATTGTCGCAGCATTCGATTCCATGGGTTTTGATGCGGTTCCTTTGGGCGGTCCCAGTAAACCCGACGGTATTGCGGAAGCACATTTATCCGGTGATTCCAAGGGAGCGCGTCATTATTCGGTTAGTCTGGAAGCAAAGAGTAAGGAGAAGGAAGGGGCCAAGGTTGCCGCTAAGTCCGTCAACATTTCAGGCATTGCGAGGCAGCGTGACGATTATAAGTGCGACCATGCCGTCGTCGTCGGGCCGGACTTTCCGACAACTGCAGGCGATCTTTCGGCGCTTGTGAAGGAAATTCAAAAGGATAATAAGGCTACCGGAAAGACAATTACGCTCGTGCGCGTCGTTGACATGGCGCGCCTTGTCAGATTGGTGCCTCTCAAACGGATAGGCCTCGGCCGGTTGCGCGACCTTCTCGAACACTGTACCACTCCGGAAGATTCAAAGAAGTGGATTGATGCGCTCGCGAACGAGCAGGTTGCGAAGGCCCCGTACCGGCGCATTCTGAATGAGATCTGGGACTTGCAAAAGCAGCGACCAGACGAGACGGTTGAGTATTCAGGCCTCGCCGTCGCACTGCAAAAAAGCGCGAAGCCTCTCAATTTGGCGAAGCACGAATTGCAGGAATTGTGTGTCGGAATGTCCCGAATGGCCCCCGAGATGATCTCCGCACGGAGAACATCCGTCGAGTTGAGCCAAAAGCCGGACAAGGTGATGGCGTTGATCGGATCGGTGATTGATGAATATTCCGAAGAGGAAGCTAAGGGCTTCAAGGTTTGACAGCTAATACCACAATGCCAGCGAACAGCAAAACTCTAAAACCCGTCCACCCGTTTCCTGCAAGAATGGCACCCTCACTGCTATGGCGTAGGATTGGTAGCTCGTCAAAGCGGCTTTGCATCCTTGACCCGATGGCGGGTTCGGGAACTACGGCAGTAGTTTCTAGATTGCGGGGCCACCGGGCGATAGGCTTTGATTCCGATCCACTTGCTTTGTTGATTGCACGGGTGTGGTCAACTGACGTTGAACCTACACATCTACGCTGCACTGCAAAGCGAGTTCTCGAAATCGCAAAAAAGAAGAGTCGTACACTGCGTTTGCGAGATTCTTATCCGCGAGGGGCGGACGAGGAAACGCGTTCTTTTGTGCAGTACTGGTTTGATCCGTCGAATCGCAAACAGCTTTCAGCGCTCGCCCAGGCGATTCGCGGTGTAAGGAGCACATCCGAGCGTTCACTGCTTTGGTGCGCCTTTTCGCGGCTAATCATAACCAAGCAATCTGGCGCTTCGTTGGCTATGGACGTTTCGCACAGCCGGCCGCATAAGGTTTACGAGGTAGCTCCCATCAAGCCACTCGAACACTTTTTAAGGGCGGTAGAGGGGGTCCTGAAGGGGGCTCCATTCACTGGACGTACAAACGGACCAAGGGCGAATATCCGGAAGGGTGATGCGCGAGCTCTACCGCTACGTGCTAACAGTATTGATCTCGTTATTACGTCTCCGCCATATCTGAACGCGATTGACTATTTGCGTGGGCACAAGTTGTCGCTTGTCTGGATGGGACACAAGTTGCGAGAGCTGCGCGAACTTCGTTCGGGCAATATCGGCACGGAATTGGTCAGTCTGAAATTGATCGAACAGCATGAGTATGTACGAAAAGCAGTAACAAGAATGGGTCGCACTGAAGAATTACCAGATCGATTAAGGGGGATGTTGGCACGATACGTTTTTGATATGGATCAGGTGATGTCAGAAATCAACCGTGTGCTGAGGCGGAAAGGCGAAGCCGTACTTGTAGTGGGCGATTCGACGATAAGAGGGGTCTTCGTGCGGAATTCGTGGGCATTAGCCTTTCTCGGGCGACGGCATGGTCTAACTTTGGAGTCCACGCGCCGAAGGCCACTCCAGGAAAACAGACGTTATCTTCCACCTCCACAGCATCAAGCGTCAGGAATGCAACTTCGGTCGCGGATGCGCGAAGAAGTTATCCTCGCGTTTAGAAAGAAATGAGCCTCATCATCAGGACACCGCGTGTCATTCCGATAACTGAAAACAGTCTGCTGCGGGATCAGCGGCAGCCAGTCTCTCGTTGAGATTGCCCCTTTCGTCGGCCCCTCAGGATTACTTAGATTGGCGGACACTGCGGTCCAAGGCCAACGGGTGAGGGGCCGGCGAAAGGGTTCAACTATAGTTCGGCGTAAGTTCGTCAGATGGACTGAGAAGTTCCGCACTTGGATGGTGCCAATGTGTAAGGCCGAGAGCGATCGCGTCGAAGACAATCATGCGCGGATGCTCTGCCTGCCACGCGCGGCGCTTGGGCGGAACATATGATGCAAGCTCGGGGAAAATGCGCCCGAGCGCTCCTGCAATTTCACTTCGAGTTTCGCAGTCCATATGTCGGAACGACTCCCTGACTTTCGAATCTCCGAGTAGACGAATCTGTACGGAGTGAGCAATTGCCTCGCACTTTGTCATCTCCACAAGAGCTCGCATGTGTTGGTTGGTTTGGGCCAAGTCCCACCGTTCCTGGTTTAGGATCATCACCGAAGGAGAGTGCAGTGTGAGGAGCGATGACAGTCGCTTACTTGCCATCGAGACTTCTTCTTCTCCGATAGCCGGATAGACCCGTACCCCCCAATCCAACAAGCCCCTATGTCCTTCATACACCGCGTATCCAAATCGACGATGCCGCAAATGGATTGCGATAATCTTCGGGTCGTACACTCGGAGTTTCATTTCGTTTGTTGATTGGATTCCGATTCTCGTCGCATGTTCAAGAATTCGAGTTTACGGGCGGTGAGCACCGCACTTCGACCCCTCGTGTCGCTCTGTTGAAGTATATGCTCCAATTCGGCTAAACGCCCCTCAATCGCCGCCTCCACTGACTCAAACAGTCCGCGAAACTGGGCAGAGATTGGTGCCTGGAAGATGACCTCATAGGCGAGCGCAGTCAATAGATTTGGAATCGCCTGGGAGCGTTCGTGCCTAACTACCGGAATCTCAGATTGGAACCCCAGTATGTGTGCGAGTTCCCTTTGACTCAGGCCGCTCTTCTTCCGCAGTGTCCGGAGTCCAGTGGCAACTATTTCCGATTTCATTTGCCCAGTTAGAGATCAAGATTGTTCGACTATGCCATTAAGTGTAGCGACTGGAAGATACCCCTCAAGGTGGCATAACCTGCTCTGGAAGATGGTTTTTGCCGGGTGTTCGGACAAACTTTGCACAGAAGAAGCGTGATAGATCATATTTTCCGCAGTCGCTTCCCCTCAGGCTGTGGAATTGTTCTTGAGAAGCTGGGATTCCAGACACCTCTTTGCGATACAAAGGGTGCCACCTTGGAAATCACCGTCCACAGTATAGGATGTGCAAGATGGCAGCGCTGCGTGATCCTCATGAAATCGATTTGGACAGCGTGTTTCCTTCTGTACCGAAGGATCAGCGCAAGGAGATGCGGGGCTTTCTGGATGACTATTGCGAAATAGCGCTTCATATCTTTGAGCGATTAGAACGCGAGCGCGGGTCGCCTATTGACGAGCCAACGTCTGATCCTTAGAGTTAAGGAAAGGTCGATTCCCCAATAACTCAATTCATTTAATGGAGAAACAATTCCTCTCCTACATTCGTGTATCAACCACAAGACAGGGCGAGCACGGAGTATCGCTTCAGGAACAGCAGGAAGCGATACAGCGTTACGCATTGCGCCAGAATTTGAAGATCATTCGCTCGTTTGAAGAACAGGAGACAGCAGCGAAGCGTGGACGCCCCGTCTTTTCTGAGATGCTCCGCCTATTAAGGCGCGGAGTTGCTCAAGGCGTTGTGATCCATAAGATCGATCGCGGAGCGCGCAACCTGAAAGATTGGGCGGACCTTGCCGAGTTGATTGACATCGGCGTGGAGGTTCATTTTGCAAATGAAAGCCTCGACCTCAACACGCGCGGCGGTCGGCTATCTGCGGACATTCAGGCGGTTGTTGCGGCCGATTTCATCCGTAATTTGCGCGAAGAGACGAAGAAGGGGTTCTACGGGAGGCTTAAACAGGGCCTCTATCCCATCCGAGCGCCGATTGGCTACCTCGACTGCGGTGGGGGACAGCCAAAAGCCTTGGACCCGAAGATGGCGCCCATTGTACGTGAGGCGTTCGAGCTCTACGCCACCGGCAATTTTTCCCTACCGCACCTCGCGGAGGAAATGTTCTGCCGTGGACTCCGCAGCCATGTAGGCAAAAGAGTATCGTTGAACGGACTCTCTACGATACTCAACAACCCGTTCTACACCGGATTGATACGTATCAAGAAAACCGGCGACTGCTTTCCGGGTGTACATGCACCGATTATTGGAACGCACCTCTTCGACATCGTACAGAGCATTCTGAGGGGCAAGACAGTTCCACGTACCCGGCGGCACGAGTTTGCATTCAGCAGAATGATCCAATGCGTACTTTGCGGCAAGACCGTTATGGCCGAAGTGCAGAAGGGCCACGTCTATTACCGCTGCCACACACGCGAATGCGAAACCAAAACGACGCGCGAGGAGCGGATCGAAGGTGCTCTGGAAGCCGCCTTTGAACCGCTGCGACTCAATCAGGAAGAACTGACGTACGTCAAAGAATGGTTTGCCTGGGCACGCGCGAATACCCAAGCCCGGATCGCTAAACAGCTTGAAGCCCACCGTCTGCAATGTGCGCAGATACGAGATCGCCTTGCACGGCTCACTGACGCCTACCTTGACGGTACAATCGAGAAATCTGTTCACGCCGAACGACGCGCCCAGCTCATCGTGGAAGAAAACGAACTTAAACGACGAATACAATATCTCGAAGCCGGAAACGACGAAACACTCAAGCGCCTAGAGAAGTACCTCGAACTCATCGAGGCCGCGCCAAATCTATATAAATTGGCGCTGCCGCTCGAAAAACGCGCTTTAGTGAAAAAACTCACCTCGAACTTGAGCGTAGGGCCAGAAAAGCCAGAAATTACGCTGCGAAACGCCGCTCAATTGATTGCAAATCGGCCGTTAGTTCTGAGTGGTAGCCCTAATCGGGGCATACCTCGAACTTGGGATGCAATTCTTAAAAAGCTCGTGAAGCAATTCGAAGCTGAAGACGCAGAGCTTCCGCTTGCTGCATAAGAATTGTGATCTCATTCTAAGCAATTGTGCCCCCTCTACAAGGTGGCACAATTTGCGTGGGAAATATGATACTTTGCAACATTCTATTTGGGATCATTGCAGAAACGAATATTCTATTGTATGAAATAGATGGCACATTGCGAACCGATTGCAGATCCATTTGCTACGCTATTCGCAAGTGACCGGAGGTAAGTATGTCAGGATCTTCTTTAACTCTCCGCCTCTGGCTTAGTGAGGATCGACCTAACGAGCCGGAAGACGTCGCCAAGCGTCGTTCACTTCTCAAGCCACAACTCGATCAGCAGAGTGGAAATTACTACGTTGAACTTAGAGGGCAGGATGCATTTGCAATAGCACGCACCGTTCCATGCGAACTCATCCAGCTGATTACCATGAGACAAACAAGCGATGAACATCTATTTCCGGGACGAAATCCGGCGGTAGGAGTTTATGTCCATGGTGACATTGAGGTAATTCTGGATGAACGTCAGTTGGATAAGGAAATCTTTATCACGGGAAACGATATTGCTGCGCTACAAGAAGCATATATCCTGTTTCAGGAAGGCCGCCTCCTGAAACGCTATATCGACGTCCACTGTATTCGTTGCAATCGCACCATTCGGACGACTCAGTCGGCAATAAAGAAAGAGACTCGTGATTCCGGAGTGATGCATTATGTCACCTGCCCATCCTGCGGAAGCAAATGCACCGTTCAATTCATTGGAGAAGGGGGCATGATGTTTGGTGAGTATTTGAGATTGAGATAACAACTACTTCAACATACAAGGGCGATCCGCAAAGATCGCTCTTTTTTATGGTCGCTCGCGAAGCAATTCAAAGCTGAAGACACAGAGCTTCCGCTCGCGAAGCTCAAGATAGACTTCCGCTCGCCTCATAAGAATTGCCATTCCAACCTACACAGTTATGCCACTCTAACAAGGTGGCATAACTTGCGCGGGGAAAAGGTTTCTGTCTATTGACCCGGGGATGGCCGATTTGTCAGTCAATAATCGATTTCATCTAATTGCGTTAACTTGCATATCTGGCATCTAACGACAGGACACACCCGCTTGTCGCGAAGTATCTGTCGCCCACGCTTCTCCCGCAAAAGTAGCCCCGGGCGCTTCTGCAAAGTTTGATCCCGTTTCAAATCGCGCGCACAATAGACAGATGAGACAGGTCAGCGGTACAGAGGTTCTCAAGCGGCTCAGCGCACGCGAGGCACTCGGTCATCATGTCGATCCCCGGCTGATCCAGGAAGTGAATGCGCCCGGCAGTCTATTTCTCCTCACGCTGGAGGATGAAAGGTCCTTCTTATCATTGATCTGGCAAGAGGGTGACTACACCCGATTGTTGACGCCGGGTCGGCCCCGGGCCTTAGCTGACGTTGCGGGCCGGATGATTGCAAACTCATGGACATTCTCATCGCTTTGCCATCCGATGGGCCTAGACCTCAAGTACCATGACCCCGCTGCATTTGAGAGTTTTAGAGCTCTGGATGCTGGTTTTGACATTTCTAAGTTTGACTTCATTGCCCTCACGCCAGCAAACGAAGCCGAGAAGCGGCAGTCACCCAGCGGCACATACTACATCTACGACGGCGTTCACCGGGCATTGGTTCTGGCGCATCGGGTAATGAGCGGACAATCGACATATCAGCCTGTTGAGGCGCTACTCTTGACGCCGCGCCGCGATTAGGAGCAGGTGGCGCTGCACCCGCAATCATCTCGTGTAAGGTGTCCTATTTGAGAATGAATTCACGATACTGGCGTCCCCGCAGCCCAAATTTCACAAGGCGGTAAATTGGGGCTATGCTTTAAGCCATGACAAGCCCAGCAGATGGAAGCACTCCCATGCCGCGCGGCTCCGAGTGGAGAAAGTGGGAACTCCATATTCATAGCCCCTTATCGGGACTCAATAACCAGTTTCCCAAACTGGCAAATGGAGAGCCGGATTGGGAGGCCTATATTGGCGCGCTTGAGTCTCTTGCTGATATCAGTGTCTTGGGAATCACCGACTACTTCAGTATCGAAGGCTATCGTTATATTCGGGATGCTAAGAGTCGGGGACGGCTCAAGAATATCGCTCTGGTACTTCCGAATATCGAGTTCCGCCTCAATAAGACGATTATCACTGGCACTGAAACAAAGCGGCTCAATTATCACGTCCTGTTTTCAGAATCCGTCCCGCCAGAAGTTATTGACGAGCATTTCCTTCAAGAATTGAAATTCGAAAGCGAAGGTCATCCGCAAAACGACGACTTCTCATGGTCCGTTCGGCGCGCAAACCTTGTCGAACTAGGCAAGCGGCTCAAATCCGAGCACCCGCCTTTTCAAGGGAAGTCAGATTACGAGATCGGATGCATGAATGCCACAGTGGACCCAGGCAAGATCAAAGAGGTTTTGCGCAACAAGGAGCAGCTCTTCAAAGGAAAATACCTGATCGTCCTTGCGGAAGAAAACACTTCTTTAATGGCTTGGAACAATCAGTATCATCAGACTCGCAAAGTGCTTTTGCAGGGCGCAGACGCAATATTTTCTGGCAACCCCCAAACCGTCGCGTGGGCTCGTGCCGAAAATCAGCCTAATACGGATGCTTTTGTCGCAGAATTCAAGTCGCTAAAGCCTTGTATCCACGGAAGCGATGCGCATCGACTGGAAGACATCGCGAAGCCCGATCTGAATCGATTTTGCTGGATCAAGGCCAACACCACGTTTGAGGGATTAAAGCAAATCCTTTACGAACCCAGCGCGCGAGTGTTTATCGGCGAGGCTCCGCCGCAATTGAAGAATGAATACCAAACGATTGATAGTGTGACGCTCGCCGACAATGCAAGCTGGATCGGTGCGACCGAAATTCCGCTCAATCAAGATCTCATCGCGATCATCGGATCGCGTGGATCAGGCAAGAGTGCGCTCGCTGAGTTGATTGCATATGCCGGGGGTGCACGATTCTTCGCTGGCAACGAAGACAAAAGAGATACGTTTTTGTCCAAGGCGTCGCATAAATCATCTGCTAATCAGGTCCCTATCGTTGGCGCTCGAATCCTACTGAAATGGCGCGATGGCACAATAGACAATCTCACAATCACCCAATCGCTCCAGAGCGGTCGTACCGAAGAAAAGGTCAAATACCTGCCACAGAAGTTTGTGGAACGATTGTGCGCGCCCGAGAACACCGAACATCTTGAGCAGGAGATCGAACGGGTAATATTCCAGCGAATTAAGCGGACAGAACGACTTGACGCTTCCACGTTTCACGAGTTGCGCGAGGCGGAGACGCAGACAGTCGGTATCAAGCGCCAGAGAGCGGGTGAGATTATCCGCTCCTTGAACCAGAACATCGCAGATGCGCAAGCCAGGCTCGCATCGCGGGGAGCAAAAGAGGTCGAGTTAGCTCGGTTAAAAACTGAATTGGAACAATTGCAGAAGAATACGCCGCAGCTGCCTGCCCAGAACCAGGCGGACCTCAAAGAACTGGAGAAATGGAACGCTAAAAGTAAAGAGTTGGAACAGCAGATCGTGGCGGTGAATGAAAAGATCAATGCCCTCGATAAGATCAAAGCGCGTTTCGAATTGATGCGGGACGACCTTACACGATTCAACACTGAGATCGCATCCCAACTCGAAAATGTTGGCCTCGCCGACCAAAGTGAGGCTCTCTCTGTGCAATGGCCAGACCATGCCCTGCCGATCGTTGCTGCGAGGCGGCAGGTCCTCTTTGGCCAGGTGGCTGCATTAAGGGACGCCACTGGAGCGGCAGAGCCGACAACCTTAAATGATGTTGCAAAAAGGATTGCCGAACTCAAGGCGCAACTTCAGATGTCCGACGCCAAGCGCAAGCAATACGATAAATTCTTGAAGGACAAGGAACAAATTGAGCGGTCCCTTCAGGCCTTGGAGAAAGAACTCGCGGAACTGAAAAATGTTGTCGCACCGCAGATCAAGCAGTTTCACACAGATCGATTGGCGAAGTATGCTGCGACATTCGGTTTACTTAAAGAGGAGAAGGACATTCTTGAACGGCTCTATCAGCCTTTACGTGACGCATTGGCTGCCTCCAATGAGACGGCAAAAAAGCTGACCTTTGTTTCCCGAATCTCATTCAACTATGTGAGCCATGCAACTCGCGGGATGGAAATTCTGGATCGGCGCAAGTCTGTCTTCAAGGACAATTCGGAGTTGGAAATCGCCGTGAAGAGGTTTTGGGATGACATCGAGTCCGCCGACTTCGAAGATGCGGCGGTGCGCATATCGATTACTCAGCTGCTTGATACATTCTTAACGCAGAACGGAGAGAGAATATCGATCAACGGCCAGCTGAGAAAGGATTACACGCCAAGGGATTTTGCGGATTGGCTTTTTGCGGTCGATGGTTTTTCGGTGACATATTCAGTGAGGTTCGACGGCAAAGACCTTCAATTGTTGTCTCCCGGCGAAAAGGGCATTGTTTTACTCCTCCTTTATCTTGAGGCCGAAAGTGAGGATAATAGACCGCTCATCATCGATCAGCCCGACGATAATCTCGACAATCTATCGGTCTACCCAAGCCTCATTGACTATTTCAGAGTACGAAAAATGACCCGGCAGATCATCATTATTACGCACAATCCGAACTTGGTCATTAACACGGATGCTGAACAGGTGCTCGTTGCGAATTTCGATGGCTCCCGAAGTCCGAAGATCGTTTACCGATCTGGCGCGCTTGAGGATTCCAATCCTGCCGGCCCGGTTGTTGGGATTCGAGAGGAAGCCTGCAAGATTCTCGAAGGGGGAACAAAGGCGTTCCAACTAAGAGAGCAAAGATATTCGATTCACTGATTGTGCACCGGCGATTCTAAGCCGTGCGATTGTTTTGCTTGGTCGGTGGCAACGAGGGGATACTTCGAATGCCGCAATGAAATCGATTCTTGCCGAGTGAGGCTGCGACGACCTCGAAGATCGGGAAGTTAATCGGCAAAAACTAGCTTGCCGTGATCCCGAACGAGGGTAAAGGGCTCACCCATGGCGTCGCCGTGGAGTATGAATAGATCGCCGTTGTAGCCGGGGCCACCGCTGTAATGGAACTTAACTCCATACACCATGTCGGCAAACTGTTCAGCGGTCTCATCGTCTTCAATGCCCCACGACTCCCTTATCTCGGGCATCTCCATGATCTCTTTCCACTCTGTTATTGAAATTTCTAATGGCTTGTTCATGCGCGGTTATTTTGATTTAAGTATGTGTTGTGCTGAGGAAATGTCAAGAGGCCATAGCTCTCTAGCGCCCTCAGGATTGCGCACTGTGCAACAAGTGCCACCTCTATTTGAAAACTGGTTGGCGTACCGTGATCGCGGGCCGTTCGACGGGTGTTAGCCATTCGAGGAGCGAAGATGGCTACCACACAGCCCCTTCGCAGGGCTGTGGGCTTTCGCCCCTTGCTCGGTAGGGACGAACGACCATCATCTAGGTCTGCTTGACAGCGTGCGACCGGGTGGTACAGTTCAGACATTAGACCTCCCACTAACCCAAGATCCACCGCAGGCCTTGTCCTGAGCGTGCAAATAATAAATATCAATATTATGTCGTTTGAATCAATTGGCTCCAATAGAGATATTACAGCCGCAGAGGCTGACGTTTTGTATGATTCTTTGCCGGAAGAGATGAAAACAGGATATTTCGGCTTTGAGCCGCAAGGCGAGCTTTTCTCAAACAAGGGAGAAGCGGGAGTCGGTGCGCTTCCCCATGTGGTCGTTACGTTCGCAGATGGACGAAGAATCTCGCTGCACCTTGCTCTCAAGAGCGAACTATCCTTTGAGAAACAGGTAGAAAAGATTAAACGTGCCTCTCAGGAGGACCAGAACATCAAGGATGTGGAATTGATGTGGCAGCAGCCGGTCTCGCGGCAAGGGCGCTAGTGCGTGTTCGCCCCGGTGCCGTCCGGCGAGGACAAGTATATAAGCACATTCTCGAGGCGAGCGGCAGGTTGTTTCTATTACGCAATCGGTGACATCGTCAAGATCGGCGCTTCCGCGGATGAGAGAGCAGAAGTGGTCACCGCCATTGCGATTCTCTGCAAGTAGTGTGAAAATTATGCTCGAACTATCGCGAGGACATCCCGCCATTTCACTGCAGTTGGCTCTGGCGCGATCTCGCTGATCAATGGGGCCGTGGACGCAAGGGCGGTGTGCCATGGGGCGGAGATTCTTCGAATCGGATGAGTCGTATCAAGAGCGCACCGCGCGCGAAGCTAACGAGCGGGTCATCGAAATCGCTAGCGGCAGCGCGCCGCATCGAGGACTTTTTGAAAGTGATAAGGACTATGCGGATCGAATCAGCAAAGAGGCGAGCGAGTACGTTGTTGAACGCTCGACAGGCCATGCGCCCAAGCAGGGTTGGTTTGAAGCTGGGCAAGACTATCGTGACAGAGTTGCTCGTGAAGCTCACGAGCGCATCATCAGCGATTCCACGGGGCATGAAGCCAAAAAGGGACTCTTTGAGTCGGATGAAGCTTATGCGACGCGCGTCCGGAAGGAGGCGAACGAGGCTGAAGTCGAGCGCCTAAGCGGTCGAACTCCGCGGCGAGGGCTATTTGAAGGCGATCACGACTACCGATCACGCATCAGCCATGAGGCACGGAAACTTCACGCCGATACCGCGCACTCCGGCGGTGGAGGGGGCGGGGGCGATTTCGACGCAGAAGGCCTGTGGATTTTTTTGATTCCCCTGATCCTTGTGGGTATCACTATTTTGGTCGTTGGTCTCACCATTTGGCCAGGCATTTGGCTCGTTCGACGTTTATTTCGAAAGAAACCGAAAGACGGGACCGCAGAACCATCTACTTCACGAGGGACTGGCTGGGTGTCCCTCGGTCTGGTTATGGTGCTAATCGCCACTGGTTGGTTAACAATCACCCTGAGAATTCTCCTGTCTACTAT
>Ga0181516_10001799_pt1 | contig 16004 bp, 15 predicted proteins | sample PEATcosm2014_Bin_25_FD_121104 | JGI IMG/M metagenome (GOLD analysis project Ga0181516, IMG submission 121104) | Peatland microbial communities from MTU Mesocosm Facility, Houghton, MI, USA - PEATcosm2014_Bin01_10_metaG | ecosystem: Environmental > Terrestrial > Soil > Wetlands > Peat | place... | reverse complement strand
GTGTTCACCCCATGGCGGTCCCGCCGCCCGCCGCTTAACGTCAGCGCAGATTAACAAAACCAAAATGATCGAATTATGAAAACCAAATGTTTGCGGGCAATGGTCCTGCCGCTCGCGGCGGGCGGATTGGTCTTGGCGGCCGGCTGTGTGGTGGAGCCGAACGGACGCGTGGCGTTTCAACCCTTGGTGGTGGTGGCGCCGGCACCCGTGGTCTATGCGGCCCCGCCGCCGGTGGACGAGGGGCCGGCGATGATTCCCGACGATTACACCTGGGATGGCTACGAATACGTCGGTCTGGTGGGCGGCCAATATTATTACCTGGGACCGGGCCATTTCTGGCTGGCCTGCGAACCGTTCCGTCTGGAACGTTTCCATGGCTGGGAACGCGGCCATGGGGATTGGCGGAACCACGCCATCCGCAACGACCGCTACCGCAACGACCGGAATGGTCATGTCCAGCCCCGGCGTGACGTCCGGGGAGGCAAGGACCGGAGAGATGAACATTGATTAACAGCCGGCCGGCAAAAACGTCACACACCTACAGGCGGAGCGCCAACATTGGCGCCGGGCCTCTGCTTGCCTATGCCAACCCGTCAGACCGCTGGCTGGAGCGGCTGCCGAAGGTTATCTGCGGAGGATGGCCAGAACCGAGAGGATGACCAGAAAGACGCCACCATAAGGTTGCGTCAAGACATCCGCCAGCACTGGCGTTAACATGAGATGCATACTAGACTCCTTTTTTTTCGCCATTGACGGCAATCAGTTTCCGCCAATGGGTTGATAGCTTTTCTAAGCCAAGTCCCAGAAATAATCAAATAAAAAAGCCGGCCTTGAACCCGATCCCGCCATCAATCTCATGATCTCTGTTCGTATGGCTCGGCTAGACTTGCCGGCACCTTGCGCGCAAGACCGTAGCCGCCGATGTCAGGAGACGTTGACTAAAAAACTGAAAATCTGAAAACTGAAATCGGAAATTAATTTGAGCCTCGTCACCGGCGTCAGCCATGCAACCAAACGGCGGGCTGATTTATCGCGCGACGAGGGCGTTGCGTTCACCTTTGCGACGAGGCGTCGCAGCTACGCGCATCGCAGCATCGCTTGTAACTGCATGGCTCCGGTTCAGTGGGGTGTCAGGGCCGAACTTGCGCTTTACTTCCGGCGGCTTTGGGCGAAATATCCCGGTGTATGAACACTGATCCGCTGCCGCCCAACCCGGTGCCGCCGGATGACGGCGTCATGTCGCCCGATCAATTCAGGCAGTGGCTGAGAATACCGGGCAACCAGGAAAAGTTTTATCAACTGGTGGCCAAGTTCAATGAGCCATTGCCGCCGGATGCGCCGCCGGAAATGGCCGCCAAGATGCAGTCGCTGGCCGAGAAGGGGAAAGTGGTTCTCGCCCTGGCCCCGTTCAAGCGCAAGCTCGATGAACTGCGGGAAGTGTTGCAGCTTCCCCCGGAAGCATTGCAGGCGGAAGACCGGCTGGCCCAATGCCGCGCGCTCATGGAAGAGGTGACAGACGCGTTGTTGGACGTGCCGGAACCGCATCGCACCCACCATTTCAAACTCCTGCTGCCCGTGCGCGAAAAAATCCTGGCTCTGAAAGGGGAATGATCCCGTCCGGCTTATCCCAGCCGGGCGCAGTTGAGTCGGTGGCTCGAATGAGTCCGCGAAACAGACCACTTATCCAGGCTTGGAGGAGAGATTATGCACTTCACAAACCTTACGTTGGTTTTAATTACAGATGACGCCGATGAAAAAAAGGGGGGAATCTGCGGATAAACTTGTGAGATGAACAATCCCTGTTTTGTGAAATGTTTGCAGCGGTCTTAATTGGTTTGCCAGCCGGATAATTTCCCTCCATTGACAAAAAATTAAGGGCAAGGAGTCAACCTTGCCCTTAACTTGAATTATTTCAGCGGCGGATCAGGCGATGAATTTTTTCTTCAACAAGGCCACGCCGGAGAGCGCCAAGCCAAGCAGCATGACCGTTGAGCCGCCGTCTGGAACCGAGGCCGCCGAGGCCGAGAAGGTCCAGCTCGGACTCGCGCCCGCCGAAGGATCACGGCTGGTGAAGCTCCAGGACAAAACAGTGGGCGTGAAGCCGGCGGGGTTGGCTCCGGTGGCGGTGACAATGCCCGTGCCGAACACCACCACGAAACCGGTCGTGCCCGGGCTGCCGCCTTGGGTTTGGATATACGAAGACAGCAGTTCAAAGGTGAAGTTGCCGGCCACCCAGAAATTGTTGATCGGGGTGGAGGTGTTAAAATTCCAAGTGGAAGTATTGTTGCCCATGAAGGTCACGCCTTCACCCGGATTCGGGGTGATATATCCAGGCGTCAAAAACGAACCGGTATCGCTGGTGACATAAGGGCTGATCCATGAAGTTACCGCTATTGAATTGCCGGCTGACGAGTTATTGAACGTCACCCCGGTGCCACTGAAACCGATTGAACCGATAATGGGAAGGGCCTGGATAGTCTGCACCAACGCGCAACTCACCATGGCAACACTGGCAATCTTAAAAACATTTTTCATATAATTTTGGTTTGGTTGTTAATGCTTGCTTAAAACCACGAAAAGATGGCAGCACTTTCCAAGCCGGCGATGCCGGCCAGTCTTCGCTGATTCATAAATATTTGAAGACTAATTATTTAAAAAATTCAGTGGAATTCTGCAAGGCTTCGGACCTGGGCTAAAGCGTAAAGAGTTCCGACGAAAATACAGAATATCCGATAAACTTCAACTGCGCCAATTACTCTGGCAAACGCGGAGACTACAGTTCATGGCACCAAGACCAGCCGGTAAAATCCCGTGGCATTAGTGGCATTGGGGTCGGAGAGCGGAAACGGGTTGCTGGTCAATTGAAATGAATAGATGTCCGACCAATTGACCAGGTCCGTCGAGAATTCCACCGTGTAGTTGGCGTTCAATTGCCCGTAAACATTCACGTCGAATTCGCCGGGCGACGACATGCGAGACGAAGACTGTTAATCAATATCGGATAGAGCCTGCTCACCGCGGTTAATAGTGGGCGGTCACCTCGAGCTGGCAATCACCCGCCTACTTGCAAAAATGATGGCTAAGTCATGCAATGTGCAATTTGCCGCCAGTTGTCCCGCGTGATTCTTCTTAAAAGTCATGGCATTCCACCAGCTATAGAACGCTTGCTTAAAATGTGGTGGCCGCCTGCGGGAATGAACTCGGGCGGCTAAAATTTTTATGAACGAGACCAATCTCATTTCTCGCCGGAAGGTGATCGGCACCTTCGGCGCCACACTGGCGACCATGGCCGTATCGCAGGGATTTGGCGCGCCAGAAAAAACCTCCATCCATGTTCAAACGGAGACACCTATGTTGGAAAATCCCACCATCAAATATCCCCAGCCACCCTTTGCGGGACAATCTCAACCGTGGCCGGGGCTGGCCGCCAAAATGAAGCCGCGACCCGACCATGGTGAAACTACCTACCAAGGTTCAGGCCGATTGGCCGGCCGCAAAGCGCTCATCACCGGCGGCGATTCCGGCATGGGCCGCGCCGCCGCCATCGCCTATGCGCGGGAAGGCGCGGACGTGGCCATCAATTATTACCCCACCGAAGAACCAGACGCCCAAGAGGTGATCCAGTTGATCGCCGCCGCCGGCCGCAAAGCCGTGGCCATTCCCGGCGACCTGCGTGACGAGGCCTTTTGCGTCAAACTGGTGGCTGAAGCCGTCCAGCAGTTGGGCGGGCTGGACATCGTGGTCAATAACGCCGGCCGACAGCAGGCTCGGGAATCCATCCTCGACCTCAGCACCGAAGATTTTGATGCGACGATGAAGACCAACATTTACGCGCCCTTCTGGATCATCAAAGCGGCATTGCCGCATCTGGCACCGGGTTCGGCCATCATCGGCACCACCTCCGAGCAGGCGTATGATCCTTCCGCCGATCTTTATGATTATGCGCAAACGAAAGCGGCCACGATGAATTACGTCAAATCGCTCGCCAAACAGCTTGGGCCAAAAGGCATCCGGGTCAATGGCGTCGCCCCCGGACCGATATGGACGCCATTGCAGGTGAGCGGGGGCGCGACCCAGGAAAAATTAAAACATTTTGGCGGACAAACCCCGCTGGGCCGGCCGGGACAACCCGCGGAACTCGCATCCATTTATGTTCAGCTTGCCGCCAGCGATGCCAGTTACGCCACCGGCCAGATCTATGGCTCAGCCGGTGGCAGCGGCCAGCCATGAGCCAGAGAGCATTGGTAAATTACATTGCGGATTTGAATGAGCGTGAAGTATGTGCAGCGGGTTCCGGCCTGAGAGTTGCGGCTGCTTGCTTCAAGTCTTCAGTTGTTGATAGAACTCTTTGAGGTTCGGTCATGTCGGCCAGCACTCAAGATGGCCATGTAGAGGGCATGGCGCCCTGGCCGGCGTCCGCCGCTAATGTGCCGGCCGCCCGCAAAACGCCACTGTCGCAATAATAGGGAGCACGTCTGCCAAGTCGGCGACGGTCTGCGGGTTGAGTTTTCCGAGTTTGGGCAGTTCGGCCAGCACGGTGGCCGCCATGACTGGATCCACGCCGGACTGGCGGGAATTGAAAGGGTAGTCGGCGTCGGGCGAACATAAAAATTTCGCGCGAAGGACGCGAAACGGGCGAAGGAATTTTCGACTGCCGTGGAAACAAGGTTCATTGGCGCACGCGGCGCCTTTGCCGCGCCAGGTTTTTTTAATTGGTGAACTTGATATGGACTTCCACCGCGCCCCGGTGCGCGCCACTGGCAAAGCCGAATTGGATTTGCGTCACGCCCTCGCTGGCCATGATCTGGAACGAGGTGCCGCGGATGATGGCCGGCGTGGTCAGGGCGCACGCCGCGCCGGTGTCGCACAGCCAGGATTTAAGCCCGCCGGCGAGCATGTTGGTGACCTCGCCAATCACGTCGTTGATTTCGGCGTCGCCGGGAACTTCCTCCGCCGCCATGCCCAGCATGGTCCCGGCGATGTGGGCGGCAAACGCCGCCGGCAAATGCAGATAGACCGAGCCGGTCACGGTTTCGCCCACAAAACTGACCGCGCCGCTGACACGTTCCTGTGGATGGTCGGAGGAGGTTTCCGCCAATGGAACCGCTGGCAGGGTGAGCATGGTGGAAAAAACCTCCGCCAGATGCCGGATCAAAAATTCTCGCACGACGGTGGGGGACTGGTTCATGTTAAAATATGCTTTAGTCGGACGGTTGGCGCAAGCGGCCGGTCAGCGGCACTGTTGCTGGCCCAATTGCCGGGATGCGGCTTCGGTCAAACACTTCAAGTCAGCTTCATATCGGTCAAATCAGGGAAAACTGAAACCCGGGATTGAATTCTCCGCCCGGCGGTGGCTGGAATAAATTATTCCCGTCCATGATCGCGTTTGCCTAAAATTATGCCTTGCCGGGCGACCGGGAAACTGGGACAACTGGCCTGTTAATCAAACCATGGCTATGAGCAAAGGGTTTTTAATTTGTCTGTTGGTGGTGACCTTGCGCTGGGTGGCGACCGCGCAGATTCCGCGCACCTTGCAGATCGGCGCCACCAACGGCATCGTGACGCTGTCCACGCAAACCTCGCCGGGCACTTTCTTTGGCCAGTTGCAGACGACGACCAATCTCTCGCCGCCGATTGTCTGGAGCGGAACCGCGTCAACCGTTCTCGAGGCCGGGGTCAACAGCAACTTTCCCGCAGCGGATGGTCCCGTTTTTTTTCGGCTGCTACAGCAATGGTCGGTGTTTGGATTCGCCATTTTCTACAATCTGAACCTGGAGATTGATCCGGGCAACATCATGCCCATCAATGGGCCGGTGTTTTCGAACGCCGGCATTTGGTCAGGATCGTCCTCGGTGACGTTTTATTCGGCCGTGATCGCGGTGAATCAGGTTTATACCAATCTCAACGATCCGTTTCTGTCGGGCAAATCTGGAAGTGGATCGCCCACCTTTGCACTGACGGCTCAGCCGGTTTCCCACGCCAGCGCACTGAAACTGCCGGGTTCTGGTTTCAACGGCAATCCCACCAATGCCGAGGCCATCCTCAATCTGCCGCCTCCGGTTTACGCCATGGGAACGCCGGCAGCCTATTCGACCAACGGCCAAATTTATTTGGCCAATGAGGCTGACCTGATCATTTCCAACGCCGCCTTTGGAACCAACAGCGTGACCCCCAAAGGCACCAACATCAGTATTTGGTATCAGGATTCGGCCAATACTCCTTATTTAACGCCGATCGCACCGGATTTTTACCGGTTGAAAATCCCGGCCGTCACCGGGCTTAATACTAACTATGTAAGTCCCAATTTGTCGGACACAAATCGCTGTTACACCAATGTCGCCTACGCCGGCTGGTCGTTTGTGACCAATGTTGCCTTTTACGATTACCGTGAACAGGACGTGGCACAGGCGGTTCAAATCAATGTCGGCCTGTTCAACGTTTGGTTGACCAACATTCTCAAACCCACTTTTGGCGAAATGTATAGCGCTACCTGCGTCGCGGATAAAGGTCACACGATTGATTCGATCTGGGTCTATAACAGCGTGATTCGGGACTACTCGACCTTTCCGGCCGTGCGCGTTTTTAACGGCATTCAACTGGCCAATGCCTGGGGCCTCACCGTGGCTACTCCCATGCCGCTTTATGTCTATGGCGATTACAACAAGCAGAAAGATCCCACCCACGTTGCCAGCGGCACCAATACCGTCAACACTTATCCGGCGGCGTTGATGGGCGATGCCGTCACCTTCTTGTCGGCCAATTGGCTTGATGCATACAGCCCGAGCACTCCGTTGTTCTCGCGCACAGCCGTTAACACAACCGTCAACGCAGCGGTGTTGGAAGGGATTGTGCCATCATTCACCAACACCAGCACCAGCACCTATTATTACAGCGGTGGCATGGAGAATTTTGAGCGGTTATTGGAGGATTGGAATCTGGGCTTGGCTTACACGCTGACCTACAATGGCTCCATTGTCGCACTGTTCCCCAGCCTCATCGCCACGAATGTCTGGAGTGGCAGCTACTACAGCATTCCCACGCGCGCATGGGGCTTTGACTTCAATTTTTTACAACAGGCCAAGCTGCCGCCGCTCACGCCGGCGGTGGTAAACTATTTTACGCCGTGATGGTTCAACTTGTCGCGCGAAGGACACGAAGGTGGCGAAGACATCACGATTTCGGTTGAATTGTTTTCCCTTTGCAAACTTCGCGTCCTTTGCGCGACGCGTTGTCCATTCCAATCCCGGTGGACATTGATACAAAAATCCTTTAAAACCTAACCGCATGTGTTCACCGTCAGTCCGCCAAAACGGAGCCGGGTCAATTTCAAGTTTCATCCGCTATTGGCTGCCAGTGCTGGCTTGGATGGCATTGATTTTCACCGCGTCCGCCGATGCCAAATCCTACCAGCACTCGTCCACGCTGTTCGAACCGCTGCTGCACTGGCTCTTCCCGCGGATGTCCCAGCCGACGGTCGAACTGCTGCATCATCTGTTCCGCAAATGCGGCCACCTGACCGAGTATGCCGTCCTTGCGCTGATCCTCTGGCGGGCCATTCATCAACCGGATAAAAATAATCCGCGCGCGTGGCGCTGGGATGAAGCCGGACTGGCGCTCGCCGCGGTTTTCCTTTACGCCGCCAGCGATGAATTCCATCAAATCTTCGTGCCCACGCGCACGCCGCTGATTTCCGACGTGATGATTGACACCCTGGGCGGCGCGGCCGGCCTGCTGCTGCTCTGGACGGGTGGTAAAATTTTCAAACCCCGGCCAACATGAACCGCCCGCTCGTCGCCGTCGTTTTCGCCTACGCCGCCGGCCTGCTGCTCGCGCAAATTTATCAGCCGCCACCGGGCGCGCTGTTTGCCGTTTCCTTTTTCCTCCTCGTTGTCGTCCTGGTGCTCGAAAAACTCCGCTGGTTTTTGATTTGGCCGCTGCTGGCGCTCGTCGGCTGGACCAATTTTGTCGCGCGCACCGCGGTCGTTTCCCCCAACGATTTGCGAACCTTGCTGGGCCATGACGCGGCGCTCGTCGCCGTTCGCGGCACGCTCGCGGAAACGCCGCGCCTGAAAATCACCGTTCGCGGCGACGAGGAAAAATGGCGCAGCGTCGTCCGCGTCCGCATGGGCGAAATCCGGCGCGGAAATGATTTTCAACCCGCCGCCGGCGAAATTCTGGTGAGCACACCGGACGTGCTGGGTGCGAAATATTTTGCCGGCCAGCCCGTCGAAATTTCCGGCGTCATCGCGCCGCCGGAGCCGCCGCTGGCCGAGGGGTTGTTCGATTTTCAAAATTATCTGGCGACGCGCGGAATTTATTATCAGCTCAAAACCGAATCCACCAACGACTGGAAACTGCTCGCCCCGACGCTGCCCGCGCCGCCGCTCACCGACCGTTTCTTGAACTGGTCAAGAGGCACATTGGCGCTCGGTCTGCCCAATGAAGACGAGCCATTGCGCCTGCTATGGGCGATGACGCTCGGCTGGCGCACGGCTTTCACCGGCGACATCGGCGAACCTTTTTTAAGAGCTGGCACAATGCACATGTTCGCAATTGACGGGCTGCGGATCGCACTGCTGTCCGGCATGATCGTCACGCTGCTGCGCGTGCTGCGCCTGTCGCGCGCGTGGTGCGGCGCGCTGGCGATTCCGACGATCTGGTTTTACACCGCCGCGACCGGCTGGGAGCCGTCAGCCATCCGCGCGTCCGTGATGATGACCGTGGTGCTCGGCGGCTGGGCGCTGAAACGGCCGGGCGATCTGCTCAATTCCCTCGCGGCCGCCGCCTTCATCATTTTGCTGGCGGAGCCGCGGCAGCTTTTTGAAGCGAGTTTTCAATTGTCGTTTTTCGTCATGCTCATCATCGCGCTCATGTTGCCGCCATTAAATGAATTTTTCGACCGGCTGTTGCAGCACGATCCGCTGCTGCCGGACGAACTTGTTTCCGGCAGGAAAAAATGCCTGCGCTGGCTGGCCCGGAAACTGGCGCGTTACTGCGGCCTGTCTTTCGCCGCGTGGATGGGATCGCTGCCGCTCGCGGCCAAATACTTTCATCTATTCAGCCCGGTCTCGACGCTCGCTAATCTATTCGCCGTGCCGCTGGGAACTTTCGCATTGATGGCCAATCTCGGCGCGCTCATCTGTGGTCACTGGCTGCCGTGGTTCACGGAACTGTTCAACCACGCCGCGTGGTTTTTCATGGTGGCCATGACCTGGGTCAGCGTGGAGGCCGCCAAAATTCCCGGCGCGTATTGCTACGTGCCCGAGCCGTCGTTGGCGACCATCGCCCTTTATTATTTAGTGCTGATCGCGGCGTTCAGCGGCTGGTTTACCACCCGGCGCAGGATTTTTTCCGGCGTGGCAATTCTGTTTTTCATCGGCGGAATTTATGGCTGGCAGGGGCAATCCGCGCGCGCGGAAAACGATTTAACCGTGCTGCCGCTCAACGGCGGCCACGCTGTTTTTGTGGACGCCGCCGGCCGCCAGGACGACTGGCTCATCAATTGCGGCAACGAAAACGCCGTCAACTTCACGCTCAAGAATTTTCTGCGCGCGCAGGGCGTGAACTCCTTGCCGCGCCTCGTGCTGGCCGACGGCAATGCACGCAACTGCGGCGGCGCCAAAATGCTCAACGAACTTTTCGGCATCGGCGAACTGTGGACGAGCAATGTCAAATTTCGTTCCGCCGCCTATCGCGAGGCCCTGGCGGAATTTGAAGATCGCGACCCCGGTGGCCATCCGCCAGGATCGCGCCACAAAATCATGACCGTCGGCGAGACGATTGGCTGCTGGCAGGTTTTGTTTCCCAGCTTGACGAATACTTTTTCCAAAGCCGACGACCGTCCGCTCGTGCTGCGCGGAACGTTTCAGGGCACCAAAATTTTGCTGCTCGCCGATTTGAGCCGCGCCGGCCAGAGCGATTTGCTGGCGTCCGCCGGCGATTTGCGCGCCGACATCGTTGTCGCCGGTCTGCCGGCGGACGGCGAACCGTTGTGCGACGCGCTCATTGACGCGATTCAGCCGAAGCTTATGGTCATTGCCGATTCGGAATTTCCAGCGACCCGCCGCGCGAGCCGCGCCTTGCACGAAAGGTTGGCGCAAAAGCAGGTTCCCGTAGTTTACACCCGCACTGCCGGCGCGGTGAAAATCGTGGTGAATCCAGCCGGTTGGAAATGGCAGACGATGGACGGACAAGGGTTGAAATTTCCCTAGCCGGTAACGCCAGGCGGGTCAATCCTGACTCCTCCCTGGCTCCGGTAGAACAATTGTGCTCCCGAGGGATGCAGCTTGACACCGTTCATGTAGCGCAGCCGTCCCGGCTGCGGGTTCCCGCAGCGTCCCGCTGCGAGGACCGACGCTTGGTCCGATTCGCGCGGCGAGACGCCGCCCGAACCCGCAGGCAAGGACGCCTGCGCTACGACTTCGCCGGGCGACGGCAAGAACAGTGTCCAGATGCACCCGTTCCAGAGTTGCTGGCATATTTCGTCTGGACTGTAGGGCACGGTCGAAGTTACCATGTCTATGGCGTGAAAAGAGAGGTCAACCGGGATTTTTTGAACATGAATATAATGTTTTGGATTTATCCGTCAGGGTTTCGCTGGCCGGGCTGCGTCATGTTCGCGTGCTTGTTGATGATGATTGAGGTTGCCCGGGCGCAAATCACAACGTTTTCTTTCACGCTGGACGAACCCTGCAAAACGAGTGCCGGGGTTTACCAGCCCGATGGCACCTTGGTGCGAACGCTCTGGAGCAAGGTTCGTTATTACTCCGCCGGCACCTATTCCGCCGCTTGGGATGGACTGGATGACAACAGTAACGCGGTGTCCGGCGGCGTCTATGAAATCAAAGTGCTCCAGCATAACACGGAATATGTCTGGGATGGTGCGATTGGCAACACTTCCGCCGAACCTACTGGCCCCACCGTTCACATGCAATTCTATCAGATGCGGGACATGACGATGGCGGGAACCAATGCTTTTTATGTCTCCGGCTATAACGAAAACAAGTTTGATTTCTGCCAATTCTTCACCACCGATCCGCAGCGGGTGGTGCTGAAACAAGGTCGGGACAATCTGTCCTGGGACTGGACCGTCACTGATGGCACCCGGGTCTATTTTGCCTGTGCCGTCTCCGGTTCGTCCAGCACCGGCCCCGGTGCGGTGGTGGCCTGCAAGATAAGCGATCTTAGTCCAGACGGCTTCACTCAAGGCGTTCCGATCATGAATGGCAGCACGATAGACTACACAAGTGGAGTTTATGTGGGAACGCAGCCTGGATTGAGCGGGCTGGACGTGCAGCGAAGTGGAAACTTGCTTGTCGTCTCGGTGGCACCCGACAACAAGGTTTATTTATTGGACAAGCAGTCGGGTACCACTCTTAACAGCTTCAACGTCACCGCACCGAAAGGATTGAGTTTTTCTCCGGATGGAAGTCTATGGGTGATTTCTGGCGACAATTTAATTTGTTATACCAACCTGGCGGCCAGCCCGGCCGCCGCGCTGACCATTCCGAATTTCAGCGAACCACTGGCAGTGGCCGTGAATCCGGCCAATGGCAATCTCCTCCTGGTCGCCGATGGTGGCAGCAGCCAGCAGGTCAAAGCCTTTGACCGGTCGGGGACACCGCTTTGGACCTATGGGCTGGCGGGTGGATATCAAACCAACGGCGTGGGGGTGGCGACCAATAAATTTTGGTTTTACGACGGCGATGAGGATGGAACCTTCTTATGTTTTGCCCCGGATGGCTCGTTTTGGGTGGGTGATGGGGCCAACTACCGTTCACTGCATTTTTCGGCGGCCTGCGAATACCTTGAACAAGTCATGTATCAGCCCCATTCCTACTCGGCTTCGGTGGACCGGAACAATCCTTCCCGGGTCTTCAACCAATTTTTGGAATTCAGCGTGGATTATACGAAGCCCTTGTCACAGGCGTGGACGCTCGTCAACAACTGGAAAGCAAATGTTGATGCCTGCCATATTTCTCAAAATGAAGGGCTGCGTCAGGTTGTCACTTTCACCAATGGCCGCACCTATGCCCTGATAGACAACAATTGCGGCGGAACCTATGCGCAGGAACTTTGCGAACTGGCCACCAATCAACTGCGCTTCACCGGTATTTTTCCCGAGAGAAACATTGGCACGTGGCAGTCGCTTGGCTCCGATGGTTCCTATCTTGCCACCGTGGTTGGCGCGGCGAGCTTTTATCAGGCAGCCTTGAACGGTTTCGATGCCAGCAATAATCCGGTTTGGAATCCCCAAACCTTGATTGCCTCCGCGCCCAATGGCAGCCGCGATCCTGTTCCACGTTACGGCAGCGGTGCCAATAACCCGGCCTCCATCAGCACCAACCATGTTTTAATCTCGTTTGACCAATCACTCAATAGTGGCTGGCATTTGGGCGGAATCATCACCGGCACCAGCAATTGGCTTTGAAAGCCAGCCCCGCCGGCCCTTTGAACGGCTTGGGCGCTTACGAAATTGATGACGGAGTTAATTACGGCGGAAACTATTCCCAAGTCCTGGGTCGTCAGGTCATTTACGGTTATCACGGCGAGAACTACCAAGGCGGAGGGCAGGCCGCCCAAAACATGCACTTCTATGATGATGGCCTGTTCGTCGGGCAATTTGGGGAAGCCTATAATGGCCATGCTCCAGAAGAAGGAGCCTTGCCCGGCTATGCGGGTAATGGATATTTTTCCAGCTTCACGGTGACGACCAATGAAGATTATTATCTCTGGGTGAATGACGAAAGTGGTCATGGCCTCCAACGCTGGCACTTCGTCAACGCGAGAAACATCCGCGAGTTGGTTGGCAGCGGAAATTTGGGCAGTGCAATAACACTGACCAATCCTGTGTGTGCCTTTCCAACGGGAGTCACCGGCAAAAGTGGCGACCGAGTGGTGGAATTATCCTGGCTGCCCGTTCCGGCGGCGAGCGCCTACAACCTTCGCTACTCGCTGATCAATGGCGGACCTTACAACACGCTCGCTGGCACCAGCACTAATCTGCATTATTTCATCGGCGGCTTGACCAATGGCCAAACCTATTACTTTTCTGTCACCGCAGTGTTGGCCGGCCGCGAAGGCATCCCGTCCGAGCAGGTCCGTTTGAATCCGTTTGATGCCGCGCAAACGGTGCTGTGTTCTGGCTCCCTGGCCGAAGGCAGAGATTACACTTCCGTCCTTGACGTCCGCTCCAGCGCTCCCGCGTTGGGCCAACCCAGCTATGTCGGCGCCGAGCAAAAGGCCGGGACCTTCAATTTGCGCGAGTTGGACGATTACGGCTTCGGCAATCTGGAGAATGAAATCGTCGGCACCAAGGGCTATGTCATTTATGACTGGGGCGGATATGGATCGCAGCTTGCCAATGTTCTCGCCCCCTTCACCGTCTCGCTGGGGTCCGGTTGGAGTGATATCAATTATTTGGAACGTGAATTCAGCGTGGATGATGCCTTGGGAACCGATGATGGTTTGATGGCAAATCCGATTGGCTCCGTCAGCATTGAGGCCAGCGACACTAATTATCATTATTTGACCGTGATTAGCCCCTCCATGTTTGTCAATCCCCGGCAGTTCACCCTGCGCCTCGTTTCCACCAATAATACTTCTGCGGCCTATGTCGTCAGCGAAAACCATGGCTACTCGCACGTCTTTCAGTTCAAGTTCAAGGGCAACGTCACGCTGTGGGCGGACGCTACGGACGGGACTGATGCGATTGTCCAGGTCCTCTTGCTGGATGATGCCCCGGTTACATGTCCTGGAAATCCCAGCCTTGATGGCGTCAGCCTGTCGGGAACGGATCTGATACTTGCTGGCAGCAACGGGGTGTCCGGCGAGACCTGTTATGTTTTGATGAGTCCCAGCATGCAGGCGCCACTGATTCAGTGGCGCCCGGTGGCGACTAATCTACTCAGCACCTCCGGCAATTTCTCCATTACTGTCACCAACACCGTGGATGCTCAAACCCCGCAACGGTTTTACCTTCTCAAGGCGCAATAAACCAAGCTTGGAGGCGCCGGCCATTATTTGAAAAATGGGATGGTGATAACCAGTGAGTCCGCAAGTTTTACAGACTTACGCAGATTTTTGATTTTATTTGCCGATAATCTGCATCATCTGCGAACAAACATGGCGGGGTTTTCGCACCTGACGCTCGACGTTTTGAGATCGCTGTCGAATCCCAACTAGATCAAAAAAACTTTATTGAGCCCGGTCGCTAACCCGGCGGGAGCGGCTTGCCATGCGCGCGAGGGCAATCTATTTTCGCCGCCATGAAATATCGTCGTTTTGGCCGGACGGAACTGAACCTGCCGGTGATTTCCTGCGGCGGGATGCGCTATCAGCACAAGTGGCAGGACGTGCCGCCGCAGGACATTCCGCGCGCCAACCAGGAAAATTTGGAGGCGTGCATCCACCGCGCCCTGGAGCTGGGCATCAATCACATCGAAACCGCGCGCGGCTACGGCACGTCGGAGATGCAGCTTGGTGTCTTGCTGCCAAAACTGCCGCGCGACAAAATGATTGTGCAGACCAAAGTCGCGCCGCACGCGAGCGCCGCCGAGTTTCTCAAGACGTTCGAGGCCTCGATGAATTACCTGAAGCTCGACCATGTGGATTTGTTGTCGCTGCACGGCATCAACCATCGCGAGACCTTCGACTGGGCCATGAAAAAAGGCGGCTGCCTGGAAGCCGCGCGGAAATTGCAGAAACAAGGCCGCTGCCGCTTCATCGGTTTTTCCACGCACGGCACGCCGGACATTATTTTGGAAGCCGTCAATTCAGGTGAATTTGATTATGTCAACCTGCACTGGTATTTCGTCAACGACTTGAACTGGTCCGCCGTGCTCGCCGCGCGCAAGCTGGACATGGGCGTTTTCATCATAAGTCCGAACGACAAGGGTGGCAAGCTCCAGGAGCCGGGCGAAAAAATCAAAACGCTCTCCGCGCCGCTCACGCCGATGCAGTTCAACGATCTTTACTGCCTCAATCGTCCGGAAGTTCACACCTTGAGCTGCGGTGCCGCTCGGCCGACGGATTTTGACGAACACGTGGCCGCGCTGAAATTTTACGACGACATTCCGGCGACGATTGCGCCCATTGAAAAGCGCTGGCGTGGGGAAATGGAAAAAGTTCTCGGCGCGGACTGGTGCGCACGCTGGTTTGAAGGCCTGCCGAATTATGTGGACGTTCCCGGCGAGATCAACATCACGGAAATCCTGCGCCTCTGGACTTACGGCAAGCCGCTGGAACTCACCGCGTGGGGCAAGATGCGCTACAATCTGCTCGGCCAGGCGGAACACTGGTTTCCCGGCCAGAACGCCGCAAAGCTGCGGGACTTTGATTTGCGCGCCGTGCTGAAAAAAAGTCCGTTCGCCGACCGCATTCCGGCCATTCTGGAGGAAGCGCACAAAATGTTTTTCGAGAAACCGGTGGAGCGCCTGAGCAAGAGTTGAGTTGGCAGGCCGTCGGCGATTTACTGAACGGGCTGGCCAAAATCAATTTTCTCGCCGGCCTCGGAGCGCCGGACGAAGTCGCGCAAGGTTTCAATTTGCTTTTCATATTGCGGATCGTCTTTCCGTTCCGCCGCATATCTGTCGCAATCCGCCAGCACCTTTTTTGCCTGCTGCACCAAATCCGCCTGCGTGACGCTGCCGTCCAGCACGCCTTTCATGGTGGTGTTGTAATAGGCATTGGCCTGGTCATTTTTGGCTTTGCCATCAGGCGAGTTTGGGTCAACCACCAATTCCCATTTGCCATTCACCAGTTTCGGCTCTTTGTAGGCTTCCATTTTGTGCGGGTCAATCACTGCGGCGCGAATGGCTTCCATCGTTTGCGCCAGATCGCTCACGGATGGCGCGCTCGCAGCGGGCGCGGTCGTCGGCGATGGCGCCGGGCTTTCCAACCGCGTGAGAATGACATTCGTTTGGTCGAGCGTGAACCGGTCATTGGCGGTGGCGACGGTCACGGTGTTGCTGCCGATTTCCAAGAGCTTCGCCTTGCCCAGCACC
>Ga0181516_10001798_pt1 | contig 16008 bp, 12 predicted proteins | sample PEATcosm2014_Bin_25_FD_121104 | JGI IMG/M metagenome (GOLD analysis project Ga0181516, IMG submission 121104) | Peatland microbial communities from MTU Mesocosm Facility, Houghton, MI, USA - PEATcosm2014_Bin01_10_metaG | ecosystem: Environmental > Terrestrial > Soil > Wetlands > Peat | place... | reverse complement strand
CCGGCGGGAAAATACCTTGCGGAACACGGCGTGAAGCCCACGGACTTTAACAGCTACGGCTCTCGGCGCGGCAATCATGAAGTGATGGTGCGCGGAACATTTGCGAATGTGCGGCTGCGCAACAGGCTTGCGCCGGGCACCGAGGGCGGCGTCACACGGCTGCTGCCCGGGGGCGAGGGCATGTCGATCTTTGACGCCAGCGTGAAGTATGCCGAGCGCGGCGTGGCGCTGATTATTCTGGCCGGCAAGGAGTACGGCTCCGGCTCATCGCGCGACTGGGCGGCAAAGGGGCCAAAGCTGCTGGGCGTGCGCGCCGTGATCGCCGAAAGCTTCGAACGCATTCATCGCTCAAACCTCGTTGGCATGGGCATTTTGCCGTTGCAGTTCGAAGCGGGGCAGAATGTGGAGTCGCTTGGCTTGACGGGCGAAGAGGTCTACGACTTTCCCGGCCTTACAACGCTGCTGAAGAACAAATTTGCCAACGGGCGCACGATTGCGGTGAAAGCGGCTGCGGCCGATGGCAAGGTGAAGAACTTCGACGCCGTGGTCCGCATCGACACGCCGCAGGAGATCGGTTACTTCGAGCACGGCGGCATCCTGCAATACGTGCTGCGCCAGTTGGCGGCGAAGTAGCCGGCTGCAGATTCAATCGCGAACCAAAATCATCAGCGAGCCGAATTCTTCCCGTGAGGGAGGTCCTTCGGTTCGCTGATTCACTTTTCCGTTGACACCTCGGTCCTATTCGTTTCAAATCCCCTTCATCAACTGAACATTGAGCCGGGATTCCGCAGGCCGTAACGGGTCAACAACCAATTCCCCTTGGAGGAAAGATGAGTCAACGGAGAGTTACCAGCGCCCTGTGTCTGGTTGCCGCGATCCTGTGCGCGCGCGCGATTCGCATCCATGCCGCGGCTCCCGAACCTGCAGGCAAGGTACGTACGTACTACGTGGCCGCCGACGAGGTGCAATGGGACTATGCCCCATCCGGCCGCGATGAGGCCATGGGCATGGATTTCGATCCAATCGCCAAAGGCTTCGCCGAATCCGGTCCTCACCAGATCGGCCGTGTTAACAAGAAGGCGATGTATCGCGAATACACCGACGCCACGTTTTCGACGGTCAAGAAGCGCAGCCCCGAGGACGCGTACCTCGGGATTGTGGGTCCGATCCTACGTGGAGCCGTGGGTGACACGATCAAGATTGTCTTCAGGAACAATGCAACGCACCCCTACAGCATGCATCCGCACGGAGTGTTATACGCGAAAGATTCAGAAGGCGCCGACTACAACGACAACACCAGCGGTGCGGATAAGGAGGATGGCTGTGTTGCACCCGGCGCCTCCCATACCTACACCTGGCAGATTCCCGAGCGCGCCGGCCCCGGACCGAACGATCCAAGCTCGATCTTCTGGCTCTACCACTCGCATTGCGATGAACTGCGCGACGTCGCTTCGGGCCTGTTCGGCGGAATAATCATTACCAAGCGCGGCATGGCGCTCCCCGATGGCCGGCCTAAAGATGTGGACCACGAATTTGTGAACATGTATATCGCCATCAACGAAAACCAAAGCTGGTACCTGGATGACAACATCCGCGACCACACTACCGACCCCAAGGGCATAAAACGAGATGATTTCGGCGTGGCGACGGCAACCGGAATCGCCGGGACCGTCGCCACAACAGGCTTTGCGGCCGCCAACGTCAAGTGGTCCATCAACGGATACATCTACGGCAACATGCCCCTCATGACCATGAAGGTTGGCGACCGCGTGCGCTGGTACGTCGCTACGCTTGGCGACTTCAATAATGGGCACACGCCGCACTGGCATGGGAATACAGTTCTCGTTGCAGGCCAGCGCACCGATGTACTGTCGGTAACATCCGCGCAGATGATCACCGCGGACATGGTGCCCGATGCGCCTGGCATCTGGCTCTACCACTGCCACATCAGCGACCACATGCTGGCAGGAATGGTGGGGCGCTATCAGGTATTGGACCGCTAAGGAAGCTTTCCCGACTCCGCTAATCGGAGTCCGCAATATTTCAAAAACGCCACTCCCGATTGGAAGTGGCGTTTGTTCTTTGCCTACGGATTTGAAATCTTGGGCGGATTCGGCGACGGGAATCGCTGAAACGTCTTCGGCTTCCGCGCCGGGGCACGCTTGGGTTTGACCGCCGCCTGAGCCGAATCCTGGTCGCGGGTTAAGTGGAATCGCGTGCCTTCCATGCGGCTGTCGCCCATCACGTGCAGGCGCATGAAATTTGTCGAACCGGATTTGGTGCGCGTGCCGGCCACAATCGCAATCACTTCGCGGGGGCGGATGTAGCCGCCCTGCTCCAGCACGCTCTCAGCACAATCCACCAGGGCCTCGGTGCTGCTGATCTTGGGGCAAAGAATGGGCGTGGTGCCCCACAGCATGCTTAGCCGGCTGATGGTGACTTCGACCGGGCTGAGGGCAAAGATCGGCGCGGTCGGATGATACTTCGAGAGCTGGCGCGCGGTCTGCCCCGACTCGGTAAAGAGCGCGATGCCGCGCAGGTCAAGGTCGTCGGCAGCGTGGGCCGTGGCTTCGCAGATGGTCTCTGCGATGGAGAGGCGGGCTTGCCGCTGGCGAGGCTCGTTCTGATAGCTCTCCTTCATATCGCGCTCTGCTTCAGACACGATGCGGGCCATCATTGAGACTGCTTCCACCGGGTATTTGCCCACGGCCGATTCACCGGAGAGCATGACCGCGTCGGTGCCGTCGTAGACGGCGTTGGCCACGTCGGAGACCTCGGCGCGGGTGGGCCGCGGATTCTCGATCATCGACTCCAGCATCTGCGTCGCTGTGATGACCGGCTTGAAGTATTCGGCGGCGCGGCGAATGATGTGCTTCTGAATCGCGGGAACCATCTCCGGCGGCAATTCGACGCCCAGATCGCCGCGGGCAACCATGATGCCGTCGGAGACCTGCAGAATCGCGTCGAGGTGCTCGATGGCCTGAGGCTTTTCGAGCTTGGCGATGATCCAGGTTTCGAAGCCCAGCGCGGCAACTCGATTGCGCACCAGGCGGACGTCTTCGGCAGTGCGAACAAAGGAGACGGCGATGGCGTCGACGCCGTTCTTCAGCGCGAATTCAAGATCCTCCGTGTCCTTGTCAGTCAGCGAGGGAACGCGTACCAGGATGCCGGGGAGGTTGATGCCCTTGTTTTCGCCCAGCATGCCGCCGTTGACGATATCGCAAGAGACATCGTCACCGATCACCTCGTGCACGCGCAGTTCGATGAGACCGTCGGAAAGCAGGATGCGCGAGCCCTGCTCCACGTTTTCAGCCAGCGTCTTGAAGGTCGTCCCAACCAGCGAAGCCGTTCCCGGAACCTCGCGCGGGGTAATGGTGATGCGGCCGCCGGCCTTGAGCAGGACCGCCTGGTGGTCCTTCAGCGTGGAGGTGCGAATCTTGGGCCCCTGCAAGTCGCCCAGGATGCACAGCGGCTTGTGTTCCTCGCGGCTCACCTTCCGGATGAGCCGCATGACCGCCAGCTTCCTCTCGTGCGAGCCGTGGGAAAAATTCAGGCGGACCACATCGACGCCAGCGCGGACCAGGTCGCGAACAACAGACTCGGTGTTCGAGGCCGGACCAAGCGTTGCAACGATCTTTGCGCGGCGTTGCGAAGGGGACTCGGACTGGCTGAATTCGGCAAACGACATAGAAATAGCTCCATTGATAGGGCATGGGTTGGGGCAAATAGGGCTTTAGCCGGGCGGAAAGGCGAAAAGGGGAACGACTTCCCTTATTGTACATGGAGTGTTCCTGCGCGGCGGCTCTTGCTCAAACGCCACGAAGACGATGTTGGCGGGCGAGGGCTGCGGCTATTTCGGAGAATTCGAATCGGCCGGTGCATCCGAAAAGATCTGCGCCGTCATCTGTTCCTGGCGATCACGATAAAGAACCCCATTCAGCTCCGCCCCCACCAGTACGCTGAATGCGGTGATATAAAGCCAGACCAGGGTGGCGATGCCGGCGCCAAACGAGCCGTAGAACATGGAATAGTCGGCCACGCGGGTCACATACCAGCCGAAGGCCAGCGTCGTTGGGAACCACAGAAGCGTTCCGGCAACGGCGCCCGGCGCCACCCACAACCAATGCTCGGTCCTCTTTGTGCCGAAGTGGTAAACGGCGGTGAGCACAGTTACGCCTGTGAGCAGCGCGACCGACCAGCGCGCCATGCGCCAGAAGAAGAGGACAATGTGCCGCAACTCGTGGCCGGCGTTTTCGATCATCCACAATTCAATTTGACGGCCGAAGACAATCACCAGCGTGGCCACTGAAAGCGGAACCAGCGCGATGGGCACCAGCAGCAGGGCTCGAAGCCGCCGCCCGCCAAAGCCCCAATCCTCATGAGGAATCTGGTAGGCCCTGCGAAAGCCCTCCATCAACGACAGCATCATGCCCAGGCCGGCGAAGATGCTCAGGCCGGTGGCGGACAGAATCAACTGGGCGGAGTAAATGCGCCGGGTAACGAGGTAGGACTGTAGGAGATCCATGGAGTCCGCGGGCAGAAACTGTTCGAAGAGGGATCGAATCGCGCCAACCAGCGTTGTTCCCTCCTGCACCTGGGCCAGCAGCGTGGTCAACACCAGCAGCGCGGGAAACAGCATGAGCATGCCAGAGTAGGCTGCCGCCTTGGCGGTATTGATCACGTCGTGCTCGAGGGCCAGCAAGATTGCTTTCCGGAATTTGTGAAGAAAACGGCTCATGCGCTCACTGGCAAGAGTAGAGCATTTCCCGGCAATGCGGCGACAAGTGTTTGTGAATGTCTGGCCTCGAATGGCGTTTGCAGGAGAGCCGGTGCATTGAAAAGTCCCCGATTTCACATGCCGAGGGGGCCTCGGCGCACTCACGCGGGACAGATCGGATTGTTGGCGTCGAAGGTTACTCCCGATTCTGATCTTTCCCTGATTTTGATATCCCGTTGCCGGGCTGAACGGAGAGAATGGACGCTTGCGGGAAACGTGCGGACCATCGCCGCTACGAACCGGGAGAGGGGAAACCCAGGAAAGATGATTCCACTTGAGGGCACACGACCGGAGCGGGGACTGCCCATTCGCTTTCTTCTGGTGCTGTGGCTATTGGTCCTCAGTACCATTGCATTCCTTGACCGCACCAACATTTCCATTGCCGGCGTCGAGATCGGCAAGGAATTCAGGATCGACAACTCGCACCTGGGGTGGGTCTTCAGCGCCTTTCTCGTTGGCTATGCCTCCTTTCAGATCCCGGGGGGAGTGCTGTTACGGCGCTTTGGCCCGCGCCGCGTGCTTACCTTCTTCGTGCTGCTGTGGGGAGTGTTCACGGTCTTCACGGCACTTGTGCCTCCGGACATGCGCGGCGCTCTGTGGATGCTCATCCTGGTTCGCGTTGCCCTGGGCGCTTCCAGTTCGGTCATGTATCCGTCAGCGAACCAGTTCATAGAGCGCTGGTTCCCTGTCCACGAGCGGGGAACGGCGAACGGCATCGTCTTTGGCGGTGTGGGGCTGGGTTCGGGAATCGCTCCGCCGCTGCTGACGTCGATCATCCTGCTCTATGGTTGGCACGATGCGTTCGGGTTCTGCGCGCTCGTCGGCACACTGGCGACAGCCGTTTGGTATGTGGTGGCGCGCGATGCACCCGAGCAGCATCCCTGGGTGAGCAGCGAAGAACTTGCAATGATCGCCATTGGCCGTGGAGACGCGCGCAAAAAGGCGGGAGCAAAGAGAGGGCGCGAGAAAAAGACCGGTGTGCCATGGATGAAGATCTTCCGCAGCAAAGAGGTCCTGGCACTGATGGGGAGCTACTTCACCTACGGTTACATCTCGTGGATCTTCTTCAGCTGGTTTTATATCTACCTTGCGCAGGTACGCGGGCTGAGCCTGAAGACGAGCGCGGTGTACTCGATCTTTCCATTTATTGCAATGACGGTGGGCTCGCTGACAGGCGGAGTGGCGAGCGACTGGCTAGCGCGCGTGTGGAGCGCGCAGGTGGGGCGCTGCTCTCTGCCCGCATTTGCGCTGCTGATGACCGGGGTTCTGCTGCTGGTGGGGTCGAGGGCGCAGGATGCGGTGACCGCGACCGCTGTGCTGGCGTGCGGAGCCGGCACTCTCTACGTGTCGCAAAGCTGCTTCTGGTCAGTAACCGCTGACTTTGCAGGCGAGTTCGCCGGGGTGGTTTCAAGCACTGTGAATATGAGTTGCCAGTTCGGGGCCGCGGTGACTGCATCGCTGACGCCGCTGATCGCGGCGCACTTTGGATGGGAGGCATCGTTTCTGACGGCGACCCTGCTGGCGATGCTTGGCGCGTCGGCATGGCTGCTCGTGAACCCCAACGCGCGCCTGGCAGGGTAAAGTTTGGGCAGTCAGGTTGCAACCGTACAATTGGAGAATGATGCGGTCGATCTTTCCCGCTGTTCTTGCCTCAGCTTCCATGGGGATTTGCGTTTCTTCTGCTCTGCCAGCCCAGAGCCCACTGCCCGCCACGACTGCAGAGGACCGCGCACTGGCGCGTTCGATCCTGAGAGAAATCATCGAGATCAACACCACCGATACGCCCAAGGGCAACGTGACGACCGCAACCATGGCCATGCGGAAGCGGCTGCTCGACGCAGGATTCGCGCCGCAGGATGTGCAACTGCTGGGCCCTGACCCGCGCAAACAAAATCTCGTCGTGAGGATTCACGCCGCGGGCTCCCCGGCTGAAAAGCCGGTTCTGTTTCTTTGCCACATGGACGTGGTGGAGGCGTTACGGTCGGATTGGACGACCGACCCCTTCCAGCTTGTGGAGAAGGAGGGCTTCTACTACGGCCGTGGGACGCAGGATATGAAGGACGGTGACGCCGCGCTGGTAACGACGTTTCTGCGTCTCCACCGGGAGGGCTACAGGCCGAAGCGCGACTTGATTCTGGCCCTGACAGCGGACGAGGAGGGCGGAAGGTTTAACGGCGCGCAGTGGCTGGTGGAGCAGCATCGCGAGCTGGTGGACGCGGCATTTGTCATCAATCCCGACGCGGGCGGAGTGGAGCTGGTGAATGGGCGCGCGGTGGTGGCAGCGGTGGAAGCTACGGAAAAAGTCTATTCGGACTTCCAGGTGACGGCCGTGAATCGCGGCGGGCACAGTTCCCTGCCCCGGCCGGACAATGCGATCTATGAACTGACGGCCGCGCTGAACAAGCTGCAGGCGTACTCCTTTCCCTTCGAGATGAACGAGGTGACGAAGGCGTACTTTACGTCGCTTGCGGGGCAGGAAACAGGTCAAACAGCAGCGGACATGAAGGCGATTCTGGCCACTCCGCCGGATCTGGCGGCAGCCGCGCGGCTGAGCGCGGAGCCAAGCTTCAACTCGAACTTCAGGACCACCTGCGTGGCGACCCGGCTGAATGCCGGCGTGGCCAACAATGCACTGCCGCAGACGGCACAGGCCAACGTGAACTGCCGGATTTATCCGGGGCACACGCCGGAGGAGATTCGCCAGCAGTTGATTGGAATCTTCGGAGACAGTAAGCTGACGGTGACGTACGTCTCCGACTCGGGCGAGGTCGCGGACACCGCTCCGGAGCGGAAGCCGATTGTGCCGCCGACGCCGATTCCCGAGGTGTTTGAGCCGCTCACGCGACTGACGGAAGCGATCTGGCCGGGCACGCCGGTGACTGCGGTGATGGAAAATGGCGCCAGCGATTCCATTTACTTTGCACAGGCGGGAATTCCCTGCTACGGCTTCTCGGGCATTGCATTGGAGCGGGACGACGACCGCGCACACGGCCGCGACGAGAGGCTTCCCGTCGATTCGTACTGGAAGTCGCTGGATTTCTTTTACTCGTTCGCAAAGGCCCTAGGCGGCAATTGAACCTGGAAATGTTTACTACCGTTCGTCACAAAAGACGGGGATGAATGACATTTTTTGTGAAGTGAGCCCATTCTCGCTCCTTTCAAGCTTCATTTGGGTTTGACCCTGCTTGGGCAGGACAACTAGTTTGGAAGAGTGCGAGGTTGTCCGTCTGCAACCTCGAACAAGGAGACCGGATGCATAGCAGTGCATTTCCCCGAATTTGTAAGAGTTGTCTGATGAAGAGTTGTCTGGCCCTTATGCTCGCTACGATGTCCCTGGCTGTGGCGCAGAGTCAGGACCTGAAGAGCTTCGAGCAGAGGATCACCACCAAGGTACTGCCCAACGGCCTGACGCTGATCATCTGTGAACGCCCAGAAGCACCGGTGTTCAGCTATTCGACGTTTATCGATGCGGGAGCCGTGGACGATCCGTCGGGCGAGAGCGGCCTGGCGCACATGTTTGAGCACCTCGCCTTCAAGGGGACAAGCGAGATCGGCACCAAGGACTACGCGGCAGAGAAGATAACGCTGGCCAAATTGGAAGCGGCGAACAACGCCTACGAGGCCGAATACCTGAAGCCGGTGGGCCGCGACGAGAAGAAGTTGGAGGAGTTGCACAAGGCGTTCGTCGACACGCAGGCTGAAGCGGAAAAATACGTAATCCCCAACCAGTTTACTGAGGTGGCGGACGCAAACGGCGCCCACGGGTTGAATGCCGAGACAGGACTCGACGACACGCAGTATTTCTGGTCGATGCCTGAAAACCGGCTCGAACTCTGGGCCTGGCTTGAAAGCGGACGGCTTTCCGATACGGTTCCGCGCGAGTTCTACAAGGAGCGCGACGTGGTGATGGAAGAGCGGCGCATGCGGACCGACTCGAACCCCATCGGGAGAATGCTCGAGCAGTTTCTGGCAACAGCGTTTGTGGCGCACAACTACGGGCGGGCTGATGTCGGATGGGCGAGCGAAGTGAGCCAGATCAACGCAACCGAAGCCATGGCGTTCCACAAAAAGTACTATGTGGGCGGCGATATTGTGGTTACGGTCGTAGGCGATGTAAAAGCGTCGGAAGCCATGCCTATGCTGGAGAAATACTTCAGCAAGGTTCCCGGCGGACCGAAACCGGAAGACATGACGACGGTAGAGCCGAAGCAGTTTGCCGAGAAGTCGGTGACGATTCGCGAACAGACGCAACCTGTGTACATTGAGGGCTACCACCGGCCGAACTATCGCGACCCGGACGATGCGGTGTTCGATGCGATCCAGGACATCATGTCGAACGGGCGGGTTTCGCGCATGTACCGGAGCCTGGTGGAACAGCAGCAGATTGCGGCTGAGGCGGCGGGGTTCAGTCCCCTCCCGAGCGACAAGTATCCCAGCCTGTTCGCGTTCTTCGCCTATCCGCTTCCCGGCCGCACGCCTGCGCAAATGCGCGATGCGATTCACAAGGAGATCGACAAGCTCAAGACCACGGATGTGAGCGACGCGGAGTTGCAGATGTACAAGACCCGCACACGCGCCGACCTGCTACGCGGCCTCGCGGACAACCAGGGATTGGCGAATGCGCTGTCGGAGTACCAGACGCGTTATGGAGATTGGCGGGAGCTTTTCCTGCAATTGGACAGGGTCGATAAGGTGACAAAGGCGGACATTCGCCGCGTGGCGAACCAGGTGTTTGCGGCCTCGAACCGGACCAGCGCGGAGATTGACACCGAGGCTCCGGCGGCCGCCGCAAAGAACGATGGAGGGGCGGAATGACGCACAGGGATCAGGGATCAGGGGTCAGAGGTCAGTCTCGTAAAAAGTGGTTCGTGGATAATTTCCCGCTTTCTTCCGGTTCGGTCTGGTTTGGAGCGATCGTCGCTACGTTGATTGCGCTGCCCTTGTTGCGCGCGCAAGAGAGCAAGCCATGGGAAAAAATTCCGATACCCAAGCTGCACGAGTTCAAGCCGGAGCAGCCCAAGCGCATCGAACTCAAGAATGGAGTTGTGGTGTTTCTGCAGGAGGATCACGAACTGCCGTTTATCGCGGGATCGGTCATGATCCCAGGAGGTTCTCGCGAAGAGACGGATCCGGCAAAGACAGGGCTCGTTGACCTCTATGGCCAAGCGTGGCGGACCAGCGGTACGGAGAAGATGGATGGCGACGCAATGGATGACTTTCTCGAAGCCAGGGCCGCGCATATCGAAACCGGCGGAGATGTGGATTCGACCGCAGTTTCGTGGGATTCGCTGAAGGGAGACTCGGACCAGGTCTTCGACCTGGCGATGGACCTTCTCTTCCACCCCAAGTTCAGCGAGGAGAAGTTGCAGCTGGCGCAGCAGCAGGTGGCCACGGGAATCGTGCGGCGCAACGACGACGAGGGAGAGATTGCGGAGCGCGAGGCTGAAAAGCTGGTGTACGGAGCCAACGGTCCTTATACGAGGCAGCCGGAGCTGGCAACCATCGGTGCGGTGAGGTTGGCGGACTTGCAGGCCTGGCACGACCGCACACTTAAGTGGAAGTTAATTGTCGGCATCAGCGGAGACTTTGACTCGGTGGCGATGGAGGCCAAGGTGCGTGCGACGTTCGACGGACTGCCGCCCGTTGAAGCGGCTCCGGAACGGCACGACGAGTTTGCCGGGCCGAAACCGGGATTGTACTTCATCGACAAGGAAGATGTAAACCAGTCGAACGTGGAGATCGTGGGGCTCGGAACGGACCGGCGAAATCCTGATGTGCCTGCGTTGTCGGTGATGAACCAAATTCTGGGCGGCGGATTCGGAAGCCGGTTATTCCAAAAAGTCCGGACAGAGCTCGCACTGGCCTACGCAGTGGGCGGCGGTTTCGGAATGCAATACGACCACCCTGCTACCTTCCGGGCTGAGGTGCTGACCAAGAGCCCTTCGACGGTGGAAGCAACCAAGGCGGCAATGGCCGAGATTGCCGGGTTGAACACGATACCATTTACCGAGGAGGAGTTGAAGCGGGCGAAGGACGATATTCTGAACTCGTTTCTCTTTCTGTACGACACCAGGGACAAGATCCTGGATGAGCGCGAACGGCTGGAGTTCTACGGCTATCCGGCGGATTACCTGGAGACGTACAAAGCGGCTCTCGAAAATGTGACGCTGGCCGATGTGACCGCGGTGGCAAAGAAGTACATCCACCCCGACAGATTGGCCATATTGGTTGTTGGGAACGGGCCGGAGATCAAGCCGGGGCTGGATGAGCTAAAGATGGGACCGGTGCAACCGGTGGACATCACGATACCGAAGCCAGGGCGACCCGCGCGTGCTACAGGCGGCGGAGGGAAGTAGCCAGTGCAGCGCGCACCAATTGGAACTGTCAGGCAAAGTGGTGGAGAGTGATCAGCGTGAAAACGATTGAGGAACTTGTGGCGGAGGATGCAAAGCTGCGGGCCGAGGCAACGGCGCGGCTCATGGCGGCAGGAGTAACGATCTATCGACCGGAGACTTGCGTGATCGATGCTGAAGTTGAGGTCGCCGCCGATACAGTGATTGAACCGTTTGTGCAGTTGCTGGGCCGGACGCGGATCGGGGGGAAGTGCCTGATCCGGTCGTATACGGTGATTGAGAACTGTGTGGTGGGCAACAACGTGCTGGTCAGGCAGAGTTGCGTGCTCACCGAAAGCACGGTGGGCGATGGTGCAAAGATCGGGCCGTTTGCGCACCTGAGGCCGGAAAGCGAAATCGGCGAAGATGTGCACGTCGGCAACTTTGTTGAGACCAAGAAGGCGAGGCTAGGCAAGGGGGCGAAGGCCAACCACCTGACCTACCTGGGCGATGCGGACGTGGGCGAGAGCAGCAACATCGGCGCCGGCGTGATCACGTGCAACTACGACGGAGTCAACAAGCATCGGACACACATCGGAAAGGGCGCGTTTGTCGGCAGCGATTCAACGCTCGTGGCTCCGGTGAGCGTGGGTGAAGGTGCGTATATCGGTGCGGGTTCGTGCATCACAAGAGACGTGCCTGCTGGGTCATTGGCTGTAGGCCGGAGCCCGCAGATCATCAAGGAAGGCTGGGCTGAAGCCAGGCGAGCCCGGCAGAAGATGAAAGAGTAAAGCAGTAAAATCAACGAGACCGGGGGGCGCCGACGACTTCTCCGGGGAACTATGGATCGACTTTGGAATCAAATATTTAATGAGGAGCCTTCATCGGGAAAGTGCCTCAGGGTATTTCCTGTAGAGAGTCGAAATGAACATATTCCACCTTTCCACAGAAAACCGAGAGACGGATTGGCGCGTCCAATCATTGAAGGATTCTGGGAACCCCTGGGTGCGACCATTCGAGTGTTTGCTTTCCCCTTTTTGAGCCGGCGCCGGAGGACTGAACCGCTTACCGGGCTGTAGGGGTGAGCTACATTTTCGAATCAGTACCTTCCGGATGCAGGATCTACGTATGACACCTTTTTGTGATGGTCAGCCAGCTAAAACGCTTGTTTACTAGAAGGAGTACCGGGTTATCGAAGTGCAGACCGTGGGGGCCCGTGGGGAAAAATGGCCGACCCCCAAGGCGCAACTTACGTGCCTGGGAGGAAACTTCTTGGGATTAGACCTGGCAAGACCGAGATTACCGAACGCCGCGGAGGAGATGCACGCGGAAGAAGAAACGAGCTCGTTTGTGGAATTGAGCAGACCGGCGCGGGTGCTGGTGGTAGATGATGAAGCGCACGTGCGGACAATGATGGGCACCACGCTCGAACGGAACGGATATGAGGTGCAACTGGCCTCGAGCGGCCGGGAAGCGCTGGAAGTGCTGGCGTTAAACTCCTACGATCTGGTACTCACTGACATTGTGATGCCGGACCTGAATGGCATTGCGCTGCTGGAGAAGGTTCATGCGCAGCAGCCGAACCTTCCTGTTGTGATGGTGACCGCGATCCACGACATCAGCGTGGCTATCGACTCAATGCGGCGCGGGGCTTATGACTACCTGCTGAAGCCCTTCGAACGTGACCACCTGATGGGCACGGTGGAGCGAGCGTTGAAGCACCGTCAACTGCTGGAAGAGAGCCACAACTACCAGCAGAGCCTGGAGCAGATGGTCCGTGCCAGGACCGAGATGCTTCGCCACGCGATGGAGGATCTGGAGCACTCCTATGACGTGACGCTGGAGGCGCTGGGCGACGCACTTGATTTGAAGGATTCTGAGACAGAGGGGCACTCGAAGCGTGTAACCGCTTATACGATCGCGCTGGCACGGGCCATGGGATTGGCGCCAGCAGAGATCAAGGTGATTGCGCGCGGCGCCTTTCTCCACGACATTGGGAAGATGGCGATTCCCGACGAGATTCTGCGCAAGCCGGGGAAGCTGACGCCGGAAGAGCAGGAAATCATGCGCGAACACTGCACGCGCGGCTACCACATGCTTCGGAAGATTCCATTTCTTGCCGGTGCGGCGGAGATTGTTTTCTGTCACCAGGAGCACTTTGACGGAAGCGGTTATCCCAGTGGCCTGGCTGGACAGCAGATTCCGATTGGAGCGCGGATATTCTCGATAGCCGACACATTGGACGCCATTACCAGCGACCGGCCATACCGGAAGGCCCGCAGCTTCGACTCGGCGCGCGAAGAAGTTCTGCGCTGCTCGGGAACGCAGTTCGACCCGATCGTGGTCGAGGCCTTCCTGAAAATCCCGAATGAACTTTGGCAGGAGTTGCGCTCGGAGATCAGCGGCCAGAACAAGCGATATACGACCTTCGAAATGACTCGGATCCCCGGATCACATGACTTGCTGGGCTGATCTTTCTGAGTACAATTCCAGAGACTGAATTCTGAAGCAGAAATCTGGAGGATAGCCATGCCCGCACTTACTTCTGAAGATGCCCGGCATCATCTGCGCGCCCTGCCTGAATGGAAGATCGAGTCTGGCGAGTTGGTAAGAACCTTTCAATTTAAAGACTTTCGCTGCGCACTGGGATATGTGAACCGCGTAGGGGAGCTGGCGGAAGAGGCCGGCCACCATCCCGATATCGACATCCGGTACAACAAGGTGCGGCTCGGATTGGTGACCCACGATGCCGGCGGTCTGACTGCAAAAGATTTTGACCTAGCCGGCAAAGCAGAAAAACTGATCTGATGCGCTGGGGCAAAAAGCCGCCTGAGCAGACAAGCTAAATGATGGTCATAGGATGTTTGCTTCTTTGGTCGGGTTGGACAGAATCTATCCCAAATTGTGGATTTGGGGGCGTTTCCCCAGTTTCGCGCAGGGTTTTGAGGGTTTTTCGGTACCACCATGCCGCAGCACGCTCTCCTGCCAGTACTGACAAGGTTGCGACCACTCCAACTTTGATCCAGTCGGAGGATTGTGCGCTCGACTTTCTTGTGGATGAATAAGTAACTGATTCTGAACCAGTTGCCACTTTTTCAATCCCTCGTCGCCATTGCCTCGAGTGGCGGTTTTGCGGTTGGATCCTCGACGTTTTGATGCCGGACAGTGAAAAACGATGGATTCTTCTCACGATGAGGGAGGATTTCGATTTTTGTATTTGCTTTCCTCTCAATCTATGCTATGGTGTATTTATTCCACTGGTTGAGGCGGTCGAATCTGCCTCCTTCAGTAGGAAGTAGTTTGCGTCACTGGCCTCCCGGCACGAACAGCTAGACCGTTCGTGCCGTCTTTTTTTGTTCCGGGCAAACGGGACACGAAACGGGGATGGCCGGCACCGACGACGATTCCGACTTAGCAGATCTCCGGATAGAATTAGAGTTTGAGAGGTTCCATGAAGCACCCGATGAAAGGCCGCTGGGCACTCGGCTTGGCCGTATTCGCGCTAACGGTCGCCAGCTATGCGCAGTGGCAAAACCCCGCCGACGATGTACCCGCTTATCACCCTTCGGCGCCGCTCCAAGTAAGCGCGCTGCCACCGATCCTGTCCGGAGCCACGCTGACCGGAGAGAACTTCCGCTACCCGTGGCAGGTGCACGTCTATCAGCAGGTAGTCAAGGTGAGCAGCGTGGTGTACCAGTTGCCCTGCAACTGCCGCTGCGATCGCGCACTGGGCCATACCAGCCTGCGGAGCTGTTTCGAGGGGCTGCATGGAACTGAGTGCTCAACCTGCGCGCAGGAAGGGTTCTACGCCTACCAGCAGACAAGGTTGGGCAAAACACCGACGCAGATTCGGGCCGCCATCGCTCGTCACGAATACGAGAAGATCGATCTGGACAAGCAATGAATCAAAAGTGAAGATTTCTTCGATGCCCGGCACTTGCGTGCCGAGCATTCGATTTAGCGGTTGATTCCAATCCAAAACTGGTAGATGACCGCCCCGAAACCTGCTGCCATCTCCGCTACTTTTGGCCCTGGGTTTCCGTAGAATTCAAATGTGTCAACGCTGCAAACCGCTGCGAGCTTTGGCACCAGTTGCTGCACAACCGAGCCAGTGAAGTGCGCCTCCACGGCGGCTGCATCCACATAAGTCTCCACCAGTCTGAACCGATTCCCATCCCCGCTCGAAAACCATTCGTACCCCGAGGTACCTGGCTCCGCCTTGCTGCCCTCGGTCATCGCGGCGGCAATGCTCTTGAAGGCATCCATTTGCGCTTCGCTCACCTTAAAGCCCACCGTCAGCCGAACTACTTGCTCAACCATTTCCGATCTCCTTTGCTTTAAGCCACCCTGCCACACTATCACCCAAGCAGCGCCCCTGGAATCGGAATTGGCGTAGAATAAAGGGTAGCAGCACGAGCCGGTTGGCCACATGCGTACTCTAGTTGGGGGCGTCACGGTTTCGACGGGATCGATTGCGGCTTAGGAGACATGTCAGGGTGTGGGCACCTGTAATCGCCTGCAAAACAAAAGTTGCCAACGATAATCTGGCACTTGCAGCTTAATTAACTAAGCTGCCGTCTTCCACGGCTTCGCCTATGAGCTGTGAGCGGACGTCATTCAGTAGGCTGGCGCGAACGGCTCGGTCCGTGTCGTTTTGCGCGAGATCATCGGACTAGCTTCTGTCGCATCTTGTCCGTTCTGAGCGCCAGGAGTGAATCAAAAGGAATCGGACACAGCATGGACTCTCCTGGCTGACAGCGATTTCGGACGCGGGTTCGACTCCCGCCGCCTCCACCAACTCTAAGTTACTTATTTTCAGTAGCTTACCTTCAAAAGGCAAAATAGACGCGCAGTTTTGTACGTAATTTGTACGTTGCGCCCTTTGACCGACTTCCGTTT
>Ga0181516_10001792_pt1 | contig 16035 bp, 6 predicted proteins | sample PEATcosm2014_Bin_25_FD_121104 | JGI IMG/M metagenome (GOLD analysis project Ga0181516, IMG submission 121104) | Peatland microbial communities from MTU Mesocosm Facility, Houghton, MI, USA - PEATcosm2014_Bin01_10_metaG | ecosystem: Environmental > Terrestrial > Soil > Wetlands > Peat | place... | reverse complement strand
GGAGGCGCGAAAGCAGCACTCTCTTTCCATCGCACGCTCCGCATTGATATTTCTGATCGCTTCATGCTTGCTCGGCGGCGCGCACTGTGCCCGCGCCCAGGCTGGCCGCGCTCAGGCTAACCCGGCACAGGCCGGTGTGGTTCCTGCCCGGAGTGCGCAAGGCGGCGCAATGCTTAATCCCGGCGGATCATCAGCTGCAGCCGCGGACAAGAATTCTCCTGTCCCTCCTGGCCAGTATCGCGATACCTTCACGCTGAGCGACGCCGGCTCGCCGCAGATTGAACTTCATGGCATCGACAGCCAGCACAATATCTACTTCACGCTGCCGCAGACCCATGTGGTCCGCAGCGCCAAGATTCACCTCTTCTACACCTTCTCGCCCAGCCTGCTGCCGCAACTTAGCCATCTGAAGCTGTTGATGAACGGAACCTTGTTTGCCACCGTGCAGCCCACGCCGGGGCAGGTGGGTGGCTCCGACAGCCACGATGCAGAAGCTGAGTTCGAAATTCCGCCGGAGCTGCTGGTTCATAACAACACGCTTACCGTCGAGTTTATCGGCCACTACGTTTTGACCTGCGAAGATCCTGCCAACACCACCCTGTGGGCTCGCGTTCATCGCAGCACATTTCTCGACATCCGCGGCGATCTGCTCCCGCTGGCTGACGACATCAAGCAGTTGCCGATGCCGTTCCTCGACCCAGCCGTCATCCAGCCGCTGAGCATTCCCATCGTCTTCCCCAGCGCGCCTTCGTACAAAGCAATTCAAGCTGCGGGAGTTGTGGCCAGCTACTTCGGGCTCATCTCAGAAAACAGGCCGGTGCGCTTTCCGGTGCACATCGGCGCCATCCCGCCGGGCAATGCGATTGTCGTCTCGGACGATCCCGGATCTCTTCCCGCAGGGCTGAATCTTCTTTCTGTCAACGCGCCTACGGTGGCCATGCGCACCAACCCCAACGATGCATACAGCAAGATATTGATCGTAGCGGGCGCGGACGCGAACCAGTTGCTCATAGCGGCCCAGGCAGTTGCGCTGCACAGCGATGTGCTCTCCGGTCCGCAGGCTCCCATAGAACGACTAACGCTGCCCGCGAAGCAGGCGCCCGATGCCGCGCCGCGCTGGGCACGCACGGATGAGCGGATTGCGCTTTGGGATTATTCCACCGCGGAACAGGTGCAGGGAGACGGATCGGCCCCATTAAACGTTTATTTCCGCATTCCGCCGGATATCTTCTATTCCGAACGCCCCAATGCGATTCTCAGGCTGGTCTACAGGTACAACTCCGTCCCAATCGGTCCCATTTCCAGCATGCAGATTCGCATCAACAACGCGTTTCTGGGCTCGGTGCCGCTGGTTCCCGGCCAGGAAGCTTCGAAGAAGATGCAGACCGACGTACCGGTCCCAGTCGTTAACCTGCGCCCGTTCTCGAACTCGCTTTCGTTCGACTTCACCTTCCAGCTGCTGAAGAAGGGCGGCTGCAACGACACCACCCCGATCAACATGCAGGCCGCCATACTGCGCGATTCGTACATCGATCTGCGCAACTACCCGCACTTCGCGCCGATGCCGAACCTCGAGCTTTTTTCGAATGCCGGCTTCCCGTTTACTCGCGTGGCCGATCTGGCAGAGACCACCGTGGTCTTGCCCACTACGCCCAGTGAGCAGGAGATCGAGACCTTTGTTACGCTGATGGGCCACTTCAGCCGTCAAACGGGCTTTCCCGCTCTTCGAGTTACCGTTGCCGGCCCGGACGCATTGCAGCCTGGAATGAGCAATGACCTGCTGATTATCGGCACCGGAGACGACCAGCCCGGCTTCGAGAAGCTTTCCAGTTCCCTCCCGGTAGGCATGAACAACGGGCAGATTCAGGTTCGCGATACGCAGGGATTCTTTGCCCCGCTTCACGGCCATCAATGGTGGAAGGCCGATAGTAAAGACGAGCACACCGAATCCGGCGAATTGACAGCGGCCGGGACCCCCGACGCGGTCATCGAGGGAATCAAGTCTCCTTATGATCCGGGTGGCAGCCGGTCGATTGTGGCTATCCATCTCAGAGATGCCAACACTTTTGAGCCGTTTATTGCGACCCTGCTGAGTGTGCAGCAGTCCAGCGATATCTCCGACTCGGTTTCAGTGCTCCATGGAACCCAGTTCCAATCTTTCCGCATCGGGTCCGAGGTCTACCATGTCGGGGTGCTGCCCTGGTGGACGAAGCTGACTCTGTGGTTCATGGAGGTGCCTTGGCTGGTTGCCGTTGTGGCCATTCTTCTGGCTCTCCTGCTGGCGAGTTGGACCAGGATGTGGTTGCGGGGCAGGGCTCGGGCACGTCTAAGAATGACAGAAGACTAAACGATCTTTTCCGGCCGCGAGGGCCTGCTGCCAGGTGGGCGGGAATCCTCAGCAGGGAGCCGGTCGTTGTGTGCCTGGGGCGCATGTTCCATGTCTCGGCGCGGATCGCACCCCGGCTTGGCGAATGAATGCTGGTTTTCTCGAAGCCACTGTTGGAGAATGGTGTTGATGGGACTTGAGAGATCCTGGCCAGGGAAGCGCATTCTGTTGATCGCAATCCTGTCTATGCTCTGCGTAAGCGGAGGTTGTAAGCAGGGACCCTGGACACTCTGGCAGGCATACTCCGCGCATTTTATCGACGCGCAGGGCCGCGTTATCGATCACACCAGCGGCGACCGCACCACCTCAGAAGGGCAGGCGTATGCCCTATTCTTCGCACTCGTTGACAATGACCGCGCGACCTTTGACCGAGTGCTGTCGTGGACGCAAGTGAACCTTGCCGGCGGCAGCCTTGAAGCCCATTTGCCCTCATGGTCGTGGGGCAAGAACAAAGAGGGCGCGTGGCAGACGCTGGATCCTAACTCCGCCTCTGACGCTGACGTTTGGATGGCCTACACCCTGGTAGAGGCCGGACGGCTCTGGCAGAATCCAAGCTACACGAACCTTGGCAAGAAGATGCTTGGCGAAATTGCAAAGACTGAAGTTGCGACTCTGCCCGGTCTTGGGCCGATGCTCTTGCCGGGCCCCGTGGGCTTCCAGCACGACAAGAACACGACCTTGAACCCCAGCTACATGCCGCTCTTTCTCTTTCAGCGGCTTGCAATCGTCGATCCGAATGGTCCGTGGGCGGGAATTGCCGCTAACATTCCACGCCTGCTCACGGAGAGCTCCAAGCACGGATTTGCCATGGATTGGGTCGACTACGTGCCCGGAGACGGATTCTATCCAACTCGCGACCAGCGAGCCGTGGCACCGAGCGCCAACGCTGCCAATTCGTCGGTCGGGAGTTACGACGCAATCCGCGTTTATCTGTGGGTCGGCATGCAGGATCCCGGCGGCCATACCCGAGCCGACCTCTTCAGCGCCGTTCCAGGCATGAGCGTATACCTTGGCAATCATGATTACCCCCCTGAAAAGGTAAGTGACCAAGGCATTCCAATGGAGCAAGATGGACCTGTAGGGTTTTCAGCAGCCGTCCTGCCATATCTGCGTGCGTTCCCTGATCTCTCCGAGCTCAGCGGACGTCAACTGGTGCGGATGAACAAGCAGAGAGATGCAGCGACGGGATTGTACGGGAAGGACTTAGCATATTACGATCAGAATCTCGCACTATTTGCCACTGGGTTTCTCGATGGCAGGTTCAGGTTTGGACCGGGCGGAGAATTGCACGTAGAATGGAATGGCCGATGAAGGCTTGCTGCGGGGTTTGGAGAAAGCGTGCGATCGTCGCGGGCTGCCTGTTGCTGACGCTTCATGTGAGCCTCGCCCAGAAGAAGCCCACATCCAATTCTGCCGACTCCGCGCGCTCAAGTCTCATCGAAAAAGGGCACGCACTGGAGTCGCGCGGCCGTCCCGACATGGCCATCCAGTTGTGGCAGCAGATCCTGCTTTCCGACCCCGACAACGTTGAAGCGCTGGCCGGCCTTGCTCGCGACCTGAAACTGATTGGTTCAGCAGATAAATCGAACGAGGCGCTCAACCACCTGCGCCGAATCAACCCCAACGATCCCAATATTGCCAGGATTGAGGCGCTCTCAAGCACTCGCGCGGAGAGCGACCAGCTCAAGCAGGCAGGCGAACTGGCCAAGCAGGGCAGGGTAGATGACGCGATGCGCATCTACAAACAACTCTATGGCGATCGCCCTCCTGACGGCGATATCGCGATGGCGTACTATCAGACGCTCTACGGCACCAGTAACGGCAAGCAGGCTGCGGTGGCGGGAATGCGCGCCCTGGCTGAGCGGAATCCGGGCGACCAGCGCTTCGCCGTTGAACTCGGCGTCATGCTCACTTACGATGCCCGCACTCGCCCCGAAGGCATGCGCATTCTGGCGGCGCATCCCAAGGACCCAAATGCGGTTACCGGGTATCGCCAGGCGTTGATCTGGGATGCGGCCAATCCAGCGTCGGCGGCGGAATTGCGCCAGTTCCTGAAGGATCACCCGCAGGACACCGAGATAGCAGGGCATCTCAAGGAAGATGAGACCAAGCTGGCGCAGATGAACTCCGGCATTGCGCGGACGCCGGAGGAACGCGCGGCATTCGCGGCGCTGAATTCACACCATCTCGACGAGGCGCAGAAGCGATTCACCGAGATTCTTGAGAAACAGCCGGACAACGGCCGTGCCACCGCAGGAATGGGCTTCCTGCGCATGCAGCAAAGCAACTTCGGCGCTGCCATCAGCTACCTCACGCAGGCCGAGCAGGACGGATACAAGGATCGCGTTGTTGAGAATGCGCTGGAGGCGTCGCGCTTCTACTACACATTGGGCGAAGCGTCGCAGGCCTTTGATGACAACCGGCTTGACGAGGCGGAGGCCAAATACAAAGCTTCGCTCGCCAAGCGTCCGCGCAGCCCGGAAGCCCTGAGCGGTCTGGCAGGACTCTACGTTAAGCAGCAAAAGTATCCCGCCGCAATCGTCTACTACGAGCAGTTGGTGAAAGTGCAGCCCGCCAACTCAACCGCGTGGCGCGGTCTCTTCCTGGCTTATGCACGAATGAATGAGAACGCGAAGGCGATGGCGGTATCGGCGCGCTTTCCTTCGGGTGTGAGAGCGTCGCTTGCGAAAGATCCCGAATACCTGCGCACATTGGCCACCATCTACCAATCGCAAGGCCGCACGGCCGACGCCCAGCGCGCTCTGAACGAGGCTCTTTCGCTACCGTTCCCTGACAATGGAACGACACTCAAGGCCGACACCAAGCTCCAGTACGCCGGCGTCCTGATGCAGGTGAAGCGCTACGATCAGGCTGCCGCGCTCTACGTGCAGATACTCAACGAAGACACCGGAAACCTGGGCGCATGGATGGGCCTGGTCAGCGCGCATCACGAACTGGGCCGGGATACACAGGCCATCGCCGACGTCCAGAAGATGCCTGCCGCAACTTACGAGAGCGCGCTCTCCGATGCGGGTTTCCTGTCGATGCTGGGCGCGATCTATCAGCAGGCGAATCAATTCGAGATTGCGCAGGGTCTTCTTGAACGTTCTGAGAAGATGCAGATTGCCGCAGGCGGCAGGCCCACAGTGGCTCTCCAGCTTCAGTTAGCGGGCATCTACTTGCAGCGCAACCTGACCGACCAGGCTTACGCGATCTATCACCAGCTTCTTCTGAACAATCCGGACAACGCAGATTGCTGGAATGGTCTTGTTTCCACGCTGCTCGCCACCAATCGCAACACCGAGGCACTGCAGGAGATTGCTGTCATGCCGGCTTCGGTGCGCAGACAACTCGAGACCAGCATCGAGTTCGTTCAGAGCGAAGCGAGCCTCTATGCAGCGACCGGAGATACCGAGCATGCCGTCGTGTACATGAAGCGCGTCGAGGTGCACTATGCCGCGCTCAAGACCGCGCCTCCGGCGAGCATCGAGATTCAAAACGCATGGTTGTTGTTTAACATCGGCAACGATCGCGCTCTCTACCCAACCCTGATGCGCCTGGGAGGCCGAAGCGACCTCACAGCGAAGCAGCGCGAGACGGTGCAGGACATCTGGGCCAACTGGAGCGTTCGCCGCGCTGCCGCCGCAATGGACAATGGCAACGTCTACCGTGCCGTCGACATTCTTGACGCCGCGTCGCAGGCATTTCCTGACAACATGACCGTGCGCAAGGCTGTGGCCGGCGGATACATGCGTGTCGGCCGCACCAAGGAGTCGCTGGCGCTTTTCAAGACCGTCCCCATGCAGGACGCAACGGCTGGAGACTTCCAGGCAGCCATCGGCGCGGCGCTCACGGCTAACGATAAGAGCTATGCCGAAACCTGGCTGCGCCAAGCCCTAGAGCGTTACCCGCGCGATCCTGCGATCCTCACGCTAGCGGCGCGTTACGAGCAGGCTCGCGGCGACAATCAGCGTGCTGCCGATTACTATCGCGCTTCGCTGGCGGCCATGCCCAAGACTTCGCCGGTGGACAAGCTGGCCCACGAGCTGGTCTATCCGGAGCAGGAAACACGCGCCCGTCGCGCGGTTACCGCGGCCGATCTGCAGCATCTGCTTGACCCCGACTACGAGCCCTTCGCGAAGACTACCAAGCTGCCGCCGCTCCCCGCCTACGGCGCGGACCCTTACAACGGCTCGGCGCCGGTAGTACCAACGCCTGCGCAGCAGCAGTCCAAGCCCACATCGGAGCAAACTGCGCCAACCGATCCGTGGGCCAATACCCCGTCACCCACCTCGTATCAAACTCCTTCGACTCCAGCGCCGCAACCCAACGGTCCACAGATGTACCGGCAAAGCTTCAGCGAGACTCAGGGAACGAGTCACGTCAGGAATCTCGGAGTGTACACCGGGCCCGAGATCAGGCTTGCAACCGGTCGTGCAAGTCTCACTGGTAGCTTGCAGACGCGCGTTCGGTTCGAAGCTGTTTCGTTATCGGCCGGCGGTGAGCCTCAAGCTTCCGCGCAGTCGGGAAGCCAGCCTATCATCGAGCAGCCGCATTCGATGGCCTCCGATGCGTGGAAGGGATTGGTATTCTCACTGATGGCCGACGGTCGGAACGCCGAGGCTTACAACGAGATTCAAAAGATGCCTCCCGACGTGCGCAGGCTGCTCGAAGACGATGTCGAATTTGAGCAAGGCGAGGCCAATCTCTACATGGCTCTCGGCGATGTGCCGCACGCGATGGAATACATGAACCGCGTGGAAGACTTCTATCTTCTGCGGCGGATTCAGCCTCCCGGCGGCATGGCGGTCCAGCACGCGTGGCTGCTTTACAACATTAAAGACGATCTCAAACTTTACCCGGTGCTGGTGCGCCTCGATGCGCGGCAGGATCTGACTGCGGATCAGCGCCAGCAGGTGGAGACCATCTGGGCCGACTGGGCCGTGCGCCGCGCCGCGACCGCGATGGATCAGGGGAACATGCTGCGCGGAGTCGAGATTCTCCAGGCCGCTTCAGAGGACTACCCTGACAACCTCACCGTTCGCAGGGCAGTGGCGGGCGCTTACACCCGCGTCGGACGTGCCGCAGACTCACTGGCGCTGTTCAAAACAATTCCTATGCAGGACGCCAGCGCCGGAGACTTTGAAGGAGCCGTGAGCGCTGCAATCGCCGCCACCGACATGGCTCAGGCCGAGGCATGGTTGCGGCAGGCCCTCGCGCGCTATCCGAGTGACCCTGGAATTCTGGGCCTGGCCGCGCGTTTCGAGCAAGCTCGCGGGAACAGTGCCCGCGCCACCGACTTCTGGCGTGCCGCGCTGGCTGCCATGCCGCCCGGATCGTCGATTCCGAACCTCGAATCCACTCTGGTTTATGCTCCGGGCGCTTACACCACGCCGCGGCCGGGCGAGATGAAGCGCCTGCTCGACCCGCGCAACGATCCGCTGCCGAGGACCAAGGTACCGCCGCTGCCTTCTTACGCTCCGAGTTCCTCCAATTACGGATCAAATCCCTCGCAATATGGTTCGAGATCCTCCAGCGCCCCTGTTCCGCCCGTACCGGCCCCGGCGCAGAAGCCTGAATCTCAGTGGATCGAGCCGCCTTCGAGCGAGCCGCTGCCACTTCCGCCTCCGGTGCCGACGAATCAAGAGACTGCGCCAAATAGCCAGAGCGCACCCACTTCCAACCCACCGGCTACTGTTCCGCAGACCTCATCGCCGCCCAGCAACGCTCCAATTTACGTGCCCCGTGGCGCGCAGGCCAAGCCGCCGGGCGAGCCTACCATGGTTGAACAGGCCGCAAAGCAGCAGCCAACCTTCAATCCGGTCTCCAACACAGCACCCGCCTCCAAAGCCGATCGAAATCCCTCCTCGGCAAAGTCTTCGCAGCGCCCTTCCAGCTATGAAGGCCAGATCAGCCTTCCGCCCGATGAGACCGTCGTCACCACAGACACAGAGAGCGTTCCTGCGGGGTACACTTCACGGACACAGCGGAAGACCTCTGCCAACTCGCCGGATACCATGCCGGCTGGCCCCATCCCTGCTCCGCAACTCCGAATCGCGTCCCAGCCCATGGGCAGCGTGGCTGCGCAAGTCCAGGCGCTTTTTGCCGAACAGACCGACAGCCAGCTCACGCAGGGGTCTGCTACCGGCATTCACGCGACGCCAGGCCGGCCCGCGCAGCCGCTTCCGCCGCTCAACACTCCGGCTTCAAATCAAGCTCAATACTCCGTCGCGCAATACACTCCCTCTGCTCAGGAAGCCGCCACGGGCGCTTATTCCGCGCCGAAGCAGCAAGCGCAGCAGACTGAGCAGCCCGCTGCGCCCGCAAAGCCCCCGGCCGCTCCGCGGACCTCACGCCGTGCTCGCAGAAAAGCCCAAGCTGCGCAGACCATGGAGGGCCAGACCACTCCGGAGTCAGTTCCCAGCACTCCCACACTCGCCAACAGTCCGGCTCCAGAGAATCCCCCGCAAGTTCAGCCGGGAGCGGAACTACCAACAGAGCTTCCTTCTCAGCAAACGCAATCCACCAGCGGCACAGGCCTGACCGACGAAGAACTTCAACAGCGCAATCTGCCCCCGTTACGCGGCCCCTGGGTACGCGTGCAGCGCCAGAATGCTCCTTTGAGCCCGCGCGATGAAGCGGAAATGCAATTGCGCGCCATTGAGAGCGGATACAGCGCCTGGCTTGGAGGCACAGGCTACGTCAACTTTCGCACTGGCGCTCTCGGATTCGATCATCTGGCCGCGCTTGAGTCCCCATTTGAAGCCTCCGTCGCCATGGGGTACAACGCTCGCCTGACTTTTATTGCCAAGCCTGTATTTCTCGACTCTGGCCAGGCCGATGGCAGCGCGATCATCTCTGTCAACGAGTCCACGACTTCGGGCAGCAAGCTGGTCCAGATTCCAGAGCCCATTGGAACGCTCACCTCGACGGACACCACCCCGCCGGGACAGCAGAACGCGGTAGCAATAGGCGGCGAAGTCCAATTGGCCTTTGCGCATCTGGCCATCGCGGGCGGCTACACCGGGGAAGGATTCCTGGTCGCGACGGAAACCGGACGCTTCCTATGGAAGCCGGGCAACGGCCCCTTCACCTTCAACCTCTCCCGCGAACCGGTCACGGACAGCCAGCTGTCTTATGGCGGACTTCGCGATCCAGCCGGAAACACTCTGGCAACGTTGGGGCAGATCTGGGGCGGCGTCATCGCTAACGACGGTCATGTGCAATTCGCCCATGGCGATGCCATGTCCGGCTTCTATTTCGGCGCAGGAGCTCAATACCTCGCCGGTTATACGGTCGAGACCAACAAGCGGGTCGACGGATCGGGCGGCGCGTACTGGCGCCTCATCACCAATCCCGAATACGGCAACCTCAGCATTGGCGCCAACTTCTTCGCAATGTACTACGCCAACAACCAGGACGCGTTTACGCACGGCATGGGCGGGTACTTCAGCCCACAAGGGTACTTCCTGGCCAATGTGCCCTTCACCTGGGCAGCTCACTACGGCACCAGGTGGCACTACAACATCCTTGGCGCTGTCGGCGTGCAAGCCTTCCAGGAGAGCGCTAACCCGCTGTGGCCGTTGGCCGTCGATAAAGGGCTTGAGACCTCTCAGAACAACGCCATGCTTCCGGCTATGACCAGCGTCGGCCCGAACTACGACCTGCGTGGGCAAGTGGCTTACCAGATTGGCTCGCATTGGTTTGCGGGCGGCTTCTTCGGCGCAAACAATACCCGAAACTACCAGGCTGCTTCGGCCGGTTTCTTCGTGCGGTACATGTTCCGCTCCCAGCCCTCCACGGTCACAACCCCGACTGGTCTTTTCCCCTCGGACGGTCTACGTCCTTTCACGGTGCCATAGACAGAGGAGCGGCTTCAGGCGCGCTTCGGGGAGAGCCAAGCGGCAGTGGTCAGGCACCCGGTAATCACAGCAGAGAATGCGATCGGCAAGATGAAGAAGTAGAAACAACTCAGAATTGTGAGAGCGGCGAAACAAAATGCAAGCGCCCATCCGGTCGGGCGCATCGCCACAGAGAGCTCTTCCGATAGGCCGCCGAGTTGCCACGCCAAAACAGCCGCGAATAGAAGAAACACCGAGGCGAAGAATCCTGCTCCTACATACAAGTCCCAGTACGTCCTGCTAAAGCCCATCAGGTCAAAATGGATTGATCGCATCAAGCCAAGAAGCCCGTCTACTCCCCAACCCGGGTCGGATTGGCGGAACCCAGCTGTGTGTCCGATGTCGAACAGCAAGGTGAGAACGGCTGCAATTCGATAAAACAGTGACGCTTTCATACCCGGTCTCCCGACTTGGATTGGCAAAAGTCTACCATCCGTATCTCTCCCATTGGGCAACCGGGTCCGTGTCTTCAGCGAGTAGGTTTTAGCCAGTGATTTGTGAATACAAAATCACCGGCTTTGTATCGCGCACGACTTTAGCATGCAGCCACTTTTTCAGCTCACCACGCTCGAGAAAGCCGATTGCAAGACTGAAGACGGCGCAGTCCTACAAACACCGCAAATCCCAAAAGCAACAACATCCCGCTCGCGGGTTCGGGGGTTACGACACTACTCGCGTCCAACTGGATCACGGGCGTCCCAGCTCCTGGGCTGATTTGACTTAGGTCGGTCAGCGAATCGCCAGCCCAGGATCCCCCGCTGACCGACTGATTATTTTGAAGCCAGAAATCCTGTTGTGCCCCATCGTCAATCACGAACCAGTACGTGGTGCCGGCGGTCAACGAAAGGTTTCCCACTGAGGTAAGAGTTATGGGCGACACGGTAGGGTAGGAATTTGCAGGAACAGTGACGGTCCAGCTTTCCAGTAGTGATCCGGGCTCCCCGGACACATTGGAATAAAGGCCCATACTTTGGGAAACAGATCCCCCTAACGATTCCACGTCCAGCAGCACACTCGAAAGATCTCCGCTGCCGGTCGCGGTGAATGTCGTGCCGATGTAGGTGCCGCTGTCAATCCAGAAGCCGCTGCTTGCGGTATTGCCGGGCTCTCCGAAATCGTTGTAGATGATGCTTGTCGCCGAGAGGTGGCCTGGAAGCAGGCAGATAAAGCCCAGCGCTAAAAATACAGTCTTTATTCCGGTAGATTTGAATCCCTTCGTTTCTCGCATCCTACTTCACCGTGACTTTCCGAGGCCCGGTGATCACCGGGATCTCTTTCGCGTTAATCTTCCTGAGATTAGGGCAGAGACCTCACCTGTCCCTCGTGAAGACAAACCTGGTCTTCCGTCAGGGTACGCTGAGGCCGGAGGGGAAACTGTTCGGATGAGAGCCAGCGTAAAGGATCCCCAATCCCCTGTCAACCGAAAACCGTGGATGCAGCCAATAAAGGCGTGAATATTGACATGCGAGTGCCGGTGCTCGGTGTTCTGCCTGCGGAGTCGCGCACTGACACTCGCCGCGGCGAACCCCTGCGGGATGCACTTCCGCCTCTCAGTTGATTCACGAAACACTGCCTTAGTTCTTGCGCAGCGGCTTGTGCATCGGCACCACCTGCACGGTTACATCCCGGACCTCGGAGAGGAACCGGTTCAGCACCGAGCCGCGCAGCAGAATGTCCCAGCGCGACCGAACCGACTGTCCGAAGACCACGTGGGAGACGCTCTCCTGCTGCGCGAAGCGGATCAGCGCGTCGGAGACATTGCGGTCTGTCAGGTTGACCACTTTAGCGCCGAGGTCGCGCGCCATCCGCTCGTACTCTTCGAGCCGATGATAGGCCTCGGGATCGTTGTGGCCTTTATCGTCTGGCTTCGTCACGTAGACGGCGTACCAGTTCGTTGCCAGGCGTCCGGCCACGCGCGCGCCAACTCTAATCAGCCGTTCGGTGCCGGGACGAGTACTGAGGCACACCATCACCTTTTCGGGAATCGGTGCCTGTTCCAGTCCCTGCGTGCGCCGATACTCTGAGGCACGGTTGCTCACCTGCTCCGCCGTGGTGCGCAGAGCCAGTTCGCGCAGCATGTTCAGGTTGCCCTTGCGGAAAAAGTTGGCCAGCGACTGCTCCACTTTCTCCGGCGCGTATATCTTGCCCTGGCGCAGCCTGGTCCGCAGCTCGTCGACCGTAATGTCGATGTTGACCACTTCGTCGGCGCGCTTGAAGAAATTGTCGGGGACCGTCTCGCGAATGACCGTCTGTGCGGAGCGGTTAACGGCGTCGTTCAACGTCTCCAGATGCTGGATGTTCACCGCAGTCATCACGTTGATGCCTGCGTCCAGCAGTTCCAGGACGTCTTCATACCGCTTGTGGTTCTTGCTCCCCGGGACGTTTGTGTGCGCCAGCTCGTCCACCACCACTGTGTTGGGGTGGCGTGCCAGGATGGCGTCCACATCCATCTCTTTCAGGTTCACGCCACGATAGGGAATGACGCGCTGCGGAATCACCTCAAGATCTCGAATCCGCGCTTCGGTCTCCTTGCGCCCATGCGTCTCCACAAGGCCGATTACCACATCGATGTCCTGCTGATGCTTCATCAGGTGGGCGTCGTTGAGCATGTGGTAAGTCTTGCCCACGCCCGGCGCTGCGCCGACGTAGATGCGAAGCTTGGCGGGCTCCTGCTGGCTCTCTAGAACGATCTCTGCCATAGTCAGCCGACCTCGACCGGATGCTGTACGTCCTCTGCGACGAAGACCGGGAGGGTGAAGCGGAAGGTGGTTCCATGGCCCAGACGGCTTTCCACGGCAATCTGTCCACCGAGCGATTCGATCAACCGCCGCGCCAGCGCCAGCCCTAACCCGGAGCCGCTCTCCGAAAATGCGTTGAAGCGGTCGAAGATGGTGCTCAGCCGTTCGGCCTCAATTCCGCGGCCAGTATCGCGCACAGTGAACTGGACATAATCCTTTACCTCTTCGGCAGCCAGCAGGATCTCGCCATCTTGTGGCGTGTAGCGAAGTGCATTCGAGAGCAGGTTATCGAGAATGGAGCGAACCGCGCGCCGGTCCGCCTTCACGGTGGAGAGGTCGGCGAAGGCCCTGATCTCAACGCGGATCCGTTTGTGCGCGGCCTCATCACAGAACCGGTCGCGGGCTTCGCCAAGCGCCTGGAGCGGCCGGATGCGATCCTTGTGGAACTCCCTTTTGCCGGTATCGAGCTCGGCCACTTCAATCAGGTCGCCCATCAGGTCGTCGAGCTTTTCCGACTCGTTGATCGCCGACGCCACGAGCTCAGCTTGGAGCGGAAGCAGCTCTCCGCCGAATCCCTGACCCAGTGCGTAAAGCCCGCGCCGCAACTGCAGAAGCGGGTCGCGTAGCTTGCGGCTGGCCACGGAGATGAACTGCGTCTTGAAACGGTCGGTGTCCTGCAAAACGGTAACGTCTTCGAGCGTGGTGACAGTTCCAAGTAGCCGCCCCTCTGAATCGCGCATGGGCGTGGTGCGCAGCCGGTAACTGCGCTCAAGCTTGCCGATGCGCATGGGCAGCATTGCTGCTTCATCTTCAGCGGCTACGGCCTTTTGCATTGAAACTGCGTCGCGAATCGCGCTGAGGATCTTGTCGCCGCCGGGAGTATTGGTCAGCGCCATTCGGTCTGTGGCTGCGTCTCCAAGCAATTCGGCCGCGGCCTGGTTCACTTTCAGGATTTGGCCTTTGCCGTCGGTGACGATAATCGGCTCAAAGATGGACTGTAATACTGCGTCGGAGAGTTGAAACTCCATCTGCCGCCGTCCGGCCTCGGAGTCGCGCAGTTCGCGAAGCCGCACCGCGAGCCGGTTCAGATCGCTTGCCAGAACGCCAAAGCTGTCGCGGCTGCTCCACTCTACGCGGTGTTCCAGGTTGCCTTGAACTATGCGATGGGTGTCGCGGGCCAACATTCGGATGGGAGCGAGTACAAAGTAAACGGTCCCCATCGCAATCACAACCGCAATTCCCGCAAGGATATACGCCAACCTCACCTGGCCTGTCGCCGCAAGAGCGCGATGCGCCGCAGCCGCCAGCCCCAACGTCACGCAGGCGAGGAGCACACAGCCAAGAATCAGTCTTTGAGTAAGGTTGAGCAATTTCCGGTCTCCGAAAAGTACAGCCTCTGGCTTTGGCTTCGAGCCTTGAAGTTCAGTTTAGCGTGTCAGGCAACCGTACAGTTTTCCAGTTAACAGCTAGATGCCTGGCTGGAAAAGATGTTCTTACAGAATCCGGCAAACTGCCAGCAAATCGTTGTTCCATCGGCAATCGAGCCCCGCGGGCGCTGGATAAGAAACCAGCACCCAATCCACTCCAAAGTCGGCCTTCAATCGCTTGAAATCGCCAATCTGAAAGCTTCGCCAACCCTCCTGCGCCATCACCTCCCGGTCCCACCTCGGACCCAGCTCAGGCACCTGAGTCACTCCCGATGTGTCCCGAATCGCATCGGCCAGTTGGCTTCGTTCGGCAAGCGCGCGAAAGCCATGATAATCCTCGCCGGGAATCGCCATGTAGTGCGGATCAAGCGCGAAATAAGCGTCTGTCGGTGTGTTCTCGCGAATCCACGCGAAGGCCTGAAGCCATGGATTCCCCGGCGCCTGTCCTGGCATTTCAAAGTGCGGAGTCCCTGCAAACAGCGCCCTCTGCGCGCCAAACATGCTGGCGCTGATCACGATCAGATACAAGGCCCATCGCCAGACGCTGGCTTTCAACAAGAACTTGCCCAGCAGGCAGCCCCCAACCAGAACCAGGAAGTAATAGATCAGGTGCAGAAAGCGCATGGGCTGCAATGGCGCGATGCGAATGAACGCCGGCGGAGTTAACAGGATCACAGCCACGACCTGTTGAAACACGCCATACAGGAAGACGGCCAGAGCGAACCGCGCCAGCAAGATCTGCCCGCTCTTCGCCGCCACCCTCCACAACAGCCAGAAAAGAAACAGCGGAGCCAGCGCGCCCAGCCACTCATACCACTCCCACCGGCCAAGAAACAGGTAGCTTCGCGTGTCCATCGCCTTGCGCCAGGCGGGATTCGGCGGTTCAAACAGCCAGCCCAGAGGCACAAATGCAGCCGCGGATGGACCAAGCTTTAGGCCAAAACACTTCTCAATCGAAACATAAAACGGCTCGTGCAGCGTGATCGCAAGGAAGCAGCAGAACGAAATCCCCAGCGCCGCCATGATTGGATGCAGGAAGAAAGCCACCAGCAGAATAGGCGCGGCTTGCCAGCCTTTGGCGTGAATGATCCGGGAAACTGCGAGCAAAATAAGCGCTGTCGCCACGTTGCGTGGGTGGAGATGCTGATCGGCCAGGTAGAGCGCGGTACCAGCCACCGGGAGTGTAAGCATGGCGGCCACCATGGCCACTCCCGCCCACCGCGCTCGCTCCTCCTGAAACAGCTTCGACGCGATGCTCCAGCACGCGTAGACGATCAGCATGATCGAGGCGAACTGCCACAGCAATGCGGTGGTCGCAATCGGAATTCCCGTCAAATGCACAAATCCAGCCACGGCCTTATCGAAGATGGTGGCTTGAATCAGCGTGCGGAAGAACTGGCTGTCGTGCGGATACAGCGCCGGATTGATCTGATACTTCACGGCGGGAAGATAAGCGGCGTCGTCCTCAATGCCCGGATGGTAGCCCATCACGGCAAACGCGAGGATCGAAAACATCACAATCAGCAGAATGTTGCGGCTGCGAGCATTCAGTGCGGCTATCTTCATTGCGGTTTCAATAGTTT